>Ga0247815_10000456_pt1 | contig 32068 bp, 26 predicted proteins | sample UWRJL194509B1_FD_181014 | JGI IMG/M metagenome (GOLD analysis project Ga0247815, IMG submission 181014) | Plant litter microbial communities from Arlington Agricultural Research Station in Wisconsin, United States - UWRJ-L194-509B-1 | ecosystem: Environmental > Terrestrial > Plant litter >...
GCGAATCTTGTCGCCCCCCAGCCCGACCAGCGCGAACAAGCGCTGTGAAAAGGGGTCGACTGCACCCTTCTGGAAACTCGCCCGGTAGCGGTACTTGCGCCAGATCGGCGTCACCAGGCGGTGCAGGCGATGGTTGATCAGATCAAGAAACATCCGCGTCGTATTGGCGTCATCGCCATCGCCTAACGACTGTTCGGCGTAAAACACCGGCAAGGGTGACCCGGCTCCGGAAAGGCTGAGAAGGTTAAGGCGCATGCGGGCGCGAAGCTTCCCGTCCTCACTGAAGAACTGCATACGGTCGACATCGCTCCCAGGAAATCCCAGGCTCGGATTGGCTTCAAACTCGAGCTGATCGTAAAGTTGCTCTTCGCTCAGATCCGGGCAGGCCTGACGCACAGTATCCAGCGCCAGCAGCACGGCCTGGAAAAGCGAATACTCGCGAATCGTCCGGGTCAGCCCATTCAGAGCAGGGGTTGTTGCCCCATTCGTGGCGTCCATGCGTACACCTCTCCTTTAATGGTTTTGACGCGAAGCTCGTGAAAAGAATTGAGGCTGGTGTACAGCGCAAAGAACTCGTTGAGCACCGAAGAGAAGACGAACACATCCCCTTCGCAGATGAACTGCTCCGAATCGATCATCAATTCCGTGCGCACGCCACGCAGCGGCAATCCCCCGAACAACCGGTCGGTCGCTACATGACGAATCGACTTGAGCCCGCCAAGCATCTTGCGGGTGACGCTTGCCGCGTTACGGTCGTAGTACTGCGGAAAATCGTAGGTTTCGAGAATGACTTTCAGCGCATCGACGTTCTCCAGAGAGAGGTAGTTCAGCGACATATTGCTGATCAGTTTCCAAAGAAAATTCTCAGTCAGGGGCGGCGCGTAGTGAGGAGTGCAAGCGGTTATATTCCGAAAACCAGCGGTCTCCGGCGCGCCTTCTCCACTGATGCATATGTCCCCATCCCTGAGCCGCAGCGGCAGATTCTGGTTGGTACAGACAAGATCAATGGACAACGCCTCCTGCCTGTCGCAGTGGCGAATGTCGAAACTCAAATAGGTATCCAGTCCGCTGTGGGACAGTGACGAACGCTGCCGAACGCTGTAATACGGCGAAGCCTGCAGCACGTCGAAACTGGGGTCATGCTTGAACGATTCGAAAGGCACGTAATGCCGCTCGCCGCCGCGTGTTTGCTCGCGGCCAATCACACTTTCAATCGAATAGACGCCGCAGTGTTTCTGCTCAAATCTGGAAGGCAGCAACAAGTACTCATCCTGCTTGCCATCAAGACGAATAGGCAAAGCATCTTCGTTGAACAGGTTCACCACAGGTGTGCAATACAGTCTGATGTTGTCCCTGGCAGGGCGCGCCCGCTGGATAGCGTTTTTCTTGATAGTGAAACGTAATTCAAAACCGACAGACTGCTTGAGCATGTCTTCCGGCATCGCACTAATCGGCTCAAGGCCTTTCACGTCGACAAAAAGAAACTTGTCCTGTAGCGCAAAATATTCCTGGAGGTATCGATACCCCCGGAATGTATTCAGCGGATAGGGAATCAGCGCGTGGTCGTCGGCAAAGCCCACTGGCTCAACATCTGTAGCCTGAAGCTTGAATGACGTCACGCTGTCGCCATCAGGCTTGAGTGGCTTGTGCTCCGCATCCAGCAGCACGACTTCAATACTGCCGAGATTGCGCAGCATGTTCAGATAAAGCGTCTGGCTGATGTAACGCTCTCCGGCAAAATGCAGTCGCAGGCGATCAAGCGTGAGCTGGCCAAGATAACCACTGCCTTTGAGGGTGAGTTGCAGGCTCAGCAGAGCGCCTTCGCCCTGAACGGAGTAGTTCAAGTCGCTCAGTTCAAGAGGCTGAACCTCAGTGGCGAAACAGGTGCGAAAACGACAATTGACACCTTCAACTTTTTCGCTGTTGATCGGCGTTTGGCGCTCGATATGGACTGCCGGTCCTGCCTGATCCAAAGGTTGAAACTGCACAATGCTGAACGATGGCAATGGCCGCATATAGTTGGGCCATAGCAACTGCATCAGGGAATGCGTCAGCTCGGGCCATTCATCGTCGAGCTTCTGACGTAAACGCCCGGTGAGGAACGCAACACCTTCCAGCAGACGCTCGACATCCGGATCGCGACCACTTTGCCCAAGGAAAGGTGCCAGTGCGGGATTACGCTCAGAAAAAGTGCGACCCATCTGCCTTAAGGCAGTCAACTCGCTTTGATAGTAATCATTAAAAGACATGGGGCGTCCTGTTCCCTGGAAGCACGGAAAATGCACTGACAAAACTGCCAGTAATGGGTTGATCAAGTAGATGCGATGGGTGATACCGGCAACTACGAAACGCTTGAAACAACAGCTACAAGCACGTGACAACTAACAACGAAACTTTTGTACTACCTGATGCTTCAGGTAACTTTCACGTTCCCGGAAGCGTCCAGTCGAGCGGAGAAGCTGACTTGCCGTTTGACTCCGGCAACTTCAAGCAACCCATTAATAGCAAAGGCCAGACGAAACGGATCGCCGTCACCCGGAAGGGAAATGACCTCCACCTGCGTCAGTCGCGGTTCATACAGCCCGATAAAACCCTCAATCGCCTGTCGTGCCTGCATCAATGAATCATGCAGGCTCAAGCGCATATCATTCAGATCCGGCAGGCCATAGGCGGGCAGCGTTTGCACACTGCCCGCACGGGTACTGAGCATTTTCGCCAAGTGGGCAGCCACTGAGGCCACGGCACTTTCTTCGTGTTTCCAACCAGCACGCTTGTCGGCCTCGCCAGCAAGGCGCTCAAAAAGGCTGCCATACCCGGACATCGCTCAGCTCCGATTACTCTTTGTCGAGTTTGCCAACCAGCGACAGGGTGAAGTCGGCACCCATGTACTTGAAATGCGGCCGCACGTTCAGGTTGACGCGGTACCAGCCCGGCTCACCTTCAACATCGCTGACGACAATTTTGGCGGCGCGCAACGGACGGCGGCCACGAACTTCAGCGCTGGGGTTTTCCTGATCCGCAATGTACTGACGAATCCATTTGTTCAATTCCTGCTCGAGATCCGTGCGCTCTTTCCAGGAGCCCAACTGCTCACGCTGCAGCACTTTCAGATAGTGAGCCAGACGATTGACGATCATCAGGTAAGGCAGCTGAGTGCCCAGCTTGTAATTGAACTCGGCATCTTTGCCTTCTTCACTGATGCCAAAGAATTTCGGCTTCTGGGCCGAACTGGCGGAGAAGAACGCTGCGTTATCGCTGCCTTTACGCATGGTCAGGGCGATAAAACCCTCTTCGGCCAGCTCGTACTCGCGGCGATCGGAAACCAGCACTTCGGTCGGAATCTTGGTTTCGATTTCACCCATGCTCTGGAAGTGATGCAGCGGTAAATCTTCAACCGCACCACCGCTTTGCGGGCCGATGATATTCGGGCACCAGCGGAATTTGGCGAAGCTGTCGGTCAACCGCGTACCAAATGCGTAGGCGGTGTTGCCCCACAGATAATGCTCATGGCTATTGGCGACGTTTTCCCGGTAAACGAATGTCTTCACCGGATTTTCTTCAGGGTCGTAGGGGTTGCGCAGCAGGAAGCGCGGCATGGTCAAGCCGACGTAACGCGCGTCTTCCTGCTGGCGGAAACTTTGCCATTTGGCGAACTGCGGGCCTTCGAAATGATCCTTTAGATCTTTCATGTCAGGCAGCCCGGTAAAGCTTTCCAGGCCAAAGAATTTGGGGCCCGCTGCTGCGATAAATGGCGCGTGAGACATGCAGGCGACGCTGGAAACGTACTGCAGGGTCTTGACGTCGGGTGAGCTAGGCGAGAAGAAATAGTTGGCAATGATCGCGCCAACTGGCTGGCCACCAAACTGACCGTACTCGGCGGTATAGATATGTTTGTACAGACCGGCCTGCATCACTTCGGGCGAGTCTTCGAAGTCGTCCAGCAAGTCTTGCTTGGAGACGTTCAGCACCTCAATCTTGATATTTTCGCGGAAGTTTGTGCGCTCAACCAGCAGCGACAGGCCACGCCATGAAGACTCCAGCGCCTGGAATTCCGGGTGGTGCAGGATCTCGTCCATTTGCCGACTGAGCTTGCCGTCGATCTCGGCAATCATGTGATCGACCAAGGCTTTTTTGACGGGTTCCTGGCTGTTATGAGGCTTGAGCAATTCTTCGATGAATGCCGCGACGCCGCGCTTGGCGATGCCATAGGCATCGTCGGTCGGTGTCAGGCTGGTTTGGGCAATGATCTGGTCAAGTATGCCGAACTCGGTGGCTTCGCTGTTTTTCTGCTGTGCTGCACGGGTGCTCATGATATTGGCTTCCTTATCTATTACAGACTCAAGCGTCCTTCGGGGCGGGCGCGTTCAGACCGATCTCGCCCAGCACACGAGCGCGCGAATCGTCATCCTCCAGCACGCTTTCGATCGCCTTGCGGAATGCCGGAGCATTACCAAGAGGTCCTTTGAGGGCCATCAATGCGTCGCGCAGCTCCATCAGTTTCTTCATCTCCGGCACTTGATCCACAAGGCTTGCCGGATTGAAGTCCTTCATCGAGTTGATACGCAGATCCATTGCCAACTCCTGAGAGTCGTCTTCGTCCTGCAAACGGTTTGACACACTCAAGGTCAGGCCCAGCTTCTGGTTGGCCAACACTTCGTCGAAGTTGTTTTTGTCGATGCTGACGGGCTTGCGATCTTCCAGCTTGCGCTCGTCTGCCTGCTGGGTGAAATCGCCCAGCACCAGCAATTTCAGCGGCAGCTCAATTTCTTCCTGGGCACCGCCAATGGCGGGTTTGAACGTAATATTGATGCGTTCCTTTGGTGCTACCGAGCCTTCTTTGGCCACAGTTTTTCTCCTTCACTGTTACGACCCGAGGGCCTATTCGAGTACCACTTCAAGGTCCAAGTGGCACAACCTGCGATAAATCTCGTCCTTGCGCTCCCGCACCTCGTGACCTTGGGGCAGTAACCCGTAACAGCCGTGGAGCAGGTGCAGGACTTCCAGAGCCAGGTCCGGCTCCCAGAGATGCAAGCCTGATTGCTGCAGCTGCTGATCAAGGGTTTCGAGCTGCGCCCTTGCCAGGTCGTATTTTTTGGCCTGGTGGCACAGACGGGCCAGGCTGAACTGCCAGAAAAACCGCTCACGTCCGCCTTGAGCGCTCTGCAGTCCCTGCTTCATCTCCCGGACTGCAGCCTTTAAACCGCCCTTGCGCAACGTGGGGATGGTCTTCTCCAGCGCAAGTTGCCAGGCAGGTGCAGTCCCGGCGTCTTCCAGCTTCCTGGGCGCAGCGATTGGCTGGACACGCGGCATGACATGCGTAGTGATCCAGTCCCGGGTCTCGACGTTCGCGAACTCCACGCCATCGTGGAAGCGCAGCTCAACGATCCCTGGCAGCCGTAGCAGAAATAGCGCGAAATGAATCTCCAGCTCTTGTTTGGCAACCTCGGCATCAAGAGCATCGAGACACTCCCAGACCATGCGCTGACCATCAAACCAGAACGGCGCTCGAGCGATGCTGGCTTCAAGCTGGACGAGCAAATCCGCGTACTGCCCCTGCTCGAACAGGCTGCGGTAGCTTTTGAGCTTGTCTGGCGGTGGCGCTCGAAGATCAGTCATTCGCTCCGCGTTCTGCTGAGGCACTGAAGTTATCGACAGCCAGGTCAGCGTTCGATTGAGCCGCAACGCTCGAGGATCGGTCGCATTCTGGCGCAACCACCAGGTACACAACGCCAGGCCATTTTCCTGCTGTCCTCGCAGTGCCTTTTGCGCATCTTTTTCGTTTTCGATCACAGAGTCGCCGGTAAACCACTGCACGGCGGTCTGCTTGACCTGCGCTATCGCAGCTTCTACCGGACCGGGTTCAGGCCGGTTATCCGAGGCACGCTGGACCATGCTCGCCAGACGCCTGCGCAGCGGCAATATCAGCGGGGCCTCAGCCTTCAGGTGTTGCGTAAGAACCGCATCCAGTTCCTCAAGCAGCTTTACCAACTGGCGGAATACCTCCAGTTGATCCTTTACGGGAACACTGGAGTCCAGCACCTTTTCGAGTCGCATGATCAACCAGCTGATCGCAGCCGAACGCGTTCTCGATTTGGCGGGGTGAATCTGCGCCCAGTGGTGCGTGCAAAAATGGCAAAGCATGCCGAAACCGGCAACCAGCCCCGCAAATGACTGAAGCTGGTAAAGCGCCCAGCTCAACCAGCAGGCAACGCGAATATCCTTGGAGAGGCTCGCGAGAATCACCTCGCTGTGCTCCTGAACCTTTTGCCAGTCGACCTTGCCGGTTTCATGCAGAGCCAACGCCTTTCCCAGCTCGACCTCAAGCGCCTCGTACTCTGGCGAATAACGAGCATCCAGCCCTGCATAATCGCCTTTGGAAATCGGTGTCTGAGCGATTTTCAGATAGCGAGCAGTACCGTTAGTTGGGGACATAGCTTTTAGACTTCGCTAGAACAGGCATGGAGAAACATCAAAGAGGCATAACAATCAGCACGACAAAATAAACAAACCAGGAGATATGTTTAAACATGTTTAAAATTCACAAACCCCGTCAGAATTACCTGTAATCGAGCCTGAGCAAGTGCGGCAATACTAGCCAGCAAAAGCCAGAACACGCAAGAAAAAAAGCCGAGAAAATAGATAATTAATACATCGAACAACATCACACAAACTTTAATGAATTTTCCTACACTATCGTACAAATACGGACTACAGAGCCGCACAGATAAAAGTCGTAGAGTGCGCCAGCTTGTCGAAGCTGCATCGCCGACAATCAAAATCCTGCTTCTTACAAGTGCGGCAAGTACATAGCCATCACGGCATTTCTTTGTTGAGAAGCACCGTTAAATACCCTTACTACAAGCCAGGAGTGCACCGATGCCAACACCAGCGTATCTAACCATCAAGGGAACCAAACAAGGGCTTATTACCGAGGGCACCTTTACATCGGACTCCGTGGGCAATATCTATCAGGAAGGCCACGAAGACGAAATCCTGGTCCAGGCTTTCGACCACCAGGTCATCATTCCTCGTGATCCGCAGTCAGGCCAGCCAACGGGCCAGCGCATACACAAGCCTTTGATGATCACCAAGGTGTTCGACAAGTCTTCACCGCTGATCTTTACTGCACTTACGACAGGCGAACTGCTGACTGAATGTGAGTTGAAGTGGTATCGCACCTCTGCCGAAGGCAATCAGCAGCATTACTTCACCATCAAGCTGGAGGACGCAATCATCGTCGATGTGCATTCGTACATGCCTAACTGTCAAGACCCTAATCAATCACACTTCACGCATCTGGAAGAGGTGTATTTCACATACCGTAAAATCATCTGGACCCATGAAGTATCCGGCACGTCTGGCTCCGATGACTGGCGCGTCCCTGTAGCGAGCTAAATCCCGCGCTACGACACGCTAAATAAAAAAGGGCACCCAGCATAAAGCTGGCGTGCCCTTTTTTTGTGCTCGTTATTTTTTATGACAGCGCCGCTATTCATCTGCGAAATTTCCCACAACAAAGCAGTCTTGCGCCTACATCTATCTGGCCGTGATTTGAGCAACTATGGCTCTCAGCTATTGCACAGAAACGCTTTGCAATAGCTGGCTTTCGCATAAAGCCTTGCATGCGCTTGTAATTTCAGGCGTCAACCGCTCGCCATGCCTTATAGCTTTCGGGTTCAACCGTGTCGTTCAAAGACTATTATCAAAGTGAACTTAGCGCTCTACGCCAACATGCATCGTTGCTGAGCCAACGTCATCCGGCATTGAAGGCATTCTTCGCTCAAAACACTCGCGATCCTGATGTCGAGCGTTTGATGGAAGGCGTGTCATTCCTGACAGGCCGGCTCAGGCAGAAAATCGATGATGAGTATCCGGAAATCACTCACGGTTTGACGCAGCGTCTCTGGGCAAATTATTTGCGGCCGACGCCTTCAATGAGCATCGTGCAATTCGAGCCGCTGATAAAGCCAGGACCGGCCCGACACGTCCCACGGCATTGCGAAATCCAGTCAAACCCGATACAGGGCGTCCAGTGCCGTTTTCGTACGGTATTCGATACCGAGGTGCTTCCACTCAAGCTCGAGCATTTCGAGCTCGCCGACACGGGCAACGGCGCCGTGTTGACCCTTGGCCTGAACCTGACGGCTGACGGGCATCTGGGCGAGTTGAATCTGCAGCGTTTGCGTCTGCACCTGGCGGGAAGCACCGCTGCCAGCAACGCGTTGTACCTTGCAATGATGCGTCACCTTCGCGCGGTTCGGGTGACCTTGCTAAAAAATAATGACAAGGCATTACTGGACGCATCCGGCCAAGCAGTCCAGCTGAAAATCGATCCAACGCTGATCAGATCCGTAGGTTTCGCCGACGACGAAGCGCTGGTTCCTCATACCAACGCCACCTACAGCGGCTACCAACTGCTGCAGGAGTTTTTTGTTTTCAGAGCGAAATTCCTGTTTGTTGATGTGTTGGGACTTGAGCAGATCAATGGTGTGCAAACGGACTTGCTGACACGTGCTTGCGGGTTCCAATTGCGCTTTGAGTTCAACAGGTTTCTCAGGCATATCCCTCGGCCAACAATCGACAACATTAAGCTGTACTGCACGCCGATATCCAATCTGTTCAGCCATCAAGCCTATCCCGTTACCCTCGAGGCGGGCCAGCAGGAGTACCCACTGCTGCCCAGAGAGATGTCGGCTGAGCATTGCGAAGTGTTCAGTGTGGATAGAGTCCGGGGCTCGCAGCCATCTGGAAAAGATCATCGCGAGTACCTGCCCTATGAATCGACTACGCCGGGATCAATCAGCAGCGCTCCCTCATCCACTGCGCGTTATAGCTTGAATCATCGGCAGTCGGCGCTAAGCGACAGCTTGTTAACCGCCATCCGCTTCGAGGCAGCAAAGGTTGCTGATGAAACAATCGCCATCGACCTGACCTGCACCAATCGCAATCTACCCAGGCAGTTGAAAGAGGCAGATATCTGTCGGCGCGGGGCGGGCATTCCCGGACTCATGACCTTCAAAAACATCATCCCTGCCACGCCCGATTATGCGCCGCCAGCGCAAGGCGATTATCTGTGGCGGCTCATCAGCAACATGTCGCTCAACTACCTGTCGCTGGCCGATGTAGATGCCCTCAAGGAAATACTCCAGGCCTATGACTTGCCCGCTTTTCATGATCGGGAAGCACAACGCGCCAGCGAGCATCTTTTTGCTGCATTGCAGAGCGTCAGTCACCAGAACATTGATTACCTGATGCTCGGCAGACCCGTACGCGGGATCCGTACGCGATTGCACATCACGCCGCAAGACGCGCAGCAGGAAGACCAGTGGTTCCTGCTGGGTAACGTTCTGGATCACTTCTTTGCGCTCTACGTCAGTGCCCACTCCTTCAACCAATTGCAGATCACCAGCAGCTCCGGTGAGAGCTGGTTATGGCCTGCACGCCCAGGCCAAACGCTGACTCTCTGACGACGGTACGACCCGCTTGACGAATAAGGACTTTCTAAATGAGCCAATCACTCCCAAACACCACAACCCGCTTCACCCTGAAACTGACCAGCGTAAAACACGACCTGCAAGTCCTGGGTTTCGACGGCGCTGAACAGATCAGCCAGCCCTATGTGCTGCGGGTGCAGTTGGTCAGTGAGAACCCTAACCTTGTCTTGAAAAGTTTCCTGCACCAGCAAGCGTTCCTGTCTTTTGACAGCTCGGGCCACGGCATCCACGGGCAAATCCACAGCATCGAGCGCGGCGAATCCGGCAAGCGCTTGACCCACTACAACCTGACGCTGGTTCCGCGTCTGGCCTACCTGCAACACCGCTTCAATCAACGCATTTTCCAGAACAGGAGCGTGCCGGAAATCATCGCCCAGGTGCTGGAAGAGCATGGCATTCTCCTGGGTGACTACCGCTTCGATCTCGGCCCGACCGTGTACCCACGCCGGGAATACTGCACGCAGTTTGCCGAGAGTGATTTGAATCTGATTCAACGCTTGTGTGCCGTGGAAGGCATCCACTTCCATCATGAACACAGTGCAAGCGGCCATGTGCTGGTATTCGGCGATGACCACACGGTATTTCCCCGGCTCGCACCCACCCTGTTCAACACCGATGCCGGCATGGTGGCCGAGCAACCCACGATCAAGCAGTTCAGCGTCCGGCTGGAGGCGCGCACTTCGCGGGTCAGCCGGCGCGACTACGATTTCCAGCAGCCCCATCTGTTGATGCAATCGGCAGACAGAGGCAACCATCCCGACGCCGGTAAAGACGAACCGGATCTGGAAGACTATCGCTACCCCGGCGGTTTCCATGACGAACAGCGCGGCAGGCACCTCGCCGGACGTGCGCTGGAACTGCATCGCAGCGACTACCAACTGGCGACCGGCAACAGCGACGTGCCGCGTCTGGTCAGCGGCCATTATCTGGACCTCAAACAACATCCCACGGCTGAAAACAATGAGTTGTGGCTACTGACCCGCGTCGTTCACAAGGGCAGGCAACCGCAAGTGCTGGAAGAATCGGCAGCCGTAGCACACGCCGAAGATGGCTTCACCCAGGGCTATCGCAACAGCTTCGAGGCCACGCCGTGGCGCGCCAACTTCCGTCCGCCCCTAAGCCACGAAACACCTTATATACGCGGCAGCCAATCGGCAGTGGTGACGGGGCCGGCTGGCGAGGAGATCCATTGCGACGAACTCGGGCGGGTCAAGGTGCAATTTCACTGGGACCGCCACGGCCAGGGCGATGAACACAGCAGTTGCTGGTTGCGCGTGGCCTCCAGTTGGGCGGGCGATGCGTATGGCAGCGTGGTCATTCCGCGAGTCGGCATGGAAGTGGTGGTGTCGTTCTGGGAAGGCTGCCCGGACCAGCCGTACATTTCCGGCTGCGTCATCAATCCGAACAACAGCGCGCCCTATCCGCTGCCCGCCAATAAAACCCGCAGCGTGTTCAAGACCCTGAGCTATCCCGGCGGCCAGGGCAAAAACGAGCTGCGCATCGAAGACCGCAAAGGCGCGGAGGAAATCTACCTGCACGCCGAGCGGGACCTGCAGCAGCTCATCAAACACGACCAGACCATCACGGTCGGCAACCAACGCCACGACACCGTGAGCGCCAACAGCTACACCCAACTCAAGGCCGAAGAACACCGCACTACCGCCGCCAATCGCAGCGTCAAGGTCGGCGCTGCGGACTATCTGGACATCGCCCAGAGCCAGCATGTGAAAACCGGCATTGGCCAATACGTCGACGCCGGCCAGGAAATCCACCTCAAGGCCGGCAGCAAAATCGTCATCGAAGCCGGCGCCGAACTGACCCTGTGCGCAGGCGGCAGCTCCATCACCCTCAACCCCAGCGGCGTCTGGCTCAACGGCGCGGTCGTCGCGACGAACATCCCGCTAGCAATCGCCAGCGCCCCACCCGGCGTCGGCTCGGGCATTCAACTGCTGGCGGCGCAGCTGCCGGGGGTTGCGCAGCAGAGTCAGGTGGGGGCGGTGCCGAAGCGGGCGTTGGTTAAGCCCCAAACCGCTTTGATGAACAACGCAACAGGAAAACCCCGCTGCGCCATTTGCGAGGCATGCCGGGAAAAGGGTTTTGCCCTCACGACTGCCGCGAAGTGATCAGAACCTACTCATGAATACACACCTTCATCCGCTCGACCAAAGGAATTGCCCGATGCCGACTCAACCTGCGCAATGGCTTGCTGAACAGGAACAACTGCAGCGTCGCTTGCTGCTGATCATTGACAGCGTTTCTGCCCCCGATGTCGTCAGCACGCTGTTTAAACTGGCGCCGATTCACGATTACGTCCGTTTATTTCAAGGCACTGAATTCGAGGACTTGCTGGAACAAAGCCCTTGGTTGATTCGTATCGACAGCAACTGGACACAGGCCATTACCCATTTGTTGCAAAGCCCGCAACGCCACTGGGGCTGGATCGCCAGCGCGCAGCATCTGGACTTGAACGAGATAGCGCAGCACTGGCGCGAGCGCATGGCTTTCAGTGAAGACAACCAACGCTGGTTTTATCGCTTTCAGGACAACCGGATCATTGCGCAACATCTCGGAGCCCTGAATCCGCAGCAAATTTCAGTGCTAGTTGGTCCCCTCAGCGCAGTGCTGTGCTGGAGCGGGGAACAGTGGAAGAGCTTCGATAACGCCGCGCCTGCCGTTTATCCAGCGCCGTTCGCTACGCCTTGGCTGGACATTCCGGAGCCGTCCGAAGCCGCGGATGAAAGTGAGCGTAGCGGACTCATCGCCTGGCTCTGGGAACAACACGGCGAAGCCACGCAAAGGCTGGCCGAAGTCCAGCCACTGCAGCCCTGGTTGCAGCAGCAGCTCCAGCGCGCACACGAATGGAACTGGGACACCCCCGAGCAAAAGTACTTCCTGCTCGAGCATCAGCTTGACCCGGCCCGAGCCAACCATCCCGCTTGGGAGCCACGCATCAATGAAACGCCCGCCATGCATTTTGCGCGCTGCCAGCGCGAACTGCTCGCCTCAAACAAAGGGCCCGGCGTATGAAACGACTATTGCCGTTAGCCACGCTGACCACGGTTCTTATGGGTATTGGCGGATGCAACTTCATCATCCCCGTTGCAAAAGAAAGTGCCCTGTCAGTTACGGGCCGCGCAGGCTGGGACAGTTTCAATCTGACGGGGGAGTTGCCAGCTGAATTCGGCGTCGAGGCGACCGTCTGGTACGGGCCTATATCGCCCAGCGCGAGTTGCGAAACTGACAATTTTTATACGGGTAAAAAAATGCCTCGCAGCTATGTCAAATCGTTTGAACAAGACTTTCATCCACAAGCGCAGACCTTTAAGTTCAAGGTTCCATTGAAATACAGCGTTGGACTGTGCGCGATGGAAATAGGCAGGGTTGATATGAAAATCAGGGGCCGCTATGGAGTCAAGGATTGGCAAAAATCGTATGACGATGCCGGACTTCGTTTTGTTAAGGCTTTACCAGAGGGAAGCCCCGACTTTGACGCGAGCGGCAGACTGGAAATAATAGGGAAATGCGAGTGGCTATTTCAGGATAGCAAACTTGTGATGGGGCTTTCTAAACTCCTCAACTGCAAAGGCGCTGGCGCATACTTACAGGTCGAACGGTTATCGGAAAAGACGGTGAATTTTAATATTTTGGTTAATCCGGAAGAAAGACCTTATTACGATGAGACTTGGGTTAAATTTCCGGACGGCTGGAAACCTTGCGCAGAAGTAAGAAAAAACTGGATATGGTGTGAGATTCCTCCAACCTTTAAGACTTTTCGGATGAATCACAAAATCTGCACGATCTACCCAGGTTGTATGGAGTGAAAAAATGACAAATTTAAAAGATCGTATTGTAGAGAACTGTCCGCAACGTGGTTATTGGTGCAGTTTTCGACTAATCAATGAACAAGGTGAAGGAAAATCGTACGCGGGACTGCCATATACGCTTCATGATCGCTGGGGAGAGACATATTCAGGTAAGTTGGACGCTGAGGGATATGCTCGGATTGATAATTTTTACTGCGGACCGTTGCGCCTTGATTTAACGACCGCCTATATCGAATCGAAGGACCCTTGGTACAAGCGCATTGCCACTCGCGATATTTTTAAGCTCCCGCTCACAGCCCTCCAAGTAGCCGCCGAACAATGCCCCATCGCCCCACGCGGTGCAAACCATCCCGATTTGGCAAAAGAACGCGCTATGCGGGAAAAAGCCGCATTTTATCGCGTGGAAGTCCGGGACTTCGTCAAGCTGGCCGAAGCTGCACACCTCCCGGAGTTCGATAAAAAGCTGACGCCTCGCCCTTCAGCGTCATTAAAGTTGTCCTGCGAGGATGCCCGCAAAGCAGACCGGGCACTCGAAAAACCCGGCATCGCCCTGGGCCTCAATCGCCATCATGTGTTGGAGGTCAAGGCGTTGCGCGCCTACAGCCCAATCTTTTCCCATGACAAGGCATTTTGCGCTATCAACGCTTATCACCTGAGCGTCATGTGCATGCTGTCTTACGCTGACTTCCATATCACCCGCAAGACAAGGGAAACACCGACCCCGCCACCCTACGAAATGCCAGGGGCAATCGGCACGGTCCTGCAAAGCAAACTGGCCTGCGCCATCAAGCCGACCCGCTTCGAAAGTGCCGAGCCTTACCATCTGCTTTTGGAAGAAGTGCCTTACTCCAAACGGCTAGAGGTCATGCCCTACGATCCTGAGCGCTACGCCGAGGAGGCGCGCAAAGGGTGGGAGTATCCCGAGCAGGTGCACTTTCTGCACGACAAAAATGAAACCCAGGCCTTCATTACCCACAGCGACAAGGTGATGGTGCTCTCCGTGCGCGGCACGGCGAGCATGCTCGACATAGTCCGGGATATCGACGCGCTGCAAGTACCTCACGAAGACGGCCAGGGCCAGGCGCACAACGGTTTTCATCAAGCCTTCGTGGGGGCTAAAGACTTTGTTTTGCGCTACATGGAAGCTTTCTACACCGGCCAAACCATCATGGTCTGCGGCCATAGCTTGGGCGGGGCCATTGCCTTGCTGTTGTCAGAGTGGTTAAACCGTTCTTATCCCTACGCGAACGTCATCCTTTACACCTACGGCTCACCTCGTGCGGGCGACAGCGCCTTCGTCAAAGCCGCGGCGGGGTTGACTCATCATCGTCTGGTCAACCATCACGACCCCATCCCCGGTGTGCCTTCCACCTGGATGGATGGCAACTGGAAAAACTTGCTGCCGGGTACGGCCATGCTGGTGGCCTCGATCGGTACGCCACTGCTAGGCACTGCGGTGTTATTGGGCGGGCTGCTCAACCTGCGGGGCGACAACTTCGAGCACCACGGCGAGCAACGGCATTTCATGCCGCGCAAGGCCAAGTCGGATGGCTACAGCTCGATTCTCTGGCAGCCGGGTTGTGTCGCTCTGGAGCAGAAAACCTGTGCGCAATGGGCGGCGGAAATTGATCTGCGAGGCGACATGCCAACCCGGTCGATCCTCACTCAAATGTTGTCTTTCGCTGAGCACTCCAGCAACAGCGGTTACAGCCGCGCCGCCTTGACCACCCTGGTGCGCTGGATCTCCGCTCAACAGCGCAATGGAACCTTGTTCACCTATCTGGAGCGCAAGGAGATCAGCAAGCAAATCGACTCCATCGAACAAGGAATGGCGGCCTGGCAGCCCGAATCCTATTTGCGTTTCCGGCAAAACCTGCGCACCAAAACCCATCCGCGCCTGAATCGCCTCACTGAACTGGAACTGCGGGCGTATTACGACAAAAGCCATGGCGAAATCCTCGAATTCAAGCCTGAACAACAGAAAAGCTTGAGCAAGGCACAAAAACGCCTGAAGGCCCAATCCCGAGTGATCGTCACCCGCAAAGACGTCTTCGGCGACCAGGCCGAACGCGCAGATCTCGACGCTTTGGTCAACGAATGGCTGCAACTGGCGGACATCCAGAAGGCCGCGGTGCTGGCCAAAGTTATTGTCGATTCATCGCGGCAAATTGCCTGATTGACTGAATTTTTTGTAGTACAGACAACGCCAATGACAATAGGGATATACAACAAATTGCTGACGGAGAAAGGAAGAAAAACATGAAATATATCAAAATCTTTTTTATCACCCATGGGCGAATACCCCGTAGCACCTATATTTTTAGAATGCTGCTGTTGAGTCTGACCTGCCTTGGACTTAGTAGTCTGGTCGGGAACACTCAGTATAAAGACCTCGCTCCAGTTGTCGCGGCGCTATTTGTGTATAGCGCTTTGATCCTGAGCAGCCAACGTTTCCATGACTCAGGCAAGAGCGGATGGGCATTGTGGGCATTAATCATTCCAGTAATTGGGCCACTCTGGGTCGTAATCCAGTTAGCGCGTTCAGGGACACTTGGCAATAACTGTTATGGGGAAAGTCCTTCGGCAGTGCGTGCTGGATACCTTACCGTAGATATAGAGGAGTAACGCCATGGCTAGGGTAAACGATATTTCACGCTTAAATGCCATTCCGGTATTCGCAATTACCTGCCCGACTTCGACCGAAGAAGTCTCCCAGGCATTGAAAAGCACATCTCTGCCAGTGTCCATTGGTGGTGGACACTTTAGCATGGGTGGGCATACCGCAAGCCCCGGAACGCTGCATCTGGATTTGCGCAAACTCAATAATGTGCTGTGGTTTGAACCAAAAAAAGCACTAATCCGAGTTCAGGCGGGCATCCGCTGGTGTGATGTTCAACGCTTCATCGATCCGCATGGCTTCGCTGTGAAAGTAATGCAGACCTATGCAAATTTCACCGTAGGTGGAGCTTTATCGGTTAACGCACACGGGAGATACATGGGGCTGGGTCCTGTAGTATCTTCGGTGCAGGCAATAACCCTCGTGCTGGTCGATGGCTCTGTTGTGCAAGCCAGTCCTGGAGTAAACAACGAATTATTCCGCGCGGCGATTGGTGGATATGGTGCCATTGGGGTCATCACCGAAGTCGAACTCTGCCTCGCACAAAATTCCCGTATTGAACGTCACCATAAGATATTGCCCCTAGCAGCTTACAGGCAATGGTTTGAGAATAACGTACAGCGCGACGAGAATGTAGTGTTTCATAACTTTGATTTGTATCCCCCGTCCTTACGCAAGGGTCGTGCTGTCAGTTGGGTGGAGACAAATAAACCGGCGACCGCCCCACGCCTACAAATCCTGAAACAGCGTTTTTGGCTTGCCCGCTATCTTCTCTGGGCAATCACCGAAACACCATTGGGCAAATATCGGCGCCAATACTTTTATGATCCCGTCATCTATTCGAAAGCTACAGTGCATTGGCGCAACTACGAGGCGGGCTACGATGTCGCTGAACTTGAACCGACCGATCGCGAACGACGCACCTACATATTGCAGGAATATTTTGTTCCGGTTGCTCAGTTTGAAGCGTTTGCGGTCGCATTGGGGAAAACATTAAAAAAGCATCGCGTCAACGTGGTGAATGTGTCAGTCCGGCATGCCTGCGAAGACGTTCAAACACTCATGAACTGGACGCGCGGTGAAACCTTTGCCTTTGTACTTTATTACAAACAGCGCACCCGTAACGATGCGCGAGCGCGCGTGGCTATTTGGACAAGAGAGTTGATCGACCACGCATTGGAACTCGGCGGAACCTATTACCTCCCATATCAACTTCACGCCACGACTGAACAATTCTATCGCGCTTACCCTCAAGCCCAAGAACTGTTCAAACTGAAACACAGACTTGACCCGGATTACCGACTCCGTGGAGCCTTGTGGGACCGCTATTACCGAGTAAAGAGTGAGAAAGAATCCTTAATACCAAGCGGTCTTTTTGCTTCAGTCTATAAAAACACCCGAGAAGCTGATCGCTTCTATCTGTTTCTACAGAACATCTTCAACGTAGTACCTGAAGACCGATTGCATGCGTTGATTAAGGACTCTTCTACCCGCCTTGGCAGTGATAAGGCAATCTACCTGGCCATTCAATCAAGTTTGAAGAGTATCAGCTCGCCTCTGGCGTTACTCACTCATGCACTTCCATCCCTGGCAGTTCAAAAGAGGGAAATGGCTATTCAGACGGCTCGGCTTATCTCTCGTTCCGACATCACCGACTATATCGAAATAGGAACAACCGGTCGCTATGTCAAAGAATTAAAGAAGCATTTGGGATTGAGCGGCACCGTTACCCTCTTACATGAACAAGTACCTGGAATGACTGTTGCGGACATCGTTGAACGTGGGCAACTGCGACGTATCGGGAAACACCTGCCTCTACAGGCGTTTGCTCCTTTGACATTGCCGGACGCCAGCGCAGACCTGATCAGCTGTTACGTTGGCCTGCATCACATGCCGCCCGAAAGTCTGCGCCCATTTCTGCAATCAATATCAAGGGTGTTACGGCCGGGTGGCTATTTCATCATTCGTGATCATGACGTAACTACGCAAACCTCGGAGTGTTTCGTTGCGCTGGCACATACCGTATTCAACGCCGTTCTCGGCGAGAGCTGGGAGATAAATCAGGAAGAACCACGTTATTTCAACAGCGTTTCCCACTGGATAAACAATATTGAGGCATGTGGCTTGCGGCATACAGGCGAGAACTTATTGCAGGAGGGTGATCCATCACTCAACACACTGATGGCATTCGTCAAGGAAGAACCCACAACATGAAAGTCACCTTAATTAAGTACATTTTCCCGCTGTTGCTAACTATCGCTCAGACTGCAAGCGGGCATAACAGCATGGTCCCGCTGGAGTCGCGGCGCAGCGTCGAGCAGACATTATTAACTTTTCCCGAGTGGTTTCTGGTGCACAGTCCCTCGGAGTATGCACGACTACTTTACATACAACCTGCTCATGACTTTCCCTATATGGGGCACGTTAGTCAGGTGTGGTCGAGCTACTGGACCGTTACCCAAGAGCAATTCCGAGCCCGCTACCCCCTTAATCCGGGTTACCACGTGATGATTTTTGTTCTTGCCAGTAGTACTAGCGTCGAATATGGCCTGCGGTCGGCTTATGAAAATACAATAGGCCGAATCAGTTGGGCGTTTACTGGAGGTGAAGCAACTGCAGAGGACGTCTTTGCGGCGAAAACGGCTCAGGAATACGTTGATTTCATCCAACAGGAGCCATGGTATCTGTTCGACTTCAGCGCTCACCTCGGAAAGCTTTGGACCGACGTACCGCTGGTGGGGCCCGACCTATTGCGCAAGTGGGAGCGCCGTTACGTCCTGACATCCGAATACATCGTCAAGGCGCTGTATGCAAAGCTCATCAAAAACGTCACTCGCGCCACTTATGAAGTTGCACTGATGGACACCAGCGTAGTAATTGATCCTCCGCCTGACGATTTGAAATTACCTCCCCGTGTAACAGTCTTGCAAACATTTGCCGATGGCAAGCAACTGCTTATCCTGCCCCGGTATTACGACTTTCGTCTGGCCGCGAGCGCGCTCGCGAAACAGGGCGTGCGCATTACCGATATAGCGGGAAACAATGGTGAAATTCTGGTCACGGTGTGGACAAAAAGCATCGAATGGATCCCCGCGCCCACTGAGCGAGTGCTCTTTACTCAGCGTATTCAAACCCCCGCCAATACACTGCGTGCCGGCATGATGATCAACGTGCAGGAACTTTCTGCATTCTTGGAAAGCGCCCCCTCACGAGGCTTTGAGGTTGAACATGTGTACGACTATTGAGGGACGGATTGGCGCCCGAAGTTACCCAAAACTCACAAGTTTAAGCGTCTGGGCACGTTTCACCGGACGTCTTCCAACATACCGCCTGATTAACGGACTATTTAGGACTCTGTGTCATGACTGACTCTTCATTTGCCAATGCCGACGACGCCCCCGACGTATTTCAGCCGGGCCCGGCGCCTGAGCGCAATCTTGTGATTTACGACGCGCTGGATGCGCAACTGCGCCTGGGTGACGAGAAGGACGCCGCGCGGCTGGGCGCCTGTTACAACCCGCTGGTTGCCGCTGCCTCGCGTTTGCTGTCCGGTATTGCCCGGCTCAAGCCTCATGAAAAAAAACCTGAGCAGCAGGCGCTGCGCGCCCGACTTGGCAAGCGCATCAAACGTTTCAATCGTCAGACACTGCAAGCCGGTGTTGATCCCAAACAGGTGCAGATTGCTTCGTATGTGTTGTGTACCGTTGCCGATGAAGCCGTACTGACCAGTGATTGGGGCATGAATAGCGACTGGGCCAAGAACAGCCTGTTGAACAGCTTTCATGGCGAAACCTCGGGCGGGGTGAAGTTTTTCCTGTTGCTTGAGCGCTACATGCGTATCCCGGCCGGGCACATTGAGGTGCTGGAGTTGATGTATCTGTGCCTGATGCAGGGCTATGAAGGCCGCTACGCCGCCGCAACGAATGGTGGCAAACAATTGCAGAACTTGCGGCAGGATCTTTATGAGTGCATTCAACGCGTGCGTGGCGAAACGTCGAGCAAGGTCTCGCTGATCCAGCTGCCGCGCCGCCACGCGCAACGGCGCACCTTGTTGCATATCCCCGGCTGGCTGCCCATTTCGCTGACGTTGTTCAGCCTCGCGCTGCTGTATTCAGGATTCGCCTGGGTGCTCGACAAGCAACGTGACAAAGCCCTGATCCCGTTTCAGTTGCTGGACTCCGCGCCAGTTGTGTCGGTCATGGATGGAGGTCGTGCACGATGAAAAACCTCTTGAGCAAAACGCGGGCAGTGCTCAGCCGCGCCTGGGTCTGGAGTTTGCTGTTGCTGTTGGCTGCCGGGTTGCTGCTCTGGTTCATCGGCCCGCATCTGGCATTCGATGATTACCACCCGTGGGCCGGACTCCCGGCACGCTTGCTGACGCTGTGTGCGCTGACGGCGACTTGGGCGCTGTTCATCGTGTTCAGCGGTTGGAGTCAGGCACGTCGCGCCAACGCCAGTCGGGCTGGCGATGAAGCAGGTGAAACGGTCGTCCAGACTCCCGCGCTAGATCACCAGGCCTTGCGGGCCAGCTTCAAGCGGGCGCAAAAGATACTGTCGCGGACCCGGCTGTATCGCGGTCGCAGCGAGCGCTGGCGCAAGGCGTTGCCCTGGTACTTGCTGTTGGGGCCGCAAGGCAGCGGCAAGACCAGCCTGCTGGAGTATTCCGGGCTCAACCTGCCGCTCAACCCGCGTGAAAACAAGGCCAGCCTGCCACCCGCGCCGACCGCCGATTGCGACTGGTACTTTGCTGAGCAAGGTGTGTTGCTCGACACCAGCGGGCGTTATCTGACTCAGCGCGATGCAGCCAGTAGCAGTGGCTGGAAAACCCTACTGAAACTGATCAGCCGACAGCGCCGCAACCAGCCGCTCAATGGCGTGCTGGTCAACCTTCCGGTCGGCCTGTTATTGGCTGACGATCAAAAGCCTTTAACTGATCTGGCCGATCAGATCCGTGAACGTCTGCAAGACATTCATCAGCAACTGCACAGCCAGTCGCCGGTGTATCTGGTGTTGAGCAAGGCCGATGAAATTCGCGGTTTCGACTGCTTCTATCAGGATCTTGGTCTGGAGCAACGCCAGCAGGTGCTGGGCGTCAGCGTCGGCGATACGACCCGCATTGATGCGCCACTAGTCGAGCAGAAGTTCGCTGAATTGCTGAATCACATCAGCAGCCAGGTGGTGGAGCGAACCCGACGCGAACGCCAGCCCAGGCGCGTCGCTCAGCTGCTGGATTTCCCGCGACAGTTGACGAAGATCGTTGAACCGCTGGCAGGGTTTGTCGACCAAGCGTTCAGCGGCAATCGCTACCAACCCGCCCATGCGTTGCGCGGCGTGTACTTGACCAGCGCACCGCATCTAGTCGAGGAAAAGCCTGCCGCCAACACGTCATCCGCAGACAACAAACCATCCAAGATGCAGGGCCAGCCGCGCTTCATTCATGATCTGCTCGGCCAGGTGGTGTTTGCCGAGGCCGGGCTGGCGGCGCTGGATCGCAAAGAAATCCGGCGGATTCGCTGGCAGCAACTCGCCCTGTGTACGGCGGCCTTGAGTTGCCTTGGTGTGTTCGCCGCACTCTGGGCAAAGGGCTTTACCCAGAACGACCAACGCCTGCTGCATTTGACTCATATGGGTGAGCAGTTGGCGCGAGATCGGCTGACGCTCGGCGCGCAAGATGATGTTTTTGCAATCCTGCCTCAACTGGAAAGCAGCCATGGCGCACTGCAAATCTTCGCGGCGCAGCCCGCCGATCCGCTCACGCGGTTGATGACCCTGGATCAAGCCAACACGACTCAGCCCGTGCTGCTCAATGCCTATCGCTACGCGTTGGAAACCCAATTGCTGCCGCGTATCGCCCGTCAGCTTGAGAACCGGCTGCGCGCCGATTTGAACAACCGCGATGAATTGCTCGACAGCCTGCGGGCTTATTTGATGCTCGATGATCTACAGCATCGCGATGTCGCATTCCTGCGCAAACGTATTACTGCCGACTGGCGTTCACGCTATGCCGGCACATCAGGTCACCAGCAAAAACTGGACAGCCATCTTTCACGCCTGCTGGAGCGACCGGTCAAGTCCAGCTTGAATGCGGCGCTGATCGAACAGGCTCGGCAGGCCTTGCGCAGCGCACCCGTCGCCGAGCTGGCCTATCTGACCCTGAAGGAAAAGACCCGCTCGCTGCCGGGTTACCATTTGAATCGATTGGCAGACCCACATGGCGTGCTGTTCAGCGCCACCGATCATGTGATTCCGGGTTTCTACACCCAAAAAGGTTATCAGCGTTACTTCCTCGCTCAAGGCTTGTCGCTGCTTCAGGAAAGCTTGAATGACGATTGGGTCATGGGTGTGAACGCAGTGCGCAATCCCGAGGACATCAAGGCGCTGATGGTTGAGCTGGAACAACTGTATTTGCGCGACTATGCCGATCACTGGAGCCAGGCCGTCGGCCAACTGACGTTGCAGCCATTGAGCAGCGCTGTGCAAGGCGCGGAACAGGCTGCGATGCTGACAGCGGCCAATTCCCCCCTGCTCAAGTTGCTGACGCACATACGGGAGAACACGCGATTCGATACGCCCAAAGTGCCAGTCGATGCGCCCAAGGCCAGTAATGTCGCGGCCAGCATCGCCGATCAGGCCAGGGCCGCGTTGATCGACCAGCTGCCGAACAACGCAAAGATAGCCTTGCAGCGGCGCTTTGAAGCGATTCATCAGCTACTCGATGACGAGGATAATCCCGGTCTGGAATTGGCCGCCACGCTGCAAGCGCTCAACAACCTGCAACAGCAGCTGGCCGCCGTGGCGCGCTCCAGCCAGCCGGAACAAGCGGCGTTTGAACTGGCGAAGGCCCGCATGGGTGGGCAGCGCGATGCCATCAACATGTTGCGCGCCTCCAGCGTCCGCCTGCCCCCGCCGTTCAATGGCAGCCTGGGGAAGCTGGCCGATGACAGTTGGCGATTGTTGTTGGATGACGCCTATCGTTACATCAGCCAACGTTATCAAAGCGAACTGTACAGCGTGTATAGCGAGGCAATCGCCAAGCGTTATCCGTTCGATGCGAACAGCGCAAGCGACGTGGCAATCACAGACTTTCGCGAGTTCTTCAAGGCGCAAGGTGTAGCCGGGCGCTTCTTTGAGGATTACCTCAAGCCGTTCATCGAGGGTGAATCCCAGCATTACAAACTGCGCAGCGTCGATGGCCGCAGCTTGCCGATGTCGCTCAATACGTTGCACCAGATGAGCCGGGTGCAGATGATTCGGCGCAGTTTTTTCGCCGAGAACCCCGAACTGCCATTGATAAAGTTCCGCCTGGAACCCTATTCACTGGACCAGAACCTGAGCCGCGCCGACTTCCAGTTTGGCAATACGCAACTGGAGTATCGCCACGGCCCCATCGTGCCACTCGTTCTGCAATGGCCAGACGAAGCCGACAACGGTATCGCCAGCCTTATTGTCGAGCACCCCACCGGCCGCCGCGTGGGTTATCAGGAAAACACCGGGCCGTGGTCGCTGTTTCGCCTGATCGAACGCCTGGACAGCGAGTTCCACAGCGGCCGCGACGTGTTGATGCTCAAGGCCAATATCGAAGGTCGTCGAGTCAATTACCTATTGATGAGCCAGCGTTCGCCGAATCCGTTTGAGTTGGGAGAGTTGCGCGGGTTTCGCTTACCGGCGGTGCTGTAATGGCTGGCCGTCGAGGCCACACCTTGTTGCATTTGGCCGCTTCAAACATCTCCAACAATAGTGATAAATACCGCACTTGCGCTCTGCCGGACCTTTAACCTTTGCGTCGTCGTTATTCAACGACCGGATTTGACGATCCGGGAAATATAAGCTCCGCAGAGACTCCGCTATGGCGGCTGTGCGTGGGAGACCTTCGGGTCTACCGGTTTTCCTATGTTTCCGGTTCGTCAATCCGCGCACAGCTGCCACCCTAATTGCTTGACGACAATTGAGGTGGCCTCAATAAATAAACATTGGAGCCTCATAAATGCCTAACAACCCCAATTCTCCACGCTACATCCCCCTAACCCAACACGGCCTCGACGGCACTGTCCTGCTGCTCGACAGTCAGGCACCGCTCAAAGACCTGCATGCCTGCGTCGATTTGCGGGTGCGGCTGGCGACGGAGTTTCTCGACGCGGTGTCGAGCGGCAAATCTGGCAGCGCAGACGATTACGACTTGAGCGCCATGGCGGGTACGGCTCATCTACTCATGCAGGAGGCCTGCGATGTGAGTCGCGTGATTGAACAGCGCCTGTGGGAAGCCAACCCGGGCTGAACACGAACAAAAAACGGGCACCCAACCTCGTTGGTGTGCCCGTTCTTTCACTGCTCGCCTTGCGAAGGCGTACAGCGGGTGTCTATGGATTCACGCTGTCCTTGAGTGACTTGCCGGGTTTGAAGGCTACCGTGTTGCTGGCCTTGATTTTCACAGGCTCGCCCGTCTGCGGGTTTTTGCCGGTGCGGGCGCCGCGATGGCGTTGCAGGAAGGTGCCGAAGCCGACGAGCGTGACGCTGTCCTTGCGGTGCAGGGCGCCGGTTATTTCTTCGAGGACGGCATTAAGAACGCGGTTGGCTTGTTCTTTGGTGAGGTCCGCCTTTTCAGCAATGGCGGCTGCAAGTTCTGGTTTACGCATATGAAGCCTCTTTTACGGTTTTTTGTTTTTATGTCCCGCGCTGCTCTTCCCGAACAGCCCAAGGCGCCGCAACGGCTCTACGTGGCGGCAGTCAATAATGAGGATGGCATGCCGTACAGGCCCGCGCCAGTGCGGGCTTGCGGTTTATGCGAACAAAAACGCGGCTTATCCGACAGAACGACCCTTATTTACGCCAGCAGCGCCGGGAGCGTCTTGTTGAGGGCAAGCTTTTCCATCACGGCGGTGCCGGTCAGCGCGTAGCCGAGCAGGTTGCCGTCCGCGTCGTGACACAGCGCCTTGATATCAGCGCCCTGCCCTTCGACCGTCCACACACCTTCAGTCCCGCGTGGCGGCGGAGAGACTACCAGCGGGCAAACCGGAGTTTTGACCGTGATTGGCATCGGGCCATATTTAACCGCCGTCGGGGTGCCAGCCAGGGTTTGTGCCAGCGCCCGGGCGCAGCTCATCAGCGGCATGACGTAAAGCAGGTTCAGGCCATCGACTTCCGCACAATCGCCCAACGCGTAGATGTTGGCGTGGGAGGTTTGCAGGTGGCGGTCGACGAGGATGCCCCGGCTGGTCTGCAGGCCCGCCGCCGCTGCGAGATCGACCCGTGGCCGCAGGCCAATGGCTGACACCACCAGGTCGCAGGCAATCACTTCGCCATCCGACAGATGCGCTTCGAGCCCGTTGTCAGTGCGCAACAGGCGGGTCAGGACCGGCCCGAGGTGGAAGCGCGCGCCGAGGCTTTCGAGGCCTGCGCGAACCGCAGCTGCTGCGGCCGGGTGCAGCAAGGTGGGCATGACTTGCTCACAAGGCGCAACCAGATCGACTTCGTAACCGCCCAGGATCAGGTCGTTGGCGAATTCACAGCCGATCAGGCCGGCACCGAGGATCAACACGCGCCGCTTGCCTGCGGCTGCGTCACGAAACAGCGCGTAATCTTCCAGATCATTGATCGGGAAAACGGCGTCAGCTGCATCGCCTTCGATAGGTACGCGAATGGTTTCCGCGCCCCAGGCCAGGATCAGGTCGCGGTAATGCACCGCTTCTTCGCCGATCCACAGGCGTTTGTGCCCCGCATCGATGCCGCTGATGCGTGTATGGGTGCGCACTTCGGCGTTGAGTTGCACGGCCATGGCGCCCGCTTCGGCCATGCTCAGGCCGTCGGCGGGTTTGTTTTTGCCGAAGCCGGTGGAGAGCATCGGCTTGGAATACGAGCGACCGTCATCGGCGGTGATCAATAGCAGCGGCGTTTCGCTATCGAGCTTGCGAAATTCCCGGGCCAGGTTGTAGCCCGCCAGGCCGGTGCCAATTATCACGACAGGTGCGTTCATGGGGTTTTCCAGGAAGTTAAGGACGGTTCAAGCCTGAATCAGTTGATTTCGATCATTTCGAAATCCATTTTGCCGACGCCGCAATCCGGGCACAGCCAGTCTTCAGGGACGTCTTGCCACAGCGTGCCCGGCGCGATGCCGTCATCCGGCCAGCCATCGGCTTCGTTGTAGATCAGGCCACAGACAATGCATTGCCACTTTTTCATCGGAATTTCTCTCAGGTTTTCAGGGTGTCGCCGGCATGGCGGTCGATGGGTATCGCGCTTGCCACCGTGCTCAGGGCGTTTTGTACTGATCGGGACGCCCAGATGCAAGCCCGATCATTGTTGCGGCGCGTCGTGGGTCATCGGTTGCGACGGTCAATCATGCTAAGCTCGCCGCCTTTATAAACGCCAATATCTGCTTATTGTGACCCAGCAAACACCCGTATTTCCCACCCCGATCTGGCTGGAGCGCGAGTCTCTCATCGAGACGCCTGCGCCCGTGGTCCTTGAGTGGCTGTTCCAGGAGGATTCCCTGACGCGCCGACTGACCGCGCTGTCGGGCAATCGCTTTAGTGTCACGCCGCTTTTCGAGGACTGGCAACCGCTTCGCGACGACGAGTGCGCGGCGTTGAATCTGCCTGAACGCAGCATCGGCTGGGTTCGCGAGGTGTATCTGCGTGGCCATGACGAAAAGTGGGTGTTCGCCCGCAGCGTCGCGGCGCGCAGTGCCTTGCAGGAAGGCGGCTTGAATATGGACGAGCTGGGCACGCGTTCACTGGGCGAATTGCTGTTCTGCGACGAGGCCTTCCTGCGCGGCCCCTTGCAGATCTGTCATTACCCGACGGCCTGGCTGCCGACGCCGGACGCCGCCGACAATCTATGGGGACGCCGCTCGTGCTTCAGTCGCGGCCCGTTGAAAATACTGGTCGCCGAAGTGTTCTTGCCAACACTCTGGCAGGCAATTCACACCGGGGAACACTGCTGATGTACCTGACGCTGCTCAAATCCCTGAATCGCTTGAATCCACGGGCCTGGGATTTCATTCAGTTGATGCGCCTGGACAAGCCCATCGGTATTTACCTGCTGCTGTGGCCGACGCTGTGGGCATTGTGGATTGCCGGCAAAGGCGCGCCGTCGCTGGCCAACATCATCATTTTCGTGGTCGGTGTGTTCCTGATGCGCGCTGCCGGGTGCGTGATCAATGATTTCGCCGACCGCAAGGTGGACGGCCACGTCAAACGCACCGAGCAGCGACCGCTGGTCAGCGGCAAGATCAGCTCGAAAGAGGCCTTGGCGCTGTTTGCGCTGCTGGTGATCGTGAGTTTCCTGCTGGTCTTGCTGACTAATCCCACAACGATCTGGCTGTCGTTCGGCGGCCTGGCGCTGGCGGCGTGCTATCCGTTCATGAAGCGTTACACCTATTACCCACAAGTGGTGCTGGGCGCAGCGTTTTCCTGGGGCATGCCGATGGCGTTCACTGCGCAAACCGGCGATTTGCCCGCTGCGGCGTGGCTGCTGTATATCGCCAACGTGCTGTGGACCGTGGCGTATGACACGTATTACGCGATGGTTGACCGCGAAGACGATCTGAAAATCGGCGTGAAATCCACAGCGGTGCTGTTCGGCGATGCGGATCGGGTGATCATTCTGACCTTGCAAGGACTGGCGCTGGGCTGCCTGCTGCTGGCGGGCGGGCGCTTCGAGATGGGGATTTGTTTCTATCTGGGCCTGCTGGTGGCGGCCGGGTGTTTCGCCTGGGAGTTCTGGTCGACGCGCAGTCGTGACCGACAGGCGTGCTTCAAGGCGTTTTTGCATAACCACTGGGCGGGGCTGGCGATTTTCGTCGGCATCGTCGCCGATTACGCGCTGCGCTGACTGACAGGTTCGTGGCTGGCAGTCAGCGCCACAGCAGGCTTAAGGTTTGATGACGTGCCAGGCACCGCCTTTGCCATCGCCAGTCATATCACCGGCTTTCTTGTCATCTTTATAGAAGTACACCGGTTTGCCTTCGAAGGCCCATTGCATGGAGCCATCATCGCGTTTGATAACGGTCCATTTGCCCGAAGCTTTGTCCGCCGCCGTGGCGGTCAATGGCGGCCAGTTGATCGCGCACTGATCCTTGCACGCGGATTTGCCATCAGCATCCTTATCAAAGGTGTAGAGCGTCTTGCCGCTGTGATCGGTCAGCATGCCGTTATCACCCATCATTCCAGGCTCGGCGGCAAACGCCAGGCCCGACGATGCCAGTGCGGCGGCAGCCAGCAGGCCCAGCAAAGTTGATGAAAATTTAGCCATTGCGTAATCCTCTGTTGTTGTAAAAATTATTTCAGGACAGACCCGCAAGCTTAGACCTGTAACAACGTGGCATGCTAGTCCTCTCCCAAGCTGTCACACGACTGCAATAATTCCGTTATCTAATGCGCCCCAAGACAGTTAAATGACAAGAGGTTCGAGCATGGTTGGCAGGAGCATTCTGATCGTTGACGACGAAGCGCCTATTCGCGAAATGATCGCCGTTGCATTGGAAATGGCCGGCTATGACTGCATGGAAGCAGAGAACTCTCAGCAAGCCCATGCAATCATTGTCGACCGCAAGCCGGACCTGATTCTGCTCGACTGGATGTTGCCCGGCACATCGGGCATCGAGCTGGCTCGCCGCCTCAAGCGTGACGAGCTGACCTGCGACATCCCGATCATCATGCTCACGGCCAAGGGCGAGGAAGACAACAAGATCCAGGGCCTGGAAGTCGGTGCCGATGACTACATCACCAAACCCTTTTCGCCACGCGAACTGGTCGCACGCCTCAAAGCCGTGCTGCGTCGCGCCGGTCCGACGGATGGCGAATCGCCGATTGAAGTGGGCGGCCTGCTGCTTGACCCGATCAGTCATCGGGTCACCATCGACGGCAAGCCTGCGGAAATGGGCCCGACCGAATACCGTTTGCTGCAATTCTTCATGACCCATCAGGAACGTGCTTATACGCGCGGCCAGCTGCTGGACCAGGTCTGGGGTGGCAATGTCTATGTCGAAGAACGCACCGTTGATGTTCACATTCGTCGCCTGCGCAAAGCACTCGGCGATGCCTACGAAAATCTGGTACAAACCGTGCGCGGCACGGGTTATCGGTTTTCCACCAAGAATTGATCGCCGTTTTGTAAGCAGACAGCGCAACCATGAAGTCCGCGCCAGCCAAGGATGTGCTTTCAATTGAATCAAAACTGGTATGGCACCCTGATCCGCCACATGTTGATGCTGGTCGCGGCCGCCCTTCTGGCGGGTCTGATCAGCAATCAATATGGCTGGTGCCTGGCAATCGCGCTGGGGCTTTATCTGGCCTGGACCCTCAAACAGTTATTGCGCCTGCACGACTGGCTTAGCCGTCACAAGGCCGATGAGCCGCCGCCGGATGGCTACGGTTTGTGGGGCGAAGTCTTCGACAGCATTTATCATCTGCAACGCCGCGACCAACGGGTGCGCGGCCGGCTGCAAGCGGTGATCGACCGCGTTCAGGAATCCACGGCGGCCCTCAGGGATGCCGTGATCATGCTCGACAGCGAAGGCAATCTTGAGTGGTGGAACCGCGCCGCCGAGACCTTGCTCGGGCTCAAGACCCCGCAAGACAGCGGTCAGCCGGTCAGCAATCTGGTGCGCCATCCACGCTTCAAGGAATATTTCGAGCAGGGCAATTACGCCGACCCGCTGGAAATCCCCTCGCCCACCAACGACCGCATGCGTATTCAGCTGTTGATCACCCGCTACGGCAACAACGAGCATTTGATGCTGGTCCGTGATGTCACGCGGATTCATCAACTGGAGCAGATGCGCAAAGACTTCGTGGCCAACGTTTCCCACGAGTTGCGCACGCCATTGACGGTGATTTTCGGCTATCTGGAAACCCTGCTCGATAACGTCGAAGAGGTGAATCCGCGCTGGGTCCGCGCCCTGCAACAAATGCATCAACAGGGCGGCCGCATGCAAACGCTGCTCAATGATTTGCTGTTGCTGGCCAAACTTGAAGCCACTGATTACCCGTCCGACAGTCATCCCATCGAAGTCGGTATGCTGCTCAAGACCATCAAGGGCGATGCACGGGCGTTGTCGGCCAACAAGAATCAGCAGATCAGCCTGGACCTGGACAGCGATGTGCAACTCAAGGGCAGCGAAACCGAGCTGCGCAGCGCGTTCTCCAATCTGATCTTCAATGCGGTGAAATACACCCCGGCCGAGGGCAGCATCCACATTCGCTGGTGGGCCAATGAGCAGGGCGCACATTTGAGCGTGCAGGATTCGGGGATCGGCATCGAGACCAAGCATCTGCCGCGCCTCACCGAGCGCTTCTATCGTGTGGATTCGAGCCGTGCGTCGAATACCGGCGGCACCGGGCTGGGGCTGGCTATCGTCAAACATGTGCTGCTGCGCCATCGCGGCACACTGGAAATCAACAGCGTGCCGGGCAAGGGCAGCGTTTTTATCTGCCATTTTCCGGCCATTCAGCTGATCAATCCCTGAAGCGCGACTAGGCAAGCTGGCTTCTAGCCGCTACATTGCCGTTCTTATGCCCTCGATCCCGATGCGGCAGCCTTCTTCTTCAGTCATAACGGAACCTGTAAACCTCCACCATGGACCCTTCCCCTAGTTTTAACTTCGCTTCGCTGTTCGCCGACTTCGGCATGATTCTCTTCGCAATGGTTCTGGTCCTGCTCAACGGTTTTTTCGTTGCGGCAGAATTCGCCATGGTCAAACTTCGTTCGACCCGGGTCGAAGCCATTGCAGAAAAAAACGGCTGGCGCGGACACATCCTGCGCACCGTACACAGCCAGCTGGACGCTTATCTGTCGGCCTGCCAGCTCGGTATCACCCTCGCCTCCCTAGGCCTTGGCTGGGTCGGCGAACCCGCGTTCGCGCACCTGCTGGCGCCGTTGTTGAGCGCCGTGGGCGTGGACTCGCCGGAAGTGGTCAAAGGCGTGTCGTTCTTCTCCGCCTTCTTCATCATTTCCTACCTGCACATCGTGGTCGGTGAACTGGCGCCCAAATCCTGGGCCATTCGCAAGCCTGAACTGCTGTCGCTGTGGACCGCCGTGCCGCTGTACCTGTTTTACTGGGCGATGTACCCGGCGATCTATCTGCTCAATGCCAGCGCCAACGGTATCTTGCGCATCGCCGGTCAGGGCGAACCCGGCCCGCATCACGAGCACAGCTACAGCCGCGAAGAATTGAAGCTGATCCTGCACTCCAGCCGTGGTCAGGACCCGAGCGACCAAGGCATGCGTGTGCTGGCATCGGCGGTGGAAATGGGCGAGCTGGAAGTGGTCGACTGGGCCAATTCCCGTGAAGACCTGGTGACGCTGGATTGCAACGCGCCACTCAAGGAAATCCTCGCGCTGTTTCGTCGTCACAAGTTCAGCCGGTATCCGGTCTACGACGCGGTGCGTGGCGAGTTTGTCGGCTTGCTGCACATCAAGGATCTGCTGCTGGAGCTGGCCGCGCTGGATCACATTCCCGAGTCGTTCAATCTGGCCGAGCTGACCCGCCCGCTGGAGCGTGTTTCCAAGCACATGCCGCTGTCGCGCCTGCTGGAGCAGTTCCGCCAGGGCGGCGCGCACTTTGCGTTGGTGGAGGAAGCCGACGGCAAGATCATCGGTTATCTGACCATGGAAGACGTGCTGGAAGTGCTGGTCGGCGACATTCAGGACGAACACCGCAAGGTCGAGCGCGGCATTCTCGCGTATCAACCGGGCAAGCTGCTGGTACGCGGTGACACGCCGCTGTTCAAGGTCGAGCGCCTGCTGGGCATCGATCTGGACCACGTGGAAGCCGAAACCCTGGCCGGCCTGATCTACGACTCGCTCAAGCGGGTACCGGAAGTCGAGGAAGTCATGGAAGTCGAAGGGCTGCGCATCATCATCAAAAAGATGAAAGGCCCGAAAATCGTCCTGGCCAAGGTGGTCAAGCTCGATTGATTGCCTGATCGATTGATCGATTGATCCGTAGGACCGGCTTCAGCCGGGAGAGCGCCCTTTGCGGCAACGAGGATGCGTCGAAGCGACCGACGCCCTCCCGGCTAAAGCCGGTCCTACGGGCTGAACTGCCCCCCAAAAGTTGGACGCCTAGTCCAGCCTTTGAGGGTTTTTCATGAGCAAGTACTCCGCACAATTCAAACGCACTGCCGTTGCGGCCT
>Ga0247815_10000458_pt1 | contig 31997 bp, 26 predicted proteins | sample UWRJL194509B1_FD_181014 | JGI IMG/M metagenome (GOLD analysis project Ga0247815, IMG submission 181014) | Plant litter microbial communities from Arlington Agricultural Research Station in Wisconsin, United States - UWRJ-L194-509B-1 | ecosystem: Environmental > Terrestrial > Plant litter >...
ATAACTTCGCTTCCAATACCGTTTAAATCTCCAATTGAAATTCCAACAATTATATTTTCTGCTTTTTTATTCATGAGCTCAGGTTATTTATTACTAATTTTGATGTGCAAATTTAGTAAAATAAAACAACAATGTTTACAGGAATTATAGAAACCCTTGGAAGGATTCACGAAATAAAAAAAGACCAAAGCAATCTTCACGTAACAGTAGAAGCTTCTATTACAAACGAGTTAAAAATAGATCAAAGCGTTTCGCATAACGGAATATGCCTGACAGTTGTCGCTATTAAAGACTCTTTTTATACCGTAACCGCTATTGAAGAAACAATTTTGAAAACAAATATTAGCGATTGGAAAGTGGATGATATTGTAAATTTAGAGAGAGGAATGAAACTTGGCGACCGTCTTGACGGGCATATCGTACAAGGTCACGTAGACCAAACAGGAACCTGCATTAAAATTAAAGAAGCAAACGGAAGCTGGAACTACACTTTTGAATACGACAAAAACTTCAGCAATATTACTATCGAAAAAGGATCAATAACCGTAAACGGAGTAAGCCTTACAGTTGTAAACTCTAAAACAAATGAATTTAGCGTTTCGATTATTCCGTATACTTTTGAAAATACCAATTTTAAAAACTTTAAAGTTGGAACAAAAATAAATCTGGAATTTGATGTGGTTGGAAAATATATATCAAGACTTTATTCGATAAACAAATAATTAGAGAAATCGTTTTTCATAAAAAAAGCTTCAATTTACATTGAAGCTTTTTTTATTTTATGTCTATATATCATTATACCCCCTAACACAATAGCCAATATCAACATAAGAACAATATGATCATTTATTGGCAACTCATCATTTGGTGTTGCTGGAGGACCCGGATTTGGCTCAGGCAATGGCTCATCTGCAGCAAAAACACTTAAAACATTAAGCACAATTAAACAAATTGCAAAAAAAGCATTCTTTATTTCCTTCATAATTTTAACATGCTGCATTACAGCAAGGTAGATTGTTAAATTTATTAAAATTTAATATAATTCGCACAAAAACAGGGGCTTACACGCAAATATTTGACAAAAGTATAGGTTTTTTGCAAAAAAACAAGATTTAAAGCAAAAAACGGCCAAAAAAGGAGATAATACTTTTTATCGTAAGAATAGACCCAAAAAAAAGCAAATTATCCTTTAATTGTTTATGTATTATTTTACAATTTAAAACCTCAACATTAATACATTTTACTTCCAAAAAACAGCTAATCAATTAACTGATAAAAGATTAAAGATTTTTCACACAAAACATTTATTTAAAAAACTCCAAAAAAAAATGCCCTTACATTTCTGTAAAGGCATTTTTATGTGGTCCCACCTGGGCTCGAACCAGGGACCACCTGATTATGAGTCAGGTGCTCTAACCAGCTGAGCTATAGGACCGGTTTGAGAATGCAATATTACTACTATTTTTAATTCACTCCAAATATTTTGGGATATGATTTGTAATTAATTTCAAATAATACCGAGTCTTTTCAGAACACAATTGATTTTCAACCTTTTATTTCACATCTTTAAATGACATTTTTTCATCTAATTTCCTGACAAAGCTCGACCAAAACCCCATTTGTGTTTTTTGGATGCAGAAAAACTACCAATTTATTGTCGGCACCTTTCTTTGCCACTTCATTTATCAATACAAAACCTTCGTTTTTTAATCTAGCAATCTCTGCATGGATATCTTCGACATCAAAAGCGATGTGATGAATTCCTTCTCCTTTTTTTTCTAAAAACTTCGCAATTGGACTTTCCGGGTTTGTCGCCATCAAAAGTTCAATTTTATTGGTTCCTGTTTGAAAAAAAGACGTCAAGACTCCTTCACTTTCGACTGCCTCTTCTTTATAAGACGGAACACCTAATAATTTTTCGAACAAAATATTAGCATCCTCCATGTTTTTTACCGCGATTCCGATGTGTTCAATCTTATTTACCATCTTAAATACAATTACTGATTTATATAAGTATTAAAATAACCGCATTCGGCAATTACATCCTGATAGTATTTTGTGTCTGAATACTCTTTTTTCAAAGTTTTAAAACTACTCCAGGCTATAAAATTAATTTTATCATCATTTGCATCCCACCAATTCTTGAGATCATTATATTTCTTATTATAATATTCGTTTCGTTCGCATTTTGCCAACATGTAGATACATTTTGCTTTTTGTTCTTTTGTTGTTGCAGCTTCAAATGCTTTTTGATAATACATCTTAGGAACATCGCAATTGGTAATCATTTTTTTCATCGAATCTCTAAATGAATACGGATTTGAACCATAACCTACAATACTGGTTTCATAAAAAGTTCTGCCGTTCCCAAAATGAGTGATATTATAGAATGCATTCCCCAACAATAAACTATTAGTATAAACATCTTCTTTCTGAGCCAGTTTATCCTGCATTGATTTTATAGTATTCAAAAATTCAAGCTGAGAGTATTTCTTTTTTTGATAGGCTGCGTGATCACAATCATGGCAATCTTTAATATTTCCGTTAAACGGATTTCCTAAAAAAGTATAATGCTGAACTGAATCTGTTTGCTGAATAAACGCAATTGCTTCAGGAATTTTATTATTGAATGTTGCCTGAACTGCCTGAAAATTATTAATATCTTTTAATTTCAGATAATAAATTCCAACTCCAATTTTCTCGATTTCGGTTTTATTTGGCTTAGCCAAAAATCCTTTCATATCTAACAAATTCTTCTCGTTATCATAAAAAGCATTTCCTCCGCCCCAATAGTATAAATTAGAATGAGAATCACCTCCAAATAATTCTACCATGACAGGATTTGCTTTTGCTCTGTATAATGTTGCCAAATAATTCTTGCTCCATTGCGCCGCATTTTGATAACGGAATTCCTGACCTTTATATATTTTAGGAAGTTCCTGGTACAGCCAATTCAAATCGGCCAGGATTGTTTTTTCGTTTTTATCGGTGAGTTTATCTATTTTACTCATATTGTTTACAAAACGAAGTAATCGCAATTGGTAATTAGCCAATTCGGTTTTCGGCATTGTTTTTTCTGCTTTATTCAAATTGTTATCTGCGGCAGTATAATCCCCTCTTAAGGTTTGCAGATATCCTAATGAAATATCCCATAAATATGGTTTTTCGGTATTTCCGGCGGCAGCAATTTTAGACACTAAATCGAAAGCTTTAACATTCATCTTAGCTTTATTTGCCTCTCTGTTTTCTGCAACTGTTTGCTTAACTGTAGGCGAATTATAATCGTCAGTATTTGTTTTTACCTCAAACGAATTATTTATAGCTTGTTCCTGATTGTTCACCAATCTGGTTAGTAAAAAGTTTAAGTGTTCGCTTTTAGGATCTAATTCATAAATTTTTCCGATAGCCTGGGTTTCATCTTTATAATATCCGTGAATGGCCCAAAGTGCTGCTTTTTCTTTATTACTTTTTGCCATTGCCAAAGACTTGTTCCAATCGGCATCATTTTGCGGACGAAAGCTATAAGCAGTAACAACTCTCAATTCAGGGCATTTATCAAATACCTGTGCATATAAATAATTAGAAGTCGAATATTTTTTCTGTTGATAATTTATTCCCGCCACATAAGACAGCGCACGGTAATACAAGGTGTTTTTAGCGACAGAAGCTTCGGTTTTATTAAAAAACTCGATTGCTTTTTTCTTGTTGTTGCTATAAAAATAAGCTTTCATGGTAAGAAACCAATACCTGTTTTTTAAGAATGAATCTGAAGTTGTATTATAAACATTTTCAATGGACTGAATCATTTTGAGATCATTAAAAGTTTTTGCCACAACGGGATCGTAACTCCAATAATCACTATTTATAGAAACGGTTTCTATCTTTTGTGCCAAATACAAAAACTCGACAAAACTCTTCACTTTTGCATCTTTCAAATCCATCTTTTTGCCCCATTTTAATGAAGTTGGATTTTCTTTTTTATTTTTAAAGAAAACATGAAGCTGTGTAATATCCGTCTTGTTCTGAGCTGTTTTTTTCTCAGAAGAATATCTTGTCGTTTCTTCGCCAATTAAAAAATAATTTACGGTTGTCGTATCGATTTTCCCTTTTAGGTAATTCGACCAATCTGATTTTATATTTTCATTGAAACGCGAGTTATGCTCAGTATCAAAACCAATTCCGTAAAAAATAGCACCTGATAAAAAAAGTGGCGAATATGATTTATCAGTAAATGTTTCAGGCGTAAAGTTTGAATTATAACCAAAGAAATCCCAGTCATCGCCGCCGCCACACGCATGAATTATTCCGTAAACAGAAAGTAAAGCAGCACTAGAAACAAGAAATAACTTGTTTAAAAATATTCTTTTCATAGTTTTTAATATTGAATTCGTCTAAATCGTAAAATATAATTTCTCTTGGGCGCTGAACTACATTATCATCTAATTCCTCTGCCATTTCTTTTAAATTTTCTGAAGAAATTGCCTCTATTTTAAGCAAATCATTTTCTTCATAAAAAATTCCGTTTTTATAATTTGATTTTTTTACTTTAAAAAAGAGAGCATCAACTTTCTCAAAATTAGCATCCTTTTTAAGTTCGTTTGCATTGATTTTCGAACGTAATCCTATCACTTTTTGATTCCTGATATGAACTGCCCAGGAATATATTGGCAAAGCAAAATCAAGATGCAGCGGATATTTTTTTAAACTCTTCAAATATTTTCCGGCGATTTTTTGGCTGTAAATAGAATTTTCAGCATCCGGTGCAATTGTACCCATATTATAGTACATCAAAACTCCGGAATCGACATTTGGAATTTTCGTCTTTTTAAAATACTTGACCTGATGCAAACGAATTGTTGCCGAAAGTTTTTTCTTCGAAAGTTTTTTAAATTGTTCTATAAATTTAAGATAATTGTCTTTACTTTTCAATGTCCAATCGCAATCGATTTGAATTTCCTGACAAGAAATTTTATTCTTAGTATTCATTTCTTCGACCAAGTGAACGGTCTTCTGAGCCAGATCATCAATATCAAGATTAGGTAATGACATGACTTTGTTTTGAATAAAAACTACCGGAACAACATTAAAACTATTGATATTTTCCTGAAACCGGATGGGACTTATTGGAATTGGTTCTTTGGTTTCAGGATACAGACCTATATCAAAATAACGGATATAAAGCTTAGTCACATTATTATCCCTCAAGACTTCCTTCTCAGTTTCGGATAATTTAAAGATGGTTTTCCAATAATAAAAAGCTACGACTGGCTTTTCATTCTTACCACAAGAAATCAGTAAAAGGAATACTAAACCAACGAAAAATCTTTTTGTCAAAACGGGGAAAAATTATATTTGAAATCAAAAGTAAGAAATTATATCGTGGCGATGATTTCAAATTCAAAAAAAATAGAGAAACAAATGAAAGTTCCAAATCCTAATAAATGGATAAAAAATTTCAATTAAAGCAAATATAATCGTTATTTTGTGCAATCAAATTCAGAAAACATTATGTTGAAAAACAACTTCAGATATATTTCCTTTTTACTGGTATTTTTAATGTTGAGCTGCGCCAAAAGAGGCAGCATTACCGGTGGATTAAAAGACACGCTTGCTCCGGTTTTAAAATATAGTTCTCCAAAAAATATGAGTACTAATTTTGAAGGAGACGAAATTATTTTAGGATTTGATGAATATGTAAAGCTTAAAAACCTGAACAAACAGCTTATTATTTCGCCTCCAATGAAACATGAGCCGTTGATTTTACCAACAACTGCAAGTAAATTGATTACAATAAAAATAAAAGATACTTTACAACCTAATACAACTTACAGCTTTAACTTCGGGCAAAGTATTGCAGACAATAACGAAGGAAATGCCATCAATCAGTTTAAATACATTTTCTCTACAGGACCTTATATTGATTCGCTTTCTATTAGCGGACAAATTAAAGATGCGTACGAAAAAAACGTAGACAATTTTGTATCTGTAATGCTTTATGAAGTAAACGACACTTTTAAAGATTCTATAATTTACAAACAAAGCCCTAGATACATTACCAACACTTTAGACAGTTTAAGAACTTTTAAATTAGAAAATTTAAAGGCCGGAAAGTATTTATTGGTTGCACTAAAAGACAAGGGCGGAAACAACAGATACAATCCAAAAGATGATAAAATCGGATTCTTAAAACATTATATCACGGTACCAAATGATACTGTATTTGAGTTAGAATTATTTAAGGAAGTGCTTCCCCTAAAGGCATTCAAACCAATTCAGGCATCCGGAAACAGATTATACCTACCTTACGAAGGAAAACAGGATTTTAAAACCTCTAAACCAAAAATTGTTCTTAAACACGGTGATGAAGTTCTGGAAACTATAGTAACTGCTTTCCCTAAAAAAGATTCCCTGCAAGTTTGGTACAAGCCATTGAAAGCAGATTCTTTGTCTATGGAAGTTAGCAGGGACACATATAATAAACGTTTTTCTTTTAAAGTAAAAGACATAAAAAAAGATACCTTAAATATTAAGGCTGTACAAAATGGAGTTATAAATTTCAGGGACCGTTTTACCTTAGAATCTGCAACACCATTGGTTAAATTTGATAAATCAAAGATTAGATTAGTCAATAAAGATTCTGTAGCTGTAGACTTTACTACAGAATATGATGAATTCGAACAAAAATTATATGTCGACTTTAAAAAAGAACCGGTCGACAAATACAATGTCACCTTTTTTCCGGGTGCTTTGACTGATTTTTATGAAAAAACGAACGACACTCTGGCTTATAAATTAACCACAAAAGAACATGCAGATTACGGAAATCTTGTCTTGAATTTACGAAATGTAAAACGTTTCCCTATAATTGTTGAGATTACAAATAAAAAAGGAGATGTTGTTCTCGCAAGTGCGTACTCTGAAGGAAACACAAAAATCACTTTTGACTTACTGCAGCCCGAAGCATTTACATTGCGAATAACGTACGACGACAATAAAAACAAGAGGTATGACGCGGGAAGTTTCCTGAACAAAACTTATTCTGAAGAAGTATTTTATTATCAAAAAGAAGTTGATGTAAGAACAAATTGGGATGTAGATGAAACGATCGATTTAAGCATACCATATAATCCTGAAGTCGAGAAAAAACAAATTGATAAAAAGAAAAAAGAAGACGCCAAAAAGAGAACGGCATTCTAGATTTTAATTTCGAAAATATCTTTATCGCTTAAGAAATCGAGTTTTTTTCGGGTTCCTAACATGGCTTTTTTGTCTAATTCAACAATAAAAACAGCTGCGGTTTCTTGAGGTTCTAAAATAAAATCCCCTAGAAAATCAACGACTTGCGAATGCCCTACGTGTTCGTAATTGTTGGCATCCAGCCCTACCCTGTTTACGCCCACTACATAACTTAGATTTTCGATTGCTCGTGCTTTTAGCAAAGTATCCCAGGCGTTGGTACGCACTTTTGGCCAATTGGCAACATATAAAAGCAAGTCATAGTTTTCGACATTTCGGGCAAAAACAGGAAACCTTAAATCGTAACAAACCTGCAGGCAAATCTTCCAATCCAGATATTCTATAATTACTTTTTCTTTTCCGCTGGTATAAAATTTATCTTCTCCGGCAAGCGAAAACAAATGTCGCTTGTCATAATACTGAATTTCTCCTGACGGAAAAACAAACAGCATTCTGTTATAATACTTTTCATTTTCGACAATAATCAAACTTCCCGTAATGGCGAAGTTTTTTTGTTTTGCCAAAGATTGAAGCCACAGTACTGTGTCACCCTGCATAGTTTCTGCAACTTCAGGTGCATTCATGGTAAATCCCGTTGAAAACATTTCTGGAAGCACTACCAAATTAACATCAGAATCGATCTGATTTATTTTCGATTCAAAGCTTTTTCTGTTTTTAGAAGCATCTTCCCAATAAAGATCTGATTGTATAAGTGCGATTTTCATATCTCAAAAATACGAATTTTAAGATTAAAATTAATTTTTGCAAAAAAAGCATTATCTGCAAAATTTTCTCAAAACACCTCGCAAAATCACACATCTTTTGGATATTAAAAATACTTCACGAAAAAATATTGCAAAAAATATGCGCTTTATGCAAAAAATATGCAAATACGAAAAATAAATTTTTATATTTGATCGCCAATAAAAACCAAAAAAAACATGAAAACCAAAGAATTATGAAAACAAAGCTAATTTCATTAGTGTTTATTGGGGGGATGATCTTCTCAGCAAATGCAAAAGAGGCTGCAATTAAAAAGCACCTTTTTGAACAAAAAAGCAATCAGACAGAAATTTCAGGCCAGGTAGTTGGCCAGGATGACGGAATGCCAATTGCCGGAGCAACGATTTATGCAAAAGGCAATAATAAAATAGCAACCATAACTGACGAAACCGGAAAATTCAAACTAAATGTTCCAGAAAATGAAACTCACATCATCGTTACTTACATGGGTTATGCCTCTTTAGAATATAAATTAGACAATAAACAAGATTTAGTTATAAGCTTAAAACCAGCCGAAAATGTTTTAGATCAGGTTTTGGTTACGGCATTAGGAGTTAAAAAAAGCAGCAAATCTGTTGCATATGCAGTTACGGAATTAAAAGGAACCGAATTTACAAAAGCGAAAGAAACCAATATCGCCAATGCATTAGTCGGGAAGATTGCCGGTGTCAACGTGAGCAGCACCGCAACTGGCCCTAACGGTTCGAGCAGGGTTGTAATAAGAGGTAACGGATCATTAAACGGAAATAACCAGCCGATGTATGTGGTCAACGATTTACCTATTGACAATACTCAATTGAACTTACCGGGAATTGGAAACGGGCCTGGATCTACCAGAATAAATGTTGACCGAGGTGACGGAACATCTGTTATCAATGCTGATGATATTAAAACTATTACTGTTTTGAAAGGTGGAACGGCCGCTGCATTATACGGTGCAAACGCTGCAAATGGTGTTATTTTGATTCAGACCAAAAGAGGATCTGCTCAAAAAGGAATTGGAGTAGATTATAATACTTCATTTACTTTCGAAACGCCATCAATCATACCAGATTGGCAATATGAATATGGTTCTGGAGCAGGCGGTAAAAAACCAACAACGCAAGCTGAAGCTATTGCAGACGGACGCTGGTCGTGGGGAGCCAAAATGGACGGAACGAATGTTATTCAGTTTGACGGAGTTGCAAGACCTTATGTAGCGCAAAAAAACAATATCAAAAACTTTTACGAAACAGGAACTACATTCATTAACTCTCTGGCTTTATCGGGAGGAAACGAAAAAGCTACAGGACGCCTTTCTTTTTCGAACATGGACAATCAGGGTGTGGTACCAAATTCTGATTTTAATCGAAAAAGCATTAACATCGCGAGTAACGTAAACCTGACAAATTGGTTAAAGTTTGATGTTGTAGCACAATACAATTTAGAGAAATCAAATAACAGAGTTACCGTTTCTGATGCTGAAGCAAATCCAAACTGGGGAACGTATATGATTGCTAATACGGTTGACATTAGAAATCTTGCTCCCGGATATGATGCAAATGGCGTAGAAGAAGCATGGAATCCTGTTGCGGTCGCTACAAACCCTTATTTTGTACTAAATAAAATTAAAAACAACGATACCAAAAATCGCTTTATCGGAATGCTGAATGTTAAATTGAACTTTACACCAGAATTATTCCTTCAAGGTAGAATTGGTCAGGATTTTACGGATTATGAATTCTTTGGATACATCCCAAAAACAACTTTAAACAATCCTATTGGTTATGCTCAGGGTTCAAGAATGAAAATATCAAACCTGAATTCAGAAGCTATTTTAAATTATACTAAGAAAAACATCTATAATAATTTCTCTTTAAATGCTTTAATTGGGGTTAACTCGCGCACCAACTTAAGAGACGAAACCAGAGTTGAAGGCTCAGGTTTTGTACTGGATGATTTTTATGCTTTAAGCAATTTATCGACGCTAACTTATAGCTATCCTTACGGGAAAACCAAAACAAATTCGGTTTATGGTGCTGCAGATTTTGATTATAAAAATATCGTGTTTTTGAACATTACAGGTCGTCAGGATTGGTTTTCTACACTTTCAAAAGAAAACAATACTGTATTTTATCCTTCTGTTGGAACAAGTATAATAGTTTCAGACATTATAAAAATGCCGGAATTTATTTCATTTGCAAAACTAAGAACTTCATGGGCTCAGGTTGGTGGTGCAACACCGGATCCTTACGCATTAAACCAATCGTATTCGATGATTCAGGGCGGGCACAATGGTCAGCAATTGCAAGGACCAACAAGTTCTAGAGTTCCTAATGCAACTTTAAGTCCATTAACCTCTACTACATTTGAAATTGGAACCGATTTAGGATTTTTCAATAATCGCTTAAATCTAGATTTTGCTTACTACAACCGCGCCACAACAAATGATATTGTCGAAACTACAATTTCAAACGCATCAGGATCGAGCACTGCTTTATTAAACCTAGGAAAAATGAGAAATAAAGGGGTTGAAGTTTTATTGAGTGGAAAAATTATTAATTCTGAAAATTTCTCCTGGGATGCAAGTTTCAACGGATCTTACAATCAAAACACAGTTGAAGCACTTACAGATCAGCTGAACTCAATCACGATGGCAACATCTGTAAACGGATATGTAACCATAACAAGTGATGTTGGCCGCCCTTACAGCATCATCAAAGGATACAAACCTCGCGTAGATGCCAACGGAAATACTGTTTATAATGTAAGCGGGGGTTCTGCCACTATTGCACAGGGTCCGCTTGAAGAATTAGGCCAGGGAGTTCATCCTTGGGCAGCGGGAATTAGCAATGAATTCAAATACAAAAATATCTCTTTCAGCTTTTTGATTGATGGTAAATTTGGAGGAAGCTTATATTCCGGAACTGACTTGTACGGAACCCGTATGGGATTAACAAAACTAACGCTTGAAGGCCGCGAAAATGGCTTACCAATAAAAGGTGTTGATACCAACGGAAATCCTGTTGATATGGTTATTGCGCCTGAAAACCTAAGAACGTATTACGATGGTTTAAGAAACATTTCATCAACATTTGTTTACGATGCAAGTTTTGTAAAACTAAGACAAATAATTCTGGGGTATGATTTACCAATTCAAAAGATAAAAGGATTATCAAAACTTCAGGGAGCTTCTGTTTCATTTATTGCCAGAAACTTATTCATTCTTTATAAGAAAACACCAAACGTAGATCCGGAATCTGTATTTAGTGCAGGAAATGCTCAGGGTGTAGAACAATTTGGAGTGCCAAAAACCAGAAGTTTCGGTTTAAGTTTAAATGTTAAATTTTAAACTCACTTAGTTGCTAATTTTTAAATTAAAAGACATGAAAAAGTTAACCATTTTATATATCGCAGGAATACTTTTAGGAAGTATGGCATCCTGTACTGATGATTTTGAAGAAATCAATACCAACCCGAATTCTGTTGACAAACCAAACCCTAATTTTGTTTTTAGTAAAGCACAACTTGACGGTTTAAACAACAATTATTTTTTTACTAATATTCTAGAATGTGGCGGAATGATTCAACACTATGCGACTTACAAAGAAGCATCTGGTGTGGGAGATAAATATTTAAGTAATGAAGTTTACTTTTCGGCTTATTACAATCAATTGTATCCAAATGCACTAAACGAAACTGAAATTGTAATTAATGCTTTAAAAGCAAATCCAAATGACAGCAACCGATTAAATATTGCCAGAATCTGGAAGGCTTATTTGTATCACCGTGCTACAGATTTGTATGGCGATATTCCGTACTCAGATGCTGCAAAAGCAATTAGTACACAAGTTTTTCTTCCAAAATATGATACACAGGAATTCATCTATAAAGATTTACTAAAAGAGTTAGATGAAGCTGCAATAGCATTAGATCCTGCTAAACCAAGTTTTGGCAAAGCCGATTTTATTTATGATGGAGATGTTGCAAAATGGAAAAAATTCTCTTATTCTCTAATGCTTCGTTTAGGATTGAGATTAAGCAAAGTTGATCCTGCCCTATCAAAAACCTGGGTAACCAAAGCGATTGCCGGAGGAGTAATTTTAAATACTGCTGACAATGCAATCATGAAATACACAGACGGGCCAAATGATTTCAACAGAAATCCGGTTGGTTTCGATGCCAGAAGACAAGATTTTACAGCAGGATCATACGGTCAAAAAAATGTTGAAGGCGGAAAATTGGCTCAAACATTCATCGATTTATTAAAAAATACTGCCGATCCAAGAATTAGTGTTTATGCTGGAGTTTGGCAGGGAACTGTTCAAAACACCACTCTTGCCGCTCAAAAAGGTTTTCCTAACGGAACTAAAATTGCGCCAACGCCTGCTGAACAAGCCACTTATTCTGAACCTAATCAAAGTACTATTCTTAAATATGATGCTCCGCTTGTACTTTTAAGCAATGCCGAAACAAATCTTTATTTAGCAGAAGCTGCCGCAAGAGGATGGTACACCAATGAAACTGATAAAGATTTATACGAAAAAGGGGTTAAAGCATCTTTCTTAAATATGGGGATTTACGGTATAAGTTATGCGATCACAGATGCAACTGCTTATTTAACGCTAAATCCATATAATGCGGCAGGATCATTTGAAGCAAAAATGAACCAGATTCATACTCAAATTTACATAGCTTTATTTGTAGATGAGCAGGAAGTGTATGCGAACTGGAGAAGAACGGGATATCCTGTTTTAGTTCCTGTAAACTTTCCGGGTAATGTTACAAACGGCACAATTCCAAGACGTTTGAAATACTCCACCAGCGAATATTCAGTGAATTCAGCTAACTTAGCAGAAGCAGTTAAACGCCAGGGAGAAGATAGTTTTACAACCAGAATGTGGTGGGATAAATAATAATTAAGAGTTAAAATGTGCCTTTAGGCACTAAATACTGGTAGAAAACATGAATCAAAATATCCAGCGTGCCGTAGGTACGCAATAATTAACATTTTGTTGCGTACCTACGGCACGCCCACGAATCTCAAACCTGTTTTTTCTACCAACCTTTAGTGCCTAACGGCACAAGTCAAAAACCACCAACCGTTAACTGGGATAAATAAAATACAAAAGATAAATGAGCATTTTAATTCTTACGGCATGCATTGCGTTTTTAATCATTCAGATAGCCTGGCTTAAAATAAATCCTTTTATTGCCTTTATCATAACAGCTTTATTAGCAGGTCTGTTTTTAGGTTTGCCAATAGAAACTTTGTCTCAAACGGTTCAAAAAGGTTTGGGCGAAATGTTAGGATCTATCACTTTGATTATTGTTTTCGGGACCTGTATTGGTAAACTTACCGTTTCATCAGGCGCTGCCAATGTCATTGCCAAAACAGTTATGGGATGGACGGGCAAAAAATACGTTCGCCTTGGCTTAATGATTACGGGATTTATTGTTGGGATACCGCTATTTTATAGTGTTGGATTTGTTTTGTTAGTTCCATTAATCTTCTCAGTAGCCCATCAATTCAAGCTTTCAAAAGTATATCTGGGCATCCCAATGCTGGCGTCGCTTTCAGTAGCACACGGTTTTTTGCCTCCACATCCGTCTCCTATGGCTTTGAGCAGTATTTTAAAGGCTGATATCGGACTTGTTTTAGTCTACGGAATCATCATTGCGATTCCAACTATTTTTATTGCGGGTTTGTTATTTTCTAATTTATTAAAGAACATCAAAACCGAATCAGATCATGAAATATTGAATGTTGAAGAAGTTTTCAACGAAGGAAAAAAACCTAGTTTCTCGCTGAGTTTATTCTCCGCCTTATTTCCCGTTTTCGGATTAACGTTGACATCCTTATTACCCATGATTTCTAAAAATGAAACTCTGGTCAATATCTGCAAAACGGTTGGAGAACCAAGTATGATTATGCTGATTTCTTTATTGATTTGTACCTACACGTTAGGAATCAGAATGAACAGAAGCATCACATCCGTAATGGATGATTATGCCGTTGCAATAAAAGATGTCGCTTTGATTGTTCTCATTGTTGGTGGAGCCGGAGGTTTAAAAGAAGTAATGATCGTAAGCGGTGTAAACGAAACTATCGTAGCTACCTTAACACAAATAAACATTCATCCGTATTTATTGGCCTGGATGATGGCGGCAATCATACGCGTTTGTGTGGGTTCTGCTACAGCAGCCGGATTAATGACTGCGAGCGTTTTATTACCTTTACTACAAACCACTGGACTCGACCCTAACTTATTGGTTTTATCCGTAGGAGCCGGAAGTTTAATGTGTTCACACGTCAACGATCCAAGCTTTTGGATGTTCAAAGAATATTTTAATATCAGCCTGAAAGACACGTTCAAATCATGGACCGTCATGGAATCTCTAGTATCTGTTTTAGGAATCATTTTCGTTTTTATTTTAAACTCTATAATACATTAATATCATGAATTTATTACCACAAGAAAAATTTGAAACATTAGGCTTATCCTTACCGCCGGCACCACAACCGTTAGGTATTTATAAACCATATTTAGTTGATGGTAAATATTTATACCTTTCAGGTCACGGGCCTGTTAATGACGACAAATCCCTGATCATTGGCCGAATTGGCGATGACATCGATATCGAAGAAGGAAAATTAGCAGCAAGACAAGTCGGCTTAACAATGCTTTCTACAATTGTAACTAATTTTGGAAGCCTGAATAAAGTAAAACGAGTTATAAAAGTTTTAGGAATGGTCAATTGCAATGGCGATTTCCTAAGACATCCGTACGTAATCAACGGCTGTAGTGAATTATTCGCCGAAGTTTGGGGACAAGAAAACGGAATTGGCGTAAGAAGCGCCGTAGGAATGGGATCTTTACCAGATAATATTCCTGTTGAAGTTGAAGCTGTTTTCGAATTATATTAGATTAAAGAATTTAGCCCACAGATTTTACGGATTAAACAGGTTTGCACAGATTAATATTTTTTATCCGCGAATTTCACGAATTAGCACGAATTATTTTTCACACAATGAATTAGTGAAAATTCGTGAAATTCGTGGCAAACTAAACACAACGTATATAAATCATTTCAATCTGTGAATCCCGATAGCTATCGGGAGTGGCAAAAAAGAAACCCATATAATCTGTGGCAAAAAACAAAAAATATGAATACAACACCACAAACTAGAATTGCAACTTTCGGAGAATTATTACTCCGGATGAATGTTGCAGATGGAAACCGATTTACGCAGGCCAATGAAATAAAAATACACGTTGGTGGTGCCGAAGCAAATGTTTGTGTTTTACTTTCTCAACTCGGCATTCAAACCGATTATATTACCCGATTACCCAAAAATGATTTGGCGCAATTAGCCTTAAACGAACTTCAGAAATATAAAGTAAATACCTCAAAATGTGTTTATGGCGGAGAACGTTTGGGATTGTATTTTGTCGAAGCCGGAAATCAAATCAGGCAATCGCAGGTTATTTATGACCGTAGCAATTCTTCGTTTGCAACCATTCAAAAAGATCAGATTAATTGGGATTTGGCTTTCGCCGATGTTACGCATTTTCACTGGTCCGGAATAAGCCCGGGAGTTTCTGAAGAAGCAGGTTTAGCTTGTAAAGAAGGAATTCTCGCAGCGCATAAAAAAGGAATTCCGATTTCTTCTGATTTTAACTTTCGATCAAAATTATGGCAATACGGAAAACATCCTTCTGAAATTATGCCCGATTTGCTTCAATACAGCACAATCACCGTTGCTGATCTTGATGCTATTGAAATTTATTTCGGAATCAAAACAGATCAAAATGAATCCGATGAAAATCGTTTTCAGCAAACATTCGAATTATTAAAAGTAAAAATGCCTTTTCTAAAAACACTAGCAATGAGTTTTAGAAAATCAGACGGACCAGCACATTTATACAAAGGATTACTGATTCATGAAGGTAATTTTTATCAAACACAAGAACACAAAATACACGTTGTAACAGATCAAATTGGTTCTGGAGATGCCTTCAACGCAGGATTATTATACGGATTATCCAACAAATTATCCGGACAGGAATGCATAGAATGGGCAACGGCTTGTGGCGTAATCAAACAAAGTATTCACGGAGATTTTGCTATAACAAATCTCGACGAAATAAGTCATTTTATTAAAAACGGCTCAAGTAATAGAATTAATAGATAAATAAAGATATGTACAGCATTTTAAAAGCACAAGGCGTACTACCATTAGTCACACAAATTAATATTGAAACCGCACAGATTGTATTGCAATCGGCGGCTGATGCCGGCATAAAAATTATCGAGTTTGCCGCTCGTGCAGACAATGCTAAAGAAGTTTTTACAGAAATGATCGCGTTTAAAAAAGCGAATAATCTGGATGTGAAAATAGCTGTTGGTTCTATTTTAAGTGTTGATGATGCCAAAACTTATCATAAGCTTGGTGCAGATTGTATTGTTTGCCCGCATACTGATATAGAAATTGGCAACTATTGTTTAAAAAATAATATTTACTGGATTCCCGGAGCTGCGACATTAAACGAAATATTGCATGCTAATAAACTAGGTGCCGAAATTGTGAAACTTTTTCCTGCCGATAAAATTGGCGGACCAGGTTATGTAAAAGCGATTAGAGCGCCGTTTCCGAATTTGAAAATTATGCCAACAGGAGGTGTAACTTTAGAAGAAAGCAATTTAAAATCCTGGTTCAAATCAGGAGTGGTTTGCGTTGGAATTGGTTCTAATTTATTTTCGAAAGAAATGCTTTTGAACTTAAATTATGAGCAATCATTACAGGCTTTTCAAAGTTTAATTGAAGTTGTAGAAAAAATAAGAAACTAAAATTATGCAAGACAATTGGTGGAAAATTAATTCCGAAATCCGCATTGATACGCCATTTTTAGCCGTTTACGAAGATCGTATTCAGGCAAATATTGAGCGTTTGATTGAATCAGTAAATGGTGATACTCAAAAACTGAGACCACACATCAAGACGCATAAAATTGATGAGATTCTGGATTTATTTAAAACCTACAACATCAATAAAATAAAATGCGCCACAATTGCCGAAGCTGAATTGGCTGCCATACACGAAATTCCAGACGTACTTCTCGCCTATCAACCTATTGGAGTTAAAAAAGAAAGATGGATTTCATTGATTCAAAAATATCCGAATATTGCTTTTTCGACAATTGTTGACAATCTTGATTCGGCGAAAGCCTTAAATGAAATTGCAGAGAAAAGCAATTTAAAACTTACGGTTTATCTGGATTTAAATACGGGAATGAACAGAACCGGAATTTCGATTCATAAAAACTGGAGCGCTTTAATCGATGAAATTACTCCATTAAAAAACATTCATTTTGCAGGCATTCACATTTATGACGGTCATTTGAAAGGTGATGTCGAAGAACGAACAACTGCAGCTTCCAACTTATTTTTTAGTATTAATGAAGAAGTTGAAAACATTGAGAAAAAACTGGGTTACGAACTAAAAATTGTTGCCGGAGGATCGAATACCTTTCCGTTTTATGCGACTCAAAAAAATGTAGAATGCAGCCCGGGAACTTTTGTTTTCTGGGATTCTAATTATCAGATTCATTTACCGGAACAAAATTTCGAACCTGCCCTGGTTATTGTTGGAACCATAATTTCAAAACCAACGCCTTCTACTTTTTGCATTGATATCGGATACAAAGCCGTAGCTTCTGAAAACCCGATTGATAAAAGAGTAGTGATCTTAAATGACGAAAATCTAATTCCGATCGCACATTCAGAAGAACATTTAATTATAGAAAACCAAGGAAAAAACGAGTATGCAATTGGCGATACGATTTATGCCCAACCGTATCACGTTTGCCCAACTTGCGCACTTTACGATTCGGTTCAGGTTGTAAATAACGAACATCAAATTTGCGATCAATGGCAAGTTGTTGCCCGCAGCAGAAAAATTAATATCTAGCAGCAAAAAAAGGAGAATAAAGAAAAAAGAATAGAAAATAGAGCGAAGAAGAAAGAGAATAGTCCTCATAATAACACTTGTAGAGAACCTCTGAGCCTTTTGACCTTTGCCTTAAAAAAAATACTATGTTTATAATAGACGCCCATTTAGACCTGAGCATGAATGCGATGGAATGGAATCGAGATTTAAGAAATGACGTTCCCACTTTGCGCCATCTCGAACAAGGAATGACGGACAAACCGGATCGCGAACGCGCCACGGTTTCGTTTCCGGATTTACGACGCGGCAATATCGGAATTGTAGTTGCCACTCAAATTGCAAGATTTGTAAAACCGGACAGTATTATTCCGGGATGGAATTCTCCTGAACAAGCCTGGGCGCAAACTCAAGGACAATTGGCGTGGTACAAAGCAATGGAAGAAGCTGGCGAAATAACTGCAATTACGGATAAAAAATCGCTCCAGAAACAAATTGATTTATGGAATGACGGAACGCCAAACGATAAAAAACCTATTGGATATATTTTAAGTTTAGAAGGCGCCGATTCTATTATTGATGTTTCGTATTTAGAAAAAGCATATAATTACGGATTACGCGCGATTGGACCTGCGCATTACGGGCCGGGACGTTACGCAAACGGAACAGACGCAACGGGAAAAATGAATCAAAACGGTCTTGATTTATTGAAAGAAATGGAAAGTTTGAATATTATTCTGGATGCAACCCATTTATGCGATGATGCTTTTTGGCAAGCTTTAGATCATTATAATGGTCCTGTTTGGGCAAGTCATAACAATTGCAGAAGTCTGGTTGATCACAATCGCCAGTATAGTGATGAAATGATTCAGGCTTTAATTTCGAGAGGAGCAGTTATTGGCGGAGCTTTAGATGCGTGGATGTTAGTTCCTAATTGGAAAAGAGGCGTTTCGACTCCGCAAGGTACCAATTGCAATCTTGAAACTGTTTTCAAACACATGGATCACATTTGCCAATTGGCAGGAAATGCGAATCATATTGGTATAGGTTCTGATTTAGACGGCGCTTTTGGAACAGAACAAGGTCCGCATGATTTAGATACGATTGCTGATTTGCAAAAATTGGTTTTGATTTTTAAAAACAACGGTTATTCTGATGAAGATTTAGATAAAATCTTTCACCAGAACTGGATTAACTTTTTAATGAAAAACTGGGATTAAATAGTATGACAAAAAATACCAAACTTATGTTTTTGCCACTAATTTCTCGAATTTTCTCGAATTTCTATTTTGACACTGCTCAAAAAATAACCGCAAATTTCACAGATTTACACAAATTTTTTAATCTGTACAATAAAAATAATTCGCGGTAATTCGAGAAATTAGTGGCAACCTTTTTATATTATTTTGGCTTAGTATTCGTCACAGAGTCATATTAAATAAAAACTAAACTGGGAACTGCCTTCTTATACGATTGTAATTTTTCGTCACTGGGATCAACTTCCGTGACAACATAATCAACCTCAGATAAGTTGGCAATTTTCATTTTTAGAACTGTATCGAGTTTTTCAGAAATAGTTAGAATAGCTGTTTTTTCAGAAGCCTGAATCATTGCTTTTTTCACCTGAACGGTTTCCCAATCAGAGTCTGAGAAACCGCCTTCGATATCTAAAGCATTGGTTCCTAATATTAATAAATCGACTTTAATATTCGCCAATTGGTTATAGACATCGCCGCTCACACACATTTGGCTGTAAGAGGAAATGCTGCCGCCAATCATGATAATTTTAACATTGGGTTTATCCAGAAGTTCAACAGCAGATAAAACGGTAACAGTAAAAATGGTCAGATTTAAATCATCAGGAATTAAGCGAATGAATTCGCGAATGGTAGTTCCGCCGCCAATTAATAAAACCATTCCGTCATGAAGTAAACCTAAAGTTTTTTGCGCAATAATTTGTTTTGATTCGCCTGCATAAGTTTGATTATTAGCCGAAGAATGGTGATAGGCTTTTGTCATCGCACCCCCTTTTACCTTAATCAATAAAGATTCTGATTCAAGTTCATTAATATCACGTCTAACCGTATCTTCTGAAACAAATAATTTTGCCGAAAGTGTTTCAAAACTTACACGAGTATGCAAGTTTATTTCTTTTAAAATAAGATTTTTACGTTCTTCCTTAGTGTAATTAACCACTTCATTATCATTACTCATGCAAATTCAATTTTATTGAAGCAAATGTAAACATAAAATGCAATATTATTGCGAAACAAATTATAACACAATGTAATAAAAAAGTTAATTCGTCTATTTTAAAGACATTTAAGCATAAAAACATTTTGCAAAAAAAATGCAAACTAATTTACAAATCCTAAATTTGTTTAACAAACCAAAAAAACAACCATGCATAAAAGTTTATTACTCCTTTTACTATTTTGTTTTTCTTTCGCGAATGCACAAGCTTCTTTCGTAAACAATTCTATTATTCCTGCTCCCAATTCATACAAAGCAACCGGAGATAGTATTCGCCTAAACGGACAGATAAAATTTACTTTCGAAAAAAATAAATTCAGCGCCAGAGAACTTAAAACCGCTCAAATTTTCGAGTCGGCTATAAACTCGAATACTTCAAACAAAAAAAGCAACATTGAAGTTTTGTTTGTTGCTAAAAATCCATCAACATCTTTAAAAAAGGAAGCGTATAAAATTGTTATTACTCCAAAAAAGATTACCGTTACCGGAAGTGAAGAGGGATTATTTTATGCCGTTCAGAGTTTGTTACAGCTTTTGCCCAATAAACCAAAAAATCAGGAAATAAAATTGCCTTGTGTTACTATCGAAGATGAGCCCAGATATAACTACCGCGGGCTTCATCTCGATGTTTGCCGTCATTTTTTCTCTGTTGATGTTATAAAAGATTTTATAGCACAAATGGCTAGTTATAAGCTAAACAACTTCCATTGGCACTTAACAGACGATCAGGGATGGAGAATTGAGATCAAAAAGTATCCAAAACTGACAGAAGTAGGTTCGAAAAGAGCCCAAACTTTAGTGGGAAATAAATTTGAAAGATCACCTTATTTTTTTGACGGAAATCCGTACGGAGGTTTTTATACTCAGGAAGAAATCAAAGACGTGGTGACGTTTGCCGAAGATCATTATGTAAATATAATTCCTGAAATCGAAATGCCGGGGCATGCAACTGCAGCTGTTACAGCTTATCCTAATTTATCCTGTTTTCCGGATCGCCCTTATAAAGTGGTAGAATACTGGGGCGTTTTTGATGATATTTTCTGCGCCGGAAAAGAAGAAACTTTTACTTTTCTTGAAGATGTTTTGACAGAAGTTATGGCTTTGTTCCCAAGTAAATATATTCATATTGGTGGAGATGAATGCCCGAAAACAAGATGGAAAGAATGTCCGAATTGTCAAAAAAGAATCAAAGAATTAGGTTTAGAAAACGAACACGAATTACAAAGTTACCTGACAACCCGAATAGAAAAATTCCTGAATGCAAACGGAAGACAAATTTTAGGCTGGGATGAAATGCTCGAAGGCGGACTCGCGCCAAACGCCGCTGTAATGTCATGGCGAGGTGAATCTGGCGGAATTGCAGCCGCAAAACAGAAACATAATGTGATCATGAATCCGGAGCAGGTTTTGTATCTGGATTACAACCAGGGCTATTCACCGAATGAACCTTTAACAATTGGAAGATTAACGACTGTAGAAAAAATGTACAACTACAATCCAACTCCGGTTGATAGTTTAACCGTTGAGGAACAAAAATATATTATAGGCGTGCAATCTAATCTTTGGTCAGAATACTTAACAAGTCCCGCCAAACTGAATTATATGATTTATCCTCGTGTATTTGCTTTAGCCGAAATTGCCTGGACAGAACCTCAAAACAAAAATTTAAATCATTTTATTCTGAATCAAATTCCGTATCATTTAGAAAAACTGGAAGCACAGAAACGATTGTATAAAGTTCCAACACCTTTTGGCGCAAACGAAACGGCATTAATCGCGGATAAATATGTTTTGGATTTAAAACCAACTATCAAAAGTGGACAAATATTCTATACTATTGATGGATACAATCCAGACGAAACTGCAGAACTTTACACCAAACCTGTAACGATAAATATTCCAAAAGGAGAATTCAGAACGATCAAAACAGTTCAGATTAGTCCAAGCGGAAGAAGAAGTTCTATAAATAAAATATTGGCTCGAAACCCGGATTTAAAATCGGCTTTAGCCATAAAACCAACCAAGAAAGGTTTAAAATTCAATTATTATACCGGAACATTATTTCAGCAAACACAAGATTTAGAATTGATAAAACCTATCAATTCAGGGATTTTTGAAGGTGCAATAAGCAGTGAAAAATGGAAAACAAAAACAGAGCGTTATATCGGCTTAAAATTTGACGGATACATCTATATTCCGGAAACGGGAAATTATACGATTTCGACGCTTTCAGATGACGGATCGAAGCTTTTTATCGATAATGAATTAGTAGTTAATAATGACGGTATTCATTGGCTCAACGAAGCTTACGGAGCAGTGAAACTTGAAAAAGGTTTTCACAAAATTAATATCAGTTATTTTGACCAGATTGGAGGAACTACTTTAAGCTGTTTTATTCAGCAGGAAGGAAAGGAAAAACAAGAAATTAGCGGTTCGCAATTGTATTACGAATAAGAGCATAAAAAAACGCATCAGCCGTGGCTGATGCGTTTTTTCTATTTAACTAAAAATGTTTTTTAGATTATCCTTTTAAGCTTGCAGATAAATACTCACGGTTCATACGCGCGATATTTTCAAGTGAAATTCCTTTTGGACATTCGATTTCACAAGCTCCTGTATTTGTACAGTTACCAAAACCTTCTAAATCCATTTGGTGTACCATGTTTAAAACACGATCAACTGCTTCAACCTTACCTTGAGGTAATAATGCATATTGAGATACTTTTGCTCCAACGAACAACATTGCTGATCCGTTTTTACAAGTTGCAACACAAGCTCCACAACCAATACAAGCTGCAGCATCAAATGATTTATCTGCATCATGTTTGTTAATCGGAATTGTATTGGCATCAATTGTATTTCCTGAAGTATTTACCGAGATAAATCCTCCTGCGTGTTGAATTCTGTCTAAAGAACTTCTGTCAACCACTAAATCTTTAATTACAGGGAAAGCTTTTGCTCTAAATGGCTCGATAAAAATCGTGTCACCATCTTTAAACATACGCATGTGTAATTGACAAGTAGTAACTCCTCTGTCTGGTCCGTGCGCTTCTCCGTTGATGAACAAAGAACACATTCCGCAGATTCCTTCACGACAATCGTGGTCAAATGCTACTGGCTCTTCTCCTTTGTTGATCAATTGTTCGTTAAGAACATCAAGCATCTCAAGGAAAGACATATCTGGTTCGATTCCGTCGATTGGGTAATCAACAATTCCCCCTTTATCTTGGGCGTTTTTCTGACGCCATATTTTTAATGTAAGTTTCATTTTGTATAAGTTTTAAGTATCAAAAAGTATAACAACTTTTTAAATACTATTTGTAGCTTCTTTGAACTAATTTAATGTTTTCGTAAACCAGAGGTTCTTTGTGTAATACTGCATCACTTGGTTTTCCTTTGTATTCCCAAGCTGCAACATATGCAAAGTTTTCGTCATCACGAAGTGCTTCTCCTTCTTCTGTCTGGTATTCTTCACGGAAGTGACCTCCACAAGATTCATTACGGTGCAATGCATCTTTCGCGAATAATTCTCCTAACTCTAAGAAATCGGCAACACGTGTCGCTTTCTCTAATTCCTGATTAAATTCGTTTGCGCTTCCAGGAACTTTTACATCTTTATAAAACTCTTCACGTAAAGCAGCAATTTCTTCGATAGCTTCAGTTAAACCTTTAGCATTACGAGCCATACCTACTTTATCCCACATGATTTTTCCTAATTTTTTATGGAAATAATCTACAGAATGAGTTCCTTTATTATTGATAAATCTATCGATTTGATCTTTTACTTCTTTTTCTGCTGCTACGAATTCTGGTAAATCTGTAGAAATTTCTCCCATTTTAATATCCGGAGCCAAATAATCTCCAATAGTATAAGGCAATACGAAATATCCATCAGCTAAACCTTGCATCAAAGCAGAAGCTCCAAGTCTGTTTGCTCCGTGATCAGAGAAATTAGATTCTCCTATTGAGAAACATCCCGGAATTGTAGTCATTAAGTTATAATCAACCCAAGTTCCACCCATTGTGTAGTGAACTGCAGGGTAAATCATCATTGGCGTTGTGTAAGGATCTTCGTCAACGATTTTGTAATACATCTGGAATAAGTTTCCGTATTTACTTTTCACGATTTCAGCTCCCAATTTAGTTACCAAAGCAGCATCATTAGCATCTAAACCTTTTACGAAAGCTTCTTCAGTTCCGTAACGTTTGATCGCTGCTGCGAAATCTAAGTAAACAGCTTCTCCGGTTTTGTTAACACCAAAACCAGCATCACATCTTTCTTTTGCCGCACGAGATGCAACGTCACGAGGTACCAAGTTACCAAAAGCAGGATATCTTCTTTCTAAGAAATAATCTCTTTCCGCTTCAGATAAATCAGTTGCTTTTTTCTTTCCTTCACGAATCGCTTTTGCATCTTCTTGTTTTGCAGGAACCCAAATACGACCATCATTACGTAACGACTCAGACATCAAAGTCAATTTTGACTGGTGATCTCCTGAAACAGGAATACATGTTGGGTGAATTTGCGTGTAACAAGGATTTGCGAAAAACGCTCCTTTTTTATGAATTTTCCAAGCTGCTGTTGCGTTACTTCCCATAGCGTTTGTTGACAAGAAAAATACGTTTCCGTATCCTCCAGAACCAACTACTACTGCGTGAGCAGAATGTCTTTCTATTTCTCCGGTAATTAAGTTACGAGCGATAATACCTCTCGCTTTTCCGTTCACGATTACAATGTCAAGCATTTCGTGACGGTTGTACATTTTTATTTTTCCACGACCAATCTGACGGTTCATTGCAGAATAAGCTCCTAACAATAATTGTTGTCCGGTTTGTCCTTGTGCATAAAAAGTACGAGAAACTAAAGTTCCTCCAAAAGAACGGTTATCTAAAAGTCCACCATATTCACGAGCCAATGGTACTCCTTGAGCCACACACTGGTCAATAATATTAGCAGAAACTTCAGCCAAACGGTGAACGTTTGCCTCACGTGCACGGTAGTCACCCCCTTTTACAGTATCATAAAATAATCTGTAAACTGAGTCACCGTCACCTTTATAATTTTTTGCTGCATTGATACCACCTTGTGCAGCAATAGAGTGCGCACGTCTTGGTGAATCCTGAAAACAAAATGCTTTTACGTTATATCCCTGCTCAGCCAAAGTAGCCGCAGCTGAACCTCCAGCCAAACCTGTACCAACAATGATAATATCTAAATTACGTTTGTTTGCCGGGTTTACTAAATTAATATGATCTTTATAATCTGTCCATTTGTCCGATATTGGGCCGTGTGGAATTTTTGAATCTAATGCCATTATAATTTATATTAATTATTGAAATGATGAAATAATGCGATAATTACGAAAAGTGCCGGTACTACAACTGCAAAACCGTAACCTACTTTACTTAAAAATCTTGAATACTTATTGTGCATCCCCATTGACTGAAGAGATGAACCGAATCCGTGCCAAAGGTGAAAACCTAATAACACAAATGATATACAATACAATCCTGTACGAATTGGATCATGAAATTTATGCACTAACTCTCCATAATACCTTGTAGCATCTGGCGTAGCACCTGCAATATATTTGTAGTTAACCTCCGGAAACCAGAAATCATAAAAATGCAATCCTAAGAAAGCCAAAATAACTAATCCAGAAATAATCATATTTCTAGAACTCCATGAAGCATTTGCAGCTCCGTTGTATTTTGCATATGCAATTGGTCTAGCAGCAGTATTTTGAGCAGTCAATACGAATCCCATAACGAAATGGAAGATTACTCCGATTGCCAAAACTGGTTGCATTACATATTGAATCAGCGGATTGTATCCCATAAAGTGAGATGCTTCGTTAAAAACATTTTCACTAATAATAGAAATAAAATTTAAGGAAACATGCAGCGCTAAAAACGTGATTAAGAATATTCCCGAAAGGGCCATAGCCACTTTCTTTAAGATGGAAGCATTCAATAGTGCAGATTGTGCCATAATTGTTTAAGTAGTTTGTTTTAAAAAATTACACAAAAATAACTCAATTAACAAAGAACTACAACCATTTCGCTGTTATTTATAATGATTTTAAAATAGATTACGTAATACGTATTTTTACGTATGAACAATGTTGTATCCCAAATTATTTCATTATAAAAACTAACAATAGTGTCATTTAACCAAATTTTCAGCATAATAACGAGCTTATCAATAGATAAAAGTTTGTCATATTATTATTTTAAGTAAACTTTTAATTTGTTTTCTTCAAAAGTTACTACCTACCGAAATTTTATAAGGTTAAAAAATTGTCATTCCACAACATAATTTTACCTTTATCGGCTTAAAATTTAATAATGAAAACAGGAATTGACGCTATCTCTTTTGATGTAGCCAACATACATTTACCCATAAAAACTTTGGCTGTTGCCAGAAATATTGAACCCGAAAAATTAGAAAAAGGTCTTGGATTAATAAAAATGACTTTACCGGACGTTCATCAGGACGCGGTGGTTTTTGGAGCAAACGCTCTGACAAAACTTATTCTCGAGAACGAAATAAACTTAAACGAAATTAGCAGGATTTATGTTGGAACCGAAAGCGGAATCGACAGTTCTAAACCTATTAGTTCTTTTTTAATTAGTTTAATGGAACAAAAATTTGGCGAAGATTCTCTCGCAGAATGTGACGTTGTCGATTTTACTTTTGCCTGTATTGGCGGTGTTGATGCTTTGCAAAACTGTATTGACTTTGTAAAACTGAATCCAACCAAAAAAGCAATTGTTGTTACTACAGATTTTGCCAAATACGATTTGAATTCTACCGGAGAATATACTCAAGGCGCGGGAGCATTGGCAATGTTGGTAACTTCAAGCCCAAGAATTATTGCTTTTGATGAAAATTGGGCAACAAGCACAAAAGGTGTTTTCGATTTTTTCAAACCTTACAGAACTATATCTAAAGAAGCAATTACCAAAAACGAAAGCAACGATCCGTGGTTTGATAATTTAGAAGCCGAAATTGAAATTCATAAAGACCAACCGGTTTTTGACGGACAATATTCGAATCAATGCTATATGGATCGTACACGAAATGCGTACTTTTCGTTTAAGAAACTAAAAAACACTACCGAAACTTTATACAATACTTGGAACAGCATTATTATGCATCTTCCGTATTCTTTTCAGGGACGCAGAATGTTGTCTGAAATTTACGCTTTGGACAGTGCCGATAAAATTATTGCAGAAGATATTGAGCCAGCAGATTATCAGAATAAAATTAAAGAAGTTGGAAAATCTGATGAATACAGAAAATTTGTAACCGAGAAATTACAACCTGCAGAATTGGCTTCCTCTTTAATAGGAAACCTTTATACAGGATCTATTTTCATGGGATTATTATCGACTTTGGCTCATTATTATGACACAAAGCAAGAAGTTACGGGAACTAAATTTGGATTCCTGGCTTACGGAAGTGGATCGAAATCAAAAGTTTTTGAAGGAACAATTCAACCGGAATGGCAATCGGCTTTAGCCAAAGTAAAACTTTTTGAGAATCTGAAAGAAAGCGTAGAAATTGGTTTTGAAACTTATGAAAGCCTTCACAAAAAAGAACAAAAACAAAGTGTAAGAACTCCTAAAAACGAATGGGTTTTAGATCGAATCGAAAAGGAGATTCCTAATTTGATTGGGGCGAGATATTATAAATGGGTTGAGTAATTAAATTCCTCCCGATAGCTATCGGGACAAATTCCAATAAAAACCGAAGCAGAATTGCTTCGGTTTTTTTATTAGCACAATCTTGTCATCCTGAGCGAAGTCGAAGGACACGCAAGTAGCTCGACAATGTAAATCTCTTTGTGTTAATTTCGTACGTATCCTTCGACTTCGCTCAGGAGGACATACTGTATGTTTAAAAGATCTTTTCGCAGAAAAACATTCAATCCTTTTTATGCTGTTCTGTATAATTCTGATTTCCTTTAAGTGCTTCATCATGCACATTCATTCCGTTTGACATTCCCAGCATAAAAGCGGTCATCATTACTATGAGTTTTCTTTTTACCCAATAAAGAAGTGGTCGCTTAGATTGCTCTAAACGTTTTTTATTATTTTGTTTATACATTTTGAAAATGATAAATGATTAGACATTATTTTATCATCGTATACGCTGAAACGCATACTATTTAGAAAATAAATTCTCTAAACGTTGTATAAACTTTTACGGTAATTATTTGAAGTGATTATTTCGTTTACAAAAACAGATTGTTTTATAAATGAATTTATTTTTTGATGAAGAAGTGCCCGTATTTTTTGAAAAACCTGAATTTGAAGACTAAAAAACTACTGCAAATTCAAGAAATTTTACAGGAATTAAAAACGAACTTTTTATTCTGGAAACAAATTGACTGAATGTATATAAACGAGAATTTTTAAAATCTAATTCTGTCTTTAGAATTACATAAGAAGATTGATAATAATCGGCTGATTTTGACTGAGAAATAAAAGCACCATCGCCCGCAATCACGACAAAAGCCAGAAAGAGTGAGATTAAGTATTTTAGATTTTTACTCAATTTATTTTAATTGTAAAATATTTCTTAAACGAAAATACAAATTAAAATGACAAATAAATACTTCAAATTATAAAGTCAAAACAAGTTCTTTATAATTTTTAGAAACCGGAAGTTCTATTTGGGTTAGAATTATTGTATTTGGATTTCTCCAGGACTTAAAATGCGCAGGATTTATTAAATGAGAACGATGTATCTGCATTAAAAAATCAAAATCTTCCTGGACTTTTTTAAGCGAAGACCGAATCAGTTTTGAAACGAGTTTACCGTTCTCGATATAAAAAATCTCTACATAATTTTGAGCATTTGAAACACAAACCAAATCTTCTTTTTTTATTTTTAAAACATCCAGTTTATTTTCTCCCCTAAAATTCAAAATATCTTCTTTTAAAGGAATCAGTTTAATCAAATACCTTCTTGCCAGAATAATTACAGGAGTTAAAATCAAGGCAACTTTAATAAATATTACAACAAAGAACTCTTCAAAACTATATCCTCCATTTAAAATGGGACTTTTATAATAGGCGTAAATTCCAAAAAAATAAATCACATAAAAAAACAGCAGACTAATTACTTCAAACTTTACATTCCATTTTGAGATTTTTTTATAAATGCTTTTTTGAACTACTGTTAGAATAGCATAACACAAAAATGCCATTACACTAAAACCAAAACTAATTAAAAACCAAGCTCTCAAATTTATTGTTCCGTCATCAAAAGGTTTTATGATGAAAGCAAAAATAAAAAGCCATAAAGCAATTAGTAAACCTATTATTAGATTATGTTTTATGGATGTATTGAGTTTTTTCATTTTTTCTTAAAGCGATTATTAATATACAATATTTAGACTGTAATTCAACTTGTTTCAAGTAAGATTTATCAGTTTTCCACTTTTTTCAAGATCAACAATTACCAAAACACAAAAGAAGTAAAATACCACAAACTAATTTTTAAAAAGAAGAATTTTATATCGTATTAAAAAAATAAAACAGGGCTTCAAGCATTTCTGTAAGTATTTATTTAAAAATAATTTGTATTTTTATCACAGTCGTATCCGAAAAACTTATAGAGTAGGAAAACCCAAAAAACAAATTAACTATGAAAAATTTTCAAAAATTATCAAAATTACAAAAATTATCAAAAGAAGAGTTGAAATCAATTAACGGTGGTACTGGTACGCCCTGCATACCATGGCAACTATGTAACGGTCAAGAGGCTACTTTTTATACCATAAACTCATGCGGCTGGTACTTATACAAAACACCAACAGGTAGTATCTGTATGGAATATGGAGCAGTATAATTATTTATTTATTAAAACTGCTATCTTATCAATAGCAGTTTTTTTATGTCCTTTTTTTTCATCGCTGAAAAGCTTACTTATAAATCGTAAACTTATTATGTGTTAAGCCAAAACCAAGATTCTCATAAATCAAGACATTTTCTACTCGCCTTTTATTTGTTGTGACTTCAATGCTCTTCAAATTATTCAAGTCCGAAAACTGCATTATCTTTTCGATCAATTGTCGCCCAATTCCTTTTCCACGATGATCTTTATGAATAAAAAACTCCTGAATCTCGCCCACTAATCCGCAATGATGTAAAAGATTTTGAGTATGAAAGCTAATAAAACCAACACCTTCACTTTCGTTTTCGGCTATTAAATACAAATTCTTCGGATTTGAAATATTTTCATAAAAAATTTCTTTGAATACTTCGAAATCTAATTCTTCATTTTCGAGTTCACAGATTGCTTTATACACGAAATCTAAATCTCCGTTTTCAACTTTTCTTATTTCTGCTTTTACTTTCATAATAAGTTTACAAATATTCATTCAATCCAAGACGCTCAAATTTCACTTTATATTTCTGAACATAGCTATCCCAGTTTTCTTCATTTTTATAAACAGAATAAGCATAATCAACAATTTCTTTACTAAAATGATTTCCAAAAATAGCATCTAAATTCTCTATTCCAGCATTTACAATTCGTTTTAAAATTGATAATTTATCTTTACCATTTTCTTTACAAGCTTTATCAAGCCATAATCCTTTGCCAATTTTCACATATTCTTCAAGCAAAGTATCAGTAATAAATTCAGAGGGCACATCATTTATGTCGGGTTCGTGTTCGCCGTTTTTGAATGTCGTTAAAATCAATTCTTCCGAATAAAATTCATTCGGGATAAGCGAAATCAGTGTTCCGCTTTGAGCCGCTTTTAGACAAAGTTTTTTTGTTATAAATTTATCCGGTATTTTCTGAATAGCAAAACCATCTTTTCCTACTAATCTTTCGCAAAGTTCGGGCGTAATAAATTCCTGATCAACATAAGGCAATGCGTGAAAAGTAATATCTAACGCCAACTTAATAAGTTCAGCAGTTTTAAATTCCTTCGGAACCAATTTTAGATCTCTATAATTTAATTTTACTCTATTTTGCCAATATTCATAGTTTTTCGCCGGCGAATTATTTTGTTTTAAAACCAACTCTCCACTTTCTAATTCGCGTTTTAATTCTTCGAAGGTTTCGATCAAAGGATTTTTGAGATGTTTGCGCAACTCGGTTGAGATAATATATTCTTCGCTTTCATCATCATATTCACAACTATTTTTAGCATCAAAATCATCTGTTTTATCGTTGTAATAAAACAAATCGTTTTTTCGATCTGCAAATGTGGTATAATGATCATCGACTACAAAAACAGGAGCTTCAATAATGCCCGAGCATTTAAAATTTCCGTGATTATACGACGTCATTACCACTTCCTGAGCTTTTACATTACCGGTTATTTCGACATATGAACCGCCTAATAATAAACTTTGACAAGTTACATTTCCATTAATAAAAACATAAGGCCCGTAATCACCTTCGGCATTTATAATTGTTCCGGTTGTCGAGAAATTTCCGTTTATCAAAATTCCTTCGATTCTTATTTTCTCCATTTCTTTTAATGAAAGATTTAAGATCTTGCCAAGCCATTTTTTCTCTTTATCTTCATAAAGATCCAGATAGAAGTTGCCTTTTAAATTAACATCTTCGTTCGCAACCAAAAAGAAATCTTCGTCGTTCCATTCATCGAAATAATCAAATCCTTCATGATCGATTAGAAACGGAAATTGGGATTTTACTTCTTTTATTGTTATTAATTTAAAGTTTGAATGCTGCATTTTATTATTCCTTAATTCTAATTAATTTCAACTCCATTACAGGCAAATATCGATCTTTAATAGAAGTTTC
>Ga0247815_10000461_pt1 | contig 31944 bp, 65 predicted proteins | sample UWRJL194509B1_FD_181014 | JGI IMG/M metagenome (GOLD analysis project Ga0247815, IMG submission 181014) | Plant litter microbial communities from Arlington Agricultural Research Station in Wisconsin, United States - UWRJ-L194-509B-1 | ecosystem: Environmental > Terrestrial > Plant litter >...
TTATTTTTTTTATCTTTTAAAAGATTAAAGGTTTTAGGGTTGCCTTTTGTTAAAACAAACATATATTCAAACACCTGGCCATATCTATTTGATTTATCATTAGCAGGATAAGCAGGGCTTTGTTTTTTATATATCATGGTATCGTGCAAATTAAACCCTATCTCTTTAAAAAATAAAGCCTGTTTAAAAGAGGTTCCTGTTTCGCTTCCATTCACAACTGCATCACCAACAACCCAAACCAAAATGCCCCCCTGTTTTGTTGCCCTAAATAATTCTTTTGCAATACTTTCAAAGTCAAAAGAATAACCGTTATAATTTCTTAAATCATCATAAGGCGGAGAGGTTATTGTCAAATCAATAAAATTATCGGGCATTTTTGCCATAGTAAAAAGGCAATTTTCTGTATAAACTTTATTTAGCTGCATTGTTAAATTGTTGTTACGCAAATATACATTTTATTTCCATAAATGGAATTTATTTTTTAGCAACATAGAACGGCCCGCCCTCGTCAACTAAACCCGCCAAAGCATCAAAAAATTGATCAGATTTAATTCTATGGTTATTACGGTGCAAATTATATTTTAATAGCCCCAGGTTAATTTTTTGAATTTTTGCTATTTCAAAATCAATTGGCAAACCCTCCTCAACAAACCTCATGATATCCCAGCGATCAGCAAATCCTTTTGCTTTAATGCAATCAGCTAAATATTTTAGGTTATTGTAAACAGAAATATTTACCATACCTGAAAAGGCTGTTAATGATAAAATTTGCCTCAACAGCAAATCAGTTGCAGATAAATTAATTGCATTATAAAATGCATGGTGCTCTGCAAGTTTTGGAAATACGTTTTTAATAAAAGTTTTGAATTGTTTGAATAGCTTTTTCATGTTGTTAGTTTTAATTGGTTAAAATTGAATATCTGTTATTTGTAAGCCGTTATTTTCAATTGATTTGTAAAGGTTTAAACCTCGAGGCAGGTAATCCTTTACAATATTGTTTTTAATGCGCTCAGTTGCTTGTTTTTGCCTCAAAATATAATCTAAAGCAATTATGTGCAGGCTATAACCTTTTTGCAAAATTTTTTGCTGCACCCTGGCACTCATAAACCCGATTGCTACATCAATAGCAATCAGGTGTTTTTGGTTTTCGGTTAAATTCCGCATTAGAATTTTACTTTATATGTTTTGCCCTCTAAAGGCTCAAAAGCCTCATTGTTTAAGTTTGGATTTAAATACAATCTGCAATTATCATGTTTGCATCTGTAATAAGCTCCTTTAAAACAAACAAAATCATTTTTTTGATATACTTTACGCTGTTTAAAATAACCTCTATATGTAAGCTCTATTTCATCAACAGATTTTTTTAACTTTTCATCAAATAAATCTGTATTGAAAATTGGCATTTTAGAAACTCTGTTAATTTCTGTAACCGCAGCATTATGCAAATCAGCCTCCATTTTTGCAATGCCTTTTGATTTTATAAACTTTTTAACCAAATGATAAAAAAGATCAGGACTTTCTTTAATTACGGATTTTAAATAAACATAGTCCGATTCATCCGCTGATAATTTAAAAAGCCTATCAAATGTTTCTGTAATTTGATGAGTAACATGATTTTTAACCCCTACTTTTTCGCCCTCTGAAACTGTAATACCATCAATTTTAATTTCGCCTTTGTAAATAGGTTTGCCTTTGTCGGGGCCTGAGGCAAAAACACCAATAACAGTTTTATCAGATCCTGATTTTGCAACATCAACACCGACTTTATAAATTTGGCTTGCATCAATTGGCCCAACTTTTAAATGATCAGTGTTTGCAAATGGATAACCATTTAAAATATCATTTGCTGATAGTTTTTTTAATGCCTCATTTAATTCACTGTAACGCTTTTCAGGATTGCAACGCTCGTTAAAAAAAGGATTTCCAGGGTAATACTTTTTAATTAAAGGATTAGGTATTGCAAAAACAGTTCTTTTTGTTTTTAAAGATTCTTTTGCCTCATTAATTAAATCTTTAGCAGCTTTCTCTGCTAACCATGCTGATCTGCCCGCATCCCTGGCAATATTAAATGCAGATAAAGCAGATTTATCTGCCCTTTCTCCAATATGGATCATTGATTTATAGGCATCAGAAAGAACTGTTAACCAAAATTTATCCATTTTTTCGCTCATTTTGCTAAAATCAGCCTCAAATGATAAACCGCCTGACTTTAAAACTTCAACAGTAGATTTGTGTTTTGACCAAAATCTACTTTTGCCTAACTCTAATTTATCATGCACCCCATAATAATCAGGGTTAAAAGGCAATATATGAGCATCCCAAATACCAAGACGATCATTTAATTTAACCTTTACAACCTCAGCAAATTCTTTTGGATTTATAACTTTATCTAAAACCCCGTTTTTCTTTAAAATGCCATAACCACGATCATCAATTGAATCAATCTCAATTACATCGCTAACTTTATCCTTATACCAATTGTAAGGATTTTCTGACTTTAAAATAATTACTCTTTTCATGTTTTTATATTTAATTAAATTGTTTACACTAAATTAGATTCACATATATTATAAACGGAAACACACCCAGCAGCTCCGCCCAAAAAATCTGTTTGATTTGGATTTGCCAAAACATACTTTGCAACATCTTTAATTGTTGGAACTTTTACACGCCTAATGATGTATTCGTTTTCATCATCATCTAAATACACAGGTATTTTATCATTTTTAAAATACATGTTGTATAATCTTTCCTCAGGATTTATTGGTTTTTCTGAATCAACAAAAACGCTGGTTTGATCTTTATTTATTTTTTTAGAAACTTTACCTCCGAATAAAGGAATTAAATCTTCTCTGTAAACTTTAACCTCAGCCGTTTTAGTGCAATACCTGGCGGGTATGTATAGAGGAGGAAAAAATGTTGAGTTTGCCAATTGCTCTAACTTATAGATTTGCTCAATCTTTTCAGGCTCATGCGTTGCAATCATCCTAATTTCTGAAAGCCTGCACATAATACAAGGGAAACAACCAACCCTCGACATGCCAGCGCGGTAAAGGGGGTTCCCAGGAGAATCATTTTCAAAAATGATATTAAAAACCTCATTATGACTTAATTTTAAAATAGGTCTATAAACTGTTACATCATATTTTTCTAAATGGGCTAAAACATCAGCCTTTCGATAAGTATGAAATTTTGGTTTACCTTTTTTATCATACCCATACGGTTCCAAATAAAATTTAAAATAATCATCACGAAATTTTAAATTGCGCCTCGCTTCTGATTCCTCTGCTCTAACACCTTGTATTATAATTAAATCATAATGACATTCATCTAAGATATAATCAATAACAGGTTTTACTTTTAGATCATCCGTACAAAAGCGGGCCTTTGTTGATGGGAAACGGGTTCTATACATAATCATTTCAGCAAAAACATTTTCATAGCCGAAAATCTCAACTATTTGTTGCCTAATTTCATTACTTATTTTATCCTCAAAAAATTTAGATCTAAGCTTTATAAATTTTTTACCAATTCTGCTTTCTAAATATTCTAAATGGCTATAAACATCTTTATGATCCCAATTTAAATCACTGAAAAGCATATCCCAGCTATCAAAAGGTAAATTATGGTAGGCCCACCATGTTGCAGCCTCGGAATCTTTGCCCGTACTACTTAAAACTAAATGCCTAACTATATCGTTATTGCTCATTTATTACTTATATAAATTTATGAAATAATTAATATCCCGAGTGAAAGCAAGTAACTTGCCGTTTTCTGTTGCTATCAAATCATCATAGGAATCGAGTTTATAGGTTTTGTCTTTAAAATATTGGGCGCTAAATTGAATTTTATAAAATTTAATAAACTCCTTAATTGTAAATTTATCCAAACCACCTAAACCAAAATAATTTCTGTTTTCTTGGTAAGAATAAGAACGTTCAATTGTTAAATGCCTATATTCAAAAATAGCGGTTATAGGTTGTTTTTTCTTTGATAAAGATAAATACCATGTAACTCTAACGACATTTTTTAAATCTGATGCTGTAGCAACATTTAGTTGAACGCAAGCAAGCAAAATTCTTTTTCTCATGACTATAACTCAATTATTTCAAGGTTCCAAATTATACCGTCCTTTTGTTTTTGCTGATAGTATTCTAAATTATTTACCTCTTTAAGGTAGTGCTGTAATCTGTTACCTTTTAATTTATTAAATGCTGAGTATTGAATTATGTATATCATATCTTTAAATTGTTGTTGAACAAATATAAAAGTAATATTCCATATATGGAAATATTAATTGATATTTTTTTCAAAATAATTTTGCAAATAAAAAAGCCTGAGATAATTAAACCTCAGGCTTTGCAATATTTTAAGTTTTGTTACGTGGATTTAAAACCCTGCCTACTCTGATTTAATTCAGCCTTATATTTTCCCGCCTTAATATATTGCCAAATAGCAATAACGGTTGCCAAAGCCCCAGCAATCCAAGTTGCCCACTCAGTTGGGGTTGAGCCTTTTTCTGGCAATGCCTCAATTTGTTGTGCTGCACCGATCAATAAATCCTTTACCTGAGGTTGATCATCTGAAAAAGCATCAGCAACAACCATAATACTATCAGGTTTGTTTTGTTCTGCACCCGTAAACTGAGGGTTAACAATTTGCAATGAATCCTGTTTTTGTAACGCCTTAGCATGGATCGGGCTAAGTGCTGAGGCAATAAACATAATGCTCAGCATTAAAGCAATTTTTAAACTCTTCATGTTTCAAACTTACTTATTTTTGATCAAAATCATGCATACCTGGGGGCACCATGTAAGCAAATGCCTCATTATACTCAAATGGGCATTCAGGATCAAATATAAAAACTCTCGAACCCCATATAATAACATCAGGCATTGGTTTAAAATCAGGCACCGTTGCATTTGCAACAAAATGAGTTCCCGTTTTTGTTTTAACTTTTAGTTTTACTTTTACAAACATATAATTGAATTTTTAGATAATGAAAAAAAGCTTTCCCCATCCAGGCAAAAGCTTTCGTTAAGATAAAAAAAATATAAAATAAAGTGCTTTAAAAATAGCGGGGGCCAATTACCCCCGCTTTACTTAATCCATAGCTTTTCAAATCTATCTCACATTGCCCCGCCAGCCTTTTGCGTATTTGCCACGTTTTGCAGGTGCTCAGCTCGCACCCCTCATTGGCCCTCTGTCTATATGGTTATCGCTATTAAAGCCAAAATCAAGTTTGTTGTACACCAAACTATCATTTTTTAGCTTTCAGATTTTTCGCCTACTCATTCGAGATACTAAATACTGATAAAAAACTGAGTTCCCTAATGGATTCGAACCATTGGTAAAAGTTTTGCAGACTTTTGCATTGCCACTTTGCTAAAGGAACAATTTTAAGTTTTTAAAGAAAACGGCGCTGATCTTTTGAATCAGCAACCGTTTACCATCTAAATTAACGCTCTCACCTAAAATCCCCGCAACGAATTAACGAGGCGGGGCGTTTAGTGTTTTACCGCAAGCAAAACCTTTAATATTTTAGGGTTTTAAGTTCGCAACCCTTAGCGCATTTCAAAGGTGCAAATTAAATAATTCAAATCAAAATTATATTGCAAATTATTTTCAAAGTTTTTATCAATAACACAACAACTGATTGATTATCAGATAAATAATTTTCATTTATTCCTTTTAATCACATAACCGTCACATAAAAAAACCCTGATATTTTTAGGTATCAGGGTTTAACAAAATGAAAAAAGTTAAAATCAACATGCTATTTCACAACCGCATATCCTTAAAGAGTAATGTCAGAACTCAAATATATAATTTATTCCTCAATTGGTATGAAAATTAAATCATCTATTTTTTTGAAATCAAATTTTTTCATTACTCGAGCATGAATAAATGAGCCTACGCTTTCAGCTTTCATGATATCCTGCAAAACCTCCTCATCAACATTTGAATATAAATACTGAGATAATTTACTGCCTTTAAACTTTACAAAAAGCTCTTTTGTTTTTTGGTTTATAGCAATGCTTTCAACATTTTTACTCTCAGGACTTTCTTTAATTTTAAATCCTGATAAAGTTTCGTTTAAATGATGGGGTTTACCCATATAATTAATATTCTGCATAATCGTTGTTAGTTAAATTATTTTCTAATAAATACAGGTGCCCCAACATTGGGTATTTTGCTTTCTAAGGTGTTTAAATCTTTTACCGCTTTATCCCATGTAGGAAAATAATTATTATTTGATTCTTTTATGATTTTCGTGCCGCTCATATTGTTAATCATGTTGGTAACATTTTTTTGATATTGAACGGTTTTTAGATCAAACCCTAAATTGTTGTAATATTCAACAGTGCCTGAAAGTTCGTATAAATCTAATATTTGGCCCTCCCAATCTTTAGCGGTATTTAGCTGGCCCCCTGTATTGTTGTAAACTTTAGCATTTGCAAAAGTGGTTTTCCCATTCCAAATATTTCGGGCAAACTGCTGCAGCTCAAAAGCCCCATATTTTCGGGTATTGTAACAGATGTTATTATAAATTTCGTTTGTGTATGGGGTTGATCCGCGAGAATAAAGCCACATTCTAATGCTGTTACCTTGATAATTTGTTAGCTTGTTATCGTGAAATTTGCCGTTACCCTGCATTAAAAAAATGCCGTTATGCAGATTATTGATAGTATTAAAATTATCTACTATGTTATTAAAAATATCGTAATTCCAAACGTTTGACATACTAACAGCAGAGCCAGGGCTTGAATTTTTAAAAGTATTTCCTGATATCTCAACATCTTTAAAAATACCAGCGTCCTCCCCTGTATTTACATCTATAGAATTACCTAAATTAATAGTGCCCGAATTATCAAAAACTGAATTAATTATTTTAAGACCTTTATTTAAAGTTGCATCAGAGCCATTATATTGCACTTTACTATTATTTGAGCTAATTACATAATCATCACAATTAATAAAAGTAAAGCCTTTTATTGTTAGGTTATTTAATGAAAAATCAAACCTGAACGCTCTGTATTTTTGAGTATCTAATATTAGGTTTAAAAGCGTTACGTTATTACCGCCGCCAACTTCAACAACTGAGTTTTTAAATCGGGCGTTATTAAAGTCAATTGTTACATCATTAGCTTTTGAATAAGTAAAATAAACATTTTCGTAATTGCCAGGCGTAACTATTACATTTTTTGTTAAAACTCCCAAATCAGTAGTTTTGCCACTTACAGGCGTTACTGTAATACTGTTAACGGGCGGCGGCACCACCACAACAGGCGGTGTTGGCTTTTCTAAAGCTTTTTTATAAGCTGCTAAAACATCAGTTGCATTTGGAAAAGAAACGAGGCCAGGAAAAGATAAAACTGTTTTTTTATCATCCTGAATGTAAACTTTAATTGTATCAGCCTTTTTTGTGTAGGCTAATTTCTTACCTAAATAGTTAATTGTTTGGGCGTATGTACTGAATGAGATCAGCAACGCCAATAATGTAAATAGTTGTTTTTTCATGATTATTTTATTTTAAATTGTTTATTCGTATTCTCTTAATATTAAAGCTGAAATAATTGCATAAATAGCACCTGGGGCACAATCAACAACCATTGTTAAAGTAGTAACACCCGTAATTTTATCGAAAAGCTGAATATAAGGCACATTTGCTGTAGATAATAGCAGCTGTTTAGTAACTCCGTTAATTGTTACATTCGTTTTATTTTCGCCCGCTGGATCATCATAATACAAAACCCCGACTTTTGGCTCATAATATTTTGCGGCATTTAGGCCCGTAATGGTAATTGTTTTTGTTCTGCCTCCGTTATATGTATAAACAACACCTGCAAGGGCAGTAACAGAGAAATCCCCATCAGGAGAGGCAACATTACCAGGGTAGCTGTCAACATCCCAATCATCGCCTGAAACACTTATATAAAAATTAGTTAAAGCACCTGTAAAATTTGATAATTGAATATTGCTAAAACTTTGATCAATCGTATTCCAATTAGTATCAGTTCTAAAAGCACCATCAGCAGTAAACATAATTTTTACGGTTTGCAACAAAGTTGTGCCCCCTGCAGAAACTTTACCTAAAGCCTGAAACATTGCCCGCCTTAAACTCATTTATGTACGTTGTTGTATTGAGTATATAATTTCTGTTGCATTGATATACATGCACCAAATGTAATTTATAACACCTGTCACATAATTGCCTGATCCCGAAAGTTTTTTATACTTACTGTCAAAAGTTGGTGCCGTTCCGTTGTTATGAATAACAACGGAAACAACCCCAATCAAAGCATTTGTTGTAACACCTGTAATATTTCCCGTTAACGGACTGGCAATAGTACCCTGCACAGAATCCTGAGTAAATGTTAAAGCAACTAAAGTTCCTGTTGCCGCAGCAATATTTGCTTTTAAGGCTAAACCCTGCCTGTCAGCTATCTTTGTAGTTGGCATATTAATTATTTACGATATGTAACCCTAATTTTATCCCCGCTTAATAAAATAGCACCTGTAAGCATGGTAATTACCGCCCCTGAAATTGTATAATCATTACCCGCGCCCCTTTCTTGTAAAACACCATTAACATAAACATGCTCAGTATTTGCAGTTGGTGCATTTGCTAAAGTATAAGTTACATTAGATCCGTTTATTGCGCCTGATGGTATTTCCTGATCAACAAAATTTGCTGCAACTAAACCTGTACTTGTATCTTGAACAAAAACAACAGCTGTTGTGCCCAATGTGCCACCATCATTTGAAGTACAAAACCATTTTGTATCAGGGTTAACAGTGCCCTCGTTTACACTAACCAATGATCCAGGAAGTTCTGCCCACTGATCAGCATCTGATGCTCTAACAGCCGCAACAGCTGCACCTTTCCATAAATAAATGCCGTTTTCAGCTGGGGCCGTTTGATCTTTAGCTAAAAATCTATCATCAACAACCATTGTAACACCGTTAATTGTAGCGCCTGGGGCCGCTAAATTAATATTAGAAACAGATGCTGTTCGGGCATTTCTGTATTTATACAAAGATGATAAATTACCTATTTGAGTATCAACATAGGTTTTATTTACTGCATCATTGCCATTTGAGGGCGTTTGTACATTAATTACTTTTTGGTTGCCAGCATCAACATTACCTGTAAATGGTACGGTGCCGTCTTTTTTTACAAAATTACCACCGTCCTCGAGCTTTGAACTTTCAATAGCTGCACCTGCTGCAATTTTTTCTTTAGTAATTTGACCGTCACCGATCTGCCTGGTTTTTATTTGAGTGGCCATAATTTACGCTTTTAAATAATTTATTAATATTAATTCGCCTGTTAAAGGGCTAAAGTTTAATTGTATTTGATTTGTTCCTATTGTGGTAAACTCAACAATAGGTTGTTGATTTAGCCCGTTTAAAATTACCTCAACACTTTCAGGCACAAAATTAAATGCACTTGTATAAAGCGCATTAGATCCATTAACCAAGCCCTGAGGAATTTCATTTTTAATGAATGTAACACCACCTGAAACAACTTTTGCATTTACCTCATTTATTGCGGCAACTAAATTTGATTTATTAATAGTTTCTAAATCATTTCTGTTACCAATCATTGCGGGTGTTACGCCTGCATTCTGAGTAACTTGAACATAAATTTTATCAACTTTCTGAGTTACTAAAACCTGTATTTTATCAGCCATTTCTTAAAAATTAAGGTGTAACATCATCTTTAATATTCCAAAACCCATCCCAAATGGTAATAGTTTCATTATCATTTTCGAGCATTTGCATATCGAATTTTTTTAAACCTTTTGGTATTCTAAAGGCGGGAATAATTACCGATCGAACAATGCCTGCTGACAAATCAACTTCTAAAAGTGAATGATTAGGCAAAGAATTTACCTCATTTGAAAAAGTCCAATTAATTGTGCCGTAACAATCAGCAACTGACATTTCAAACTTTTTGCCGATTAAATCGAGTGGTATTTTTTCTGATTCGAGATCCTCAGGATCAGCCAGGGTAAAAAGTTCAACCTCAAACGGCAATAACCTATCACCGTTTTTATGATCTGATAAATCGCCGCTTACTGTTGCTATTTCCATGATGTAAATATAGAAATATTTACATTATTAACTTACAGGGTATTAAGTTTTAGGATTTGCCGCCCACAATGCGACCAGGAACAATTTTGTAATTGTTATTAATATCGGTATTATCTAAAATCCAATAGGGCAAAGTACCGTTCTTTTTGGCCCTATCTAATCTCTCTTTATTTTCCTCAACCCAATCAAAATAACCCTGATGAGGTTTTTTAACTCTGTTAACAGATGCTTTTAAAGGTTCTTTACCCTCTAAAATTCTGATGTTATCCCGATCAATTTCATCTTGGGTTTTTAATACGGTTGTTACGTAGCAGCGGCAATTAGGATGCCTCCCCCTGAAAAGATAATCAGCAGGAAATAAACCAGCCATGCGGATGCATAACGGGCAATGATTAGGATTATTTGAAAGGTTTACCTTTATGCCTACAACAAAATCAAAGTTCTGATATCTATTAAAATCAGCCGTTCTGTAACTCATATTTATTTCGGTGCGGGTTAATCTTTGGTAATTTCTTACAGGATTATAATATTTGCCCGTACCTGGCCCAGGGTTTGCCGCTCTATATTCTTTTGCTGCTTTTGATAACCTGGTTTTAGGGTTGCCGTTTTTATCAATGTATTTTACTTTTCTAAATAACGGTGTTGGATCTTTTACAGCCTTTCTAATTTCAGATGCCAAATTTTGTGCAGATTTTCCTGAGGCAATACCCTGATCAATTCCAATTTCTGTAACCCTCTTAAATTCTTTGGTAATTTTATAAACTTTCGGGCTTAATTCAGATTTAATTTCCCTTGTAACCGCAGCCTCTAAATTATGTATTTTATATTCAGCAATTTTTTCTTTTGGAATACGGTTTTTAAAGGCTTTGAAAACCTGATCAACTAAAGCATCGTTTTTTAAGTTTGCACGTGTTACAGCATCAGAAATACCCTCAACTAAAGTGTTAATTATTTTAGTGTTTGCTGCCAGCATGAGCTGAGCAATTTTATCTTTTAGATATGGGTAAGCATCAAAATCAAAAGTTACTGCAGTATTAATATTTGGGATATTTGAGGCAACGCGGGCAAACTCTACTAATAAGTTATCATAAATCTCATTTACTTTAGCTACATAGTATTCAATCTTTTGAAGATGTTTAACATTTGCCTCGTTTGGTGTAGGTTTTTTTATTCGCTTAGCCATTTAGTTACCTGCATTTTAACATTATAATCAGTGCCTAAATCTGATAAAATAAACACATGAGGCTTTTGCTTTTCATTATCCTGAGCCTTATCAACAAACTCTGCAAAAGCCTTTTCTGAAAGCGACAAAAAAGGCTTAGGAAATTCTAACAAATATTCAATTCGCTCAGCAGCATCATGCCAATCATTAGAAAGCCATTTATTACTGATGTAATTATTGTTTAACACAATAAATGTATGAATTACATATTGTTGCATGTTACCATTTATTAGAAATACCTGCTGCTAAAATCTTTTCCATTTCCGCAGCAGGTATTTTATATTTATTGATAAAATTACTTAATTTTTCATCAGGAAAATCAACAGTATTTACATATTGCAGATAAACCTTTTTATAAGCCAATGTTTTTAAATTAACATATTCTTTCGGTTTTGTTTTAGAAACGGGCTTATATAACGATATTTTATTGATCACTAATTTAAATTAATATCATTCTTAGGATTTTCAACAGCATCTTTTGTTGCAATTAAAGCCTCTAAGTTTTTTGTTAACTTTAACTGAGCCTCGATATGCTGAGCAATATTTTGCTCTAAATAAAAAAGTCTTAAACCTTTTTCATCCAATTTACTCAACGTTGCGGGCTTTTCTAACTCAATTGCTATTGGTGCATAGTTATTGCCGAAAGTCCACTGAGTTACATAAAATTTACCCCCATTTGATGCAATTCTTTTTAATTGATCAGGGCTAAAAACAAATTGTGCTGTCATTGGCACCTCAGGCAATGCAGGATTTACATTTATTTCTAAAGTATTGTACTCATCCTGATTTTCTGCTAACCTCATGTTAGATTCTAAAAAAACTTTTTTCATTTTACTTTTTTCTTTTTTTGTTTGACTTATTAGCAGGTATGGGGCTAACCCGCATATCTAACTTTAATTTTATGTTATTTATAGCTTTTTCTTGAAATGATTTAGCCTTATCAATTAAATCTAAAATCGTGTTGATATCGGCGGGCACACAATCAATTGCTTTTTGAGCAATCCAGGGTTGAGCCAATTTCTCTTTTAACAAATTTTGTTCTCGAGGGCTAAGCTTTTCATAATGCTTTAAAAAATCCTGTCTATTCATATTTTATCCTGACTTGTTAAATGATAACCGTTGCAAAACTCGCATAAATATGCCCTGCAGGGTTTTTTATATTTCCCTGGCCTTTTTCTAATCCGTTTTATTTCCTTATCAGCAGATTTTTCTGAAACAAATATAACTTTAAGAGTTGTAAGGCATTTTTGCATGATTGTTAGTTAAAAGGCTAATCTATGAAATTGTTAGCATTTTTCTTTTTTTATTATAAAAACATAGCTGAAATTCTTTATGATAAATAATTACAGGATGGGAAAATAATTTGCTTTTAATTTTAATAGAAACAATTACCTCTTTTGTTTTTAATCTGCCAGCGCCGCATGTAGTTATATCAATATTGTTGATATCTCTGATCTTTACATCAAAAGCTTTTAAATGATTTTTTTGAGGTTTACCCATCAGTAAGGCAATTTGATCAGCTGTTGGGGTGTTTAATATTTCAGGATTAAAATTTAAATCATTATCATCTATTTTAGATAAACTTTCAAATCCTGCATTTCCAACAAAACCCACCTCAATTTTTTTACTTAATATTTGAGCGCCAATATTTAGGGCCCCAATTCCTGCAATAGCAACTCTTTTAATTCCGACTGTATGTTTCATTAATTCATGCCCTCAACAATAGATTGAATAATTACTTTTTTAAGTGTAGGGAAATTTCTTTTAAAACCTGAATAATCTTTTAAAATCATTCCTTTTAAAAAGTTCTTTTCAAAAATAGCCTCAGCCATTTTTTCTTTTATTTGGTCTTTATTTTCGTTTGCCATTTTAACGCCTCCTAAATTTATGTTGATTATGATAAGCTGATTTATTTTTTTTGCCGCCTTTATTTATATGGCTGGCAAAATTTGGTTTAAACTCTCTAAAATCATGATGATGTATATTTTCAGCTATTTCTAAATCTGATACAGGAAATATGTTTTCAGGGTTTTCAAATTTTACAACATTATCAATTACCTTGTTTACTACATCAGATATTGATACACCCGCAGCGTTCGCGTATTCAATTAAATCATCCTGTAAAACGCTAACACCCGCTTTAAATAAAACTACATTTAAACCTTTTTCTAAACAATGATTTTCAATTTCGCTCATCATTAAATCTGAGCCAATTAGTAAAATTTTATCTATCATTTTTTAATTTTAATAAAAGGTTTATTACTTTCCTCAATAAAAATTATATTTTCATTGGGGCCAATTGGTTTTGCAAATACGGTTGCCTTTTTGGTATGCTGGGGGCGTTCTAAAACTTTTACAGCAAAATCTGATGCTTTGCTTAGGTTTTCCATTCCTTTAGCAATATTCCGCAGCTGGCAAGGGGCTAATTTTTTCATATCCAACATTCAACAATTACAGGATCAGTTTCTAATTTATTACCAACATTTACAAAGCCTTTAGGTATATGTGCCCTGGCATCAGATAATGTTTCCTCAACAAATTTATGATCATCAGGAATTGAAATGCCGTCAATCATATACCATTTACGTACAACATACCTTTTTGGGTAATCAGTTGTATTAAAATATATAGCGTAACCGATCATAATTATTTAAAGTCTTTTAGCGCCTCAGCAATTACAGGTTGTAATTTTGCTTTCATACGATTAAAATAATCTGTTAATTGCTCATTTAATGAATCAATATCAGGCGCATCAAATTCTTTATCAATTATTTTGTTTTCGTATTCATCATCAAAGTTATAAATACCTACGTTACCACTCCAACCAAATTTATTAGTTTCCTCATGATAATACCGCCTAAATCTTGATGAAACATTTAATAAAGCACCGTCAAAATCTAATTTGAAATTGCAATCAAAACTAAATTGAGGCAACCAATCCTCATTAGAATTATTTAACTGATCTAAAAAAACAGGCGCCACTTTCCAAATCTGATCAATTGTACTATGATCATCTAAAATCATTTTGCTAATTAAATCCATTTTAAAACCCCCTCATTTCTTTAAGTTCCTCAAGCGTTAAACAGCAAATGCCTGCAAATTTTTCGTGTTTGGCATCAGAGCCAAACAATGATCTGTTTGATGTAATAATAGGCCCGCCGCAGCGCCTGCAGTTTGAATTAATTAACTGAAATTTAGGTTTACCCTTGCGGCGTTTCTGTAGAAACATAATTATAAAATTAAATCAGTTTCAGAAATTTCGCCTTTGATGAATCGGGCCAAATTTAGCTTATATGCCTCCTCGTCAGCTATATAACATTCAATAGGAGAGTATGCCCGCAAAATTCCTGAGCTACCATCTGCAAACCTATCATCGTCAGTATATACAAACTCACTTATACCATCAGAATAAGGAATGGCACATTTGTTTAATAACTCAATTGCTCTATCACTAAAACAATCACCCGTCATTTGTCCATAAATGCACATTGAACCGTTATAAGGCAAAATTAACCTGGGATCTAATCTTTGAATTTCCTCAGGCGTAGCAAACTCTTTAATTTTTTTTGCCTCATCTAAAACAAGGGCTTTTAATTCTGTAGTTATCATATCTTTAAATTGTTGTTAGAATAAAGGTATAAATAATTTCCATAAATGGAAAAGATAATTTAAATAGATCCAATTTTTGAGCATTCATCAACATCAATACAAAACCAGCCTTTATAAAAACCTATGCTTTTTTGCCGATCATCATCATCACAAATAGCATAGCGGTACTCAGTATATAAGCACTCAGAGCCTTTAATTATTAACCTTTGGCAATAATCGCAAACATGATCCTTTCGGGTTATTATGGGTTTGTATTGTGTTGCCATTTTATTTATATTCAGGTATTTTTAAATAAGCAACGGCAAAAAAATAGGGTATTTCTTTTTTAACTTCTTTTGAATTTACTTCAAATTTGGTGTTATATCCGTTACCATGCCTTTCAACTCTAATAAGATACTCGCCTGTTTCTAAAACAGTTTTATGAGCGCATTTAATCCACTCCATAACTAAAACATTTCTTTTCTCGTTGGAACAATAGCCCTCATAACTGTTGAGGGCATTAATTCGTTGTTTATCGCGTAAACCCTTACTCTAAACTGTTTATATTGTTTAAATGCCTCAGCTGGCTTTATTTTAGATTTATAATAATAATCTAAAACATCAAAATGCTGAGCCTCAACAATAATGTTCTCCTGGCTTGCAATAACTTGCATTTCCTCTAAATATTCGCAAAAATCACTTTTCATAGTTTTATTTAAGTTTTAATTTTTCAAACTCAACAACTTTTGAATAAATTTCTTTAATTGTAGTCCAACTAATAGGCACCTTTTGCAACATATATGGCTCAGCATCATCCTCTTGAATATCAATGCAAAAATCACATTTACCACACCCGCAATAATCAGGGTTTTGAACCTCAATTGTTTCAAAAAATTCGCCAATTAACAATGATTTGTGCCCTTCCTCTGCCGTCAAATTAATAGGCATTAAAATATTTTTCATATTTTTATTTTTTAATTGGAACAATAAACAATAAGGACATTATTAAAGATAAAGCAACAATAACAGCCGTTTCAAAACCAAAAATCACTTTTACAAGGCATAAAATTATGTTAGCAATTATAACTAACATTAAAAAGTTGTGAGTTTTCATTATTCGGCTTTTTTAAACTGATTAAAAGGTATTTGAATTGTTTTGAAGTATTTACCGCCTTGAAAATAAAGATCAGCAGGGATGCCTTTTGAGGGCTTGAAAACATAGTTTGAAAAGTCGGTTATTTCGCGGCTATTATGAGTATAATAAACTTGATCATACTTTTGCTCAACCAAATAATAAAACATTGTATCAGGCTCATTAACATTCACATTTTTAATACGTGAAATGTAAACCCTGGCATCAATCGGCGGCGGGGTTTTAATTTCCTTTTTGCAGGAAATAAAAAGCAACCCAAATAGAGCTGCTAATATTAATTTTTTCTTAAACATCTGTAAACTTTTTTAAGTTGATCAACAATAAATTGACAAATTCCGCAAATAGCACAAATAGGGATTGCCAGCGGCATTATTAAAATAACAAAAGGTGTTACCTTTCGATCCGTTTCTTTTTGCTCAGGTGTCAATGCCATTACCAAAATATATATAGTAAAATAAAAGCTACAATTAAAAAGTAAAAGCATTTAAATAGTTCTTTTGCTACAATTTTTGCAAGTTGATCCTGATATCCTGGCACATCTGATTTATCAAAAGCATTCCAATACTCAGCTATCAATAAAACCATTTTAATAATCAAAACAATTATTAATAATATCGAGCAAACAAAGCCCACTTTTTCAATTTTTTCTAACATTTTTAAAGTTCCTCAACTGTTTTTATAATTTGGTTTAAAAATTCTGTTCTGTAATTCATGCCGTACTTTAAATCAATTTCATGCATAAATAGTAATGAATCAAATTGATCTAATCTTTTATTTAATTTAACAGCAGCCTCATTTACTTTCTGATCAATAAAATCAAACAGATTATTATAAGGCTCAAAATCAATTTGCTCAGCTTCCATTTGATCAATAAAAGCCTCTGTTTTATGCCTTTTTTTAAGAAAGTCGAAAACTACATTGTAAAGTACATCAACATCTGATGTATGCAGGAAACAAGGGATTTTAACAATGTTTTCGTTTTGGCCCGAATGAATGCTAACAGTTAAATCAGGATCTGAGGGGCGTATTAATTTAGTCATGATTATGTTTTTTTAATAAATAAAAGAGGAATTGATTTTTGATCATCTAACATTATAACACGCCTAACAACTACATAAGTAATCCCTGAAAATATTATAACATCATCTTTTTGAGGACAAAAATCAAACTCTTTTATTATTGGTTTGTCAAATGCAGCAACTGAGCTATCAGGCTGTAAAATGCTTAATTGAAAAGGTGTTTTTAACATTTATTTAACCGATTTAAAAGCCTCTATTAATTTTTTTAATTGCGCCGCAACCTTTTGGGCAACATCGTTTATTTGAAACATTTCGGGCTTATTATACAAGCTATCAGCAATAAAAGGAACCCCCAAAACTAAACTTGTTTCTGATTCAAAACCACACTCCTCAACTACCCAAATAGCACCTTTTTTACAGCTTACCGTATGAAACTCAGTATTAGCCAATGATAACAAAGAACCCTCAGGAATAAGTTTTTCAGTTAATCTAACAGAAACATCCTCTTTAAAAGTTAAACCGTTACCACCCAACAAAAAGCTCTTATATTCAAACATGCTCATTAAGGCATCAGGTAGAATACTTTTAGGGTAAATTTCTGCTAAGTGGTGTTTAAATTGGCCCTTTATTACGGTTATGTTTATACCATATCTATGGGTATGTAATTGTACATCAAAAGGGTTTAACTTTTTAGTTGCATAAAAAACCCTCGTTAAATTACCTGGCTCAGTTCCATCAATTACCAATGAAAAAAGCCCGTCACTATGCACATCATTTAATGACATTGCTAAGCTTTCGGGGTTTGGGTTTTCTAACATACCCAAAAAAGTTTCTACTTTTTGCTTTATATGGCTCATACTATTGTTGTTAATTTAAATCAAAGTACAACATAATAAAATTGTAATCAAAATAATTATTAAAATATTTTATCAAATTTATTTTCAAATATATTTCCATATATGGAATATTACTTTTATATTTGTTATGTCAATAGCAATGGAGCTAAAGACTTAAAAAAAATATAAAGCATGAAATTAAGCATTTTAGGAAAAAGTAGAAGAGGGCGTAAGTCTTTCAATCTCGAATCCAAAACAGGTTACACAATAACCGCTGTTAAAAACGCTTATTCTAAATCCAATATGGAGATAGATAAGTTTTCAGGTATTACCTCAATTGAATGGGATTTTGCAGGCAGGGCTGTAAAACTTTCAACATTTGAAAAACCTATTGATTTTACCATTTATGATGAGGTAAAAATTGTTGAGGGTACTGATTTTAAACAAACAAAAGAGGTTACTTTAGGCATGGGTGTTGGTGTTAATCAATCCTTTTTCTTTGGCAATGTTAAGTTTGTTAAAACATCATCAATGAACGATACAGATGAGGATTATTCAGTAATATGCGTAATATTTGGCACTAACAAAGCCGTAGCAATTATGAATACCTCAATTGTTGAAATTGAAATTTAATTAACCATTTGTTTAACCCGATTGCATTTTAAAGCATTTTTCAATTAGTCGGTGAAGATTGTGCAATCATTAGCCCCGCTCTGAAATAGAGGCGGGGTTTTTAGGTAAACAACAATTTATATATTATGCAATCAACAATAAAAATTACCCCTACATCAAATGTAGACAGCAAAAAATGTTTGATAAATCAAAACGATATTGAGGATCTAACTTTTGATTCTCATTCGGCTGTGTTAAAATTTTTTAACGTAAAAGATAAAGAGCTCAGAAAAGATTTTTTAATAAATGTTTCTCTTTATGATGATCGTTTAGTTATATGCGGTCGGCAGTTTCACATTTTAACAATGTTTTCAATTTAAAATATTATGTCAGATACAATAGCAAAAAACGCGGTTTATATCGTAACATCTGAAATAGATTATTTAGGTGTAAAAATTATAAGCATTGATACTGTTTTTGCAGATCAAAAAGCAGCTCAGAATTGCGCCGATATGTACAATGCTAATTCGAGCAATAACGGCAAAATAAAGTTTAAGGCATCAACTTATTTTATAAGGTAATGCTTAGCCTTTCAAACGATACTTTTGAGTACAGAGGTGCAGTTATTCAAATTACTGCAGGGCACTTTGGTAGCTTTTATGTTGGTGTATGGGTAAAAGGTGATTGCCTTTATTTTGCTCAGTTTTGGGGCAAAAGTGTAAGTCTTTTATTATATGCCAGCGTTCAACTAATTAACCGAAATATTAAATTAAATAAATGAAATCATTATTTCAATTAGAAATCGAGCTTTTAGAAACTGAAATGGCAATTGAGGCTTATGATTCTACTCGAATGGGTGTTGAGGGGGGTGCATACATTGAATTTTTACCTAATTGGTATGTTTCTGCAAATTTACGCCGTTTACGATTAATGAATGAAATACATATTATTAAATTAAATAAATAACAAAAATGGATAAAGAAACATTTTTTAAAGCTGAAAAGCTTTCGAGTGAAATTAAATTTTTAACTGATGTTAAAGAAAATTTTGTTGAAAGCTACGAAAATGATGTAAAAATAGGTTTTACACTTAGGTTGCATTATAAAGATTCAACAGTTGAACTCTCTGAGCCTGTTGATTTTTTAACCTTTGATCAAATTAAAGGTATTTTACAAAACCATATTCATAAGGCTGAGAGCCTTTTTAAAGATTTATAGCTATGAATGAATTACAAAAATTAGTTTCTGATGAGGAAATAAAAAAGGTGTTTACAAATACAAATTTTGGCAATACACCGCACCGCGAAGTAATATCTGATACTTTGCTAAAATTGGCATCAGGTTACAGCTCAGGGCGCTTTGCTCATTGTTGCGTTGTTGAATTAGGTTTATGCAAATTTGATAAAAGGCAAAAATGTACTTTAACCCCAAAAGGAAAAGAGTATTTGTATGAGGCTTTTAAAGATAAAATTTAAATCATGACTATACTTCAATTTATAAATGCACTCAGAAAATCTGATTTTTATATTGAGGATATCTACACAATGGGCTCATGCTATCAATTTTATGTGCTTTTAAATAAGATGTATAAAGGATGCATACCTTTAATTAGCCCAACAAAAGATCATATTATCACTTTATACAAAGGTCGTTTTTATGATATAAAAGGGATTGTTAAAGAAAAAACGGCCTTATATACTTTGCTTTCAGCTGAGGATCTTAAAATGGTTAAAAAATGGGGCTTTAGGAAAAATTGTCTAATTGGTTTAACAGAATGCGAATTTTGCGAAGAGCCTATAATTTTTTATAGTAAAAGATAAATAAAAATGTCAACACTCAAATTAAATTACCAAAACAAAGGCTTTATTTTGGTTGAGCCAGCCAATAAAAAATCAAATTTGCATCATGTAAAAATATCTACATCAATGATGCCATACGAATTAACAAAAACTGAGGCAATAATTTTAATAAACCATTTGAAAAAAGAGTTAAATATTGATTAGAAATGAAAACTAAAACAAAACATTTTTTAATAAGAGTTCGGGCCGCTTTCGGGATCTTCTTTGCTATTATTCGGGGCGAAAAAGGTTTTTATTGCGGTAATAAAAGGCTTTATGTAAACTGCCAAAAACAAAATTTAATTGAGGGGCATGAGCATTTAAAAGCTTATCATGATTCATTAATAAAATATAAATCAAACTAAAATGAGTAAAAAACAATGGATTGATCAATATGCAATGATGTTGATGAGTTCTTATTCAGCTATACAATATGATCATAATTGTTTTGTAGGCTGGCGCGAAAAAGAGCAATATATGACTGCTGAGGATGCATATACATTAGCGGCAAAAGCTTATGAAAGGGTAAAAGAATTTAAAAAACTAAAAGATTATGAAAAAATTACTGAATAACAAACCCCAGCTATTGCTGAAAGCAGCAGATCCTGATATTGTTTATTACGATCCCAGGGCAATAAATAAAAGCATTCAATTATTAGCTCTTTTAGATGTACAGGATAAAATTTTAAGAGTTAAAACCGTTTTAGAAATGGATTTATTTAGGATATCTGGCAACATTGATTTAATAGCTAAAGCTGATAGCTGGATTTATGAAAGGTTTAAAAATGAATGCTTTTGGCATTTTATGCCTCATGATTACGGTGTAATTTACGACCGTTAATTATTTATTTACCTCAAAAATAAAAAGCCCTTAGCAATTAACTAAGGGCTTTTTAAATAAAATTACTTTATAAGTTGTAAATAATTATTTACTGAAAGTTGTAATTATTCGGGTTTTAACAACAAATGATCAGGCGCTGTTACATCCTCCCAAACATGTGTAGTTTTAATGCCCTCAGTTCTTACCTGAGCTTTGCTAAGATGATCAGCATGATAAACATATTTATCAGCATTATCTGAATTATCATTTTTATTTAATGATGCCTCATACGCTGCTATTTTAGCATCAATTTGCTCGTTATCATCAGTTAATTCAGCGCCTATTAAAGTTAAATAAGCTTTAAACTTTTCAATTGATTCAGGGCGTGTATCACCTACTTTAATACCTGCTTTTTCCAAATAAGGGAAACTATCAATATCAGATTGCTCAATTACCTGGTTTATTGATTCCTCAGCATTTTCAACAACAAATTGCTCCCATTTATCAGGATTCATAGTAATAACACCGTCAACAACAGTGCCCTCGATTAATATTTTTTCTATTGCATCAGGGCCAAATTCAACACCTTTAATTTTAAAGTTTCCGTTTTCTAAAGGCTCGACACCTGCTGCAGCCCAATCAATTGTGCCGTCCTCATTGCGTTTTATGCCGTCAGGATTTTGGTTGTTATCATTTTCCTGATCAGGATTACGATCACCACCAGCCCCCTCAGGTTCGTTTAAAATATCATCAGCAGCCTTTGCAACATCGTTGTTTTCTGCATCAGATTCTTTTTGCAATTGGCCCTCAATCGTGTTTGATTGCGGGGTGCCTGCTGTTGAATCAACAGGGGTTTGCCCCTGGCTATTCGCGGCGGCTTGTTTTTCCTGCTCTATTTGAGCTAATGATTTTCTGCCCATAATTTATATTTTAAAAGTTGTTAATTAAAAATTATTTGCCAGCATCAGCCTCTTTTGCTGCCTCAGCTTTGCGTTTGTCTAAATCCGCTTTAGCTGTTACTTTAGCCCAATTATAGCTATATGTAATGCCGTCTTTTACTTTATCTGCCTCAGATAAATAGCCCCCGTATCTTACCTCAGGCGCTGTGTTTTTTGTTTCTGTACTCATGATTTAAATATTTAAGTTATTAAAATGTAGGCTCTGTAACATCTACAATTTGCCTATCTTTTGTTTCTTTCAAAATACGGTCGTATTCCTCCTGATCACCACCAGCCTCAATAACAGAGGTAATTTGAGATTTAACAATCTGCCCGCCGTTTAGTTGCATTAAAATATCAGCTTTTTCTTTATCATCAGAGATCATGAAAGGATCTAAAGCATGATTAACCTCAGCAACATCAATAATTGTTTCTAACTTCTTATTAATTTTTGCCAAAAATGCCTGCTGTATTGATGTACGGCGCTGAAATACATCTAATAAAATACTTTCTTTATCTTTTACTGCTAAATGGGTATCCATAAATAATAATTTAATAGCAACACCTGAAACAGCGCCAAAGCCTTTTAAATTATCGAAATTGATATTCGGGGTTTGGGTTAAACTGTAAATTGTATTTAATAAAGTATCAATTTCAAGTTTAACAGAGGCCGTTGCATGATCCCAGGTTAAATATTTAGCATCAGCTTGGCCTTTTGCCTGAATAAGCATTGAGCTACTGCCTTTTTCGCCAAAACCTGTAATATTCTCAGCATGGGTTAAAAGTATTTTAGGTGCACTATGATAATCGTTTACCTCAGCATGATTTGATAATAAAACCTCTAAACGTTTTATTGCCCTCGAGGCAACACGATACTCAGGCCACCTTTGCCAGCCGAAAACAATCGGCATTTTACCCAAATCATGATCATCATTTTTAACGAGCTCATATTTTGCTGCGGTAATTTGTTTATACAGATAAATCTGCTCATCAGTGAAAACCTGAAAATAAACAACTTTTTTGCTACCCTCCTGTACTGAAAATTCTCTGCTAAAACAAATAAAATCTCCTAACTCATTTTTTAACGGATAAAATTTTTCTCCGTTTTCGCGGCTGAATAAAGCAACTTTTAAACGTTCGTTTGCAGAAAAACCATAACGCTCAGTCGCTTTTGGCGTATCTTCTAAATACCAATACTCAGCAGCTTCGCAATAGGTAAATATATTACGGGCAAACTCTCGATCATGTGTTGCAATTTTGTTATCAAACAAAATGCGCTCCAATGCAAATTGAAACGCTGCTAAATCGCTTTTTAAAGCCTCTTTGTTTTTGTCGTTAAGCCCTTTATATGTCCTGATTGCTGGGTTTGCTAAACAGAATGAAACTCGCTTATTACAAATTAATTCCTGATAAGATAAGGCTATCCTGTTAACGGGCTCAACCCTTAATAATTCGGGTTCTTGCACCTCATCAGCTGGGCCAATATTACCCTGATATGGAATGCCTTTAGGTTTTTTACGGGCTGCATATATCTTTTTATCGGGCCTCAGAGTAGGGCTCATGATATCATGCAGATCAATGTTAATTTCCTTTAAAATCTCTCTTAGTTTAACTTCGGGAAAACTACGATTTTTTAAAGCTTTAACAATTTCGTTTGGCTCTGCTGCCTCTGTAAGCTTAGCGGCTTCATAAACTTTCATATATCAATTAAAATAAATGGGATAAATCAATATTATCAGGAAAATAACAATCATCAAAAGTATTTGCTAAGCTATCAAATAAATCTGTACTTTTCCCTAACCTTTTTTTAATATCCTCTTTTGGCTCAATCATGATTTTACCATTAGATTTAAAAAAATACTTTATCTCAGTGGCTTCCTCAATCAATTCATCACCTGGGGGCAACATTGCGCCACTGTTATTTTTTGGGTTTAACCAATCCCTTACAGCCCAAAATAAATAAGCTCTTTTATTCTCAAATTCATAAATATCAGTTAAATCTTTTAACGGTCGCTCATAAATATCAATCGCTTTATTACTGTATTTACAACTAAAAGAACGCCCACGTAAATACTCATTTTGTTCCTCAGCTTCAATTTCCTGCAAGCGTGACCAAACCCCAGCACCCTCTCCAATGGTATCAATTATTGCAATGCTTTTTGGGTGTAAGTTAAATTCATTTACAATTTTGCCAGCTATTTGCATGTGATTTGCAACCCCGCCCGAATTGATTTTATAAAATCTGTTTACAATATTTCCATATTTATAACACAATACAGAGCTATCGCGGCCCATACCTGCAACGTCAACACCCAGGCGCAAACGCTCCTTATATAACATTTGCTCTGCATTGCCTCCATGATATTCTAACCAGCGGGCCTGAGCTGCCAAAATCCATTGCTCAGGTATTAATGAATCCTCAGAAACTTTTGGAAATTTACCAAGTATTTTAATTCTAAAAATGTCCTCAGGTCTATACCATTGGCCCATATATTGAAAATCATCCTCAGATTCTAAAACCTCATCAGGGCGTATTGGTTCGCACCAAAGCTGAATGCGCTCTTCTAACCATTCAACATTCACTTGACCAGGTATAATTTTTGCCCTTGCAACAATGTTTGGGGCATCCATCGAATTTAATCTAAACTTAGTCCAAAACTGAGATTTTTGAGATTTGGCAGCATAACCAATTGTTTGATTTGGGTTAAATACCAATAAAATACAACTATTGTTCTGCAAATTACCCTCAATAGCTTCAAAAACTAAATCAGGCATACCTGATGCCTCAGTAACAGCAAACATTGTATTTTCAGCATGAAATCCCGTCCATGCCTCTGTGCTATGTGAATCGGCTTTAAATCCTGTTAAAAACCAATTTTCCTCATCTGTCCTGATATCATTTGCAACTAACCGACCAGGTAAATCAACACCGTTACGCTTTGCTGCAAGCCAATGCCTCACAAACTCAGGTTTCATGATGTTTTTAATCTGCCTATCAGTCGGGGCGGTTAAAGCAACTTTAGTATCGTGAACTAAAACGCCTTTTGAATCCCAAACGGGTGTTTGGTACATAAAACACATAACAGCAACACCTGTTACATAATCTTTGCCCCTGGCAGTTCCTGAGGCAACAGATACACGTTTTTCGTGTTGTACGGCATCAATAATTTTTCTTTGTTCCCTATCCATTCGGGAATTGAAAACCTCAAACGCAAATTTGTTCCAATCATCCCGCCACGATTGAGCCAATGCAATGCCTTTTTTTATTAAATCTTCGTTTTCTTTATGGCTTAATCTGATCATCTTTATTCTCTATGATCAGGGATATAAGCCTCAGCTGCGGTTTCTGTTTCAGTTTTTGAATGATCTTTTACCTCAATACCTGCAGGCTTTGTTTTCATTAAAAAATTATGAAATCCTAATGTTTCGCCATTACTTGTAACATCAATTTTAGTTGATGTTTTAAAGTTTTTAGCATCTGCATTGTTTAAGAAATATTGAATTAAACCAGGGTTTGGCTGAATGTGTTTTGTTGTTTTGGTACGGCTTTTTACTATGGGCTTATATTCATTTGAGCCTGGTATTTTCTCATAAACTATTTCAGCTTTTGTTTCATCAACAGAATATCCTGAAATTAATTTTTCTAAAGAAAGTTTTGCTTTTACTGTTATGTTATCCCTGATAACATCATCCAATTCTGCTAATTTGTCAGAAAAGTCAGTTTTGTTTTTTTTCCAATGGTAGAAAGTTTCGCGGGTTATATTCGCTTTTTTGCAAATTTCATGTATTGTAAATTCATTTGTAACATACATTGAAAATATTATCTCTCTCGTTGCTTTATTATAACTCGCCATAGCTTTAGCCCTTTGATTCAGCCCCCTTAATTGATTGCCGCCCCTTTTTTTGTTCTAACTATTATTTTAAAATGATATGATCAAAAGGTTTGATAATCATTTCAATTTGTTCTTTTATTTTTTCGTATTCCTCAAAATTACCTTTGAATACAATTTTTAAATCAATGTCGGTGTTAGCAACCTCGTTTGTTTCATCATCCTCAGGCACAAACTCATCAAAGTTTGGTATTTCTAAACCCCACTCCAAAAGATCAGCTGCATCGAAATCATTTGCAAGTAAATCAAAATCATCTGAGCCAAAAGCAATGTTATCTTTAATTAAATACTCTTTTAGCTTTTCAACAGGTGTTTTTGGATTTAAAACAATGCAAGGTACATCATGAAAACCTAAATGAATAGCGGCCCTAAATCTCATATTTCCGCAAAGGATTAAATAAGCCTCAGCATACGGGATAACAACCAACTTTCTAACATTTAAATATTCAGGTGCTGCCTGAATGGAGTTACAAAGCTTTTCAAACCTTTCATCCTTTATAAAACGAGGGTTTGCAGGTAAATCATGCATTTGCCCTGTATTGGGGTATAGATCAACACATTCAATTGATTTTTCTTCAATTACTAATCTAAAATCATTCTGCATTAATTCGGTGCCTGTTTCCATTTTATCCAAATTTATTAAATATATTCAAAATAATAACCTAAATGCTTTTTTCTTTGCCCGTAAAGAACTCTATCAATTGAAGTATGACGAGTATTTAAATGTTTTGCTGCAGCTGATATAGTGTCAAAATTTAACGAAATGTTATCATTAAACATTCTAATCTTACGCGCCTTAAAATGATCTTTACCCGAAACACCAAACCCTTTTTGTAACCCAGCACTGTATGCATGTATTTGATTTTCTGATTGATCAGACCACTCTAAATTCCAATCATTATTATTTAATTTATTGCCGTCTAAATGATTTACCTGAGGCAAATTTTTAGGGTTTGGAATAAAAGCCATTGCTACTAATCTGTGAACTAAAAATGTTTTCCCTTTATGTGAAAATTGAATATGAGCATATTCTTTTTCGTTAATTTTTAATATTCGGCTTTTAACTAATCTTTTGGAATTACCCTTACAATTAACAATTCTATCTAAACCTTTTATTTTACCTGTGTTTGAAACTAAATGAGTTTCAAAATATTCCTTTATTGGAACAGGTTTCCATATTTCTACCATGCATTATATCGTTTAAAGTTTTGATTGCATCATCAAAACCATAACAAATATATGTGTTTATTCCGTTACTCCTCCAAATGTTATTTATATTATTTTGATGCTCTGAAACTTTGCCTTTTTCAGCTTTTAATTCAATCCCGTAAAGTGTTTTATTGTGAATCAATAGTAAATCAGGAACGCCAGGCAAAACACCCATGCCTTTTAATTTTGCCGCCTCCTTTGCGTTTCTTTTACCTCCATTTGGGCAATGAAAAAAAAGTCCTTTTTTATGCGGGTACTGCAAAGAAAAATATGTAAAAACATTTTTCTGCAAATTATCTTCAATACCCCGCATTATTCAGAAATTAAAACTTTACACTTTTGATTTTCTTTGCAGGCGCATTGCTTTTTGGTAATCGGGCATTTTGATTTTATTGCATTGCTCAAAATTAAATTACATGCATTTTCATCAGTTGATATTGCAATAATTGTTTCAAATCCTGTTTTTTCAGAAACATATTTTAAAAAATTAAATGTTGCTGATGCTTTTGAGGAAAAACCTTTTGTAATCATGATGTGCAAACGGTCTTCGTTTAACTCTACTTTTTCGACCTTACCGAATTGGCCTAAGTCTTTTTTTAGCTCTTTTAAATCCATTATAATAAATTATCTGTTTTAGTATCGAAAGGCCCAGCCTCAGGATAACGGGTTAAATTTTTAACGCAACTAAAGGCAATATTTCCAAAACCAAAGTACTCTGATAAAACTTCTACTTTATCGCCTTTAATGCCATAGCTTTTTTTAGATCCTGATGTTGCATTGCAATCAACTTTAAGGCGTTTTATCATTTTTACCGATTTTTAAATACATAAGTGCCTCGCCGCCTTTATCAGCAATATTCTGTTTTGAATAATCAAAAACACCATAAAGAGGGCAATATATTTTGCCATTATTGTAAACAACCCAATGACTGCCTTTTTTATCCCATTTGATGATCAACATACACAACTCAGGCAGTTGCTTTTGCAAAATAAATCTGTATGCCTTTTTGCCAGGGTTTAACCCTAACTTTTTCAAAACTTCTATTACAGCCTTTCGGCGGGTTCCTTTGTCGTGCCCGAAAGCTGCAATGGATTCCTCAACAGAAATACCTGCAATCATTGCAACACAATGTTGCCCGCATGATTTACTGCCCTCAGGCTGATAAATATGTTTCATGATTAAATATTTATTGTTTTTTGCTCATCAATCATTTCAGAAAAAATTTCGATATCAATATCCATTTCAATTAGATCAGCAAAATACTTTTCAACTGCCAGGCGCTTAGCATTGGATAAAACCAAACCAGCATGAGCCAATGACAAAATATCATTTGCTAAAGCTTTTGTTGTGAAATCTTTTAACTCGTTTTTTAAACTTTGTCTTTTAATGTAATCGGGGCTATGTTTGGCTTTATCCTGCAGTAACAGAAAAACAACTTCCTTTGCCTTAGTTTGAAAAAAATCAATTTCAGGCTGGGTAATGGTTAATAATTTAATTTTAAAAAGGAAATCATAAGCGGGCGAACCGTATGTATCTGCACTTTTTTCTTTCAAAAACTTTTTAAAAGCTGATAAAGCATTTTGTTTACTCATTTCAAATACCTCAGCCTGATTTGGTATTTTATTGGTTGCAGGCGGTAAATTATGAATTTTTAACGCCTCCTCTCTGTCAATATCTTTTAAATATTCGGTAATAAACATTGTTAAAGAAACAACATTTACCCCGTAATAGGCCCCGTATTTTGAATGTATGCCGTTATTGAAAGCAATTTGTATTTCGTTGTTTCTCAGGTTAATTTTCCTTTTTTTAAGGGTATTTACCATTGAGGTACAAATATGCCTTTTATCGGGCTCAGAAAGTGTTTGTTTTAAATCTAAAAGAATTAAATCTAAGTTATCGGCAATTATATCATACAAATCATCTTCTGATGTAACATTGATCAGCTGGCTTTTTAGAGCGGGTAAAATATAATTTACCTGGGCATCAGGATTTAAAAAAATTGCAATTTCTGACGGGTTTTTATTGATTGTTGTTATCTGATTGCTCATTTTGTGGTTTTCTAAAAGGGTTTGCTGCCTTAACTTTAATATTTGATTCTAAAGTTTCCTGCACATGCGATTTTTTTTCTGCATGTGTATTTTGCCTTAATTTAAATTGCTCTGTTTTGTGGGCCCAATTTTCGGCATTCCAAGCCCCATCTAAGAAACTTTCTTTTGCGGTGCCTAACAGAGTATCAAATTTATGTATTGTTTCAGCTGATAAAGTTTTATACTCCTCATAATCTCTCAGAGAATCAATAAACATTTGCATTTGATTGTTGTAAGATAAAATACTTACTAACTCAGATATTTTTCGTTGCTGAGGTGCAAATCTCATTTCGCGTATATTAAATTTATCCAACAAAGCATTTAATAATTCTAACTCAATTTTTTTTGAATTTTCGTCTTTATTATTTAATACATCATCTATATATATATTATCAATTTCATTTTCATTATCCATATGAGTAACATATGATTTTGATATGTTATTTATATCTGATTGTTGTAAATCTTCTTTCTTTTTTCTGTTATTACGCCTTGATTCACTATACAAGCGCCTTTTTTTAATGCTGTCAACAACCCATTTTATACAAAACCCCTCATCGGTTTCTGTAAGCACCATTAGTAACTCCTCTTTTTCATCATCATTGAGCTTTTTTGTGAGAAACTTTAGTTGTTGCGGTGTAATACATATGTTTCTCATATGCTCGCACATAATCCTATCATAGGCAACTTGCGATTTTTCAGATAGCACCTGAGTATCGCGCAAATAGTCACCTGGATAAAATATAAATCCTGGATCTTCTGCCATAACTATTTAAATTTATAAGCCAAGTATTTAACTGAGTAAAATGTATTGAAGCTTACAAGGCATCGGCCCTGAGTTTTATTAAATAAACTCATTGCCTCAATTTCGGTTGCAAAACGCTGCGGTTTTTCTAAACCCTCAGCAATTACTTTAAATGGTGTTGCCTCGTCTTTATGATTAAGCCTATACAGGCGTTTTTGGCTGGCTGTGAAGTTAGTTTTTTGCATTTTAGTACTGTTGTTAGATTTGAATGTAAAAAAAGCCCTGAGGCAATTTCTCAGGGCTAAAATTATTAATTTTCCTCTTTATAAAATAATTTATAAAAATTTAAATTTTTATCGGTGTCAAAACCTTTTTGAATTAGATCTTTATTGCCCGAAATTGTTATCTTAAAATTGTTATCTAATTTTAGTTCGCTTTTAAAAGCTCTAACATTAGATTTTACAGCGGCCTCAGATATTTCAAAACTATCAGGTAATTGAGTTTGATACTCAGTTTCATAATTGACTTTATAGCTTTTAAACAAATCAGATGCCTCAGTATTACCTATTACTTCGCTGTTAAATTCGGATAAATCAAACGTTTCTTTTTCTTTAAAGTATTTAAAGGATCTATTAAGCAAATCAATTTTATCTGTTTTATTAATCTCATATTCATCATCCATTTTATGAACTACGAAATTTTTAAAAACAGACAGAATATTATTTGTTTTTGTATAGTTATCGTTTCTGATTTTTAACATCAAAAATTCATCTTTCCAATAGGCGGCAACATCAGATTTATTTTGATCAAAGCAAATAACTTTAAAACCATTTTCCTCATCAATATTAAAGATTAAACAACCCTTGTCTAGCTTATTTATGCTTATTCCTTGATCTTCATACTCAATTTTAAATCCATCCATTTCAGGAAAAACTTTAAGGTAAGTATCTTTAGTTTCAGATTTAAATAAACCAATAGCAGGCAACTGCTCACCCTCAATTTGAACTTTGTCAAACAGGCACACATAAAACTCGCCTGATTTTATTTTCGGATGATTAGCAACATCATACAAAAGCCTTGTAAGTCGCTCAGAAACTTCATGAAAACAATCTGAATCAGCAAAAATTTCTTTTGAAGAATCAAAAACCTCATTTAAATGCAAGTAATTAGGATGATAAAGGTTAAAAACCTCATTTGATTTTTCAAATGGTTTTAGGAAAAACTGCAAAAGCAAATTCTTTATCGGTTCATCATTTAATTTTAAAGGCTCATTTGATAGCTTAAAATATTCTTCAAGCAATTTGTTACCAGTGTGGTGTACCGAAATGCTTATCAAATCGGCTTCAAAAAATGAAATCATAATGTTATTTTTTAAATTGTGTAAGTTGTTGTTAAGCAAATTTAAATTAAAATCTTTTATAACCTAAGTTTATTTTTATCTCTTTTCCTTTTGGTTAACCAGCTGTTAACTTTGTAAACAATCCAACGGATAGGATAAGAAACAAATAAAATGATTTTAACTAATACGCCAATTGTTAGGGGTATAATCCAATTTTTAAATATTTTCATAATTAGGCCCAGGGGTGTAAACCCCATTTTAAAGTTAAACCAGGTTTGGCAATATTAACTGTTTTAAAAGTTAGATCCTCAACATCAGATTTAAAACGCCTTGAATCTGAATTTGTATCAGATAAATGTATTAACAGAATATTATTTACTGCAGTAAGATCATTTGCTTTTAAAATGTCTTTACAATGCCTTAGGGATAAATGAGATTTAAAAATCCTATCTCTAAGGAATGCCTGCAAATAACCCTGATCAAAGCGCTCAATCATTATTTTTTCGCAAAAATTTGCCTCAATCATAATGTTATTGCATGGGGGAAAT
>Ga0247815_10000462_pt1 | contig 31926 bp, 34 predicted proteins | sample UWRJL194509B1_FD_181014 | JGI IMG/M metagenome (GOLD analysis project Ga0247815, IMG submission 181014) | Plant litter microbial communities from Arlington Agricultural Research Station in Wisconsin, United States - UWRJ-L194-509B-1 | ecosystem: Environmental > Terrestrial > Plant litter >...
ATTTTGAGTAGAGTAAGACTTCATTCCTCTAACTATACCATAAGCGCTATAGCGTATCTTCGGAGAATATCCTATCGCGCGATGTCTGCGAAACAAGCTCGCGCACAATGTGAATAAATTGGAACTCGGGGAACATTTCTTGTAATAGGGCGGTGCGTTTATGGCGCTCTGCTTGCACGTCCTCTACCGATTTCAAGCCGTACGTTTCTTTGAATACAATTCTATTGTCTTCGGGTGCAACTGAGTGAATAATTGCGGGAAGAAGTTTGTCGATAAAGCGCACAAAGCGGGCCTCAGGCTCCACTTGCTCTTCGTAGCGGCGTAATAATTGGGCGAAATGTGGAGGCATTTCTTTTAATAAGATTTCGGTTGCTTCAGCTTCGGCAGCTTCTTTAGCCACGCGAGCTTCGGGTGTAATATTAAAGGTTGGAATATCACCAGCGTATCGCTCTGGTGCATCGTGCACCAGGCAGAATTGGGCGACCAACCCAATATCTAGTTCTGGGTGGTAGGTTGCGGCCATTTCAATAGCAGATACGGCCAGGTGAAAACTGTGTTCGACATCATTCTCCGGCCGCGCACCTGGATAATACGTAGCGCGTTCCACACCAGCGAATTTCACAGTAAACTCCCCTAGTTTCATAAGGCTATCGTGTGCTTGTTGGGCTTGTTCGGGAGTGTGATGGAATTGTTCAGTCATAAAACACAGTCTTTTCTGATAATTTTGGTACCTCGGACAGGAGTCGAACCTACAACCTTATCCTTAGGACGGATCTGCTCTATCCAGTTGAGCTACCGAGGCATAAATACTATTCTAACAGATATAGCCCCTAAAGAAACGCTTTGTAATCATTTCTCGGACGGCTTCTCGCCGGGTTTTGATGGGGTCTCTACGCCCATCAAAGCCTCGGGTTGCAGATGTCGCTCGAAAGTATCACATATCATTTCTTCGGGCGAGGTATCTATCATATTGACATTTTGCTGGATATTTGGTATAATATACATACTTTCAGCCCATTTGCGTGCTCGAGAGAGCACCCTTAGTTTTAGGAGTCACCTTGTCCACTCGTACGAAGAGCCCGCTCCACCCGAGCGCGCTGTCGCTGAACGACCTGAACGTGGGTCGCCGAATCGTTCGGTTCAACCTCCAGCACGGCATCATGCTGGAAGGAAGAATCGTGCGTGCACCCTACGTGAGTCGCGAGTCGTTTCGGACTTCTCCTACCAAAGTCGACCTTAAGGTTGACGTTCTCGTCACGGGTAAGTATTCCCGAGGTATCGAGAGCGTGTTCGTCGAAGACATGGGCGCCCTCCCGTATCGTCGACCGAGTTCGAGTCGTTTCGGATGGAACCCCTCCAACTTCACCGTCGACGCCCGCAGACGCGAGCTCGTTCTGGAAGACTTCGCCAAGGCGGCACGGCACTCCCACGCCTACTACTCACTCGACCACCCCTTCGATGACGAGCTCACGCTCGAAGAAGCCGTCGGCCGTATCAACTAAGGGTCACGCCCCGCCACTACACGCGCTTACAAAAAAGCCCCGTGCAAGGCGGGGCTTTTTTATTTGTAACGCTTTTAAACTAGCGAGTAAACTTTTCGTTCAACACACTGTAGTCGTATAGTTCGTCGTCACTAAACCAGTGAGGAATTTCCTTCGCAGCATCGTCCTTATCGCCTGAGGCGTGGATAAGGTTAGGAATTCCCTTGTTTTGCTCATCACCATAGCCGTAGCTCATGTGAGAGAAGTCGCCACGAATAGTACCTGGGGCTGATGATTTTGGTTCTGTTGAGCCAACAAGCTTTCGTACAAGCTCTACTGCTTCAATGCCTTCAAGCACCATAGCGATGATTGGGCCGTCGGCCATGTTTTCGAGAACGTTATTAAACACGTCTTCACCGCGGCGAGTAATAACTTGGCCGATTTCTTCGTAGTGTTTGTAGAATTGGTCGCGGTTTGGCGCAATCATTTTTGTACCGACAATTTTTAAACCAACACGTTCAAAACGGGTTAAAATTTCACCAACAACACCGCGCTGTACAGCATCGGGTTTAAAAAGTATCAACGTTCGTTCAATGTGACTCATATATATCTCCAATTATTCTTTAGCAATGTAGCCTATTGTAGCAAAAGTACTATAGCAAGCACTAATGCGAGGGCTATTCGGTACCAACCGAAGATAGCCAGAGAGTGTTTTGATAGATATTGCATCAAGAATCCAACAGCAAACATACCAGCAATAAAGGCAGCTAAGTTTGAAAGGATGAGCGTTGGAGCGTTGGCAATTAAGTAGTCACTGTCCCCTACTAATACCTTTAAAGTAACACCCAACATAATCGGCAGTGACGCCAAGAAGCTATATTCTGCTGCTTCAGCCGGTTTCAAGCCCATAAAGCGGCCAGCCAGAATAGTTGAGCCAGAACGGGACACGCCCGGGATAAGCGCCAAGGCTTGGGCAAGACCAATAATTAAGGCTCGTGGCTTACTAAGCGCTTCACCGTCTTGAACTGGTGAAAGCTTTGGTAGCTTTTCAACAATCACCATAATAATACCGACAATTGCCAGCGTATAGACGACAACAACGGCGCTCGAGAAGAATTCTGTACTTGAGATGAAATCAGCTAAGAAAAAGCCCAGTAGGCCGGCTGGCAAAATAGTGATAATAATATTAATTGCGAGGCGATATTTCTTATTCACAAAGATATCGCGAAGTATTCCCCAAATACGTTTTCGGAAGAATACAAACAAAGCTAACATCGTACCGATATTAATAAATTCTAAAAAGAGATGGTCCGATGCGCCACTTAAAAAGGTTTGGGCGATAACTAAGTGGCCCGAGCTACTAATCGGAATAAATTCGGTAAGTCCCTGGATAAGCCCGAGAACAAGTGCTTCAAGCCACTGCATGTGTTCTATTGTATCGGTTAGCGGTGTTTTAGGCTATGCTTAATATATGTACTTGTCCGATTACATTCTCGAATTTATTGAACACCTTGAGGTTGAAGGCGGCCGCATGCCTAAAACTGCCGAGAATTATGAATTCTATTTAAACCGCTTCGTTGAATTCGCGGGTGACATTAAAGTAGCCGACATCACCAGTGAGATGATTCGCAAGTATCGCCTATGGCTGAACCGTCACGAAAACGAACGTGGCGAAACTTTGGCTATGATTACACAGTCGTACCACCTCATTGCACTCCGTGGCTTCTTTAAATACTTATCAAAGCGCGACATCCCCTCTTTAAGCCCTGATAAAATTGAGCTACCAAAAACTGCTCGTAAACAAGTTACCTTTTTACACTACGACGAGGTGCAAAACCTTATTGAAGGTATTGACGTGTCGGAAGAGGCCGGGCTGCGCGACCGGGCGATTATTGAGCTGTTTTTCTCGAGTGGCTTACGTGTATCCGAGTTGGTTAATTTAAACCGTGACCACATCAATACCAAACGCCGCGAGTTCATGGTTCGCGGAAAAGGCCAAAAAGACCGTCCGGTATTTATTAGCCAATCTGCTGCAGATTGGGTAGAACAATATCTCGCTATGCGCCAAGATACCTTAGCTCCCCTATTTATTAGCTATAGCCGCAACGTAGAACCCGACATGAGTGGCGATTACCGTCGCCTGTCTGCACGCAGCATTCAACGGTCAATCAATAAGTACGCTCGCCTCGCTGGCATTACGAAACATGTCAGCCCCCACACCATGCGCCACAGCTTTGCTACTGATTTACTTATGAACGGTGCCGATATCCGCAGTGTCCAAACCATGCTTGGCCACGCAGACATCTCGACTACACAAATTTATACGCACGTTACCGATGCTCACCTAAAAGAAGTATTTGATAAGTTTCACAGTGAGTCGTAACTAAGGAGTACAAGCAGCTGAACCAGCAATATACTGTGTATCAGTGATAGCGAAATCTTTACAGAAATTACCCGTTAGGTCGATTGCCGCCTCTGGATACGGGAAGGTTGTGTCGAATAAATCTACTCGGCTTTGTACGCGCCTGAACAAATCATTTGCTCGGCCTGTTGAATCAATAAGTGGCTGTACACCCTTGAAGGATACTGGGGTGCTTGAAGCACCAATTGGGCCGTTCCAAAGGGTTACCCTAAAGTGCGTTGCATTATAAAGCGCAGTTAAACGAAGGAAGGCGTAACGGTTTAAGTCAGTAGTACTGCCCACCGGTTGAGGCAAAACGAGTACGCTGCTACATGCATACCCACCAGCACCAAGTGTCGATAAACAGCTAATTGCCGTTGGGGTCATTAACGCATCTTTTGGATTCGGGTCATCTGCTGGATCTGTTTTGCGTTGGTCGTAAGTTGTCATGTCACGCTCAGGGATACCCGCTTGGCTTGTTGGATATAAGAACATTGTTGCGCCGTTGCTGTTTGCGCCGCTGACCGTATCAAAGCTTGCAACTGTGAAGTTACCAGCAGATGGTACTTGCATAAGCTGTGCGCGCATCAACGATGGACGATTGAGCGGCCATTGGCCCTGCGCATACAATGGTTGGCCAGAAGCGTTTGCCCCAGTAAGGTTCACTGTTGTGCCCGAACCGGAAGTTGTTATGTCTTCTTTACTAAACCATTCAACCCGTACACGGTTAAAGGCGCCTGCTGATACAAGCGGTACAATTTGCGATTCATTTGCCGTCATACTACCGACATAGTCCTCAGTGTCCATTTTAATAGTGACGCAAGTATATGCTTGGTCGAGCAGTACATCATTCGTACTAGCAGATTGCTGAACAAGCACCTCACCCGTTTTCGAAGTAGCGACAACGCCAACGTTATTCACCAAAGCAGCGTTACATACCTCAGACGAAAGGTGGGTTGCATCGCTTGCGGCCGCACAGCTTGCTGGAGTTGCGGTGTTACAAAATGACTTATACTCAAGCAGCTTTCGCTTGGCATCCTCTACCCCGGCTTGTGCTGAGTCGTAGGCACTTTGTGACAGGTCGTTGTTACTCGCCTGTTGTTGGTCGGAAATCATCAGACGAAGGAAGCTGACCGTTACAACTGTCACAAGTAGCATAAAGAATACCACTACAAATAACGATACGGCCCCGGATTGTTTGTTTGTGCTAATGTTTTTCATTGTTACTAGTTAACCCCATTCCCTGCCCTTACGACAAGACTAAATTGTTGAACGTTGCAATATAAAGGGTCGGCATTTGCAACGTTAGGAGCTAAACAGGCTGTCTGAGTTGCGTTTAGTGCCGATATCTTAGCCGTCCCGATAGTATACGTGAGTGAGAAAATTTGTTGACCAGTACCTGCATCGATTGATGAGGCTGGCACCGGTGTGAGGAATGCGAAGCTATGCAGCCCAATTTCGTGGTCACCGTTTGACAATAGTTCTTGAACAATCGGTGTATCAACGGCACGAATGTTCGGGTTTGCAAGTGCTGCCGGGTTAGTTGGGTTTCTAGCACAGTACACCTTTGATGGGTCAGCAACCTTAACTAAACGGACAACTGAATTTTTTGTGCTATCAGGTGCGGTAACATATTTTGTAACGTTTGCATTACCTGCGTCGATTGCCACGGCAAAGTTCCATATGTATGAATACGAACCAAGGCAAAGCCGGCCACCCGCTGCAGCACCGGTTAAAGGCGCCTGCACGTAATCAGTAGTGAGGTTGAGCGAACTGGCTGTCGACACGTCTCGATCAAGCTCAGCATTAATAGTTCGCGAGGCTTGGTTAATTTCTTTTGAAGTAGTTCCTTTATTGTAAACAGCGCCAATTTGAATAATCGTCAAGGCAATGCCCAACAATAGAAAGGAAATAAATATCATCGCCAAAGTTAGCTCGATAATAGTAAAGCCGCGTTGGTTTTTATGAGCGTGGTTCATAGAGCCTCACAATCGTTCCTAGGTTCATTGGAATATCTAATCCGGTAACGTCCCAACATGCCCGAATATGGAAATCAATATACCCCGCTGTCGTACCACTTACCGGTGAACGAACAGCTTCAACCCACATGCCTTGGCTAAAATCGAGCTGGTTGCCAGCCGTGTACGTTAGCTGCGCAAATGTAGGTGCATTTTTAAACACGTCAGGCTTGCTAGATGAAGTAACCATCTGGGCCGTTACAGGGTTAAGAATAAAGTCTTTTGATGGGTCAGCTGGAATAGCACAGCTGGCATTACCGCCAAACTTAGAGGCAAAGGTACGGTTACCTGTTCGTGCGAACTGAATAAGTTTATAGTACTCTTCGGCTGGTGTTGATACAGCATCAGTCAAGTTAAAGGTCTGTCCGCTTTGATACCCAGCTACGTATGCTTCGTGCAAGAAACGCAACGTTTCAGCCTGGCCGTCCATTTGCTGACGCACTAACGTAATTTCGAGTGAACGCTGCGCAGCAGCAACGCCTTGTCCCATAAGGCTGAGGGCTGTTACAACAATAAAGCTGAACACCGTCATGGCAAAAAGCACTTCAATAAGGGTATCTCCCTTTTGAGCATGCGTTTTGTTAAAACTTAACATTTGTATCCTAGCACTGAAGTACTCATATAGTCATTCGTCTGTGTTTCGATTGCGCTCGCACTAGACGCATACGCATTAATTTGAATTGCACTCGAACTATTTGCAAGCAACCCATCGGAATTAATGCATATTACCCTTGCACCTTGTGCACTGCCCGGAGAGAACCCACCAGCAACGACCATACTAGCTAATGAAGTTGGATTTATGTTTGCATCATCCGGTACGTCAGTATCGCTATTAGAAAAAGTATAAATTTGCCCACTGTCAGGTGACCTAATAACTAAGATGCCGAGTTTACGAGGGTTCTGAGGTTTTGGATAAGCTACATTTGCACTACCGCCCTGCGTTCGAGGATAGGATATACGAGTACCCCACTCTAGGGTTTTATTATCAACATCACTTCTTAACACATTCAGTCGATAGTTATTTTTTAATGAAAGAATGTCATTAGTTTGAATGGCTGTTGATTGTTGATACGCAACTACACTGTAGATTGACATCTTTGTGTCTTCTAGACGAACATACTTGCCGACTAAAACACATTTGCTTTGGCCGCGGTTGTCGCTGACAGGCCCGGTATCAGTTGGAGTCGCCGTGCTGTCGCATGACCAGTTATTATTGCGGCTATTTTGCACACTTCCAATATCAGCGTATTGCTGCTGAAGCGTTGCTTTAAAAGTTTGAACTGCATCTTTATATCTTTGTTCATTTACAGAGTTACCGGTACCTGCAATCAAGGCGACAACCAAGAAACTACTAATTCCCAAGAATAGTATGGTTTCAATAATAGTAAATCCGGCTAGTTTTCGATTGCCCATCTGGACATAATTATAGCATAAGCACTACTGTTTCAAATGCGATTAAAAACCGATGCTGCTAAGGTACCAATTCATGATTACCCAGCCCAAAAAGAAGGCTAAAATCGTCCCCGCAATAAGCAATGGCCCAAATGGTACATGTGCATTTCGAGATAGTTTTTTAGTAGCCAAAAGTGGAATTACTATTAAACAACCAATAAAGTTAGCGAGAAATAACGCCGTAAGTGCCAGTTGCCAATCAACTAAAATAAGCGCTAAACCGACACCCAGCTTTACATCACCAAGGCCAATCCAGCGACCCTTTGATACAAGGTACAGCGCACCGTATAGTCCGCTTAAAATAGCGACCGAACCTAGCGCTGAAAGCAATGTTCCGGTAAGGTCATTCGTTTCGGCAGCCGTCACCCCTACAATTCCCAAACCAACAACAGCCAAGGCGATGTTTAACTTATCAGGAAGCAAGAACCACTTCGTATCGTAGGCAAATAATATTGCCATAACCACACCCGCAACGAGCCATAGGACAAAGTGTGCGATTGATAAACCAGTCTCTACCCCACCTGGCCAAAAAGCATACGACAGTACAAAATAAGCAGCGACACCAATTTCCATAAGAAACTCAAACCACCCAATAGGCGCCTTGCAGTTACGGCACCTGCCCTTTAGTGATAGCCAGCTGATAATTGGCACTAAATCGTACCACTTTAGCTTATACGAGCAATGGAGGCACTGTGAGTGGTCGTTAAGCGGGCTGGCGATGATTTTCTTTAGGCGTTTGTATTCTTTTTTATCGTATTCTTCACCTGCAGCTTTATCAGCTACTAATTGCCTAGCACGAATACGCCAAACCGTAGCAGCGGCAAAGCTTCCTAAAGTTGCACCAAATAATACAAGTGCAACATAAATAAAGACGTCATTCATAAGCTCTATAATACCATTTAACTATACGAAAAAATAAAAACCCTGGAATTGACCAGGGTTTTTATAAGAGTAATGAATACTAGCTATCTTGACAGAAAGATGAACCACTACCACCTTCAAGCTTAGTAACGGCTGTGTACTGACGAGATGAACCAGCTGTTAGTACTTGGGTTGTACCTGAAGTGCTACATTTAGAACCGTAGGTAATAACAATCAAGCCATCTTGGACTCCAATAGTATTCGTAGATGCTGTAGCTGAACCTGTTTGAGCAGTAAGAGTTTGAGCACCGTTTGTACCGTTAACTAGAATCCTAGCTGTGTTACTAGATATGTTAGTTCCGACTTGCGTTGCAATCGTTGTAGTAGTTACGGGTGCACCCCTATTGTTAGCTGAGTAGCTACTTACAGCCGCTGCAACGTTACTTACGTCGCTCTTGCGAGCTGTGTCGCGTTGACCAGCTTGTAGTGCTGGCAATGCAATAAATACCATCAAGAAGATTAGACCAGCGATGGCTAGTACCAATACAACTTCGATGATTGTAAATCCTTTATTATTTTCTGTACGTTTCATAGGAATTATCCCACCTTTCAAATGAACGTTATATACGTTTAGCTTAATACTAAACTACTTATGCTAAGTTGTCTATACGTTTTTTTTAAATTTGTATACCATTAACAAGGCCGTAGATTGGAAGCAAAATTGCCCCTACCATACCACCGGCGACCACCGCTAGAACAACCATTAAAATTGGTTCAATGAGTGTTGAAATGGTGCGAATTTGTTCGTCGAGCTCGTCTTCGAATACCTGTGCTACCTTGCCCATCATTTCATCAATACGACCAGATTGTTCACCAATCTTAATCATCTGTGGAACGAGTGGCGAAACAACTGGTTCTGGCTCAAGTGCAACCGAAAGCGCCTTACCGCCTTGCACTTTGTCGGCAGCACGTAAAATAGCGGCTTCAATAAGCGTATTATTGATGGCCCGGCTGGTAACCTTCATCATATCGAGCATACTAACACCGGTACTAAGTAGCGTCTGGCCGGTGCGTGCGAAACGTGCCATGTAAAGTTTTTGGAATAATTGTCCAAACAACGGCACTTTAATTTTGAATGTATCTGCAAATTTAATACCATTTTCAGTTTTGAGGAACTGAATAAAGAAATAGACACTCACCCCTACAACAATAATGGCTAACCACCAGAATTTTGTGAGGATGTTTTGTGCATCTACCATTAATTGTGTAAGGATTGGCAAGCTTTTGCCGAGGTCGTCGTAGAGCTTTTCAACCTGTGGCACTACAGTCACCAACATAAAGATAAGCACACCGAAAATAACAAACAGCACAATAACTGGATATGTTAACGCGCCCTTAATTTTACTGGCAATTGCGGCGTCTTTTTCTTGTTGGTTCGCAACCCGCTGCAACGATTCGTCCAAAGTACCAGAAAGCTCACCTGCTGAGATTAGTGCAATAAATACTTCGCTAAATACTGTCGGGTGCTTTGCGAATGAATCAGACAGTGACCTACCCCCTTCAACAGAAGCGGAAATTTCTTGAATAACCGATTGCAACTGCTTGTTTTGCGTTTGCTCCATAACCGTATGGAGGCTTTGGCTAAGTGGCAAACCTGCCCCAATAAGCGTTGCGAGCTGGCGAGTAAACACCACTTTGTCTTTAGTGGTAATGCGACCGGTAACTTTTGAAAGAAAACCACCTTGGCCATTTTCTTCTTTAATATTAAGCGGCACAAAACCTTGCTTAATAAGCAAACGAGCTGCAGCTGTTTCTGAATCAGCTTGGATGCTTGATTTTACAACTTTGTTTGACGCTTGGTCGCGCGCTTCATATGAAAACTTTTTCACGTAATTAGCCTCTCATAAGCCTTTCAAATTCAACTAAATCGACTGCGTATTCGCGGGCGCTATCGTAAGTTACCGTACCGGCCTGGACTAGGCTTACAAGCGTACGGTCCATGGTTTGCATACCAACCTCTGCACCGGTTTGAATAATTGCGTCTAATTGGTGAGATTTACCTTCGCGAATAATGTTACGAACTGCTGGGTTAGCAATAAGTACTTCAGCTGCTACTACTCGCCCGCCGCCAATTGACGGTACAAGACGTTGTGAACAAATAGCCATTAAGATGTTTGAAAGCTGTGCACGCACCTGTGGTTGTTGGTGTGGCGGGAATACGTCAATCATACGGTCGATTGATTGCGCAGCCGAGTTGGTGTGCAGTGTCGCGAACACAAGGTGTCCGGTTTCAGCGATAGTAATTGCTGCTGAAATAGTTTCAAGGTCACGCATCTCACCAATCAACACAACGTCAGGGTCTTGGCGAAGGCTTGAACGAAGCGCCGCGCTAAATGAGTAGGTGTCGTAGTGCACTTCGCGTTGGACAATAACTGACTTCTTCGACTTGTGAGTAAACTCAATTGGGTCTTCAATGGTAATAATGTGCATCGATTTTTCGGTGTTAATTTTATCAACCAAAGCGGCTAATGTTGTTGATTTACCGCTACCTGTTGGGCCAGTAACGAGTACGAGGCCACGTGGGTAATCTGCAAAGCCCATGACAACTTGTGGCATACCAAGTTCAGTCACCGATTTAATTTCATTTGGAATAAGACGCAAAGCGCCAGCAAGGTTACCACGTTCGTGGTAAGCATTTACACGGAAACGACCAAGGGTACCGAACGCGAAGCTAAAGTCGAACTCTTTGTCCTTCATAAGGATTTGGCGTTGATCTTGGTCGAGAATAGCGAAGATAAGGCTTTCAACCGCAGCTTCATCGAGTGGGTTAAAACCAGCGACCGGCACAAGTGAACCATCAATACGGAGCATTGGCGGCAAGCCTACTTGAATGTGAAGGTCAGACGCACGGCGTTTTACAACTTCTTCTAGTAATACTTCGATTCGTAATTGTTGGTTATTCATTGTTTTTCCCTACTATATTCATTTTAGGCTGCATCCGATGTTACGCGGTTAACTTCTTCTAATGTTGTGACGCCCGCCAAAGCCTTCAGGTAGCCGTCTTGGCGCATGGTAATCATACCTTGCGAGACAGCGAGCCGTTGAATTTCAGAGCTCGTAGCGTGGCTAATGATGAGGTTTTGGATTTCTGTATTTACATCCATTACTTCATATATACCAGCACGACCACTGTAACCATGCGGAGTTTGAGCGGAGTCAATTCCTCTGACTAAAGTATAAGCGCTTTGGTCTGCTAATGGTAGGTCTTTATACCCTAAATCTGCTGAAACTCGCGCAACATCGGCCTGAGTTTTAGGAAGCAGGTGCCCTACCGTGGCAAGAATATTTTGTGTTTCAATTGGTGTTGATTGATACGTTTCGCGTTTTTTAGCGATGCGACGCACCAAACGCTGGCCAATAATGGTATTTACAGTACTGGCAATCAAGAATGGCTCGATTTTCATGTCGAGTAAACGCGGCAATACTCCAGCTGCGCTATTGGTGTGCAGTGTACTAAATACAAGGTGGCCTGTAAGGGCAGCCTGCACAGCGAGTGCAGCAGTTTCGGCGTCACGGATTTCTCCCACCATCACGACGTCGGGGTCTTGACGCAAAATTGAACGAAGGCCGTTGGCGAACGTCAGTCCAACTTCGGCATTCACCTGAATTTGGTTTACCCCATCCATTTTGTACTCGACAGGGTCTTCAAGAGTAACAATATTAACGCTGTCGTCTTTAATTTCTTTCACGAGTGCGTATAAACTCGTCGACTTACCTGAACCGGTAGGCCCTGAGGTAAGAATCATGCCGTTTGGACGCTTAATACCGTGGCGAATAACGCGCAGTGAACGCCCAGCGTAGCCCATTTCCTCAAGGTCGAAGCTGTTACCGGTTTTATCTAGCAAACGAATGACGATTTGTTCGCCCCATACAACAGGGCTGATGGCAATACGAAGGTCGACTTCTTTATTCGCTACTCGAACAGTAAATTGACCGTCTTGCGGTACACGGTGCTCGTCAATTTTCAAGTTAGAAAGAATTTTCACGCGGCTTACAAGCGCCGGCTCAATACTTTTTGGCAGTTGCATAACTTCACGAAGCACACCGTCAACGCGACAACGAATTTTCAAGGCATTCTCAAGTGGTTCGATGTGGATATCGCTGGCTCGTGACTTTACTGCGTATTCCAAAATTTTGCTGAGTGCTTGGCTAATTGGTGAATCTTGGACGATTGTCTTAACATCACTCGCCTCTTCAGCTCGCTCTTCGTCTTGCGATACTTGCGCAGCCTGGTCGACACTTGAAAGGTCGGTACGATATTGGTCTAGTACGTGACGTACGCCCGTTTCAGAGGCCATAAATACCTTAAGCGGCCGTTGGATGCGGTTTGCAAGGTAGTCAACCGCTTGCACGTTGTTCGCGTCAATCATCGCAACAGCGAGACGGTTCTGCACTTCAGCTAAAGGCACAGCCATGAAACGCTCAGCGATGTCTTCTGGAAGTAACGTCAAAATGTTCTGGTCGATAATAATATTCGCCAGGTTTACATACGGCACGCCTGATACTTGGGCGATAGCGTGCGTTAGTAACTCATCGTCAATAATATCTTGTTCAGTTAATAGGCTGAAGAGCGGCTTACTAACAGTTGTTGATTCAATTTTCGCAGCATCTAAAACATCGGCAGAAACTAACCCCTCTTCAACGAGAAGCTTTATCAGTTTTTCTTGGATGTCGTCAGTAAGAAGTGCCATGGGCGCGGACCTACTGTTTTCCTGGAGTAATTTGCACCTCGACGGCAGGGTTAATAGCGTTCTCGTTAAAGATTGTTGGGCTTACCTCGCTAAGGGCTGGGTCGATGCGTTCAATTGTCTTAACCTCAACGGGTTCGTTCGCTGAACCACCGAAAATGGCGCGCGTTACGAAGAAAGCGATAAGGACGCTGACTGAGGCGATAAGGACGATCATAGCTATATCTGTTTTTTTCATGGCTGGACTACCTTCGTTTGAAGTTCAATTGTTTTTGATGGCTCATAGTATGCCTTAGCAACAACAGTCATAAGCTGACCGTCATTCTGGCTTTCAATTTGCAGTGACGTAACAGTAATAAGGCGGATTGAGCGTTCGAAGTTTTGCAACACTGCCTTAATAGCATCTTGGTTGCCCTTCACTACCAAACGGAAAGTGATTTCATTCGCGCCAGCTGCAGCAGAAGCATCGACGGTTGTGCCAGCCGACAACGATTCGAGCCCAATAATTGGGTCGACTTGCAATGACTGAACCGATGTTAAGCCTGGAATGCCCGCTAGCAACTTGTTTTGCAGTGAAGCACCAAGTGCAAGTGAGTTACCGTCTGAAGGCAAAGCATCAAGGATTACCTGAACTGCTTGGTCACTATCGTTCGCCTTTGAAGCGATAAGTGCTTGGTTTGTATCAAGTACTTGAATTTGGCTCACAAGCTCGGGTGCTACTTTGTTGTTGTTGTCGAGGTTTGAAAGTGTTGTTTGCTTTTCGCCCAATACTTTTTCGTTAAACACCGCTTTTTGTGCCAAGAAGTAACTGACGACAAGTGCAGCGCCTACTAAAGCAGAGGCTACGGCAATCCAAATAAACATTGTCTTATTTGCCTTGGCAATTTGGCTGCGTTTACGGATGGCTACATCATTTGGTTTCATTATTCGACATCCTTTGCTCGCTCGGTGAAGATACTCTTTGGAATACCTAGGTAAGAGTCTGTTACGTTGCCGTTAATACTAAGTTTAATTGTTGGTACTGGGATTTTTGCTGAGAACAACTCTTCAGGATATTTGAATGAGATTGTGAAACGTAATACCTTTGCACCGTCTGGGTTTTCACCGTAGCTAATGTCGGTAGTACTAATTTCACTGGCGAGTTTTACTTGTTCTTCCTTGCCATCAAGGTTGTATACAATAACCGAACTGTCGATTGTCTTTTTGAAGACTTCCATTGAGTCGTAAGCTTTTGTTTGGCCTTCAAGCTTGATAGTTGAATCTTCCGTGTTCACTGAAAGTGTCGAAACCCGTACTTCGTTTGGCGCTGGTGGAATAACTGCCGAAAGAACATCAAACAAACGAGAGTTGATTGACTTGGTGTCATTCAATTGGTCAATGCGCTTCATTTGGTTTTGGATGGTAATCATCTTCGAAAGGTCTTCTACCTTAGCGAGCTTTTCGCTGCCGTTAGTAATTGCGTTATCAACGATAATATTACGGCCAAACTGCACACCGTAAATGTAAAGCGTAAGCAGCACCACAATACCACCGGCAACGATACCAGTAATAATTGAACCAGAAATAACAAGGGCGCGAGCACGTTCTGCTTTTAGCAACTCTTGTTTTACATCTGGGATTAGGTTGATTTCAATCATAGCTTGTTCACCCTTTGTGCAAGGCCAATAGCTGCAGCGAATTCAGAAGCAACAGTTGCAAGTTGCTGTTGGTCGGTTTGAGATACATGTACCTTCTGCCATGGGTTTGCCATAGAGGATGCAACACCTGTTTTAGAACTCACGTATTCTGCAAAGCCAGGAACCACTGAACCGTAGCCAGCAAGCAGGATGCCGCCGACAGGAGTATTAGGGTAACGAGTTTGGAAGAACTTAATAGACTTCGTCAGTTCGGTCGCGAAGTTCTCAAGTGTACCTTCAATTGCGCGGTACACTTGGCCTTCAAGACGGTCTGGCGCGAGGCCGAATTTCAAGATGAATTGACGCGCTTGGTCTTCTTGGACGTTAAGGTTTTGAACAGCTGCTTTAATGAGTGATTGAACGCCGGTTGGAACAGTACGCACCAAACGTGGGTTATCACCGAAAGTAATAGCAAGGTCAGTTGATTGTTCACCAACGTCAATAATTAAACGGGCATCAACAATGCCACTTGGCAGTAATGAACGTACCATAGCAAGCTGGGTTGGTTCAGCGCCAATAACGTTTAGGCCAAGGTTTTCAATGAATTCGAGACGCTCTTCAGCGTATGAGTTAGAAGTGCTAGCAATAAGAATTTCCTGCATTTTAGCGTCATGCAGTGACGTACCAAGCACTGCCCAGTCAACCTTTGCCTCAGTAACGGCCATAGGAATAAATTGGTCTACTTGGTACTTAATAGTATTTCGTAGCTCGTTTTCAGGCATAATTGGCATTTCAATAACCGTTGTAAAGGTTTTGTTTGAAGGCAAACCGATAATAACGTTTTTCGTTTTGATGCCGCTCTGCCCTACTGCAGTCATAATAATTTCGCCAAGTTTGCGAAGTGCTTCAGGTGATGAAGAGCTACTGGTTTTTTCGTCGAGAGGCGCGTAGCCGAAGTGAACTAAGTTCCAGGCGTCTGGACCAGCTGAAGACAGCTGAACCACACGTACTGCATTAGTACCTATATCAAGTGCAAAGTAATCGCCCACGCCATGTTTTGCCATATTGTTCATCATTATAGCGAAAGCATAAGCGTAAAAGCAAGGGCATTTAGTTGTATTTTACTCTAGAACCGCGGAGGGAGTTCTTTTGTACTGACGGTCGTGATACGGTCATTACTAGAACCGTGTACGCTGGCCCACAGGTAGGCTTCGCCACGTAAATTGAAGACTTCAGCGGGATTGCCGATATCGGTCCCTACGCCGCTTCCAGCCGTCCGGTACATGAATAGTTTATTTGCTTGAACAGGGCCATTAATTGTCAGTTTTTGGTTACATTTGTTGCTAGTTAATGCCGTTGGGCTGCCAGCCGAAATAGAACTACAGGTGTTAATATAGCCGTTGGCGCCGGTACCACTCGCGATTAACCAAGCGTCAACATTCGTTACCGAATCAGCAATTAAAATGTTTTTGGCAATAATAATTATTTGAGGTATGTCGCTTATTTTAGTTAACGCGCCGGGAGTATACGTAATATTACTCGTAATAGTGACGGTTGCATCGGGGTCGTTAATAACAACCCACTTACCTTTGCCCGCACCGTCACTTGCGATTGGTTGCGAGCTAGAAATATTTAAATTAGCACCAGCGATTGAATAGGTAGTTGCAGAGGCTAAATCTTTCAAATCTACCACTGTTCCACCGATAGTATTGGTCGCCTTAAAATGGTCAGCCACATTAGGTACAGTTGAGTTACTTATGTACTTACCTATTTGAGCAATTTGACAACCTGCACCAGTATTATTACTTATCGTCAGCACGCTTAAACTACATAAATCAGCCGCGTTCGAACCGCCGACATATAATGCGCCCGATGCCATACCCGTGACGGTACCAGAAGGAATAATGGCATATTCTGACCATGAACCATAGCGCAGTCCGCTGTTGCCCGAAGCTGATGTAGAGGTTGATACATTCGATACAGCCGCTGGCGTTGTCGTTGTTCCCCTTCCTACTATTAAGTCGCTTCCGAGTACTTGAACCTTTGGCTTTTTAGAAACAACCACACAAGCTGGTGCGCTGTGGTGCCACTGGTTAAGCGCATTGGTATTTGTATATGGACGTACCGAAAGTGCATAACAAACCCGGCTGCCTACGAGTAAATCTTCGGTCACTTTTGCCGATTGAGGGAGCCCAGTCACGCCTGGCGAGAAGTTTTGAGTGCCACTCGCTTCGTTGGTTGCACCGTTTCCATAGTACGCCTGTGGTGCTGTCCCGTTCATCGAAGCGCCTGGAATACCACCTGTCGCCGGTACTACAAAACGTGAAACTTGCCAGGCGACATTACTTGCCGTTCCCCCACCGCTCGAAGATACTACTGGACTTGCCGCAGCTGTTTGCCCCGACTCTACACTACTTGAAGGATTGACTGTTATTGATGGCGTTAACGTATAAGGCGGCAGGCGCGCACGGTTAATAGTAACGGGGATTAACGCAGTGCTACACCCAGAATTACTCGCTCGAGTTACACCATTAGTTGAATAGCAACGGAAAATACCCACAATAATAGTTTGGCTGTCAGCACCGTTTGCATTGTTCGTCGCCAAGCCGCTCACATTTAAGTTACCTGTTACCGAGCCACCTTGTGTTGTCCATACATCATTAACACCTTGGAAACTTCCCCTATATAGTGAGCCGCCGCCTGTAATTGATAGTCGCGTAGAATCCATATAGGCACCACCAACAGTATCAGGTTGCACCTCGACAGCGTATGATGGCTGCCACGTTCCCGCACCTTGGCCACAAACGTATACAGACCCACGAATAGTAACGTTTGCAACAGTATCGGTTGCACCAACATTGACACCGAATGCGTAGTAACCAGTATCGGTTGGAGATGCGTCAGAGTTGTTCATCCAAATTGCCCCTTGTGACGTTGGGCGACTCGCAAAACAGGCGTTTCGGGCACGAGCTTCGTCGCTGTTGCATGACCCGCGGTTAGCTGGACATGGTGCAGCGGAGGCTGACCCTGTCGGAATAACGACAGTTAAAAAACCGAGCGCAAGAATAAAAATTCCAACGAAAAGCTTGTACCCACCTAAATAATTAGTTTTAGCCATTGCCCTTTAGACTTGAGGTTGGACTAATGCTATCTGGTGCGGTTATAAGCGTCGCGTTTTCTTCAATCGCTTTTAGGCTGAGAGGGTTACCGAGTTGGCCAGTTATGTATTTACCTTCGCTCGCCAAAGTTTTCAAAGTGGCAGCGAATTTAGCCGTATCATCGACATTGGTTGTGTACATTGCATTTGTAAATTGAATAAATACACAGTTTGGATCAGTTTGGTTGTTTTTGACAGCCGCGGCAGCTTTAGCGCTACTCGCTAACTTCGCCGCATATCCATCGACGCTGTTTTGAGTGAAGGCTGTGTTGTACTCGGTAATAAGGCCATCGCATAACCCGTTGCTACTGTTGCTTGCCGTGTTTTGGTTCTCTTTTGACATGCCAAGAACAAACAATGTAGCCACTGCACCTACAACCAAAGCGAGTACTACGGTTATTACAAGTCCATTCCCTTTTAGCGATATTTGTGAGTATTTCATTAGGTTTGATTATAGAGTAACCGTAAGTGTAATTCAATTATGCGTTATAATTAACCCTATTATGAATATTGCTGTACTATTTGGTGGAAACAACTCAGAGCGTGATGTATCAATTGCAAGCGGCGCCCAAGTCGTAAAGGCCCTTCGGGCGCATAACCACACGGTGACCGCTATCGATACTGCCCATGGGGTTCTTTCTGAAGCAGATGAAGCAGTTCAATTTCAACAAACCATTCGCACTACGCCACCAACACTCGAAGAGCTTGCAAAATTGCACGACGAGAACACCTTGTTACGTCTCGTTGATATCCTTCGCCCTTTCGACGTCGTTTTCTTTGCACTCCATGGCACACCGGCTGAAGACGGGCAAATTCAAGGCCTCCTTGAAGAGGCAGGTATTCGGCACACTGGTTCTAGCTCGGTTGCAAGCGCTCAGGCGTGGTACAAGGACGTTGCCAAAGAAATCTTTATACAGCACAACTTACCCACTCCTCGCTGGGTTAAGTCGGCTATAGCCGCTGACCTTATTGAAGCACTCGGGCTGCCAATGGTTATTAAACCAATCGACCAGGGCTCGACTGTCGGTATTACGCTTGTTAAAAGTGCTGACGAACTAGACGCCGCAATTACCAACGCTGCTCGTTATGGCGAAGTGCTAGCCGAAGAATTTATTAAAGGCCGCGAAATAACCGTTGGCGTCCTTGCTGGCAAGGCACTCGGTGTTGGTGAAATCGGCATCCAACCCGATGGCATTTTCTCGTACGAAGCAAAGTACCAAGCGGGTGCTATTACAGAAACATTCCCCGCTAATCTTAACGAAGAACTGTATCAACAAGCTCAGGCACTGGCACTGTCAGCGCACCAAGCACTCCAACTTGCTGGCTACAGCCGATCAGATTTCCGTCTCGATGAAAATGGAAAATTTTGGCTCATTGAAGTGAACTCGCTTCCAGGTATGACTAGCGGGAGCTTGCTTCCGCAGTCAGCAGCCACTGTCGGTATTAGTTTTGAAGAGCTTTGCAATCGCATATGCCTTGAAGCGTTGGCTCCTTCCACCCCTGTTATGTTACAATAGCTATATATGAGTCTATCTATCGCAATCGTCGGCCTTCCAAACGTCGGCAAGTCTACACTGTTCAACGCCCTCACTAACAATGACATTTTAGCTGCCAACTACCCGTTTGCGACTATCGAGCCGAATACCGGAATTATCGCCGTCCCCGACGAGCGTTTAGCTGTGCTTGAAAAAATGTACTCAGCTAAAAAGACTATCCCTGCTACGGTGACCTTTGTTGATATTGCTGGCCTTGTAGCCGGTGCAAGCAAAGGTGAAGGCCTTGGAAATAAGTTCCTCGCGAACATTCGCGAATGCGACGCGATTGTTCACGTTGTGCGCGCCTTCGTTAACGACGACATTCTGCACGTTAACACTACCGTTGACCCAAAGCGAGATATTGAAGTTATCAATACCGAGCTTATCCTGGCCGACCTTCAGTCAATTGAACGACAAATTCCTAAGCTAGAACGCGAAGCAAAATCTGACCCTACTGCCCGGGCTCAAATTGAAGAAATGAAGAAGCTACAGGTTGAACTAGAGGCTGGCAAGCTTGCCTCTGAAGTTGAAGACGTGAATAAAGAAGTTATCCAAAGCCTTCAATTGCTGAGTTCGAAACCAGTTATTTATATGTTCAACGTTGATGAGTTTACCCTTGGTGACGCGGCAAAGAAACAAGAATTAGCTGACTTGGTATCCCCTGCTTTAAGCGTATTTATTTGCGCAAAGCTTGAAGAAGAACTTCGTGGCCTCACCGATGCCGACGCCCAAGAACTTCTTAGCGCTTATGACGTCACCGAATCTGGATTGTCACAGCTTGCCCGCGTTGCTTACACTACCCTAGGCCTTCAGAGCTACCTCACGGCCGGTCAGCAAGAAGTTCGCGCCTGGACTATCCATCAAGGCTACACGGCACCGCAGGCCGCTGGAGTGATTCATACTGACTTTGAAAAAGGTTTCATTGCTGCAGCGATATATGACTTCGATGACCTCATTGCGGCTGGTAGTGAAGCCGCGGCGAAAGCAGCCGGCAAACTCCGTACAGAAGGTCGTGATTACGTAATGCGCCCTGGCGACGTTGTTGAATTCAGATTTAACGTCAGCAAGTAAACTTCTCTACTTACCTAAGTAGTATCACTACCACCTAAAACCTAGGTGGTAGTTCTTTTGTAGAGGCTGTCGGCACCCTACTGGCTGAGCTTGTTGAATAGACAGAAGCCCAGAAGTAAGCATCGGGACGGAGGTTAAACACTTCAGCTGGGTCACGAGCTTGTGCAGCAACACCAGCACCAGCGGTTCGGCGCATAATGAGGTGGTTTGCCACTACTGGCCCGTTGACCGTAAGCATTTGGTTACAATTTAAAGTCGTTACAACGGTTGTTTCTGCAACACCGCCTGCACCACAGGTGTTAATTCTTCCATCAATACCTGTACCGGCTGCAATGAGCCAAGCATCAACATTCGTCACCGCATCTGCGATGATAATATTTTTTGCAATAATGACGACTTGAGGAATACTTCCCACTTTAGGAATAGCGCTCGTTGTATATCGTATATTACCGCTAATCGTTACCGTCGTGTTTGGCGCATTAATAACCACCCACTTGCCAGCAGGAATGTCCGCAGAGCTTGCAAGTGAAAGTGAGGTGAGACTTGTTTTATACACGCCCTGCATAGCGTTGCCCGTAATGTTCATACTTGCTGTATTAATACTTTGCGTAGAGCTAGATACAGGGAAGCGGCTTGCAATATTCGGTCCAAGGCTTGAGTTTGAATACCGGCCGACATTCGTATCGTTACACGACCCGGCATTTGAATTGGTAAACGTCAGAACGCTTAATCCACAGAGCGCAATTGTTGGAGAGCCGCCTACATAGCGAGCACCTGAAGCCATTCCTAGTACCGTACCGGAAGGCAGGATGCCGTATTCAGCCCAAGAGCCATAGTTAAGGCCTGTAGACGCAAGCCGAGAAGTTGACGTAACGATATTGGAAACTACCCCAGAGCCTCGCCCAACGATAAGGTCGCCACCGAGTACCTGAACCTTCGGTTTCTTTGCGACAACCATACAGTAAAGTTGCGAGTGCCGCCAATCAGTACTCGTGCCCGAGTTTCGTTTAATAGACATACCAAAACAAATTTTTGTTCCAGCTGGCTCATCTGCAATATTTCCATTCGCATTGTATGTCGCTGTTGCATGATAGTCGTAGCCACCCGCCTCGACCCCTGAACCAGGTGTCGTACTGATACATTGTATGTTGCCCGTAAAGTAAGCGCATGGGGTAGCTGCACTAACGCCACCAGCTTTATTGTTAACTGCTGCGCCTGGAGCATATTTTACCTGGTACATTTCCCATTGAATATTAGGATGTGACTTAGTGTCACCCGTATTTGTTACACGAGCAGTAACAGGAACAGCCCCTGACCCGCTCTCGGCAATGGATCCATCGGAAATATTGGCAATGTCAGGAACTAAGTTGTAACTAAATGGCACAGCTCCACATGCGAAGCCGTTTGCACCTGCAGCTCCGTTATTCCAGGAATGGGATATCCATTGGATTCGCTGACATAATGTATTACCTACGTCGCTTTGCTGTACATAATAAACAGTATAAAAATCGGAAGGTGCGCCATCTTTAGCACGTAATTGCACGAAGGTATTCGAAGCTGGACCGCTTGCGTTACCGTTAGGTAAAATAGTCGCATTCCATCCATTCGTGAAACCCGTTTTCGCAACCTCATAATAAACAGTTCTGTCCATATTATTAGGTCCAAAATTCCGCAGGTCATGGAACCAGTTCAGTCTATCGCCTGGTTTTGCATTCACGGTGCCATTAACAGCAAGGTTCATATTTGCAGTCTGGCCATTCTGAATATAGGTAACACCTTCTACGGTCCACTGCGCTGGCGGAGGTGGAGGCGGTGGCGAGAAATTATAACAAAACCACGCTACATTTGAACCAAAGGTATATCCGCCAGTAATACTTCCCGGCAAACTACCGTACAATGCTTGAGCATACGCATACGGCAACCAGTTACCACCGTCATTACCGTTATAGTCGGTATACGTACCGTACGCACCTGCCCTATAGTCATAAATACTCGCACTTGTTATAAGGCGGTTTGGACGTAAAACAATAAAAGCAACAACCGAGTCGTTACCAGTATTTCGACAAGTAGCCGCTACGTTAGCATAGCTACCGCCATTCCTTAAATCAGCTGGCCCGCCAGCGCCACTCGAACTAAACCGATACCAGCCGTAGCCATTGTTGGTGTGGGGCGCACCACCACACCCATTTCCACAGCCACCACCTGAACCACCACTACCAACACCACCTTGGGCGAAAGTATCTTGAGGCGCAATAATAACTGCAGTTACTGACAACGTAAACAGGGCAAAAAGAAACCCAAATAGACGAAGTTTATTATTCACCACCAACACCGTCTAAGTCGCCGACACCCGGTTGCGCCTTACCTTCTGGTGAAAGCCCGAACACAGGGGCTTCGTACATAAATAACGGCGGGTTGTTGCGAATGTTGTTATCAGCATACAAACCTTGGTCGTGAAGCTTTTTAACCGTTTCATAGGCAAGCTTTGAGCCTTCGTAATCTTCTTCATAAATAGCGATGAGATAAAGCATAGATTGGCAAGTAGGGTCTTTTTCGTACCCTGCCTTAGCCTTAATTTCGGTCTTTATATTCTTTATGCCTTCGACATCAAGCGAAGGAAGCTTTTCGTTATTTCGAAAACTTACATACATTGCATCATTATATTTACTTACTAATTCTGGCCCGCAGACGATTTTTGCTGTGACGACCTTTGTATCAGGCCCTACCCAAGCTACCTTACCAGAAACAAATAGGCCAACTGCAGCCCCTACTACCAACAGGAGTACTACACTTACGATAATTGCTAATTTTTTCATAAACCCACTATTCAAGTTAATTGACGATATATAACCATAACTGTAACGAATTTAGGGTAAAAATGGAATGCTTAAGCGCAATTTAACCTTACAGGGATTTGAGTAAATAGAAGCGTTCTTGGTTGCCCTTGGCACCCGAAACGTCACTGTCACGCTTATCGGCAATAAAGAAACGTTCTTTTGCCCAGAATTCAAAGTCTTTTAAGATTTGACGGCGCATTGCATCGTTCTTAATAATACCTTTATTGGTTTGGCCCTTCCCCGCTTCAAATTGGGGTTTCACCATAGCAACAATTTGCGTTTTTTTGTCACTTAATTCGCGGGCAATGTGTGGCAAAATTTCCCTAAGGCTAATAAATGATACGTCGATAACAATAATATCGGGCATAACCGGCTCTCGGCCTGGTTTTGCAGAAATTCGAAAATCGCGAATATCTGTTTTTTCATGCAGTTCGATACGTTTATTTCCCCGCAGGCTTGGGTGAAGTTGTTCGGTACCAACATCAACGGCGTACACTTTCGTGGCGCCGTGTTTTAACGAATAATCGGTAAAGCCACCGGTACTACTGCCAACATCAAGCACGATAGTGTCTTTGAAGTTAAGTTTTAGAAGCTCAGCTACACTCGCAAGTTTTAGCCCAGCCCTACTGACATAGCGTTCTTTTTCTACCATCTCGATAGTTGTTGGGTCGGACACAAAATGGCCAGGTTTAGTAATAACCTGACCATTTACTTTTACCTCGCCAAGCTTAATAACACTCTCGGCTTGAGAACGAGTTGGCGCAAGGCCGATGGCAGTCATGGCAGCATCAAGACGCTGCTTCATAACTAGTCTTTCTTTCGTTCGCGGTATTCACTGGTAGTAGTATCGACAGAAATAACGTCGCCTACTTTAATGAATGCTGGAACTTTAACAACCGCGCCGGTTTCAAGTGTCGCATCTTTCAATACGCTACTTGTAGTGTCACCCTTTACAACGTCTTCAGAATACGTAACCTCAAGGTAGACGTTTTTAGGAAGTTCGACGTTGATAATACGCTCGTCAAATGACTGAAGCGTGAGTGATTCACCTTCTTTAAGGAACTTTGAAGCTTCTTCAATAATGTCAGCGGCAAGCTGGAACTGTTCAAAGCTGGTTGGGTCCATAAAGTAAAAGTTATCAGCATCTTTATAAAGGTACTGAACCGTCCGGTTACTTACTTCAGCTGAATCAACGCGTTCCTGACCCTTAAAGGTTTTAGGAATAACGCTGCCGTCGATAAGGTTCTTCAGCTTAACGTTCACGATGCTTCCACCGCGACCCATTACCTTTTGGTTGTAGTCAGTAACACGAAAAGGCTTGCCATCGATTTGTACGACGACACCTTTTTTTAATTCAGTTGGCTGGTACGAAGCCATGGAATTATCCTTGTGCTACGAATGGAAGTAACGCGAGGTGACGAGCACGCTTGATAGCAGTCGCTAGTTGGCGTTGTTGCTTAGCGCTAAGGCCAGTTTTACCGATTGGTTCGATTTGACCGTACATGTTAATGAAACGTTGTAGAGTTTTGACATCTTTGTAGTCAAAAAAGGCAGGCGTATCTTTCTTAAGTCGTTTTTGCATAATATTCTTTCTCCTATAAATGATTCCTTAGTCGTTCAGACTAGAAAGGAATCTCGCTTAAATCAATTGGTTTGTCATCGATGTCTTCAATGACGACATCTTTAGATGAGTTGTTGCTCGAAGATGAGTTAGAGCTAGATGAACGTTGGCTAGAGCCATTGTCGTCACCACTAGGTCCATCGAGGAAAGTAACGTCAGTTGCAGTCACTTCAATACGTGATTGCTTCTTACCCGTTTCTTTGTCGTCCCAGCTGTCTTGGCGCAAACGGCCTTGAACTAGCACACGACGTCCTTTGGCTAGGTATTGGATAACCAAATCACCAAGTTTTTCCCAGGCAGTTACGTTAAAGAAATCTGCTTGATCGTCTTGACCACCACGGTCGACAGCAATGCTGAAGCTGGCGATTGTTTTACCAGTTGTAGTAGTACGTTGTTCTGGGTCACGTGTTAAACGCCCCATTAGGATTACTTGGTTGATGCTTTTAGCCATAATTCCCTATCTCCCTCTTCTTACTCTTTAGTTTTCTTCAGTTGTGTCTTCGTCAGAAGAACGGTCAGCAGCGCGCTTAGCTTGCTCTGCAAGTGCTGCACGAGCTTTTACATCAACCTTTACCAAGAGGTAACGGAGTACTTCGTCGGTAATGTTGTATGTGTTGCTGATTTTTAGTGGTGCATCAGCTGGAAGTTCAAGATCCATGTATACGTACACTGCGAAATCTTCGCGGTTGATAGCGTATGCTAGTTTCTTTTTACCCCAGTTGTCTTCACGGACGATAGTACCGCCAGCGTTCTTGATGATGTCACGTACTTTAGTAAGTGGCGTTTCCAAATCTGCTTCGAGATCTGGGTGGATAAGAACTGTAAGTTCGTATTCTTTCACTATTTTTCTCCTTTTGGAATCCGATGTGTACCGGATACTCATACGTTACTTGTCGTAATCTATGAGCTTGAGTTATTAACAGTGGTAATTATACACTATCTCCCCTGTTAAGGCAACCAGGGTACCTCTTAGTATGACAAGTGATTGTGAGATTGTCATGAATTTAAAACCCCCGATGAATTTCGGGGGTTTTATTTGTTTATCCGAGGTCTTCTTCCTCAGCGGCAGCCGAGGTTCCAAACACTTCATCTACGCTAGATATAAGCACGTCACGTGGCCGTGCACCGTCAGCTGGGCCAATAATGCCTTGTTCTTCCATCTCTTCAACAAGACGGGCTGCGCGGGCATATCCTACACGGAGGCGACGTTGCAATAAGCTGGCGCTAGCTTTACCACTATCAACCACAACACGGACAGCATCTTTATACATATCATCGTTGCCATCGTGGTTCGCGTCAAAGTCCATTACTACCCCACCCTTACCGTTCAATTGAACAGGTTGGCTGACAACTTCGTCGTTGTACTGCGGTGGTGATTGTTGGCGCAGGTGGTCGGTAATTTTCATTACTTCTTCGTCAGTTACCCAAGCACCTTGGACACGCTTCGGCTTGCTCATTGAAGGAGTTAGCAGCAGCATGTCACCTTGTCCAAGCAGTTTTTCTGCACCCATTTGGTCAAGAATAGTACGTGAGTCAATTTGTGATGCAACAGTAAAGGCAATCCGGGCTGGAACGTTAGCCTTAATAAGGCCGGTAATAACGTCAACTGAAGGACGCTGCGTCGCAAGCACCAAGTGCACACCGACGGCACGAGCCTTTTGGGCAAGGCGCACAATCAGTGATTCAACGTCGCGAGCGGCAACCATCATAAGGTCGGCAAGCTCGTCGATAACAATAACGATGTATGGCATAGCGCCGTTTTCGTGCTGTTGGTCGTGGCCTTCATCATCGGTAACGGTAATAGTTTTCTTGCTGTTACGAATCATATCGTTATACGTTTTAATGTCGCGAACCTTGTGTTCAGCAAGCAGCTTGTAACGGCGCTCCATCTCGTTCACTGCCCATTTCAAAGCACTAATCGTCTTTTCAGGTTCAGTAATAACTGGGGTAATAAGGTGTGGAATATCCTCGTAAGGCGCCATTTCCACTTGCTTAGGGTCAACCAGAATCAGCTTCATTTCACTCGGGCTGTTGTGGTACAACAAGCTTGAAAGCAAAGTGTTAATCATTACTGACTTACCTGAACCAGTTTGACCGGCAATAAGAAGGTGGGGCATCTTGTTCAGGTCACCCACGACCGCTTGGCCGGCAATGTCTTTACCAATAGCAAACGGTAACGGTTCGGTATCGCTGGTCCACTGCTTGCTGGTAATAATAGAGTGCAACCGAACATCTGCAGCTTTACGGTTTGGTACTTCAATACCGACAGCTTTTTGGCCAGGAATAGGGGCTTCCATACGCAGGCTTTGGGCTGCAAGGTTCAACGCAATGTTGGTTTCAAGTGCGGTAATTTTAGTCAGCTTCACACCGCTTGGTGGACGAAGGGTATACTGGGTAACCTTCGGGCCGATGTTGGCGCCTTCCATTTCAACGTGAATATTAAATTCAGCTAAAGTATCCTTAATAGTTTGGGCATTTTGTTGCACGTCGCCCGGATCTGCTGGAGATTGTTTCTTTTCGAGCAAATCAACGCTTGGAGCTTTCCAGTTAGGGTCACTCACGGTAACTAAGGCTGCTTTATCTTCAGCAGCTTTATCTTTAACCACACTGTTACGAAGTGTATTAAGGCGAGGGTTCTTCTTGTCCATCGTCTCATCAGCACCAAGCATTGGGACGCCGGCGTTCATCTTGAAGTCAGCCATAGCGGTACTGCCTTTTGGTGTTTCGAGGGCAGCAGCGTTACGCATAACTTTGACATTTTCATCAATTTCTTTCGTATCGCGACGAGAAATTTCCCAAATCTTTTTAATAATAGTGATTGGTGACACGCGAATAATGAACAACGCAGTTAACAAAATAAGCAGAATGTAAATAAAGGCAGCAACTCCCCCATCAACCAACTGCGACATACCGCTGTTAACGGTTTCGCCCACAAAACCACCGGTTGTTTTACCGTCACTTGCTTTAAGTAGGCCAAATAGCCCAGCAAACCACACCAGCTCAACGGCGGTGGCAAGTTTCATCACAAAAGGAATGCGATTGTTGGTAGCGCGGAAAATTTCAACAGCTACGTAAATAAAGACGACGGGTACGACGTACACACCATAGCCAATTGTTGACATTGTTGCTTCGTTCAACCAATCAAGTACTGGCCCACCAAGGCCGAACCATCCAAGAACAATCATTAATGAGAAACCGATAAGAAGAACAGCACCAACCTGCGACCAAAAGCCCTCGGGGAGGACGTGTTGCGGTGAAGTGTTGACTACCTTCTTTTTAGATGAGCTTCGTTTTTTCTTTTTTGCCATACTGTTTATTCATTATAGGGGGTTACGCCTATATCTTATAGCGTATATTATAGCAAAATTTACCACATTTTGCAAGAGGCTTATGTTTGCACGTTCCCCGCTGAGCTTTTATAATTAGCTAAGTCAATTTCCCCGAGGAAAAGGAAGTAACTTAAATGGCCATAAGCGACAATGACCGTGACGAACTAGCCATGAAGGTGCTTGAACGTGCCGTGAAAAAGGCGCGTCATCGCAACAGTGGTGAAATAATCAAAGTAACGGTTGAGCCTGACGAAATTCCAGCCGGCGCTCACCACGGTGAAATCGTTGGTACGCTGGAATTCAACGCCAACAAGTACGGCCTCAAAGCCGTCATCGGTTCAAGCTGGACCTACTCGTTCATCAAGTTGTAAAAGGCTCAAAGGATGTGATATCAGTGGCAAGTAACGAAACGAAGGCCGACTTTGTTGAAAAGGTTGTCAACCTTGCCGTACAGGAAGGCCGAAAGTTTCAACCTGGAGTGATGTTTGAGGTCCGTATTCCCGCAAGTCTCATACCTAAAGGGCTCAGCTTTACTGATATTCGTGGCGCCGTAGAAGCAAAAGCGAGTAGAAGTAAGCTTGTCACCATGGGGAGCGATAATTGGACCTACCGGTTCTTTAGGCAGGAATAAATGCAGCAACAGCTTCGCGCTTCGCGTCGAGACTATTTCAGAAATGAAAAGGACTCCGCAGAGCGCGGAGCCTTTTTCATTTGCGGCGATTTTATTCGCAGCGTTTTTTAACTAGTAACCGCGAACGTCTTTTGGACCCTTAGGTTCAACAGTTTCAGTGTCTGGAACCATTGGCGCTGGGAAGCTTTGAGGCGCAGGGCGCTCGTAGCGAGGTTCAGGTGGACGAGTATCAGGTTCCATTGGGCCTTGCGGTGCAGCACTTTGGCCACCAAAGCTAGGGCGTGGACCACGGTTTTGGTTGTAACCACCACCGTTACCTTGGCCACCGTTGCGGTTGCCTTGTGGACGTTGGCCGCCGTTGTCTTGGCGTGGACCACGGTTGTCGTGGTTTTCACCCTGTTGACCCTGTTGTCCGTCATGCTGTGGTTTGCCACCGCCGCCAATTTCGTTAATAACTGGAATAACGATTGGAGTTCGGCGAGTTTGGTCGTAAAGAACGTGCGTTAGTTCGTCTTTAATTTCCTTCTTCACTACATCAAGGTCGACGCGTCGGCCGCTGAATGTACGAGCAACTTTTTGCTTCAAGTATTGGCGGATGATACCCATAAGCTCTTCACTATCTCGGAGGTAAATGAAACCACGAGAGATAATGTCAGGGCTGGTAAGCAAACGGCCGTTACCCTTAGCAACAGTTAGTACAACGACGAACATACCTTCGGTAGCCATGTGAATACGGTCTTTAAGTACAACTTCTGAAACGATAGCTCCAGAGTCGTCGTACATAACACCACCAACTGGTACGCGACCAGCTTTTTTAGCAGTTTCGCTGGTAATTTCGATAACGTCACCACTGTCACATACAAAGATATTTTCGCGCTTTACGCCACCGTCTTTTTCAGCAAGAACGGCGTTGTGTGCCAACATGTGGAATTCACCGTGAATTGGCATGTAGTACTGAGGGTTAAGTGCAGTAATAAGCTTTACGTGGTCGTCGTAGTAACCGTGACCTGAAAGGTGGAGTGGGCCGATACCAGTAAGGTGAGTTTTTCCGTTTTGGATAACTTCACTACCTTCACGCATCAAACCATCAACAGTACGAGTAACGTACTTTTCGTTACCAGGAATAGCGTTAGAGCTAAACACAATAATGTCGTTGTTCTTAATTTTGATGAACTTGTGTGAACCAGAAGCCATACGGTTAAGCACGGCGCTAAATTCACCTTGTGAACCAGTACAAACGATAGTTACCTTCTCGTCTGGCATCTTGATGATGTCTTCCATCTTCACAATAACGTCTTTAGGAACAGTAATAGTACCAGTACGGAGCGCTACTTCAACGTTTTGAATCATCGAGTACCCAGCGAAGGCAACTTTACGGTTGTTCGCTTTTGCTTCGTCAAGAATAAGTTGCATACGGTGGATTTGGCTTGAGAAACAGCTAATAATCAAACGATTGTTCGCGTGCTTTTGCATAACCTGGCCCATGCTCTCTTTAATATCGAATTCACCGTGAGTGTGTGAACCTTCAGATTCACAGTTGGTGCTTTCGTTCATAAGCATAAGAATGCCTTCTTTAGCAGAAATTTCAGTAAGACGTTCGAGGTCGAACTTCTTGCCATCTACTGGAGCATCTTCGAAACGCCAGTCACCAGTGTCAACGAGTACACCAAGTGGCGTACGGATAACAACTGCTGTTGCGTCTGGGATTGAGTGGTTAACTCGTACCAATTCAATTGAGAAGCTATCACCGAGTTGAGCACGTTCGTGCGCTTCAGGGTCAAGGACGTTGTAAACAGGTTCGAAACCACTTGTCGCTTCTTCCATGTTCTTTTGCACCATAGCCAAAGTAAACTTTGAACCGTAAAGAGGTGCTGGAATTTGGTGCACAAGGTGGCGAACTGCACCAATGTGGTCAAGGTGACCGTGAGTAAACACGATACCGCGAATTTTGTGCTTGTTTTCAATAAGGTAGCTGACGTCAGGAATAATGTAGTTAATACCTGGGTAATCTGCACCTGGGAACAAGAAGCCCATGTCGATAACAATGATGTCATTATCGTATTCGATAGCCATCATGTTTTTACCAATACCCATTTCGCCAAGTCCACCGAGTGGAATCACGCGAAGCTTAGGGCCGGCTGTACGAGGTTGCTTTTTAAAGTCAGCAGCGCTGAATTGGCGGCCACCGTAGCCGTTGTAAACAGATTTGTTTACTGGGATGTTAATAACGTGTTGTGAGGCACGTGCGTTTACATCGTCACTCGTACGACGTTGAGCACGGAACACTTCACCCCTACGGGTTTGTGTGTTCGCAAGAACGGTGTTAGTTGATTTTGGACGCGGTTGGTTCCGCGGTTGTTTTGATGTGTCGTCACCTTGCGGTGTTGAGATTCTTTGAGAACCCATATGTGTTTTTTCTCCTTTTCGTTAAGAAAATTTATGTATTCAGTTTAGATACTTATTAACAAGTGTGAGAGGCTTTACGGATGTAATATCGATTGCCCTCTCTGAAACAGTGTCACTATTATATCACACAGGGGTAGCGGTCGCAAAGAGGTGAAATTTAACTACTGTAATTCGTGTAATTTCTCGATAACAGTCGGTACTTTTAAGAAGTCATCTATTAGGGTTTGACGCAAAGAACCGTTATAAAGGGCTGCAGCTGGATGGAACAAAGGCATAATGACAATTTTATGGTCACCAAAGGCGATGCGTTTCGGCTGGCCATGCACCTCCCCTATTTTCTCGCCTGGTAAAAAATATTCCATGCTGTGTCGGCCAAGGGTAATGACTACCTTTGGGTTGATAATTTGGAGTTGGCGCAATAAATACGGCCAAAACGCAGCTTTTTCTTCAGGGGAAGGGTCACGGTTGTTCGGCGGGCGATACTTTACGATGTTCGTAATATATACGTCACTGCGCACCATCCCCGCTTCTTCAAGCATGACATTCAAGAATTTACCGGCGGCACCAATAAATGGAATCCCTTGCTCGTCTTCTTTCTTTCCAGGTGCTTCACCGATAAACACAATATCGGCATCAAGGTTGCCATCCCCTATAACCAACTGAATAGCTTGTTCGGCTAACTCAGGAGTAATGTTTTTTGCGATAATCTCTTCTTCAAGAGCACGCATGGCGTGGGCTTTTTCGTGGTGAGGCATAGCGCTA
>Ga0247815_10000464_pt1 | contig 31833 bp, 33 predicted proteins | sample UWRJL194509B1_FD_181014 | JGI IMG/M metagenome (GOLD analysis project Ga0247815, IMG submission 181014) | Plant litter microbial communities from Arlington Agricultural Research Station in Wisconsin, United States - UWRJ-L194-509B-1 | ecosystem: Environmental > Terrestrial > Plant litter >...
GCAAACATAAGTGCTTTTGGCAATAAAATGGTTCGGCCTGCCCACGGCTGGGTTAAAGACAGCCTCACGGCAGAGGGCCAATTGGCATCATTACTACGCCACTGCTTTGCAAAATTTGAGGTGCCGGAGTTTATGGAATACATTTTTGCAGGGGATAATAAGGTGCACATGCACTGGTACATACAATTAAGGCCGCGGCGATAGTGTGCAGCAATTAAGTGCATTCCCGGTAACGTTTACAAAAACTATGGCGCACGAGTTTAGGCAAACGCCCAGGCATTTTACGGTACATCAGGCAATAAGGCGGGCACAGGCTTTGGGCTATGGTGCTACAATACAAACAGCAGAGGCTATAGCATGGTCTGCTACGCTTGAAGAAATGGGCAACCCCACTTTCAGGTCGGCAGTAATACAATTCATAGCTAAGGTTAAAGAAACAATAGCATTTGATACGTTACAGCAAGTTGTAGAATACCTTAACGAAATGTACCGTCGGGACCTAACTTTCAGCCTTAAGGGAAGAACGTGGACAGCATTGGCAAGACAGGCAGCAGATTACCATACCGAGTTGGCCAAAAGGCTTGCCGCAGAAAGCTGCAACGGTTGGGAACCCTGTGCCATAAACAATTTTGAGGTTGAAAAAGGCTCAGCTATTTTCAGGATCGTGCAGTTAACAAACTCGGAAGCTTTGTATGACGAAGGCCATGAAATGTCGCACTGCGTGGCAGAATACGACAACGATTGTGCCGATGGTACATTAGCCATATTCTCGCTACGAAAGTTTACTAAAGGTGTTGATAGCTACGAAACGCTTGCCACACTTGAAGTTCAGCTTGCAACCTATGAGATCGTTCAGGCAAAAGCAAGGTTTAACGAGATGATTAGTACAGAGGCAAACAAGTACATAACGCAATGGGCAGTTAAAGAACAACTGAGCGTAGATTATGACTTTTACACAGTGTGCCCTCCTGTTGCGCCGGCACCTGCACCTGTTATGCCACAGCCTCAGGTAAGGCTGCCACAGCAAGATGCTGATTTCGAAAGGCATTACTACCAGCCAGTGCGCAATACCGAAAGTAATGTGAGCGGCGCGCAAATAATTTAGTATCCTATTTATAATACTAAAAATAGTATGGGCACTATCAAAAATAAAGTAAGGCAGTAAAATGCTGCCTTACCTACTATTAAAAACAAAAATTATGGCAAAATTAAAATTAAGGGGCAACGACCTCATAGATATAGGATTCCCGCAAACTAAAGCAATAAGCATTGCACTTGCTGCTATGCAAAAGCATTATAAAAGGGAAACGAAAGAAAAAGTACAGGCTCTTTTAAAAGAGGTACTTAAAGACCCGCAGGCTTTTATGGGCGATGGGATATTTGGCAAAACGGCCGAGGCTTTACTATCTGACAAGAAAACAGAGCCGCAAAAGTTAGCTACAACACGCGCACCATTTACCATTTTTGGTGAAAATGATATTGAGCCGGGCGCTAAAGACCAATTGTACACGGCGCTAAAATTACCTGTAAGCGTAGCCGGCGCCCTAATGCCGGATGCGCACCAGGGATACGGATTGCCTATTGGCGGTGTGCTGGCAACTAAAAACGCCGTAATACCGTACGGTGTGGGTGTAGATATTGGCTGTCGCATGTGCCTTAGCCTGTATGACATTAACCCGTCGTTTATAGAAGGGCATAAAGACAAGTATGTGGGCATATTGCAAACGCATACAAAATTTGGGCCTAACGAGGTGCATAAAAGCCCTAACGACCACGATGTTTTAGACCGTGCAGAGTTTAACGATATTCCGTTTTTAAAGCGGTTAAAGGATAAGGCATTTAAGCAACTGGGCAGCTCGGGCGGTGGTAACCATTTTGTAGAGTTTGGTATTGTAGAGGTATTGGCTAATGATGATGTTCTTAAAGTACCTGCCGGAAGTTATGTGGGTGTGTTATCGCACAGCGGCTCTCGCGGACTTGGTGCTAACATTGCCAAAGAATATACCAATCTGGCCACCAGGCAAACGCCACTGCCTAAAGAAGCTCGGCACCTGGCCTGGCTGGACCTAAACACCCACGACGGACAGGAATACTGGCTTGCCATGAACCTTGCCGGCGATTATGCATCGGCCTGCCATCATGATATCCATAAGCGTATTGCAAAGGCGTTAGGCCAGCGGCCGCTTACAATGGTAGAGAACCACCACAACTTTGCCTGGAAAGAAATGATAAATGGCGAAGAGCTTATTGTGCACCGCAAAGGGGCTACACCTGCACAAAGCAACGTGCTGGGCATTATTCCCGGCAGCATGACGGCTCCTGGCTACATCGTTAAGGGCAAAGGTAATGCGCTGTCGTTAAATTCGGCATCGCATGGTGCGGGCAGGCAAATGTCAAGGTCGGCTGCAAAGCAAAATATTACCCAAAGCGAACTTAAAAAAGTGCTTAAAGACCACGGTGTAACCCTGCTTGGCGCGGGCCTGGATGAAGCGCCTATGGCATACAAAGACATTACGAAAGTAATGGCAAACCAGACCGAGCTTGTAGATGTGGTGGGTACGTTCCTGCCAAAGATTGTGAGGATGGACAGGGGGTAAAGAGATTTCAGAATTGAGATTTTAGATTTAAGATTAAGCTTCACTCAGATCTTTATTAAATGAAACACAGTTGAGTGAAGCTTAGAACTTAGACTTCGTTGCGTTAAGCAAATTATAAGTTGAGGCGTGAAAAATAATTTGCTGTTTGAGCGTAGCGAGTTCAAATGATTTAGCCGAAGCTTATAATTTGTAGCATAAGAAGTTAGCGCCTTGTCCCGATAGCTATCGGGATTGCTTCTTTTGTTTCAGGACAAAAGAAGAGAGTATTAATAGAAACGCCGAAAGGCATAAAAATAATAACAATGGGAATTAATACCTATGAAGTGATGTACATTCAGGCAAGGGATAATTACCCTTATAATGTGGATGAATGCATAGAAAAACTGCAGTATGTAATTGCTGCAGATGATGAGCATGCCGGGGCGCACTACCTTATGGGGCGCATATATGAAGAGCAACTGGAAGACTATAAACAGGCCGAGTATTATTACCGAATGACGCTTTACCTTAACAGGGAGCACCTGCCGGTTTATTACCAGTATGCCAATATGCTTATTTTGCGCAACCGTTTAGACGAAGCGTTAGTGATAATTAATGCAGGGCTTAAAGCTCCGGGAGCAGATGTGGCACAACTGGCCTATTTACAGGGATTACTGTATGAGCGTTACGAAATGTTTAGCACCGCTATAGGCTACTATAAAGATGCCCAACGATCGTGTTTGGAAACAAGCTACCTCAACGCTATGGACGACCACATAAAAAGGGTGAAGGCAAAAATTGCCCTGAATAAAAAATCGAAGAAAAAGGAAAGTAAAAAAGAAAAAACTTCCTGATAAGAAAGCCGCCATAGTGCGGCTTTTTTTATGATGTAAAAGCAAATTGAACTACATAAGATCAGAGAAGCCCCCTACAAACTGACTGGTACTGCGACTGAAATCTACTTCTTTACCGGAAATAAAAAAGAGGCTATTACAGACACGATTAATATACCTCCCACAACTGCCAACGATACAGGCGAAGAAATGTGTACAAAAGGTCCTATTAGCATTTTTACACCTATAAATGCGAGTATTACTGCCAATCCATAATGCAGGCGGCTGAACATGTGCATAAAATTTGCCAACAAAAAATATAAGGCACGCAGGCCAAGTATAGCAAATATATTAGATGTGTATAATATAAGTGGGTCATTAGGTGCAATGGCAAATATAGCGGGGATGGAATCTACTGCAAAAATAAGGTCGGTAAATTCTATAACAGCTACTACTACAAGCAGTGGTGTTGCCATACGTATGCCGTTTTCTTTCACAAAAAAGCGACCGCCCGCATAGTTTTTAGTAACCTTAAAAAACTTGTAAATTACCCTTGCACCCGGGCTTTTTGTAAAATCTTTATTTTCATCATCATCTTCATGAGATGCCCACGATTTTGTACCGGCAATAACTAAAAAAACCCCAAAAATGGTTAGAATGACATTAATTTGCCGGCTTTCACCAAAGATAGTCATCGGGGGTAAATACGTAAGATTAATAAGTTCTACACCCGTAAATATAAATATAGCGCGGAAGAAAAGTGCTCCTATTATACCCCAAAACAACACTTTATGATGCAGTTCTTTAGGCACGTTAAAGAACCCGAAGACAAGTATAAAAACAAAGAGGTTATCTACAGAAAGGGCTTTCTCTATCCAGTAAGCACTCTGAAATTTTGTAAAGGCATCAAAGTCCATTACATAATAAATTACCCCGCTAAATACCATAGATAGTGATATCCAGACCACAGACCATGCTAAAGCCTCTTTGCTGCTTACTACATGGCTGTGCTTATTAAACACGCCAAGGTCGAGCAGCAGCATAACCACTACTGTAATGCCAAATAAGGCTAAAATGCCGGGATGGTTTATCAGGTGGTCATGGTTCATGGCTTATAGTTTTAATCCAGTTTATCGGTTAATTTTTTAAATACCTGCTTGGCATCGCCGCCTTCATACAAAATATTGTATACTGCGTTGATAATTGGTGTTTTAGCTTTGTATTCCTTATTTAGTTTATAGGCACTTTTTGCGGCATAATAACCTTCGGCAACCATGCTCATTTCCATCATGGCGCTTTTTACGGTGTACCCCTTCCCTATCATGTTACCAAACATACGGTTACGCGAAAATACTGAGTAACCCGTAACAAGCAAGTCGCCCAGATAAGCAGAGTCGTTTATATTACGCTTCATTTTATGCACCTTGCGGATAAACTTTTTCATTTCGCGCACGGCATTACTCATAAGCAATGCCTGAAAGTTATCGCCGTAGCCCAGGCCATGCGCCATACCCGCAGCAATGGCATATATATTTTTAAGCATCGCAGCATATTCTGTGCCAATAATATCGTCAGATATTTTAGTCTTAATATAGTGGCTGTTAAGATTTTTAGCCATTGTGCTTGCCTTTTTCTCACTGCCACAAGCAATAGTAAGGTACGAAAGCCTTTCGAGAGCTACCTCTTCGGCATGGCAGGGCCCTGTAATTACGCCTATATTATCAAAAGGGATATTGTATGTATCATGAAAGTGTTCGCCCACAATAAGGCTTGTTTCGGGAACAATACCTTTAATGGCCGAAAATATAATTTTATCTTCCAGGCTTACCGTAAGTTTCTCAAGTTCGGTACTTAAAAAAGCCGATGGTATGGCAAAAATTACATAATCAGCATAGGCAATTGCCTCATTAATATCGTTAGTAAGCAGGAGTTTATTGGTATCAAATTCTACCGAGCTCAGGTAATTAGGATTATGCTTTTGCAGTTTAATGTGCTCTATGGCAGATGTATTGCGCATATACCACGCAATTTTATCTACATTAACACAAAGCATCTTGGCTATTGCCGTTGCCCAGCTTCCGCCGCCTATTACCGCGAACTTAGGAGTATCACTCATTATTTAAAGTTTGTTTCTAAAGGCCAAAAGTACTCAAATTTAACACAACTGCCATAAAGCGTTACATTATGCAATATTATCATTATAAATATTAACATATTATTATGACAGCAAGTACAATGATACCCTTTGCACAGCGTTATTCTATAGAATTTTGTTTACAATCTGGAGGATTATAACAAGGTTAGTAAATTTTTTGTTTTTGGTGTTTTTTAAAAGGCATTCATGTTTTGCATGAGTGCCTTTTATAGTATATAAAGATATGGAAACACCTACACAAAAATTGTAAAGTAATGTTAACCCTTTTATATTTCAGATTTTAGAATGTAGATTTTAGCTTCACCCGGCTGTAAAATGTGAGTGTTGTTCAATCTGAATTCTGAAATCATAAATCTGAAATTCTTACTTCTTATAAAAAAGGTTATGCTCTACATACTGCCATACTTTCTCCGGCAATAAAGGGCGTACATTTTTACCTTCTTTTATACTGTTGCGGATAAACGTAGACGATATTTCTATAACAGGTGCCTCCATTTTATGAATGCGGGCAGCTGTGGAAATATCCGGATTAATAACTTCGGTGTTTATGCGCGGGTACACGTAAATATCATGATTTTGCAGTATTACATCATAGTTTTTCCACTTATGCAGGGAGTTAAGGTTGTCTTCTCCCATTATAAGCGAAAATTCATGCGATGGGAATTTTTCCTGCAAATGTGCCAACGTATTTACAGTATAGCTTGGCTGTGGCAGCCGGAACTCTACATCGCTGGGTTTAAGTTTAGGGTAATCTTCGGTAGCCAGAAACACCATTTGCAGGCGATGGTGGTCGTCCAGCAGGGTGCTCTTTTTTTTAAGCGGGTTGTGCGGGGTAACCACAAGCCATATCTGGTCGAGGCCGCTGTATTCGGCCATGTGGTTGGCAATAACAAGGTGCCCGGCATGTATAGGGTTAAACGTCCCGAAATAAAGACCTATTTTCATGATTATTTTAAATAAGCAGTGCCATATTTGGCTGCTATTTTCTTTAAATATTCTCTCTTTTCTAATGAAACATAGTACTCTTTAGTAAATTGCTCCCCAAAGGTATTTTCAGCATTCATTTTAACCCTTTCACGTTCAATATACTCGTTCGTGTATCCTAAAAATTTAGCTGGGTTGCCCGCATATACACAATTGTCAGGCACGTCTTGTGTAACTACAGATCCTGCACCAATAATTACGTCGTTACCTACAGTTACACCTGGTAATATTATACTGCCTGCCCCTATAAAAACTTTATTGCCTATAGTTGTATTGCTAATCCTTGTATGTTCTAAAAACCACCATGTACTCGCATCATGTGCCAGGATATGTACATTTGGCGCGAGGCTTACGTTATTGCCTATTTGTATATGATTACAGTGAGATCTATCTATAATGCAACCCTCCTGCATATAAAAATTACTGCCTACTTTAAGGCCATCCTCTTTTAAGCGCTCAATTGTATGGTGCTGATCCATATCTAATAAACGTTTAAGAGCTAACCGAAAAAAGTGTGCAAGCTTTTTTTTCATCGCTATAATTACTTAGTAACAAAATTCTTTACCAACTCGTAGGCTTCTTTCTTGGCAGTATCAAGATCGTAATTTTTTATAATGGTATCAAACTGCGGTGCTGTGGCAAGCTCTACAGATGCTTTTGCAATACGCATGTTGATTTTATCATCACTCTCCGTACTGCGTTTTTTAAGGCGTATTTTAAGCTCGTCTATACTGGGTGGCTTTACAAAAACAGCAAGGGTTTCCTCCGGAAATTTCTTTTTAATACGTAGTCCGCCTGCCACATCAATATCAAATATTACATTTTTACCTTCGGCCCAAATGCGCTCTACCTCACTTTTTAATGTACCGTAAAAATTATCGCGGTATACTTCTTCCCACTCTACAAAATCTTCGGCCTTAATGTGTTTTTTAAATTCTTCAAGCGATATAAAATGGTAATGCTCCCCATGAATTTCGCCGTCGCGAGCATCGCGGGTGGCGGCAGATACAGAGAATGCCAGATTAAGCTCCGGATGCTCTAACAGGTAACGTACTATAGTGGTTTTACCCGACCCTGAAGGCGCCGAGAATACTAATAATTTTCCTTTCTTCATGTAAATTGTATTTGGCCTTACCCCAAGCCCTCTCCAAAGGAGAGGGATGAGCTTCACTTGCCCTGTGTAAAATATTATATTATATGTAGTTAGCTACTTATAGTAAGAATTGAAAGCTTTACAAGTTTGTAGCTCTTCGACTTTGCAACTTATAAAACATTCAGCACCTGCTCTTTTATTTTTTCGAGTTCGTCTTTCATCTGCACAACAAGCTTTTGCATCTTGGCGTGGTTAGATTTAGATCCCATAGTGTTTATTTCACGGCCCATTTCCTGGGTTATAAAGCCAAGCTTACGCCCGTTAGCCTCTGTGCCCGCTACGGTTTCTAAAAAATAATTAAGGTGGGTTTGCAGGCGCACCTGCTCCTCTGTAATGTCCATCTTTTCAAGATAAAAGATAAGCTCCTGCTCAAAACGGTTCTCGTCTACATTAACCTTAAGCTCCTCTATACTTGCAAGCAAGCGTGTTTTAACGGTTTGTATACGTTCGCCATCAAGGGCAACCGCCTCGTTCATTAACGAAAGGATATTGGTAATCCTTACTAAAAATTCTTTTTCAAGAGATACCCCTTCAGATACCCTGAAGTTGTATATGTTTTGAAGTGCATCTTCTATAACACCCTGTATTTGTGCCCAGTCGTTCTCGTCTATTTCTTCGCGTTCCGTTTTAAGGGCATCGGGCATGCGCACTGCCATTTTAAGCAGTTCGGTCTCATCGCCATCTACCACTTCCTTCATCTGCTTAATGTAAGCCTTAACAATAGGCACATTAATTTTAGATGATGTTTCTTCGCCGGTAGCCTCTACAAAAAGGGAGAAATCTATTTTACCGCGTTCCAGCTTAAGTGCGATCTTGTTGCGAAGGCCAAGCTCCATTTCGCGAAATACAGAAGGCATCCTTACATTAAGGTCGAGACCTTTACTGTTAAGCGACTTAATTTCTACGGTAATTTTTTTTGTGGGCAGTTGCAGGGATGCTTTCCCAAAACCCGTCATCGACTGTATCATTCAGTATGTTATATAACACAAAGATAATAAAAATAACCGACTGGGTTTATTTGATGCAAATTAGACGAATTACCTAATAAACAAATCAGGTTATTTGTTCATTGCCTCTATGGCAGCCTGAACTGTTTTTGGGCTGTTGCCCACAAATACCTTATCGCCCAAGACTATTACCGGACGGCTTAAAAAAGTATAGTGCTCCATGATAAGTTTTTTAATATCGTCTTCGCTAAGCTGCTGGTCTTTTAATCCGCGTTCTTTGTATAATGTAGCCTTACGGCTAAGCAATGCCTCATAACTGCCTGCCAAATCTTTAAGATGGTCTACCTCAGCTTCTGTCATGGGTTCCTTCTTAATATCGTGCAGCACAACACCATTGGTAGATGGCAGCGATTTAATTATTTTTCGGCAGGTATCGCAGGTGCCTAAATGATATATTTTTTTCATAGATTTTGTTTTTTTGCCACGAATTGCACTAATTAACACCAATTTTTTTGATGAGTTAGTGTTCGGGTAGCATTGATGCAATTTTGTGATTTGTGTAATTTGTGTAATTTGTGGCAAACCACTACTCAATCATCACACCTTCTTTAAATAAGATGGGCACCTCAACAGTATTGTTTTCGTTAATGGTTCCCGCTTTAAAAACGTAGTTTTTATCATACAGGGTGTTGCCTATAAAAAAGGTTACCATAAATGAGTTATCCAGTACCAACACACTATCTTCTATCAGTTCTATTTTTACCACACTTACACCTTCAACTTTTACAAAAGCGTGGCGCAGCATACTTGTTTTGCGCTCTTCGCCATCTATAATGCCCGATGCATTGCTTACCACAAGGACCGACTCAAGGTCATAATCGCCATCGTTTACCAGGTAGGCATACCAGGTTTTTTGCATAAAATCGTCGTTCCATTCCTGTACGGCAGCAACATATACGTTCTCTACCTGCGGTATTATTATATCTTTCTTCATCTTGCTGAGCGTATTATCCCGAATAATGATCTGGGTATGTTAGGGGTAACAAAGCTATAAAATTTTTGTTTTAGTTAGGGTATTCCTACACTTGTATAGAATGGTTTAAGACACCTTTGTGATTTTGTTAATAAACACCGGCTCCCATTTTTACTAACTTTACAATTAATCTTAAAAGTTAAAACCATGAAAACCATCCAGATACTATGCCTATTGGCACTGCTAAGCTTTGCCATAGGCTGTAAAAAAGACACCCCTGCAGATCCTACTGTTGAACAAACCGAACAAGGTACGCTACCTGATGCCACAGCTATGGATACCGTGCAACCTGCTACGCCGGATACTGTTGCGGTAGACAGCATTACTGCACCTAAATGACTGGGTAATTATTCCGGAGTTTTGCCCTGCGGCGGCGATTGCAAAGGAATTAAAACCGAGATTACACTTAAGGCTGATAACACGTATGCATTATCATCTCAGGCTATAGGCCGCGATGCGAAACCTGCTCTTTATAATGGCACCTATTACCTGGACAAAGCAACAAGCATTATTACGCTTGACGCTGAAGGCGACCACCTGAAATTTAAAATTATTGATGATGGTGCCGATGGCATGCTGCAAAAGCTGGATAAATTTGGCGCGGAAGAACAGGGAGGCCCACCTGCAAGATATTTTTTACATAAAGCACAGTAAACAAAAAACTCTTTGCTTAGGTAAAGAGTTTTTTTTGTGCCTTAATCAAAAAACCAAAAGAGATAGCTTTCCGGATCAAAAAAGAATGTCGAAATTAATAGGGCGACACCCATAAAAGAAAGCAATTTAACCGGTAATAGTAAAATTTGCCTCTTCTGTATTTTATATTGTAACAAATCTTTTAGTAATACTACAATCAAAAAAGGGATTACCATTATTCCAAAAACAGTAAATACTAAAACCATGTCCTGTAACCCGTTGAATCCAATTTCTTTAGGATCTATATCATAAAATTGTGGAGTTCCTTTTGTAATAATTGCAAATAAAACAAATGTGTAAATTGACAACCATGAAAGTAATGGTAACAAAAAAAGAAAACTTAGAGGTATTTTAAATACTCGTTCCATAAATAGAGACTTTATTTATAAACGCCAATCAGATTCATTTGTTATAACACTATTAAATCATAAACAAAAAACCCACCAAATTTGGTGGGTTTCTGTATTATATACTTGCTTTAAATTGCTCCAGAAAGCGAACATCGTTTTCATAGAACATGCGTATGTCTCCTATTCCGTATTGCAGCATCGCTATACGCTCTACTCCCATACCAAAGGCAAAACCGTTATATTTAGTAGCATCAATACCGCAGTTTTTAAGTACGTTAGGGTCTACCATACCGCAGCCGCCTATTTCCAGCCAGCCGGTACCTTTTGTAATGCGGTAATCGGTCTCGGTTTTAAGCCCCCAGTAAATATCTATTTCGGCACTTGGCTCTGTAAACGGAAAGTATGACGGACGAAGGCGTATCTTGCTTTTACCAAACATCTCTTTAGTAAAATACAAAAGTGTTTGTTTAAGGTCGGCAAACGATACATCCTTATCTACATATAAACCTTCTATCTGGTGGAAGATGCAGTGCGAACGCGACGAAATAGCCTCGTTACGAAACACCCTTCCGGGAGATATGGTACGTATAGGTGGTTTGTTCTCCTCCATATACCTAACCTGTACCGATGATGTATGCGTACGCAAAAGCACATCGGGATTCGTCTGGATAAAAAAGGTGTCCTGCATATCGCGAGCCGGGTGGTATTCCGGCAGGTTAAGCGCAGTAAAGTTATGCCAGTCGTCTTCTATTTCCGGACCTTCGGATACGTTAAACCCAATGGTAGAAAATATATCGATAATCTGGTTTTTAACTATAGATATAGGGTGGCGGGAGCCTACTGTAAAAGGCTCTCCGGGACGGGTAAGGTCGCCATAAATGCCTTTAGCCTCCTCCCCGCTTTCAAGAGCTTCTACAATATTTGCTACTTTATCTTCGGCTGTTTTTTTCAGGTTGTTTATAACCTGGCCAAATTCCTTTTTCTGGTCGTTGGGCACGTTTTTAAACTCGGCAAAAAAGTCGTTTAAAATTCCCTTTTTACCTAAAAATTTAATCCTGAAGGCCTCAAGCTCCTCTTTATTTTGTGTAGAAAATGCTTCGGCTTCGGCTATATACTCTTTAATCTTATCTATCATCACTCTTTACTAAAAGTCTGCAAATTTAGGTATTTTAAAATTGCCATGCCACTACTTTTTGTTGTATAATTTGTAAAACATATTATAATGCTGCTTATGGGCATTACTGCAATTATAGCAATATAAAATGCAGATATAATAAAAAACTCCGCAGGAAAAGCATCACTATTTCTGCGGAGTTTAAAATTTGTAGGATATAAATTACTTTATCAATCCTTTCTCTAAAAAGTAACTTACAATAGCATCCTTCATGAGTATGCTTTGTTCGCCAGCCTTTAGTGGTGGTAATTGCTCTTTAACGGTATAATGTGGCCATCCGGCAGCATCAAAGTAATCAAAATCGTAGTAGCCATAAGGTTCAAGCAGCCTGCAAATAGCAATATGCATAAGGTCCAGCTTTTCGTCTTTTTTAAATTTACGGTTAAACTGGCCTAACTCCTGTACGCCAATAAGGTAAATTATAGCATCAAGGTCGAGAGTATCGCCATCGGCAAACCTCTCAGATAATATGGTTACAAGCTGTTGCCAGCGTTCTTTAAGTTGTTCGTCTCTGGACATGGGTATATTTTATCCGGCAAAGATAGTGACTTACAATTTAATGGAAGGACAGCCACGAATTGCACAAATTTCCACAAATAGAAGCTTCATTTACGGTAGTGCATTTCCACTTATACTTAACTCCCTATAATAGGCATCGACCTTACATAATGCGGATCCTCTATTTCATGCAGCAAAAATTCGGCAATGCGCTTCCGGGAAATGCTGAATGAAACCGGCTTATCGCCAAAGGTTACCTTAGCAGGTTTCGTTTCTTTATCTACCGGGGCAATAAAGCGCACAACTGTCCAGTCCAGTCCTGATTCCTGCACCACTTCGCCTATGCTTATTACTTCTTTGTAAGGCTTAGGATATATAAACTTTGCTATAAGTCCGGGAATTGTAGTGGTAAGCGATGCCTTATCTTCCCTGAATTTTATGCTGGGAGTACCTATGGTTATAAACCGTTTTACACCACTCCACTTCATTAGGCTCATAACTGCTTTATGGCCATCATACACCGGGAGCATGTAGTAACTTCTTTTTAGGGGCGGGCCAAGGGTACTTACCACAACCTCGCTTTGTTCTATTGCGCTTTTTAGGCGGGGTATGTTATTAAGTTCGCCCTCTACGGTAGTAAGGTGTGGGTGCGATACTTTTATTTTACTACTGTCTCTTACATAAGCCACTACGTCGTGGCCATCTTTAAGGGCGAGGTCAAGCAGTTGAGAACCTATTTTCCCGCTTGCGCCCAGTAGGGTAATCTTCATTACAACAAAATTTAACAACTACAAAATTACTCAATAAAGGACAAATGTTAATCTTAACGTAATCTTAAAATAACATTATAAACCCCTCTATATCACTATACACAAGTATAGTTACATATAATAATGCAATAGGTCAGCAGGTTAATAATTTACACCAATTTGACTTTTGCCAAAAATTAGAATAGCCCTACCTTTGCCTGTAATGGAATTTATAGATATAATACTTGGAGGCTTGTTGCTGTACGGATTAGGTAAAGGCTTGTGGAAAGGGCTAATCGCAGAGCTTGCTGCTCTTGTGTCTCTTTTTATAGGCATTTTTATTGCCATAAAATTTTCCGGCTATGTGGGTATTATGCTCGCCGGCCACATGGAAAACCCTAAATACATAAGCATGACGGCTTTTGCCCTAACTTTTATAGGGGTGGTTGTGGGAATTATTTTGCTCGCTAAAGTTTTTACTAAACTTGCAAGCGCTACCGGATTAGGATTAGTAAACCGATTGCTTGGCGGTTTGTTCGGGCTTATGAAAATGATACTTATACTAAGTGTATCCCTTAACTTTTTCCTGAAACTAAACAGCACAAATGCTTTTGCCGAAAAGAAAACCCTCGACGAATCTGTTTTCTTTTATCCGGTGCTTAGCGTTTCTAACCTCATCTTTCCTATACTGGAAGACTGGTTTAAAGAGTATCAGCAGAAATAAGTTTGCAGTCGCAGTTTTAAAAATGGAACGCGGATTACGCGAATACTTCGCAAACAAGGATTTTCACAGATTAGCTACAAACAACTTTTATCTATAGTCTTTACATCGCTTAATGTCAAACATTAGAAATTCGCTTTATCCGCGTTTCATAAAATTATATCGCCTCAAACAATTTTCCCGGTAACGGCCGTATCAAACCCTTAAGTTCCATAGTGAGTAGCAATGATGATAACTTATAAATAGGCAAATCGCAATGCAGGGCAATAATGTCCATAAGTTCTTTGCCGTTCTTTTGCAAATAGTCGTAAACAGTTTGCTCATCGCCTTCTAACTGTACAAAAAGCTGTTTTTGCACCGGTTTGTGTTTCTTTTCCTCCAGTTCCCAGTTAAGCATATAAATAAGGTCAGCAGCATTAGTGAGTACATTGGCGCGCTGACTTTTTATAAGATTATTGCAGCCCATACTATATTTGTCGGTAACGCGGCCGGGCACGGCAAACACATCGCGGTTATAATCGTTAGCAACATTAGCAGTAATGAGCGACCCGCCTTTTTCGGCACTTTCTATAATAATCGTAGCTTCGCTAATGCCGGCCACAATGCGGTTGCGTTTTACAAAATTCTCTTTATCAGGGTTAGACGTACTCCAGAATTCAGTAAAGAAACCACCATTCTCCTCCATCTTAGCCACATACTTTTTATGTACTTTAGGGTAAATCTGGTTCAGGCCATGTGCCACCACACCAATAGTTTGCAGGTTATTATCCATAGCTATCTGATGTGCAAAAATATCTACACCATAAGCAAAGCCACTAATAATAACAGGATTAAGCGGAGAAAGGTCTTCAATGAGTTTTCGGCAAAAATCAGCACCATAGCTGGTCATCTGGCGGGTACCCACAATGCTTATGGTTTTGCGTCCTGCCATATTTATCCTGCCGGAGCTGAACAGTACCACCGGACCATCTATACAATGCTTAAGCCTGTCAGGATAATCAGCACTTAAAAAATAAAGTGGCTTAATACCCTGTTCCCTAACAAATTTTACCTCGCTTTCGGCCAGTTTAAAAACATTGGTGTTTTTAAGGTTATTGTACATTATTTCGCCCACTCCCTCTATAGTGAGCAGCTGCGATCTTTTAGCATTAAATACCGCCTGTGCGCTGCCCAAATGGTTTATAAGCTTTTTTGCCACAATATCGCCCACACCCTCCACTCGCATAAGTGCCAGCGTATTAAATAAATCTGTATCGGTCATCAAAAAATGTAAATAGCAGTTAATTAAACTGTTAGTATTGTTAATAAAATTTGTGGATAAAATTTTGCATTCACCCCTTAATAGTTAATTTTGTTGCTATGATGATAGAGAAACACATATCGGCTTTACTATACCGTTACCAGTGCGTTACCGTACCAGGGCTTGGCGCATTTTTAACCGAAATTCGCCCCGCATACCTCGATGCAGGCACACACACATTCTATCCTCCTAAAAAACTCATTTCCTTTAACGCGAATGTAAAAAATAATGATGGGCTTTTAGCCAATCATATCGCTTTGCAGGAAAAAATTTCTTATTCAGAGGCTGTAGCTGCAATTACCTTTGCGGTAGACCGCTGGAAACAAGCACTGAATAATTTTGATGTTATTACACTTAAAAATCTTGGCGAAATAGGCCTTAACGCAGAAGGAAGCCTGGTATTTAGCCCGGACACCCCTGTTAATTACCTAACGGAAGCTTTCGGGCTTAGCGCCATAGCATCGCCGGCAGTAAAACGTGAAATATTTAAAGCTGAAGAAGAAACAACCGAAGAAAAAGAGGTTGTAGTATTTGCCCCGGAAAGAAAACGCAGTTACTCCTACCTTAAATATGCAGCTGTATTTGCAGTGCTTATAGCTGCGGGCGGTACAGGCTTTAAAGCTTATAACGATAACCGTGTTGCCACACAAACCCTTGCGGTACAAAATGCAGTACAGCAAAAAGTAGAACAACAAATACAGCAGGCTACGTTTTTTATAGATAACCCATTACCTGCAGCTGTAACGCTTCCGCTTAAAGAAGCTGTTGCAGTAAAAATGCCATACCATGTAGTGGCAGGTGCTTATAAGAGCGAAGCCAATGCAGATAAAGCCATGAATTCCCTTGTAGCTAAAGGATTTAAGGCGCGCAGGCTTAAGGCTAACAAATTTGGGTTATTCCCGGTATTGTACGGCAGCTTTGAACACTACAGTGAGGCTAAGCAAACCATGAGAGAAATACATACCACAGGCGACAAAGAAGCCTGGATATTGGTACAGGACCTATAACATTTAATCCTCCTTTTTAAGGGGGATTTTTTTTGCTACATGCTTGTGCCTATCTTTGCAAAAAAAACCGCATGACTGTAAAACACCCAGCCGACTCGATATGTATAATGACCGATATGGTATTACCCGGAGAAACCAACCCGCTTAATAACCTTTTTGGGGGCGAACTTCTTGCCCGTATGGACCGGGCCGCCAGTATTGCAGCGCGTCGTCATTCCGGCCATATTGTAGTAACAGCATCTGTAAACCATGTGGCTTTTAACAGTGCCATACCCCTTGGCAGCGTAGTAACAATAGAGGCTAAAGTATCGCGCGCGTTCAAATCAAGTATGGAAACCTATATAGATGTGTGGATAGAAGACCGTATATCCGGCGAAAGAACTAAGGCTAACGAGGCTATTTATACTTTTGTAGCAGTAGATGAAAATGGCTGCCCAGTAGAAGTGCACGCTTTAAAACCACAAACCGAACTTGAGATACAGCGCTATGATGCTGCACTGCGCCGCAAGCAATTAAGCCTTGTATTAGCCGGAAAAATGAGTCCGCACGATGCTACAGAACTTAAAGCACTCTTTATGTAGTATTTACATATAATTTAAAGCCTTCTGCAAAGAAGGCTTCTTTTTTGAACAATTGTTACAAATTACACATTAACACCTAAAAATGTGTAATGTTTTTAAAAGGCGAAATTTCATTAAAAACGTGGTAGGGTATCTGTTTTATGAGTTGTTATAGCGCAAAAACATAACACTTATGAAAACACAATTACGTTCATTACTTGCAGGCTGTGTGCTTGCATGTAGCCCGGCCATTGCCCAAACCGCTTCATCAACCGCAGATGCAAACAGCGTTCTTGCCTGTACTGCGCCCGTAGCAGAGGAAATACAAACACTATGCACAGGAGCCAAAGTAGGCGATATTGTTGCCGGCACTAATCCCGGAGCAGTTATTACGTGGTATTTTGTTGGTTTTGTTAATCAGGTTGTGCCCGTTACTGATGATGCCCAGGACGGCACAAGATATGGAGTTACACAAACGGTAGACGGTTGTACAAGCCCTTTTACTTATATAGTTGTAAACCTTGTTGATGCACCCGTAGAACCAACAGGAGCAGCTACGCAGGATTTTACCACTGGAGAAACAGTAGCCGACCTTGAAGTTACAGCCGTAGAAGGTAACACTGTAAAATGGTACACAAGGAACGAAGCTTTAGAGTATACTCTTGTAGCAAGAGATGCCGCTCTAACAGATGGCACTACTTATTATGCAACCCAGTCTAACGGTAACTGCGAGAGTACGTACCACGCTGTTACTGTAAGCGAAATACTTGCAACTGATAATCAGGTGCTAAAAACAATAAGCGTTTTCCCTAACCCTGCTACATCTGTTGTTACTATTAACGGTAAAAATGTAATCACTCAAATAGTGGTAACTAACCTTTTAGGCCAAAAGGTTTTAACACAAGCTAACAATGCTGCTACTGCACTGGTTAATATTGCTGCATTATCTGCAGGCACTTATGCTGTACAGTTACAAACACCTCAGGGAACAGCAACTGTAAAAATTATTAAACAATAAAGAATACAAACCGTACATCTTTTTTAAGGCTGTCTTTTAGTTAAGGCAGCCTTTGTTATTTTATAAAATTCACAATGCGTCAATAAATAACAATTAGTATTAAGATTGTTATTTTAATAAATAATTAAGATTTATTGTAAGGCGTTACATATTTATAGTTAATTTTAGTGGATATGCATATTATTATATAACCAATACGTTAAAACACAATCAAAACTATGAAGATAACATTACGCACATTATTTTTTGGGTCCATGTTAAGCTTTGGTGCTGCTTATGCCCAGACTAACCAACCCCTCACAGTTACATCCGGCTATAATGCCGACGTTATTGCCGATGGTACAGGTGCTGCATCTGCATCAACAACCAGTAGTGTAGATAATGCCAATTATGCCTTTATGAGTAACGACTTCAGGGTTTATTCGGGAGGAGCTACTTATTCTAATGCACTTCCTGCAAGCGGGCTAATCACTGCACAGGCAAATAGCGCCATTACATTTCAGTTGGCACCCTTAACAGGCAATAATGTTTTAAGATTGCAGGAGACAAGTAATACAGGCACTTTAGAGTTCAGCAACCAGTTACCCGCCACTAAACTGTATATTATGGCTACGGGCGGCAGCGGATCTGTTACTATTACAACAATTGTTAATTTTACCGATGGTACGAGCCAGACTGTAACCGGCGGCGTAATCCCTGATTGGTTTTACAGCACAACGCTTCCTATAGTAAAACAAGGCATTGGCCGTGTAAGCCGGGGTGATAATGGCATACAGAATGATAGCGGCGAGCCAAGGATATACATGTATACTGTTGATGTTGCCACTGCTAACCAGGCTAAATATGTAAGCAGCATCCAGTTTACAAAAACATCTGCTGCCGAGGGGGTTCTTAACGTATTTGGTGTTACGGCATTACAAACCGTTATACCGTGCACCGTACCGGATGCCCCTTTAGCAGTATCTCAAAACTTTTGCGGTGCGACAACAGCTTCGCAGCTAACAGCTACAGGTGCCGTGACCGATGCCACTTACAGGTGGTATACCACTGCTACCGGTGCTACACCCTTAGCTGCAACAACACAGGTTACAAGTGGTATTCATTATGTATCGCAAATAGTGGGCACTTGTGAGAGCACAAGGACACCGGTAGAGATTGAAGTAACAATTGTACCTCAGCCGGAAGGTGCCACAACACAGTATTTTTGCGCGGGTGCAACCGTAGCCGATATACAGGCTACAGGCGTTGCCACAGGTACTGTTACTTTTACATTTGACGGCCAGCCAATTGCCACGACCGAAGCATTACGGTCTGGTGTGATAACTGCAACACAAACTATAGGTGAATGCAGTATTGATAAACTAATTACTATAAATATAGGGTTACCAGCCCCCGCTGCTCCAATGGAACAAAGGGTATGCAACGGGTCATTAGTGGGAGACTTTGCTGTTACAGCTCTTGAGGGTGCTACAGTAGAATGGACATTTATAGGTTTTATCTCTCAGCCCGTGCCGTTAACAGCCCGTGCAATGAGCGGGAGATACAGTGTAGTACAAACTATGGGCGACTGCTCAAGTATATCAACTACTGTAATTGTAACTGTAGAAGATACTCTTGGAGAGCCGGGAGGGCCTAACGAACAGGAATTTACTGCCGGAGAAACAGTTGCCGACCTTTTAATATCAGTTACTATAGGCAATACCATAACATGGTATGTATTAAATGACGAATCTCTGTTTGTAGAAATTCCTAACAGCACCGTTCTTGAAGATGGGGTAACTTATTTTGTAACACAATCTAACGGCAACTGTATAAGCGAATACCACCCTATAACGGTAAGCAGTACAGCAGGCTTAAAAAACATTGCCCAAAACAGCCTGTTAGTATATCCTAACCCTGCAAACGGCATTGTAACTGTACAAAACAGCGCCCTTATTTCGCAAATTGCAATAAGCAACCTGTTAGGCCAACGGGTTATTACCCAAAAAGCCAATGACAACGTTGCGCAGGTTAATATTGCATCATTATCTGCAGGAACGTATATAGTACAGGTAACTACGGCAGCAGGTATTGCTACAGCCAGGGTTATAAAACAATAGTTTATTTAGGTTATATTCTTAAAGAAGCCGTCTGTAATGGGCGGCTTTTTTGCATTTATACATGCCTGTTCAAGTCATTGCCAATAGAGACACATGCAATGAGTCTAATACCAATTATTAATATAATCCAGTCTAAATAATTTGTCACGCAAAGTCGCCAAGACGCAAAGCTATATACTAAATTAGGTTTCGGTACGGCGACTGGTAAGTCGCAAAGCTTTGCGACTTACCAGTCGCTTGGCAGGTAGGCCTGCGTAACCCAGCTTTGCGTCTTGGCGACTTTGCGTGAAATAAAATGGCAAAAAAAGTTAGGCTAATATATATTCATAAATGGTACAAATTGTTGTTGGAGACATGCAATGCATCTATATACGGATAGTCGGCACTGATAGTACACAAAAAGCCTCGCATCTTTTTAGAGAAGCGAGGCTTTTTATATAAAAATTATGGTTTATTTTACTGTTGCGCTATCCACGATGATGGGTTTAAGTATGTGGTGTTTTGTACTACGAGGAATTTAACCACAGCATCACCTGTAACAGGACTGGTCGCCACAGTGCCCAGGGATTGTTTTAAAGAAACTTTATCGCCTATGCTTACACTTACCGTAGCAAGGTTACAATAAACCGTTATAAAGTCTCCATGCTGAATATAAACAATTTTGTTAGGCGTACCTTTAATAACGTGTATACTTAATACTTCTCCACCAAATACAGCCCGTACTGTAGCACCGCGATCTGTAGTAATGTCTACACCATTATTATGTAATTCTACCCCTTTTTCAAAAGGGTGTGCGTGTGTACCAAATTTATCTGATACAAAGCCTTTAGTAACCGGCCACGGCAGCTTGCCTTTATTAGCTTTAAAATTATCCGATACTATTTTACCTTCTTTTGTAAGTGTAATTTTTGTGGTAGATTCTTTTGCAGCAGCTGCTTTAGTGGTTTTAGACTCACCTGCTTTTTTTGCTGCTTTTTTATTTGCCTCAGCAATAGCTGCACGAATCATAGCATCTATTTTACGCTCAATTTCGCGCGACTCTTTCTTCTTTTTAGCAATATCACCGGCATATTTTTTCTTGTCTTTGCGTATGCTCTTAACCAGTTTTTCCTGCTCCACCCTGTCCTGCTCAAGGTTTTTCTTTTCGGTTTCACTTTCTTTAAGAAGTTTTACTTTATCCTTTTTTTGTACAACAAGCTTTTGCTGAATGGTATCCAGTTCAGCCATTTTACCGCGTATCTCATCACCCTGTATTTTCCTGAAGCTTGCATACTGCTTCATGTACTGTAGCCTCTTGTAAGCCTGTAAAAACCCTTCAGACGAAAGCAAAAACATAATGCGGCTTTGGTCACTACGGCTTTTGTATGCACTTACAAGCATGTTGGCATAATCTTCCTTAAGCACTTTAAGTTCGCGGTTAAGCTTGTTAGACTTTATCTGGTTGGTATAAATATCATCGGTAAGCAGCTTGGTTTGCTTAGCCGTCATGCTGATAAGCTTCTCGCTAAGCTTAATTTTAGTGTTCTGTTCGGATATTTTAGTAAGCACCGATTTTTCTTTAGAGCTTTCGTCTTTAATAAGCTCGTTAAGCTCTCTTATTTCCTTCTGGATTTCGGCTTTGCGCTGCTCCAGTTTTTTTTGCTGGTCGCCATCCTGCCCCAACACTAAAGTGCTGATGCCGAGAAATAAAATAGTAAGGAAAAATCTGCTCATAGTGGTTTGTTATGGTTTAATCAATAAAAATCTGGTCGTATCCTTCCGGCACGTCGTACGGGAACGTCAATTTTTCGTCAAATTTAACCGATGTATATTGAATATCAATACTTACTTTGTCTTTTTGCTCAGCTTCTATTTTTATAGCAGCCGGTAGTACTGCCTGCGGGTAATTGCTGTGTGCAGGATATTGAATGTCAAGGCTGCGTGGCGACTGCCCGGCCTGCGCTACATGCTGTTTTTTAACCAGGTAGTTAGCTCCTTCAAAAAAGAACTCTTTAACAATACCGTCTTTTTCTTTACCGGTAAGTTTATAGAGGCCATCTTCTGTAGATGCTTTATAACTGCCTTTTTTAAGGTCATCCAGTGCTTCACCGGTTAGCATGTTCTGTACCTTAGCATAATCAAGCTCAGTACCCAGCCAGCGGCTCAGTACCACATAATCGCCTTTAAAATAGGTACCGTTCAGCTTTTCATAATAGCTTACTTCTTTGGGGGTAATATAGGCTTTGGCCATTGTAATGCCCAACCAACGGATGATTACCAATATAGACTCATCCTTTTTAACACGTATCTCTGCCGAAACATTTTGCGATATTTTTTTGTCTTTATAAGCGGCATCTGCTTTTATAAGCAGGGTTTCAAAATTTCGCGGTGCTTTGTAGTGCCCCTGTATAATTTCTACCGAAGCTTTATCTCCTTCTGCAGCCTGCTCTGTTACCACTGCCTGCTTACTTTTACATGAAGATAAAAGTGCTGTTAAGGCTATTAATATTATTATGCTCTTTTTCATTACTGTTTTTTGTTTTTTGCAAGTTTATCTGCTGCTGCAAAATAAGATTCTTTTTTCTTAGCATCGCCCAGGCCGCCATAAGCCTCGCCTAACTGTCGGTCTATATTAGCTTCGAGCTGTGCATCGTCTACCACAAAATCCAGCCCGTTAGAGAGCCATTCTTTAGCCTTTGCATATTGCTGAAGCCTGTTTGCCCCAAGCCCGGCATAATAGTAAAGGCTTGCCTGTGTGGGGTAACTGTCTATATAATTTGTAGCTGCTTTAAGTAGTTTATCATTTTGCCCGGTTTCAGCGTAAGTGTATAAAAGCAATTCTATGCCCTCAATATCATCTGCTTTAACCACAAGGCCTTTTTCAAAATACTGTGTCGCTTCTGTATATTTCTTTTTGTTAAGGTAAAACTTACCTACCTCTTTTGCTACGTTTATATTTTTATCGTTTTCAAAATAATCTACGGCTTTGCTAAGGCTGCCGCTATACTTAGGGTTATTAGTAGCAAAAATAAGAAACTCGTTAAGCACGCGGTGTTTAATTTTGCTGTCTATCTTACTACTTTCCAACACACGAAACATAGATTCTGATGCTTTATCACCTTCATTGTTATTAAGGTGAAATTTAAAAAGGCTTACCTGTGCCCAGTCAGATGTAGGGATGGCTTTTTCCAGCCTTTTAGCAACTTCTTCTGCTTTTGCCTCCTGGTTGCTTTCAGAATACAAATAAATAAGGTCGAGGTAGTTGGCTTCATGTTTAGGATTTGCCTTTATAGCAGCCTCGAGTATATCTTTTTGTGGTTCTTTATACTTTGATTCGGCCATAATCTGGGTTTTGTACATAGTACGCTTTTCAGATACGCCAACGGTTTCTTCCATTTCGTTAATAAGTGCCAGCGCCTTATCATACTGCTGGGTGTACATATACAGCGACACAAGGTCTTCCTGGTACTGCTCTTTACGCCATTCCATAAGTTTTTGTACTACCACGATAGACTTGGTAAAATTTTTATTTTCGTAGTACACATCATAAAGCCCCTGCCAGTACCAGCGGTTTTTAGGGTCTAACTGTGTAGCTTTAAGGTAGGCTTTTTCTGCCTCTGCGAGATTACGAAGCGCAAGGTAATTTTTACCTAACTCTCCATAAATAACAGGATTTTCGGGTTCTTTAAGCAGGCACTTTTGCAACGAAAGTAATGCCTTATCATAATTTTCAATTCCTTTTTGCTTAAGGGCCTCATAAAAATTGTTTTCAAAGTCACTGTTTGCCAGTGCAATTTCGTCGGGTTCCTGTTGTGCATAAACTGCCGCAGGGCCTGTTAAAGACCCTGACAGCATTATACCGTAAAAAAGAATTTTAAATTTCATGTATATTATTCTAATACTGAATAATCGCCTATGCTTATGGCAGTAAAATTACCGTTAAACACAGCATGGTTACCTATCATGGCGTTATCCAGGTTTGCGTTTTTAATTAATGTATTGGTTTGCACCAAACTGTTTTTTATGGCAGAATCTTCTACCCTTGTTTTTTCGCCCAGCGATACATTAGGCCCTACGGTACTGTTTACCAGCACCACACCCTCGCCAATAAAGCATGGTGGTATAATAGTACTGTTATCTAAAACCACAGAATCTGATACTAAATGCTCGCCATCTTCATGCAAAAAATTAAGCATGCGCGAATTAGTTTCTACCGTAACGTTCTTGTTGCCACAGTCCATCCAGTGGTCTACTTTACCGGGAACAAATTTCATGCCCTTTTGCTTCATGTTCTCAAGTCCATCGGTAAGCTGGTACTCGCCACCTTTGGTAATATTGTTATCCAGCAGGTATTGTAACTCACTTCTAAGCGTTTCGCCACTCTTAAAATAGTAGATACCAATGATGGCAAGATCAGTTACGAACTCCTTTGGTTTTTCAACAAAATCGGTAATCTCATTCTTATCGTTAAGCCTTACCACACCAAACGCGCTTGGGTCGTCTACCTTTTGTACCCATATAACACTGTCTGCAGTAGTATCTAACGTAAAATCTGCCCTAAAAAGTGTATCGGCATACGCCACAACAACAGGGCCAGTCATACTTTCTTTAGCGCTCATGATAGCGTGTGCCGTACCCAGGGGCTGTTCCTGGTAGTAAATAGTGCCTTTAGCACCCAGTTTCTCGGCAATGGCAATAAGCTCCTGAGCCACAACATCGCCAAAATCTTTATGTATAATGAAAGCAATCTCTTCTATATCCCGGTTAATAACGCCGGCAATATCTTCTACAAGGCGGTGCACAATAGGCTTACCAGCTATAGGTATTAAAGGTTTAGGCACTGTTAATGTATGTGGGCGAAGGCGCGATCCGCGGCCTGCCATAGGAACTATTATCTTCATTCGTTTATTTAAATTCAATATTGTTTTTCTTTGCAGCATCTAATATAATGCTTTCCTTACCTTTTCCTTTAAGGTCATTATAAAATGCCGAGAGGTTATTTTCGGCATCGGTAACATAAGGCGATTTCATACCGCTGTATAGTATGTATGCCTTAAACATATAGTCTACACCGCTTGCATAATCTCCGGACATGTAAAAAGCCCTTCCCGCACCATAATATCCTTCAGGGTTATCGGGGTAGCCCTCCATGAGTTTAAGATATACTGCTGCTGCTTCTTTATATTCTTTTCTGTACTCGTACACCACAGCCATATTTTGCAGGGGCATAATACCATATTCGTCTACTTCGAGCGATTTTTTATAGCATCTTATTGCATCGTCATATTTATTCAGTTTACGATAACAAAGCCCCAGGTTATCCCATGCAAAAGCAAACTCAGGATCCAGTGCCACAGCTTTTTTAAAGCTCTCTATGGCTTTTTCTGTCTTCTCTTTCTCCGCATAACCCTCACCTTCTTTATAGTGCTTAAAAGCCTCCGGATTTGACGACAGCGATTTGTCCGACAATATATCCTCGCTTCGTATAAGGTATTGTACCTTTTTGCATTTTTGCATCAGGTATTGCTGCACTTCCCTGAAATTTTTATCGGCAAGGATAATTTTTTTAGAATCCGACCCCACAACTATAGTTGTGTCGCCATTTTTAATATCCATTTTTGCGTTCTGCAATAACTTCCTTATGTTCTTAAGGTCGGCAATATCGCCAATCTGCGCATTTATAATGGCCGATGTTATACAGGAATTCATTTGTTCTAAAATCTCATCCTTTGTAATGGTAGACGAAATTTTCTCGCTGCAGGCGCAGGCACTGTTGGCTATTTTCTTTATTTCCCTGCGTTCTTTACGGTCCTGTGCCGATGCATTTAAAACGTTAAGGCACAAAATGGCCATAGTACACCCGAAAAATAATTTAGCCCTCATGTATGTTATATAATTAATTACTTAACCCCGGTACTGCCAAAGCCGCCTTCGCCGCGCACGGTTTCTGTAAGCACGTCGGCCTCCAGCCATTCGGCACGTTCATGTTTAGCTATAACTAGCTGTGCAATACGCTCGCCGTTTTCTATCGTAAATGCCTCATTTGATAAATTTACTAAAATTACCCCAATCTCGCCGCGGTAATCGGCATCAACTGTACCGGGGCTGTTAAGCACCGTAACGCCACTTTTAGCAGCAAGGCCACTCCTTGGGCGTACCTGCGCCTCATAACCTACAGGCAACTCTATAAACAAACCTGTTTTAATAATAGCCCTGCCCAGTGGCTCAAGCACTACAGCCTCTGTAAGGTTAGCCCTGAGGTCCATTCCTGCAGATGCATCAGATTCATAATTAGGTAATGCATGCTGTGATTTGTTGATGATTTTAACCGTCATTGTATTGTGTAAGATAATGATTTATTTTTTAATGAATTTAAGCAACGTTTGCTTTTCGTTGCGGTATATAAACGCCATGAAGCCTATTAAGGCAACAATACCAAAAACATAGGTTTGCCTTAAAACAGGAATGTAAAACGACAGGCATGAAAGTCCTGCCGAAAGCCCCACATATAATCCCATTTTTTTAAGGTCGTAAGGTATAGGGTAGTATTTAGCCCCCATGTAGTAAGATACCGCCATCATGGTACCATAAGCAGCAACTGTTGCAATGGCCGACCCCATGTACCCCCAAACAGGGATAAGCGCAAAGTTAAATGATAGCGTTACTACTGCCCCTATGATGGATATATAAGCACCCATTTTGGTTTTATCGGATAGCTTATACCATACCGAAAGATTGGTATATATACCCAGGAAAAAGTTAGCAAGGATAATGAGCGGCACAACATTCATGGCTTCCCAAAATGAGGGATCGCGAAGCAGTATTACTTTTAAAACATCGGCAAAGGCTACAACCCCAAGCAGTATTACCGACCCGAATATTACAAAATACTTGGTAACCGTTGCGTAGGTTTGGGGGGCATTTGCAGTACCCGCATGGCTAAAAAAGAAGGGCTCTATACCCAGCCTGAAAGCCGTTGTAAACAATGTCATGAACAATGCCAGCCTGTAGCAGGCGGCATAAGCCCCAATATCGTCAGGGTTAACGCCCATAAACTTAAGCAAAGGCCTGTCGAAGGTTTCGTTAATGGCAAAAGCAATACCTGCCACCATAACCGGAAGCGCATAACGCATCATATTTTTCCAAAGGGCACTGTTAAAATGCCAGGACAGTTTTACATAGTGGGGCAATAGCACCAGGAGCGTGGCAAGGCTGGCCACAACGTTCGCTACAAATACATAGCCTACTTCAAAATCTTTAATGTATAATGTGGCCACAAAACTATCGGGGTATTTGCCTGCAAGTTTTGGGAGCCATAAAAGAAAAAAGAGGTTAAGCAAAAGGTTAAATGCCACATTCCCTATTTTTATGGCGGCATACACCATAGGCCTGCCTTCGGCGCGAAGCTTGCTAAAGGGCACAATAACAAGGGCATCGAGCGCCAATACCCAAATGGTATACGTTATATATTCGGTATCTATTTCTATGGCATCGGCTAAAAAATTGCGACATAACAGTGCGACACTCAGGAAAGCTACTGAAGACCAGAATAATGAGATGGTGCTGGTGCTGATTACCTGCTTTTTATCGGCCGAATGGTAAAACCTGAAAAAAGCAGTTTCCATACCATAAGCCAGGATAACATTAAAAAATACAAGCCATGAAAAAATGATAGACACATCGGCATATTTGGCATTGTCCATAACACCGGTATAAAGTGGTGTAAGTATAAAGCTAAACATGCGCGGCACCACTGTGGCTATGCCATAAACGGCGGTTTGCTTAAAAAGATTTTTATAGACGCTCAATGGTTTGTTTTATAGATAGGCAAAAGTAGGTATATTTTGCAGTAATTAAAAAACGGGCAGCTATATTATCAATATGTTATGTGGGTACCTGTTATTAAGGCAGGAGTTTTATATTTGCCACAACCAATTATTATCATGAAACACCTATATCTTTTTGTTGCTTTGCTACCGCTATTTGCTTTAGCACAAAATTATCCTGTTACTAAAAAAATGGCAAAAACCATAACTAAACATGGTATATCCTACAATGACGATTATACCTGGCTGGAAAACATGCGCAGCCCCGATGTTACGGCATGGGTAGCCGCCCAAAATAAAGTAACTGATAAATACCTTAACAGCATAGGCACAACTACAGATATTGAAGTTGCAATAGCTACTTATGCCAAGGGCTCTACTTATGCATTGCCTGCAAAAAGAGGCAACTATTTTTATATTAAGCTAAGGACAGACGATGACAGGCCTTCATCATTATTCTATTTTAAAAAGCTCGACGACCGCCCCATACAATTAGTAGATCCTGCAAGGGTTTATGATAAGCACGCTACCATAATGAGCTACCACCCCTCTAAAAACTCTAAGCTGCTGGCTTATAAAGTAAGCCTGGATGGAAGCGACAAACACGAAGTACGCTTCGTAAATATTGAAAAAGAAAAATATTTAGATGATGTTATTGCTAATGTAAAATACAGCAACATAAGCTGGAAAGATGATGAAGGTGTTTTTTACAAGCGTAATACCAATACGGTTGCCTTTGCCCGGGACAGCACCTTCCAGTTACTGTACCATGCTATGGGTACATTACAAAAAGACGACAAAATTATTTTTGACAGGTCTTCTACAGGTTTGGATTTTAATTTTAACGTAGATGAGGATAAGCTTTTAATTACAGAGTGGAATAAAGACAAAACCAAAAAAAGCTATTACTATATACTTTTAAATGACAGCACTTATAACCCGGTAAAATTTATAGAAGATGAGTCGGCCGACTTTAACATCCTTAATTATTCTAAGGGCAGGATATATTATGCTACAAAACAATACGACTGGGGCGAAGTACGCTCATGCGACATTAACAACCGTAAAGACGAGAAAGTAATCATTCCGCAATTTTATAACCAGTTACTTGTAAATACTTTTTTTGCCAGCGATTATTTAATTTGCCAGTATAAAACGCTGGGCAAATATTATCTGTCGGTATATGATGCCGATGCAAACTTTATCAGGAAATTTGAAGCGCCTTATGGCATGGATTTTAAGATGCTTTTTATTGATAAAGAAACTAACCGCCTGTTTGTAAACATGAACAGCTATGTAATAGGTCCGCAAAATTACACGCTTAGCTTAAAGACCGGCGAGTTTGACCCTTACTATAATAACCTTTATAAAGCAAAAGGAACACTTTTTCCGCTCGACCATTTCGAGACAAAAACCATAACCTATAAAAGCCGGGATAATAAAGATGTGCCTATTACCATTATTCATAAAAAAGGCCTGGAACTTAATGGCAATAACCCTACCCTGCTGGAAGCATACGGAGGCTTCGGTGTGGTAAGCAACCCAGCGTATGATGTGGCATTATTATATTTTTTAGAAAAAGGTGGTGTGTACGCATTTGCAGAAATAAGGGGCGGTGGCGAAAAAGGGCTTAACTGGCACACACAGGGAATGGGCCTAAAGAAGACCAATTCTATTAACGACTTTGTAGATGCCGCCGAATTTTTAATTGCTAAAAAATACACTTCTGCAAACAGGCTGGGTATTAGTGGCGGGTCTAATGGTGGCCTTGTAGCAGGTGCTGCAATGGTGCAGCGCCCGGATCTTTTTAAAGCCGTTGTTTGTAAAGTAGGCCTGTTTGACATGGCTATCTTCGACAATTATACTACAGGAAACAAATATGTAAGCGAATATGGTAACCCGGATGTTAAGGAAGAATATGTAAGCCTGCTCTCCTACTCGCCTTACCAAAATATTAAAGAAGGAGTAAACTATCCTGCTATATTAATTATTACCGGAGATAACGACGACCGTGTACTGCCCCTGCATTCTTATAAATTTGCTGCGAGGCTGCAAAACAGGGCAGCGCAAACAAACCCTGTTTATTTAAAAATTATAAAAAACAGCGGCCATAACGGCACCGCAAATTATAATGGCAGCATTACCGATGAAGCAGAATTTTACAGCTTTTTAATATATCATTTAAATAGGTAACCTTCAATTATTAGGAGGGTTTCCGTAGAGACGCATTGAATGCGTCTCCGCTTATAAATTCTATTTGCAGCATGTAGGGCAGACGCGTAGAAATGCGTCTTTACTAACAGCGATTTAATAATTATTTTAAACTTTCCAAGAATTTAATAGGATTCGTTAAAAAGATGTTTGCATTAGACTTAGATATGTCTTCTAAAATATTTTTACTATTAGCTTCAAAAGCCTCGTATTTCAGGTTCATAAGCATCAGGTCATTTTCGTCACAAATTTCAATAACCGTCTTTATTATTTTAAGTATATTTTCACGATTCCTCAAATCTATACGGATACTAAAATTAGTAACCTCTAAATTGTTTGTGAATATTGAGCAATCATTATCATTCAATTGTCCATCTTTTTTCCATGAAAGATGCTTTTCCGAACTCCAACTGGCCCTCGGAATTATGCCATCTATTTTATCCGCAATTTTAAAAACATCTGCTTTAAAGTCTGTCCAAAAATAAAATATGTCTTTTCGATATTGTGTTACCGGCTGGTTCATAAATGCCGGATATGCATCTTCGAAATGAGCCTTAGGTATGATAAGTAACGTATATTGCCAAATAGCCATTTATTAATAATTAGTGCTGCAATATTAAACAAAAAAAGGCCACCTTTTCAGGCAGCCTTCTCATCAACTATGTTTGTTTTGTAACTGTATTAGCTTGCAAGTGCATTGGCACCACCCACGATCTCGAGGATCTCGCTGGTAATGGCAGCCTGGCGTGCTTTGTTGTAAGTAAGCTTAAGCTGGTTTCTGAGTTCGGTAGCGTTGTCGGTAGCTTTGTGCATAGCCGTCATACGGGCACCGTGCTCAGACGCAAAAGAGTCGCGTACCGCTTTATATAGCTGTGTCTTTAAAGACAGCGGTATAAGGCTTAAAACGATTTCTTCTTTACCCGGCTCAAAAATATAATCTGTAGGAGTAGTATTTTCTTTCGTTACAGCAACCGGCTCTAATGGCAGGAACTGCTCTGTGAGTACAATTTGTGTACCTGCATTTTTAAAGTGGTTATAAACCAGCTCTATTCTGTCATACTCGCCAGCGGCAAATTTATCCATTAAAGACTGGGCAATAACAGCAACATTCTCAAACGTAAGGGCATCAAAAACACCGCTTTTGTTATCGGTAACATTGGCTGTTTTTTTAAGTGTATCATTACCTTTTTTACCAATGGCAAGTATATCTACCTGTTTGCCTGCATAGGCATCCTGGATAAGTTTAACCTGCTTGATAACGTTAGCATTAAATGCACCGCACAAACCCCTGTTAGATGTTATGGCAACAACAAGCACTTTATTTACCGGGCGCTGCTCGGCAAATACCCCGCCGGTATTGCCCTCAAGGGTAGCGCTAAGATTTTGCAATAACTCAGTCAGTTTTTGAGAGTATGGCCTCATAGCTGTAATGGCATCCTGTGCCTTTTTTAGCTTTGCTGCCGATACCATTTTCATCGCACTTGTAATTTGCATAGTGGATGAAACCGACGTGATCCTGTTACGTATTTCCTTTAAGTTTGCCATTTTTTATTAGTATTGAGTAGTGAGAATTTAGTATTGAGAAGTAACTCTCATAACACCCCTCGTATAGTATTAAGCATTAAGATGTGAGGATTAAAGATTTTTCAATCTCACATCTTAATACTAAAATCTAATATCTAAAATTAATATTTAGAAGAAACCTCTTTTGCTGCTTTTTCGAGCACATCGGTAATCTCATCTGTAAATTTACCGGCTTTAAGAGCGGCAAGAGTATCTTTATGAGCACCTTTAAGGTACTGTAAATAATCTTTTTCAAACTCTTTAACCTTGTTTACAGGTACTTTACGCAACAGGTTTTTAGAACCTGCATAAATAATAGCAACCTGGTCTTCTACAGTATAAGGGTCGTTAACCGCCTGTTTAAGTATTTCCACGTTTCTGCGGCCTTTCTCAATAACGCTAAG
>Ga0247815_10000465_pt1 | contig 31800 bp, 42 predicted proteins | sample UWRJL194509B1_FD_181014 | JGI IMG/M metagenome (GOLD analysis project Ga0247815, IMG submission 181014) | Plant litter microbial communities from Arlington Agricultural Research Station in Wisconsin, United States - UWRJ-L194-509B-1 | ecosystem: Environmental > Terrestrial > Plant litter >...
CTTACGTAGACAGAGTGAGCGTAGTGAGTAAAACGGTCCGTACTCAACCAAAAATCATTTCAATGCTAGTTGTGCAAAATAGTGAAGGCGACGTACTGCTATGGCGTCGTAAGCGACAGCCGTACATCAACGCTTGGACATTACCGTATGGAAAACTGCATACGGAGGATGTGAGCATTGAAGCTGCAGTTAAGCGTGAGTTGTCTGAAAAATTGATGTTAACCGACCAAGAAGTTCGACACGCTGGTGATTGTTACATCCACGTAAATACCCAAGGCCAATTGCTCTCAACGACGTTAGCGCACGTCTTCCGTTTTGAGCGCGACGACATCGCGACACACGATAACCTCATTTGGGTAAAACCGCATAAAATAACGCAGTATAAGCTAGCTCCAGCTGTTGAGCAAATTATCGCCCGTAGTTTCTTTAACGACCCGCACTTTTTTGAAGAGTTTTACGAAGACTGGAATAGCGAAGAGCTTTAAAGTTTTCCACGTACCCAAGAGTCAATTGAACCGGCACCCATAAGTAATATCAATGAACCGTTATCGCGTGCTGCTACAATTTCATTCCAAAGCTCATCGTTTAAATCCGTATAAACGATTGAATCTTTATTTGTAATATTTGTGGTTAATTCTTCTGGTACTAGAATTGGATAATCAGGGTTTTCGCGGGTTAAGTAAGTTGGGGTCCAGTATACTTTTCGAGCAACTTCAAACTGGTCAGTGTATTGGTCGCGTATTGAATGTTGTCGCCAGTTTTGGTGCGGTTGATATATTAAAACAACGTCATCAGACAATTCGCGAGCCATTTGCAAGGTCGCGGCAATTTCTTCTGGGTGATGGCCATAGTCGCTGTAAATATTTTCAGCCAGTTTCTCAAAACGACGGTCGGTACCAGGGAAAGCATTAAGAATTTTTACCATTTCCTCTTCCTCACCGGCAGAACCTAGGTGGTCGACAAATAAGCTAAATACGAGATAGGCATTTTGGCGGTTATGTAAACCTGCAAGGTTAATGAAGCTGACGTCGCGGGTTGTTTCGTCTATGAGGTGCAATACGCCGTACTTTGATAAATTATCTGCATTTACGTCTTTTTTCCAGCAAATAACTACCTTTGATTGGCCGATAAATTGGTTGAAGGCATCGAAATATGATTTTTCGGTAGGGTAGGTGTCTGGGTGGTCGTAATCTACTGAAGTAATGAGCGATATGTAGGGGTTGAAGTGTAAGAAGTTGCGGTCATATTCGTCGCATTCGTACACAAAATATTCGCTCTTTGGGTCGTATTTTCCGCTTGGTCCAAAGCTGACAGTCGTTCCGATTGAATAACTAACTGGAATGCTGCGTTGCAAGAATGCCCATACAGCCATACCGGTTGTTGTGGTTTTGCCATGTGTGCCGGCAATCGCAATTAATTTCAAATTATGTTTTTCAAGAAAGTCAGCTAAAAATTCGTCGCGTTTGCCAGTGCGAATGCCGAGCTGCTTGGCAAGTACTAATTCTGGGTGGTTTTCAGGAAGGGCAGCGGTGTGCACAAACCAATCGAGTGGCGTAGCTGCGTGAACGGTTTTTAAGAAAGACCCGTCTTGACCGATGTTGACGTTAACGCCTTGTTGGCGCAATTCTTCGGTAACTAAACTTTCGTTTAAATCTGAACCAGTGATAGTGTGGCCGGCGTCGCGCGCAATCTCTGCTAATGGGCCGATACCAACGCCACCAATACCCGAAAAATATACATTCATAGGCCTAGTATATCACTTGTAACAATAGAGGTGGTGTGATGTAATAGAGAAAAAGGTTGGGCCTTACACAAAAATGTTACAAAACTTATTTCATAAAATGCTTTTACGTCGTCATTTCTGGCGTCATGCAACATATAGCGAAATAGCCGAGCTATACATGTCACGTATGCTTCGGATGGCTGCGCTGTACATTGCCAGCGCTTTTATGTCGATTTATTTGTACCAAAACCATTACACGATTGGTGAAATTGCGCTGTTTTGGGCGGCATTCTACTTGTTTAAGACAGTCACGGCCTTGCCTGTTGCAAGCTTGATTGCTCGCATTGGGCCAAAGCACGGCATCCTAGTTTCAAACCTTTTATACATACCGGCGCTTATTAGTTTTGTGTTTTTACCAATCCTTGGCCCTTGGCTTTTATTGCCAGTCCTTATTCTTCAAGGTACTTCAGCAACTATGTATTCAATTGCCTACACAATTGATTTTTCAAAAGTGAAAAGTGTTGAACATGCCGGGAAAGAAATTGCCTACATGAATATTCTCGAGAAAATTACTACCAGCATTAGCCCGCTTATTGGTGGAGTATTAGCGTACTTCTTTGGGCCGCAATTTGTTTTAGTTATCGCGGCATTATTATTCGCGCTTGCGGCCGTACCGCTGCTTAAAACGGGTGAACAGGTGCAGACGCACGTCAAGCTACAGTTCCGAGGTTTTCCTTGGGGACTTATTCGTCAGCACTGGATGGCGCAAGTAGCAGTTGGCTACGATGTTTTCGCTTCCGGGACAGTCTGGACACTTTACACGGCAGTTATCGTTATTGGAATTAGTTCGTCCAACGATATTTACGTCATCACCGGTATTTTGCTTTCGGTTGTGCTAATCGCAACTTTAATTTCTTCGTACATGTATGGCAAAATTATCGATAAAAAGGGTGGGCGCGTGCTTATGAAAGCAAGCGTTATTGCCAATTCTTTGACGCACCTCATACGACCATTTATTACTTCACCAATTATGGTGGCTGGGGCAAACGTTACTAATGAAGTCGCGACTACAGGGTACACAATGCCATACACCAGGGCGGTATTTGATAATTCCGATTTGTCTGGCCACCGCGCTACCTATTTAGGAATGGTTGATTTACTCGCAAACTTTGGGGCGTTCTTGGCGGCTGTAACTTTGGGAGTATTGTTTTGGGCAGCAGGGGAGACATTCTCTTTAACAAACTTTTTCTTCGTCGCTGGAGTCGTGGTTCTGCTCGTTTTAACGGCACATTTCTCACTCTATAAAAGATAACGCTCATGGTACAATATAGGGTAAGAACATAAGGTGGGTACCTCGAGATTGTGGCTGATAAAGGCAGAGTAAAGCAAAGTATTAAAAACTTGCAACGTATTAAAACGTGGCAGCTTATTGTGCTGCTTATTATTTCTGGTTTTGTTTCAGCAACTTTTTTGCGTCTTAATAACATTGGAATGGTAGAGCGCCGTGAAGGGGTTCTGAGCGCCGACACCCAGGGTGACGAGCAAGTCATTATTAAAAGGTTGTACGATTTACAGCGGCATGTCAGTACTCACATGAACACTGATTTGGGTCGGGGAGTGTACTTAGAATCAAGCTACTCCCGTGACCTGCAAAATTGGCAATCGGCCCAGTACGGGGATGCAAATCCAAATGGAAATATTTATAAAAAAGCTCAAGAGGTTTGTGCGCCACGTTACAAGACATATTCTCGTGCGTATCTACAATGTACCACTGGTGAGCTAGCAAAATACCCTGCTGCGGCTGACCCCGGAACCGACCAAAGTAAGCCTCGACAAGAAACCTATATTCACGCTTTTAGCTCACCCCTATGGAGCCCTGATTTTGCAGGGTGGTCGGTGTTAGTTTTTGTCATAATCCTTGGGCTTATAGTGGTCCGCTTCGTTAGCCTCGGTGTACTTGGTTTGCTACTGCGTAAGCATTATAAAACTATTTGATATTGACAGCGCCCCTGGTGAGGCTGTACGCTAACACTCGTACAGCATTAATAGGAGGTATAAATACTTATCATGGCTTACAGTCACACAAACTCAAAGGGCGTTACTTACTACTTGCACAGCACCGAAGTTACACTTCGTGGTGGCAAACCACAAACAATCTTTTTCTTCGCAAAAGTTGAAAAGAATGCAAAGGGTCAACCAGTAGACTTGCCTGAAGACCGAATCGTTAAAGAAAACCCACGTAACGGCTTTTTGACCGTTTCAAAGAAAAAATAGTTTAAACACTATTGCACCGTAAGCGGTTTGACCCTATACTTAGGTCAAACAAACAGGTGCTGGAATACCCCCCTTCCCCGGGGGTATTTCTTTTGTTTGGGGGATTGTATTAGTGCCCCTCGAACGCTACTATAGAACCATATGTTTTACGTACGTAAATCCTCTTTGCCTCAAACCACCTTTAAGGACTTAACGTGGGAATAGAAATGATGCCTAACTCGGAAAAAGAATATGACGAAGCTGCAGATCACGTTGAGCGTTGGGAAGACCAAGGTTTAAGCCCGGAGAGAGCTTGGGACAGGGCTGACCCGACTGGGGAAATTAGAAAAGCTCAAAAAGAACGCGAACTTAAGGCTCAACGCGAAGGGCTGCGTCTGGGTGCCCGGGCAACGCAACAAGTTGGAATCGACAGTCGGTTAGCAGAAATTGAAAAAATTCTCGACCCGAAAGAACGTGAAAAAGAACTTATGTATTACAACGCGACGCTGATTGCTAAAAAACAAATTAATGAGCGCTATTAGCAAGGGCGCTTTTTTATTTTGTTGATTATTAGCTTAAGTGGTTATACAATATAAATAATTCCTAATTTGAAGGGGCAAAGGGTTATGGCAAGGTTACCAGAACAAGGCGGAGATAGTGGACAATGGGGTACAATCCTCAATGACTTTCTTACTCAAGCACACAATACTGACGGTACATTAAAGAATACCGGTCTAATAGCAAGTAAGTACACTAAACCGGGGAATGGAATACCTAAAACCGATCTTCATGCTGATGTGCAGTCTGCTCTCGATTCAGCTGTATCTGGTATTGCACCTGATGCTACGACAACATCAAAGGGTATTGTTCAACTTGCTGGCGACTTGGGCGGTACGGCTGCAAGCCCAACCGTTCCAGGGCTAGCCGCTAAGGCAAACACAGCAAGTCTCGCGCCTGTTGCAACAAGCGGTTCTTATGCCGACTTAACCAGTAAGCCAACTATTCCTGCGCAATTTGCACCTGTTGCTGGCACTAACGTTACGCTCACTGGTTCTTATCCTGCTGTTACTATCAACACTTCGGCAACAGTTAACGCAAGCGACGCACAACTTCGTGACCGCAGCACGCACACGGGTGCTCAGGCAATCTCAACCGTTACTAACTTGCAAACTACATTGAATGCAAAGGTTACAGGGCAAAATGGTGTCACCGGGCTTTGGGTAGGCACACAGGCAGAGTACGATGCAATCAGCTCGCCTAGTTCTACAACTTTGTACGTTGTTAGCGGGGTTTAACCACCATGCCGCTTATTAGCGAAACGTCAACGCTGTATTTAGGCAGTACACCTGTTACTAAAGCGTATCTTGGCGCTCAACAGGTTTGGCCTATTGATATTGGTGGTGGCGGTCCATTAACGACCCCTAGCTTTACGTCTATTACCGTTGTTGATGACAAAGCGACACACGCATTCACCCTTGTATCGGGTGCTACTGTATATCGTATCGAAACAGAGAAGGTAGGATAAGTTATGGCTACATGGGCAGAAGTATTTGTAAAACAAGCAACGCTTACACCTGAATCTGCAACTTCCGCAACAATCGCTTTCGCGAGCGGTCAGTCTGCGGCGCCAGGCAATAAAGTTATTTTGGTTGTCACGTCTGCAAATGATACCTCAGTTGTGACGTCCGATTTAACGAGTGCCGGCTGGACTCTAGACCTGTCGATTGATAATTCACAGACGACGTCTATATTCTCTCGTTCTGTATCTGAAAGCGGTCTAAGCCAGGTTACTGTTAATTTCACTGCGGCAAACCGCCCAGTACTCCATATGATTGAGTTAACAGGCGTCTCTGTATTAAATGCGACTGCGTATGCTATTGAGCAAATGGCGACAGGTAACGTAACGACAACTGTTAACGATGCGGTGCTGATTGGTGTGGTCCAAGGTGTTATTAATGGCGGTGAACCGCAATTTGACACTTGGGATAACTCTTTCACGGGGCTCGGCTCACTTCAATCGTATCCCGGTGTTCCTTACGACTTACCTAACCGAGTTGCAATGGGGCTAACGCGAAGGGTTGTTACGGCAACTGGCGCATATGGTTCAACTGCTACTATGGGCGGCCCTGGAGGCCCGGCAATTATCGCACCTTTGGGCATGATAGTTGCGTATCAAATTGGCGCGGTTGCTCCGGTTGTCAATGCAGGTGCCGACGCTTCAATACCATTCAATGGTACGTTTAGCCGAACAGCCACGGAAGACAATGGCGGCGGGGTAATTACGTCTCGTACTTGGGTTGTCCAATCAGGTCCAGCCGATGTGGGTCAAACGATAGCCACAACAGCCGCGCTTACGTGGACGCCGACTGCTGCTGGTAGCTATACGCTTCGCTATAGCGCTACAAACTCTTCTGGGACATCCTATAATGATGTCGCAGTAACCGTTGTTGCACCAGTCATTACTACAAAGTCCACTTCTCCAATGGATGCCACACTCACTGCTGGCATATGGCGCTCACGCATTAGGGCAGAAGGGCCAGGTGGGGTAAGCTCTTATTCTGCATGGTCATCACCATTTGCTGTCACTATGGGCGAACTTGACTTTAACCTAGCTCGTATTCCATGGGAAGGCGGCCCTAGCTACTGGTCACAATTTACTCGAGCAAATGCCACAGGTTGGACTAGCCCAGACTATTTCCCTGTAAGCGTATTCATGGGTAAGGCAGACCCAGTACATGTAGCGTCACTTAAAGATGCGGGCATTAACCTATATATGGGCGTAGAGTACAGTCCGGGAATTTACCCACTAACGAACGTTACGAGCCAGGGCATATACGCCATGACAAACATCAATGAATGGACACCAAGTGATGTTGGTAATAACGACATGGCCGTTTCTTGGTTTATCTCAGACGAATTTGATATGGGTATGGGCGTAAGGGTTCAACCTGGCGACCAGTACACCTACCTTGCGGAACAACATGAATGGGTAGACCTCGCAACATCATACAATGACGGACGGTTCTTCCATGCAAACTTTGGAAACGGAATCCTTCGAACCTACTGGTCTCAAGGTCCGGGTATTATGAACGAACACGTTTCTTTGATGGATTCATCAAGCGCCGATAAATACACCTACACTAGCCCAGATGTACAAGGCATTATCGATGGGGTCCATGATGCACCTGACTGGCCGAACGGAATACCGGTCGACCGTGCTTACTCATACGGTTGGCAGGCAGATCAAATGAAACGCTTCCAAGACCCTGGTGATTTAAGGCCAATTTGGACATTCGTTGAAACTGCTAAACCGTACCTAAATGAAGCTGGTGCACGAAGCATTCTGCCTGAAGAAATTGAAGGTGCGGTATGGTCAGCGCTTATTCACGAAGCCCGTGGAATCGCGTATTTCCAGCACAATAATGATGGTCGCGATACATACTCGATTGTTGGCATCCCCGAAGTACATACAAAGGTGAAAGCAATAAATGCCAAGGTTCAATCACTAGCGGCAGTATTAAATACGCAATCGTACTACAACACTACGGTCGACGTGAACGGCTTTACTTATTATCGATATACGTTTAACAACAATACCGATACAATGCTTAAAACGCACAATGGGTTTGCATACATCTTTGCCGGTATTGGCATGGGCCACGCCTTAGGAACTAAAACATTCACCGTTCCTGTCGGTGTTACCGGTACAACTGTCGAAGTGGTGGGTGAGTCGCGCAACATCTCGGTAGTTGGCGGTTCGTTTAGCGATACTTTTGCAAATGAATATACGCACCACGTGTATAAAATTAGCCTATAACTTGCCTCTATAAAAGGTATCTTCATTGACTTTATATAATGTTTATGCTATTATATAAGTAATGAATCATATTAATGACACCCCTAGTTATGACCCGTATGCGAACGAAATAGCAGCCATGGCCGGCCAACCTACCGACCGCGATCCGTTTGGTAGCGATAGGGAAGTAGCAAGGCTTACATCCCAAGAAAAGCAGGCGGCTGAACTGCGGACGCAGAATAAGCTCAACCTAGCTCACCAGGCCTTAATTGCATCTACATCGTCTACACCTGAATATAGCGACCCAGATGCGCCAAAACGTGACCGTGTTAAATTACGTCGACCTCAATAACCTTACGAAGCAAGGAATAAATGAAAAAGCGACCTAATAAGAAGTTTCTGATTCCAAAACTAGCCATAATTGGCGTGATACTATTAGCCCTAACGCCGTTAGTACAACAATTGTTAGACAAAGCCCTTACAGCCCCCTGTGGCGTTATTTACGGCATCAAAGAGTGTGGACCCGAGTTAAATATTCGCAATGCCTCAATACTTGATGTAGCTCAAGGGGCGTGGATTGCTTTCGGCGCTTTGATTCTTGTAACCGGTATTGTGCTGTACGTTAAATACCGTAGGTAAATGAAAAGCGGTGAAGTCCGCAAGGTGCCTACAGTTGGTGGTTATTCTTGAAAAATGCCCGAATGGCTTTATTGTGAAACACGATTCCGCCGTATATATAAAAAACTGGTTGTCCGAGACTAAGTATCAGTCCTATAGCAATCAGTAAAATAAGCTCAAATGATGGAAAAATTAAGAGAACGGTAAATGCGAGCGCGACACCGGGTAGTGTAATGAGGCCAGAGAGAATTGCTAGTATTGCTACCACGTTGAAAAACGTATAGGCAGTACGCTTATGTAATATGAGTCCTATACCAATCAAAGCTTCGATTATACCAAATAATATTTGCAAGCCATTAAAGTCTGTTAATAAGCTACTTACAACCGCTAACGCGCCCAAGACGATAGTAATGATACCAATTATTTTAATTATTTTAAGCTGCCTTGAGGTGATATTGCCAAGTGGAGTAACCGATGTCTCAGGCGATAAACTGTTAAAGGCGTGCGCAACCATATCATGCTGCCAACCGGACGCAATAAGTGCCCCGTAAATTGACTCGTCAGACATAGCATTGGCTCGTGCAGCGTCGATGTAGTTTTTTAAAGCGAGTTGGTGACTATCCATAATTTAACTTATTGTAACACTATCAGCTTATTGCAAAAGTTATTTAATAATTAAAAAGACGCTAGAAAGTTCTAACGCCTAATATGGATAAATTTGGTGAGGCGTTCTGAATGAAGTCAGAACTATACCCGGGCAGCCAGTGCGCTATCAACCATAACTCGTGCTTGCTGCTTATCGCCAAAATATTTCACTATAAAATCTTTCGGCTCTAGAATAAGTCGTTCGTCTGCTTCTTTGTTAGGCGTGAAGTCTTTCATTGATACTACATCGGCCGTGTAAAGAAGTAGATAAGGTTTTTTCGAAAGACCAAGCTGACTATTTGTGCTTTTAAGTCGCCATACGTCGACAAGTATGGGATTCTCTACTGAAACCTGGGCCTCTTCCTGGGTTTCTCTTTGCATAGCTTCTATAGCGGTCTCGTTATCGTCGATATGGCCGCCCGGTATGTCGATACCTCTGTTTATAATATTCACAGCAACTATTTTCCCATCATAAGTAAATGGTATGCAGTGTGATGTTAGTGTATCTTGAGCATCTGGTATAAAACCAGTTCCAAGCGGGGTGGCTTCTATGATAGATCCAAAGTAATTAAACGAGAAGGTTGTCATGTGTCTATGATAACAAAAAGACGCTAGAAAGTTCTAACGCCTAATATGGATAAATTTGGTGGGGCTGGATAGAGTTGAACTATCTACCAAGTGGTTATGAGCCGCCTGCTCTGACCGATGAGCTACAGCCCCGCACGAGCTATTATACTATGTATTTCAATCTGTTGAGATATAATAGTTATCAAGGTGCTTATGCCTCATATAAACATACGTAAAATTATCTATACTATCCGTCATAAATACTTGACGTTTAATAACGTTGTCATCGCGGCAGCCTTTCTTATTGCTGCCAGCTGGGTATGGGGTTCACTCGAGGTGATGCAGCGAAATTACGCCTTACAAAAAGAAGTTGATATTAAAGAGAGGCAGCTGCAGCTTACTAAATTGCAGCGCGATAGCCTTGAGCTGCAGAAGAAATATTATCAAACTGATGAGTATAAAGAGTTGGCAGTTCGCGATACGTTAGGCCTCGTAAAGCCAGGTGAGAAACTATTAATTTTACCCGTTAACAGTGCGGCGGCAACAGCTGCTGACGCCCCTAAGCAACAGGTGGTTATAGCGCCAGAATCTTCGCCAAACCTTCAACAGTGGCTAAACTTCTTGTTTGGCGGCAATAGTAAAAGCATCGATACTACCGACGAATCTAAATAAAGTAATGGCTATACTAAACAATTTAAGATTTGTTTTTCGATAGTAACGGTAACAGGTGAATTGGCATCAATTGTAATAAGTTCACCGTCGGTTTGCGCGACTGTTTCTTCAACAGTTTCAAGCGAGAATACGTCAGTTTGGTGGTCTTCTTTCAATTTAATAAGTGAGGCTTGAAGCAATAATCCAAGCAATTTAAGCTTATTTTCGTGTGTCGAAATAGTTACTTCAAACTTACCGTCATTCATTTTCGAAGGATGGGAGACGTTAAGGTATTTCGACATTTTATCAGCGCTACTCATAATAATGCTGTCGTATTTTTTTACTTCGCCATCAATCTTTAACTTCACTGGGCTAATAGTAAATAGGGTGCGGATAACGAGCCAGGTTTCATTAAACCTATTGAGTTTTGTTTTATTCAATTCTTTGCTCACCATTGAAGAAATTCCGAAACCAATATACGAGTGCGCATATCGCTTTGTTGTTTTCTTTTTAGCTGTGTATGAAATTTGCAGCAGGTCGAGTTTTTTCGTTTTTCCAGCAACGAGTAAATCAATAATACTTTCAGTGTGTACGTTATGGTAATGATCATTGGCATTACCAGCCGGTAGCAGGCCTGTAGTGGGGTTATAGCCTTTGTTTTGGGCTTTCATAACCCCGTTAACAACTTCGTTGTAGCCACCGTCTCCACTCGATGAAAATATGAGCGGGCTTTTTGTTCGCTTGGCGAGCTTGTAGGCTTATTTTTCAGCGTGTCCAGCATACTTGGTTGGCATAAGTTTCACCTTTTGCTTCGGAAGGTGTTCTTGAATATTCTTCATAAATTCTTCGGCCATAGCTTTGCTAGAACCCGTGCTATTCGGGTTGTAGATGATAGAGACGGTAGTGTAATTCATTCATCTAGTATACTAGAATTATGATTCAAGACATTTTATTTGCCTTTTGGTTCCTTTTACCGGCTGCTGCGGCTAATATGATTCCTATTTTTGCTGCTGCAATTCCGGCTTTAAAAAAGTACGACACACCTATCGATGGTGGTAAAACGTGGCGTGGCCACGAACTGCTTGGGCCGCACAAAACCTGGCGGGGAATTATCGCTGGAATTATTATTGCTACATTCGTTTTATGGCTCCAGCAATTCTTGGCTGCTCATTATTCCTGGACGAACTTTGTGACCAACGGCGTTGATTACGCCGCATTGCCCCTGTTTATTCTTGGTCCACTATTTGCTATTGGTGCACTTGGTGGTGATGCGATTGAGAGTTTCTTTAAACGTCAGCGAAATATTAAATCGGGTGGTTCATGGGTGCCGTTTGACCAACTCGATTACATTATTGGTAGCGTGTTTATTACGCTGTTTTTCGTTATTCTTTCCCCAATACAGTACGTGTGGATATTTGTCTTCTGGTTCTTTGCGCACTTACTTGCCAGTTACATAGGTTACTTATTGGGACTGAAAAAAGACCCAATTTAGTTTTGGTCGCGACCGGTAGAATATTGCCATAGGGCATAGAGGCCAAGAACGAGCGATACGCCAATAATTGCATATACGCCAACAGCTAGCCAAACAGGTTCACCCAAGGCTTTTACGATAAGCAGGCCGACAATGCCAACCCAGGTTAAGGCCATGCTTAATTTCCCTGGACGGGTAGGGTGAATGCCAATGCCTTTGCCTTTTTTATAAAGAATGAGCATTGGAATAACGACTTGAGGAATGATGAGAGCTAAGATGATCCATAGGTTTGTAATGTCTGCCAAAATAATGACGATGATAGTGAAGAGCGTGCCAATCTTATCTGCGACGGCATCGAAAATCTCACCAAGTGGCGATTTTGTGCCGGTTTTATCTGCAACAATACCATCGACGATATCAAGCAGGCGGCCGGTGGCAAGTAGTATTAAACCAGCCCAATATTGCTGATTCATAATGCAGACAAGCCCGTATATAACGATACCGAAACCAATAACCGTCACAATATTTGCGGGTGTCACAAAGCCGCCTGTCGCTGCAGCTATTTTTTGAAATACGTTATGTTTAGATGCTTTGGTAATTTCCCAATCGGGTTTTGCGGAGGTGCGGTGTAAATTCATAGCCTCATTATAAGCGAAGCGGTGAGAATTATTACATACTTGCGTGGTTTGCGTTTGGGCTCCTATTTTTTCGCATCATATTTAATGACAAACAAAAAAGACCCCGAAACGAATTTCGAAATCTTTCTTGGTAGCGGGGGTAGGATTTGAACCTACGACCTTGTGGTTATGAGCCACACGAGCTAACCGGGCTGCTCCACCCCGCGATACATCGTCCATAATAACAGATATAACGCTTGTTTGCAAGGTTGCGGGTGGTCCTTATGCTAATTTACTGGCAGCTACGCGAACAGCTTCACTCCACGACAAGAAGGCGTGAGGGGTATCGGCGAGTTGTGCGGCGGTCAGGCCAACTTTTACTGCGAGGGCAAGTTCATGGATAATCTCGGCAGCATGCGGGGCAACAACGGTTGCGCCAATAATTACTCCCTTTTTATCGGTGATGATTTTCACAAAGCCGTCACGGAAATCAGCAGTGTTGCTTCGGGCGATAATATTAAGTGGCGCCAATGCTTTGTTGATTGGAAGGTCGCGTCGGTGGCAATCGTCTTCAGTTAAGCCAACTTGGGCAATTTCAGGTGTGGTGAAGATAAGGCTTGGTGTTCCGGTGTAATCGGGTACAACGCTGGTTCGTTCGAACATATTGTGTGCCACAACCTTGCTTTCAAGTAGGGCAGAGTGGGTGTGGCTACCGCGGCCGAGCACGTCACCAGCGGCGTAAATGTGCTTCACGCTGGTTTGTAGGAAATCGGTTACTTCAATGCCTTTTGGTGTGTATTTTACTGAGGCGTTATCGAGGCCAAGGTCGACATTTGGCATCCGACCAGCGGCGATGAGGATTTCATCGGCCTTTACGAACTTTTCAACACCACCGCGGGAAATAAGAATCTTTTTGCCAAGGCCTTCTTTTTCAACAGAAAGTACTCGTGAAGAGGTGAGGACGGTTGCGCCTTTTTGTTCGGTTAAAACTTTTTCAATCAATTCACCGACTTCGGAATCTTGGTGAGGCAAAAGGCGACTCGCTTGTTCGGCAATGTATACTTTTGTACCAAAAATGGCCATAAGTTGGGCAATTTCTACACCGTAACTACCACCACCAACGATAAACAGGCTTTTAGGCGGTCGAAGGGCTTCTAGGATGGTGCGAGGAGTGAAGAACTTAATGACATCAAGCCCTTGGATGTTAGGGGTTACCCAGCTTGAGCCAGTGGCAACTAAGAAGAAAGCAGCAGATAAGTGACGGCGATTGACGGTAATTTCATGCGGAGTTAAAAAGTGAGCCTTGCCGTTAAATGCACTCACGCCATTCTTTTCGTAAAAACGGCGGTTGTTGGCAATTCCAGTTCGTTCAATCGCTAAGTCTTTCCAGGCGCGGATAGAAGGGTAGTTGTAACCTAAGGTTGAAGTACGCAGGCCAAAACGGCTAGCATGACGGGCTTCATCGTAAATACCGGCAACGTGTAACAATGCTTTAGTTGGAATATCGCTCCAGTTTGGCGAATCGCCTCCAAAAGTATCTTCTTCAATAATTGCAACGCGCTTACCAGATCGAGCCGCAATCGTAGCAGCGACACTTCCGCCGGCGCCGCTTCCGATAACAATCAGGTCATAGTCAAATGTATGTTTTGCCACTGTTTATTTCTCCTTATAATGTCGATCGATGATGTTCGTATAAATAGGCCGCGTCGGGATGATGGGTTTTTAGGTAATGCGCTGCGGTTCGTCGTAAATCTTCGCTGGTTACCTCTGGCCTAGCCTGTAACCATTCGGCTACTTGCCCTGTAATGCGCCGGCTAATACTGTCTGCGTGCCCTGCTGGTACGCCACAACTGACACATGCGGCGACAATACTATTTCGCAACTTGTCAGGGTTGAAATGCTCTGTGTCGGCACGGTGTCCGTGGCCATGACGCTTCACGATAAGAGTTTGCCCACCCTCGTGCATTACAGCGCCCCTGAAGCTTCTGCAACTACCTTGCTAATGTATACAAAGAACCCGAGTGCAACTAAGGCACTACCGGCGCTAAACTGCAAAAAGCCCTTGTTGTCTTCGCGCCATTTTTGAATTTTGCCGATAGAATGACCGCTGCCAATAAGTGACGAAACAACCACAAGGCTTGAAAGTGAAATAACGACATAAATAACCAGGCCGGCAATTTGCCAGACGCCAGGAAGCTCGAGTAATACCAAGGCGCTAATAACCATCGAGGGAATGATGAAAATAAGTTCACCGACGACACTTGTAAGGCCAAGGCTAAATGCTTCGACACTTCGCTTTGTCGCTTTGCTGCGGTCAGTAAGGTGCTCAGCGAACGAGCGAGGAATCCAAAGTTTCGTGCCCTTTTCTTTGCGGAAGTAGAATAGCCAAACTGCAACACCAATGCCAAATACCAGGCCGCAAGCAATAGCCCATACAACTAACGGCACCTCAATTGGTCCGAAGCTATGAAGCAGCAATAGGGAAATGAATGACAAAACGAGAAGGGTCATGATGCCAACGCCGGCGATAAAACCCCAACTTAAGCGGAGTACTTTTGCCTGTGAACGCTTGGCGCCAATAGCGTGGCCGCTAAGCAACGTTAAGACGCTCACGCTCAGCTGAAAACTGGCATGGATGAGGGCCGCCAGAGCGACAATTGCGAGAGAAGAGGGGATGTCCATAATGTTTATTTTTTTATTAACCTCTAACTAAGTTATACCATAAGCAGAACAGGGGTGTCAAAGAAAGGGCGTAGTAGTTGTATATGACTATTGACATTTTATCAAGCTTATGCTAATATACATACATAACACAACAAAAACAAAAAAAGGCAACCAACCAAAATGGAACTTACCCAATCAATCATCGAACCAGTCACAATGAGTGAGGTATTAGAACTTGCAACTTGGGACAAACCCCGTTCAAGTGAAGATTTACGAGATTTTATTTCAAAACGTAGTTCAATTGCTGGTATCTAAAAGCCGATAAATAACAGTGGGGGAGTTCTAAAAGTAGCACTCCCCTCTTTTTATTTAGTTATTAATCCCCTAGTTCAAGTTTGAGCTTATCAACCGAAACTGTCAGTTTTTGACGGCTGTATTCTATAAGCTCTTCATTGCGAAGTTCCGACAGCATGACGGAAGTTGTTTCGCGGGTTGAACCAATCATTGAAGATAAATCTTGGTGGCTAATTCGGAGACCGTGCTCGTAAAGGTCCACGACAGAATCGGCGCTGAGGCGTTCGGCTAAATAAAGAAGTGTACGCATTAGTCGCTCTTTAACTGTTGCGGTATCGACTGCGTCAATTCGTTGTAAGAAATCATCGTAGTGCAGCGACATGTTCTTAGCAATTTCAGCCATAAATGCAGGGTCTTTATCGGCGTTTTCAAGCAAATCGGCTTTTTCTACAGCGTAGTAGCTGCCATCCGTCAGGGCGGTATAAAAGAACCGAACATTGCCGTGCTTCGAAAAAAGCTGTTCTGTAGGGGCGATGTCGTAGCGCCCCGCAATCCATATAAGGCGTTCTACTCCATTGGCGTTAATTGATGTAACTTTAATAAAGCCGTCGCGAATAGCCATAAGCTGGCTGCCTGAATCGCCTTTTTGCAATAACAACTCGCCTCGCTGAAAGGTTTTGAGGGGGAAGTTTTGGATGTAGCTGGCTATTTTCATAGTGGGTCTATTTTAGCACAAAGTGTAAGATGGCTTACAAATTGTTGTTCTAGAATCGTTGCGTCAAGTAACCTTCGTGTCTACTTGCGAGCGCTCTTCTTGTTAGCTACTAAATTGACGATTCCATACACAATAAGACCTAGAGAGGCGGCGCCTAGAATAATGCATATACCAACAGCTAAATAATAACCCCCAAGGCTAAAACTAAAACTACATTTATCATATGTTTTAGGGCAAATACTTTGGGTAATGACTAACGCATATTCATATATCACAGGTATTAAACTTGCCAAGGCTATACCGGCTATTAGGTATAACGGGTTTTGTTCTTTTTTGGTGATTTTAGTTTTAGCCATAATTGTTTTCATTCTAGCATTTCTAATACAAAAAGACTCCCGAAAGAGTCTTTTCCATAATTTTGGTAGTAGCGACAGGAATTGAACCTGTGACCTCGAGCTTATGAGTCTCGCGCTCTAACCAACTGAGCTACGCTACCAAATACTACAGAGATGATTTTATCAAAATCTCATCTGTTTTACTAGAGAGAGGTTGGTTGAATTAGTTTATTGTATTTCTTCAAGCTCTCTATCGATTGCTATAGTCCTATCAAGAGTTTGGCGATTGATAGTTTCGCGTTCTGCTTTTAACTCATTTACTCTTGCTTCAAGCTGGGCTTTTTTGGGTTCGAGCGCTTGCGCTTCAGCTTCGTGTTGGTCGGCCTCTTGGTCATATCGCTCAGCTTGTATGAGGTGACGATCTCTTTCGCCCTGTTCGTGCTCTGCGATGTAGCTATCAGCTTGGTTGCGTTCAGCCACGGCGAATCGTTGGGCAGCTAGAGCTTCTGCTCGGTGTTTATCAATTTGTTTTTGAATGTATCTAAGATTATTTTCCATAAAATGAACCTCCTGCTATATCTATTATATAATAGATATATCCACGCGATACTCACTGGCCTTAAAAGCTAAGCGTCCCTCGCGAAAGGTTGATTCATTCATCGTCTTCGGACTCCCAAACAGCTTGAAACGGGCTAGGGAAGTACGGGCGAACAATTCTAATCGTTTCTCGAATAAATTTAAACGAGAATTGTTAACTATGAATGATGAAATCTTCTTAAACGAACCAGTAAAAGTAATTGCGACCTTTGGTGGCGGGCATCATCCGTGCAAGCCAGTCATGTTCAAGCGGGCGAATGGGCGAGAGGTGAAGGTGACCGAACTTGGGTTGCGCCATCCCCTGCCGCGAGGCTCTAAAACTATGCATATATTTGATGTAACTGACGGCGGTGCTGATTACCGGCTGCAGTTCGATAGCGAACTTTTGACATGGCACTTAACAATGGAGGCGGACCATTATGAGTAAAACGATTGTCACTAAAACAGAGTTTAACGAAGAGCGTCCACTTATTATGCACATCGACTTAAATAGTTGTTTTGCAACCGTCGAGCAGCAAGCCCGGCCGATGCTGCGCGGCAAGCCAATAGCCATCGTGAACCGCAAGACTGAACATACGGCTATTATTACGGCCAGCTATGAAGCCAAGGCTAAAGGCGTAAAAGTAGGAATGAAATTAAAAGAAGCGAAACTGTTATGTCCGGATATTATTGCCTTAGAAAGCGACCCGTCGAAGTATCGGCATGTGTACCATAAACTGCTCGACATTATGAATGATTACTCGGCGCATGTGACGATGAAAAGTATCGACGAGGGGATTATTGATTTCCATAATACCAGCGCAGATATTTCTGGCCGTGACTTGGTAGAAATTGGGTTAGAAATTAAGCAGCGCTTAAAAGATGAAATTGGCGTATGGATGCGCTGCAATGTAGGTATAGCTACAAATCGATTCTTAGCAAAGACCGCCGCAGGACTGCATAAGCCAGACGGGCTTGATGTTCTAACGTCGCAAAATATAAGAGAAACATTAGCAGGTATGAAACTAACGGAATTAACTGGTATTGCGCACCGCAACCAAGAACGGCTAAATAGTGTGGGTATCTTCACTCCCCTAGAATTTTTAGATGCCGATGTTATTACTTTGCACCGAATAGTATTTAAAAGCGTGGTTGGCGAGTGGTGGTATAAACGCCTGCGAGGGTTTGAAGTAGATGACGTTGAGACGAAAATCGGGCGGGTAGGTAGGCAGTATGTACTCGAGCGGTTTGATTTAAGCCACACAGAAGTATTGCAACGATTGCACCACTTATGCGAATCAGTCGGAAGTCGGATGCGGACTCAAAAATTAGCGGCCAGGGGAGTTTATGTTTATGCGAAAAGTTCCGAACATGGGTACTGGCATTCAAGCGTGCTCACTCCCCTGCCCTTTTATAGCGACCAATCAATCTATGCCCAGGCGCAACGGTTAATGGCAACGGCGCCGGATGGGTTAAAGGAAATAGGGATACATTGCTATGAATTAGTGCCACTCGAAAATAACCAAGTAAGTTTATTCGCTGATCAAATTGCCCATGAACGCCATGTAGTCGATGCGATTGATGATATTAATAAACGCTATGGCGACCGCACGCTCCATTCGGCCGATACATTAGGAACGGGCATTTACGTGTCGCAGAAGATTCCGTTCGGCAGTACCCGTTACCTTTAAAGGCGGGGTCTTATCTGTTATAATAAAGAAAATTGAATAAACTTTTATTGGAGACTTTGTATGTCAGGACACAGCAAGTGGTCAACTATCAAACGCGAAAAAGGTGCTAAAGACGCTAAGCGTGGTGCCGTATTTACTAAAATTGGAAATCAAATTGCAATTGCAGCTCGTGGCGGTATTGACCCAACTATGAACGCTTCTCTTGCTATGGCAATTGAAAAAGCGAAGCAAGCAAACATGCCAGTTGCGAATATCCAACGGGCAATTGACCGTGTTGCTGATAAAAACGCTGCTCAGCTTGAAGAAGCTACCTATGAAGCTATGGGTCCAGGTGGCATTGGTATTATTATCGAAACTGCGACAGATAATAAAAACCGTACGTTCCCAGATGTACGTACTGCTTTAACTAAAAACGGTGGCCGTATTGCTGACGCTGGAAGCGTTATGTTCCAATTTACTCGCAAGGGCATTATTAACGTTGCTGCCAGCGGGGAAGATGCGCTATTAACGGTCCTCGATGCCGGTGCTGAAGATGCTGTTGAAGAAGGCGATGAACTTATTGTTTACACTGACCAAAAAGATTTAGCAAAAGTACGCACAGCAATTACTGAAGCTGGCTTAACGGTAACCGGTGCTGAATTGCAGTACGTACCAAATGGTTCAGTTGCAGTAGAAGGCGAAGAGCATATCAATAAAGTCCTCAAGCTTCTTGATGCACTTGATGACCTAGACGACGTGACAAATGTTCACACAAACGCAGATCTTGGCGACGAAGAATAATTCTCTCAATTTAAGCTTTTTAATCCATAACTAGTTCATTTTCCATCTCTATACTAAGAGCATGCTGAAGAAATGTTATGGACTGTTTTTGGGTTTGGTGGTTCTAGCGGGTAGTGCGTGCGTAACCCCTACGCACGCTTCTTCAGCATCCATTATTATTACAAATATTCGGGCGGGTAGCCAAGTCAGTGCCGCAGAAGAAGGCATAGTATTGTATAACAATTCGTCATTTGAAGTAGATATAACTAATTGGTGTTTAACGAACAAGTCAGCAATAAAATTTGCTTGTTTTGTCCCGGCCTCGCAATATGAAGTAAGTAGTATGCCGGCGTATAGTTATGCAACCCTTGTATCTAATAAGGCGGTACATAGCGACAACCAGGCAAATTATTCGGTTGTATACGAACCGGCCGCAAGTAGCAGCGGCAGTATCGTGGCGGGTTCTGACACCATCTCGCTTATTGATGCTGGTAACCAACTTATCGATCAATTCAGTTGGTCCTCAAGTGTGTCCTCATCCCAACAATGGGCTCGTACCAAATTATCACTTTTGCCTGATTTATATATTGATACCGATGCTTCTATTGACTGGCAGAAAGTTGCGTATAGCGAGTTTCCTATCAGTCAGGTGCAATACCGAGAAGATGTGCCCGAAACACCGTCGGAAGAACCTATTGAAGAACCCGAGGAACCTGAAGATCCTGGCGATACTAACCCTGTTCCTCAACCGGAAGCTGCATTACCTATAAGTATCACTGAACTGTTGCCCAATGCTGTCGGCAGCGACACTGGCAATGAATTTATCGAACTATACAACCCGAATGAAACTGCGACTATATCGTTAAAGGGCTATAAATTAGCAGTCGGACCAGCGCTCGAGAAGCTGTATGTTTTGAGTGACTACATGTTAAAACCAGGCGAATATAAAGTATTTACCAATACAGAACTTGGGTATAGCCTATTAAACACCTCTAGCCGTGTTACCTTATTTGCGCCTGCAGGCGAGATTGCGAGCGAAGTACCACCGTATAATGCTCCACCTGACGGTGAGTCGTGGGCGCTTATTGGGGATATGTGGCAATATACGAGTCAGCCAACACCCGGTGTGCTCAATATAAAAGCTATGTCACAAGACGAAGAGTCTTCAGCAAACACCGCAACAGCTTCAGTGTCAAAGCCATGTGCTGTAAATCAATATCGTAGCCCAGAAACAAATCGCTGTCGGCTTATTAGTTCAACAAGCTCAACGGCGCCTTCACCCTGCAAGCCAGGCCAAGAGCGCAACGAAGAAACCAACCGATGTCGGAATATTGTCATCGCAAGTGCAACCGCTTGTAAAGAAGGGCAAGAAAAGAATCCAGAGACAAATCGCTGTCGTACCATTAAACAATTATCAGCCGTTGGCTATGGCGTTAAGGGGGCAACGACTAAACAGCAGGGTGGTGTGGGTTGGTATATGTGGGCGGCAATTGCTGGAATTGTATTATTAATCGTTGGGTATGGGGTGTGGGAATGGCGCGAAGAGTTAAAGAAACTATTCCAGGCTGCCAAGGCAAAGTTTGCAGGTAAGGCTAACTAACCTATACTTATTATATGAGAATTATAGGTATCGACCCGGGCACAGGTATTCTTGGCTTTGGTGTCATTGATGTTATTGGCACGAAAATAACCATGGTGGATGCCGGGGTTATTACGACCCCGCCACATACGCCGCACGATGAGCGTCTGGAAGATATCTATAACAGCCTAACTGAAATAATGGATGCCACTAAACCAGACGCCTGCTCGGTAGAGAAGCTTTTCTTTACCAAAAACGTCACTACCGCTATGACGGTTGCCGAAGCAAGGGGAGTCGCACTGCTCGTTGCGCGTCAACATAAAATTCCTATTGCGGAATATACTCCACCGCAAATCAAACTTACCATTTCAGGCTATGGAAATGCTGACAAAAAACAGGTTCAGGAAATGGTCCGTTTGCAGCTTGGCCTAAAAGAAGTGCCAAAGCCCGACGACTGCGCCGATGCTTTAGCGGCTGCAATTACTCACGCATTTATGACTCGGTCGTAATCAGCCTGAAGCCCCGTAGCGATAAGTGACTGGTTGAGCGCATGTTGAATAAAATCACGATATATCGCTGCGTTATTGTCGTACAATTTGGTTAAACGCCATAACTTCATCCAATCGCCACGACGGTCGTGTAGATAAAAGCCGATGCTTGAATAACGGTCATATTCCCAGTCTTTATGAACTAAATGAATATCTGCGGATAGCCCTAGCGCTTCGTGTTCGCCGGCAAGTTTCCGGATATTCACAGATACATCTGGCTGGTTTGCAAACAGTTGATATTCGGAACGATACTGGGCAAGCCGTTGCAGTAGAATATTCATTAAATGCTGCAACGATGAAATATCAATGCAATATGCCAGTAGCTGAATGCCGTCTTCTGAAATAGAAAAGGCGAGTAAATCGATATGGTGCGCTAAACTTTTTGCGTACAAAGGGTCTTCTAATACAGACCTGGCGGCAAGTAATTGTTGAATTTGCACGCCAATAAAAGCTCGCTCGTTGTTTGTTTTAAAAAACCGCCGCGACCCAACTGAATTTACCTGTATGTGGTAATATCCATTTGTTTTCTCGGTAGTTTTATCTTTCATACTTCAACTATAGAAAAACAATCTTTTGTTGAAATGAATTTTTTATACAAAATTTAGCGGTGATACTACAGATGTGAGATAATACAGATATATGATTGCTCACGTAAATGGTGTTGTGGCCGAAAAATTTGGTAACTCAGTTATTGTTGATGTTCATGACATTGGCTATGAGGTACAGGTAGCTGCTGGGGATTTTGACTCAGCCCTCTTAGGTGAACCGGTTAAATTCTATACATACCACCATATTCGTGAACAGTCCCAGGACCTTTTTGGCTTTTCTTCATTGGCTGCAAAGAAGCTGTTTGAACTACTTATTACCGTTCAGGGTGTTGGTCCAAAAGCGGCACTCTCAATTTTGTCAGTAGGTGATAGTGAACAAGTTCGAAACGCCATTGCAAACAGCGATAGCGGGTTTGTTTCTAAGGCTAGCGGTGTTGGCAAGAAAATTGCCGAGCGTGTGGTTGTTGATTTGTCCGACAAGGTTGGGCTAGCTGTCACCGTTGCTCACGCGAGCGGTATCACTACCGTAACTGCTGGCGACGAAGCACTTGAAGCATTGATGGCACTTGGGTACACCCTAAACGATGCCAGTGCTGCACTAGAGAATATTGCGAAAGACTTGCCAACTGCTGAACGTGTAACCCAGGCGTTGAGAGGTTAACCTGCTATGGCTATTCAACGAATTGTCGACACAAGCGACCACGAAGATGATACAGAAGAAAAAATCATCGAAGTCTCACTGCGTCCTGGTACATTTGCAGAGTATGTTGGGCAAGAACGTCTAAAGACAAACTTACAGTTGGCTATTGATGCTGCTAAAAAGCGCGGCGAACCACTTGACCACATTTTGCTTTACGGGCCTCCTGGGCTAGGTAAGACGACCATGGCTACCGTTATTGCTAATGAAATGGGTGCGGCTATTCGAGTTACGGCAGGGCCTGCGATTGAACGTGCTGCCGATTTAGCGAGTATTCTTACGAGTCTTCAGGATGGTGATATTTTGTTTATTGATGAAATTCACCGCCTAAGCCGAACTGTTGAAGAAGTACTCTATGCTGCAATGGAAGATTACAAATTGGACATTATGATTGGTAAGGGCCCAGGCGCCCGAAGTGTTCGCCTAGACTTACCAAAATTCACTATTATCGGTGCAACGACGCGAACTGGGGCATTAGCTGCACCACTTCGCGACAGGTTTGGACACATATACCGTCTTGAATTTTATTCTCACGATGAAATCGGCAGTATCATTAGCCGCGCTTCATCAATTTTAGGCACAACAATTCACCCAGAAGCAGCTGAAATACTTTCAACTCGGGCTCGTTTGACGCCTCGTATTGCAAACCGTCTGTTGAAACGGGTTCGCGACTACGCTGATGTCAATGGCGATGGTATTATCGACACGGTTATTACAACCAAAGCCCTTAGCCTGTTAGAGGTTGATGAGCTTGGACTTGATGCGGGCGATCGTAACTTACTAGAGCGTATGATTGAAATGTATGGCACAAACCCAGTTGGGCTTAATACACTCGCTGCTTTAACCGGCGACGAAAGCAGTACAATTGAAGATTTTTACGAGCCCTACCTCTTGCAAATTGGTTTATTGGAACGCACTCCGCGTGGCCGACGGGCTACAGCCCGCGCCTATACTCACCTGGGAAAAACATTAAGCGATGATTCATCGAGCTTGGTATAATATATTTATGAATAACGAAGAACCTCAACCAGTTGCATACGACGCCGAAGGCCGACCGCTCTATGCGCATCCACCAGCCCCACAGCCAGCCCAACCGACGACACCATCAGTTGTTCAAGTTATGCGTCCAATCTCACCAGAGAAGGCCGTAGTAAGCCCTGAAGACCACAAACGGCACGAAGAGTCGAAAGCACAATACCCATTACTTAACCTTAGTGATGGTGAATATGTTATTAGCGCTGTGCGTCGCCACCCAATTGGTTTAATTCTTCCCCTTGGCGCAGGTACGATACTTATCGGTATCGCACTCGGCGTGCTTCTTAACTATGATATTTTCGTAGAAGAATTTGCTTTGACTGGTTTTGCTTCTGAAGTTGGTAACATTGCTACGCCTGTATTGCTATTCTGTCTTGTTGTGGCCCTTGGAATGTTTGTAAGCTGGTATGTGTACGTGAGCAACAAATTCTTTCTTACGAACGAAAGTGTTATTCAGGAAATTCAACACAGCCTCTTTTCACGCCTTGAACAAACCGTTAGCTTGTCTAATATTGAAGATGCAAGTTTTACCCAAGTGGGAATTTTCCAACAGGTATTAGATTACGGCGATATCCGCCTCAGTACCGAAGGTGACGAAACAACGTACCGTTTTAGTTACGTTGCGAGCCCTAAAAACCACGTCAGTGAGCTAAACGACGCTGTTGAAGCTTTCAAAAATGGTCGCCCAGTCGGCGAATAATAATTACTTATTACGATTTGTCTTGATATAATCGTCTTCGTTTTGAAGAGTTGTGCGTAATGTATACGCCTTACAAGTGTCGCCGCTACAGTTGCTACCTTCGTAGCTAAAGTCGCTATCAGCTTCGCCAATCTTAACTCCAGTAGGGTCCTTAAATAATTCAGGGTCTACAGAGGGGAGTATCTCACTGTTAACTACACGAGGGTAGGCTTTATTTTCTTTAAAATAAACCTCTTCCAAACTATAGTACATGGCGTTGATAGACGTCTTACGAATTTCATCGCGTGAGGCAACTTCAACGTTACTTTTTTGTACAAAGAAAAGCATGCTGGCTGCAACGAGCAGCACAACAACTATAAGGAGTTCGATAACTGTAAATCCGCGTGTGTATTTCATCTCTATAGATTATAGCAAATTAAGAATTGCCTGCGTATAATAGAATATAGAAATAAAGAGAGGGAGAATCTATTATGGCCGCGAAAAAAACTGACAAGACCGATACTGATGTCAAATCTGACGTTAAAAAAGCCCCGACAGCTGCTTCTATCGAAGGTAAACTTAAGGCGTTAGGCCTCGCTCAAGAGCAAATTATTAAACAATTTGGTGATGGCGCAATCCGTCGCCTTGGTGATACTAAAACCGTTGACGTTGAACTTATTAGCAGTGGCTCATTAAGTCTTGACCTTGCACTTGGTGGTGGGTATCCAAAGGGTCGTGTTATCGAAGTCTATGGTCCAGAATCATCTGGTAAGACCACACTGACACTTCACGCTATTGCAGAAATTCAAAAACAAGGTGGTACAGCTGCCTTTATCGACGCTGAGCACGCACTTGACCCTGCGTATGCACGTCGCCTAGGTGTAGACACTGACAACTTGCTCGTGTCACAACCTGACAACGGTGAGCAAGCACTCGAAATTGTTGAAACATTGGTACGTTCAAACGCAGTCGACCTTATTGTTGTCGACTCGGTTGCCGCACTTGTTCCACAAGCTGAAATTGATGGCGAAATGGGTGATAGCCACATGGGTCTGCAGGCTCGTCTTATGAGCCAAGCGCTTCGTAAGTTGACTGGTAGTATCAACAAAAGCAAAACTATCGTTATCTTCATTAACCAAATTCGTATGAAAATTGGTGTTATGTTTGGTAACCCTGAAACCACTACTGGTGGTAACGCTTTGAAGTTCTACGCTTCAGTCCGTCTCGACATCCGTCGTACAGGTCAAATTAAATCTGGTGAAGAAATCATCGGTAACCGTACTAAGGTGAAGGTGGTGAAAAATAAGATTGCCCCTCCTTTCCGTATCGCTGAGTTCGATATTATGTACAACCAAGGTATTTCACGGACAGGTGACGTACTCGACCTTGCAGTAATCCACGGTATCGTTGGTAAAGCTGGTGCATGGTTCGACTACGCTGATGCGAAAATTGGCCAAGGCCGCGAAGCAAGTAAGACATATCTTGCCGCTAACCCTGAAGTACTTGATGAAATCGAGAAAAAGGTACGCGTGAAGGTTGCCGAAGAACTCGCTTAACCTGTGCGTGTTCATCGGTTTACATCTTCGGATTCCGATGTTGAAGGTGAATCTACACTAAAGATAACCTCCATCTCTCTTCAAGTACGCGACAAGAATCGTGTTAACGTTTCAGTAAACGGGAAGTACCGCTTTTCGCTCGACTATACGCAAATCGCCGACCTTGGGGTAAAAGTTGGAAACGAATATACCGAAGCGCAATTAACTGATCTCGAAAACGAGAGCCAATTTGGCAAGCTATATATGCGGGCGCTTGAGTATTCACTTATGCGCCCGCATAGCCAATATGAACTTACGCAGTATCTGTACCGAAAAACTCGTGATACGCTTACGAAAACGGGTTCAATAAAAAAAGGCGTCAGCAAAGAACTGACCGAACGCGTGTTTGATCGCATTATTGAAAAAGGCTACGTTAATGACGAAGCCTTTGCTCGTTATTGGATAGAGAATCGCCAACTACGTAAAGGTATAAGTAAACGCAAACTACAAGCGGAGCTTGCTAGCAAAGGTGTTAATAGGTCAATTGTCGAATCACTTCTGTCTGAAACCGAACGAAGCGATGAAGATGAGATTTTAAAAATTATTGAGAAAAAGGCGAGTCGCTATGACGATGAGCAAAAGCTCATTGCTTACTTGGCACGCCAGGGCTTTAGCTACGATGATATTAAACAAGCGATTGCAGATTCAAAGAATACCGACTAAGAATCTGATTGCGAACGAGTTTCTGGTTTTGCGGCGCGATTCCCAGCTTTAAAAGGGTTAACGAATTCGGTACGTAATGCTTGCATGACCGGTTCGACACTTCGTTGTCGTGCTGAGCGGACGATAATTTCGTTATCAGTAATTTCGATAATTTGAGTACGGCTAATAAGTAGCCCGGTATCCGTTAAGCCTTTAAAGAATCCACGCTGAACAGTAAGCTGTTGAATAACAAAAGAATCCGTATCAACGGTATAGTCTTCTACTTTACCAAGTCGATGTTTTGTGTCATCAATAACTACCATGCCATTAAGCGAAAAGCCTAATTCGTACAGCTTTTCAATTTTGATAACATCGTGGACACCGATAAATTCATCGTTGCTATTAATTATCATTCCAACCCGGCCCATTTCACGAATATCAGCAACTCGAAGAAGCGCAGGTCGTTCACTGAGTAGTTGGCCTTCAACTTCAAACGCAACAATTTTCAAGTTTGATGGGTCGATAATAGGTTTTTGAGTAACGGCTAAACGGCCACCTGTTTGGAGGCTCATTACAGGAGTGTTCAGTAATCGAGTTCCAATTATAAGCATATGTGTTTATAGTATAAGCTTTTTTGACTACGGGCGCTACAGGGACGTTGTACGGAATATATTATTCGTTAACGGGGTTTGAGCGTCCAGCTGGTAAAGCGGGCGGGGGAGTAGCTTGTGTGCTGGTGTGGAGTGCATTTAATCGAGTTAAAGTAACTTGATCGATAGAGCCAGCGTTAATAGACGACGTATAGGTAGGGTCGGTTGTAGAACTGTCTTTAAGCGTGTTGTTAATAAGTAGCACAGCACCAGATAAACCAGCGGCAATGAGTATAAAGAATAATGTTAAATGGAATCGTTTTGAAAGTACTTTAAGTGGTTTAAGTATGTCGATTGAAGTTGATTTTTTTTGCTTTTCCATATGTATTACCTTGTTGCAATCATTATCTTAATATCATCAACAGTTACAGAATCAGAACGGCCACCGCCTACATGCGATATTCCAATACTCGAAACTTGCATCTTTGGTATATTACCTTCAATGTTATCGAGGAATTGAATAAGCTTAGTATATGAAACGGGAGCTTTTAAGCTGACGGTCATGGTTGGGTTAACGCCAGGGGTTACATCCCCAAAATCAATTTTTGCAATTGATATGCCAGAAGCAGCTGCATAATTACGAGTGTCACTTATTGCTTGGTTCTGGTAGTTTGCTGGTGTTGCAAACATTTGGTTAGCTTTCGCAATCAATGCTTCGCTTTGTGTTAATTGGCCTTTTAAGCCTTGAAGCGCCTGAACCTGCCCGTTGCTTGCTTCGGCATCAGCAATGGAGTGGTTTACTTCTACTGCAAACGTACGGACTTCATTAAGGCCGAGGTAAAATAGCCCAAGCCCACCGGCAATAACAAGTACTAATGTAACAAGCAGTACTGCTCGAAGTGATTGAGGTTTAAAAGTTTGCTTAGCCATTATTGTGTTACCGCCTTGGTGAGGGTGAATGTTATATCGACACTTACAGGATAGCCATCAATACCGTTGCCTGATTCAACAATGGTTTGGAAGCTTACACCGGAGAACATAGGAGATTTTTCAAAATTCTGACGAAGTGTTACTGCATCAGCAGATGTTTTTGCATATACCTTAGTAGCGGTTGGTGCACCGTTGAATGAGCTGTCGTTAAGCGATAACTTTCCAAAAACGGTATTTGCGGGCATTAAGCGAGCAATATTAACGAATACTTTAGAATATCGAACTTCTTGGTCTAGCAGCACCTTGGTTTCAGCGAGGCTGGCACTAAGGGCGTCAACTTGTGATTTTGTCGAACTGTAGACATCAGCCCTAAGGTCATTCGAAGCTATGGTCACTTCAGAGTTGGTTTTTGTAATACCCAACACCCTGTATGTCACGTACATTGAACCAAGAACAAAGGCGGTTGCGAGTAAAAGAATAACAATATAGCGAACCAAAATAAGGTTCGTGCGCGCTGCCCGAATTTCAGCTTTTTTGTCGATAGGTAATAAATTTATCATTTCCAAATATTCCCCGGTTGTAAAATTGAAGCGCCAGCGACAGTGATGTAGCGTGCCTTAAACTGCTTCGGCGGTTCTTGTAGTTTGCCGAAGTCTAACTTTTGCCAAGGGCTAGCGACGCGGGCGGCCATGAGTAGGTTTTCGGTAAAGTACTCACCGATTCCCGGTACGTTGCTGCCGCTTCCTACTACGAGAAGCTGTTCGAGCTTGCGGTCGTTGCTAATACGTTCGTTGTAGTAGCGAATAACTTTTTTTGTTTCAATTAAAATGCGTTCAAGGTTAGGTGATAACGCCTCGCGAATTTTTTGTTGCCGTGGGCCAGCACTTAGGCCGTTAAGGACCTTAAGTTGGTGGGCGTTTTCAAGGGCTACGTTAAGCTTCTTAGCGATATCAAGGGTAAATGTATTACCACCAACAGGTATGCCCCCTGTAACACGTATAGAGCCGTGGTCGAGAATGGCAATATCGGTACTGGTTGGGCCAATATCCACAATAACAGTAGGCAATGAGCCGTCTTCGGTTGCTGTAAGCACTCGCCCAACAGAAGTAATGCTTGGTTCAATAAGTACCGGTTGTAAACCAGCCGCTTCGACGCTTTTTGTAATGTTATCTAGGATGGTCCGGGAGACTGCGCTCATTAAAACAGTAATTGTTTTCTTGCCGCGTTCAATAATTTCGTAATCGATGTAAAGTGTTGATGCAGGAATTGGAATATATTGTTCAGCTTCAAGGATAACTGCTTCATCAAGGTTCTTTTCAGCAGAAGAAGGAAGCATAAATGTTCGCACATAGCTTCGAGCCGTAGGGATGGCGATAGCTACTCGGTTGCTTGAAAGCGTGCCGATATTTTTTTCTTGTCGGAGCGACTTGATGCTATCGGTCAAGTAAGTAGAGTTTTCGTTTTCCATAGAATCTTTAATTCTAATTGGGTCAAGATCGAGTGAACCATAGCCATTTACAAGCCATCGTTTCGAATCAACAGACATGATTTTAATACCAGTACTACTGATATCTAGTCCGATGATTGGTTTATCTTGATAGAAGAATTTTGACATATGCCCACGAATGTAATTAACCTCTGTATTATAGCACGAGGAGGCGAGAAATAAGCATAGTGCCTATGTTTATTCAATGTTCGATGAAAGCTGTGAAATAGGCAACATAACACTCGCCGCAATCATACCAACCATGCCACCCATCACGACAATCATGACAGGTTCAATAATCGAACTAATACCCTGAATGGCAAGGTCAACTTCTTCTTCGTAAAAGTCGGCAACTTTAATAAGTACCGTATCGGTTTGGCCAGTTTCTTCACCAACGCCAAGCATTTGGCTGACAATAGGCGGGAATAATTCATTTCCTTCAATAACAGAAGATAAAGATTTACCATTCTTTACTTCAATCGCGGCACTGTTAATAGCTTCCTCGTAGAGCACATTACCGACAGCCCTTGAAGTGACGTCGAGTGATTCAAGTACGGCAACACCCGCGCCCATGAGTGCAGAGAACGTACGGGCAAATCGAGCGATAGATATTTTTTTAACAATAGTGTTCACAGCTGGAATTTTCAAAATAAGTGAGTGGAATTGGCGGCGGCCTTTTTTGGTTTTTACGTAGCGTGAAAGCCCAAAGATAATTCCACCGATAGCCGGAAAAAGAATGTACCAGAAATTGGTAATAAAGCCGCTAATCGCAAGCATGAATAGGGTAATTCCAGGGAGTTTCGCATCAGCACCACCAAGGTCAACAAGAATTTTACCAATCTGCGGAATAACAAATAACATCAAGCCAAAGAAGGCGAGAACGGTAATGAATACAAGCACCATCGGGTATGCCATGGCACTTTTAATTTTCTTACGAATAGCCGTACTTTTTTCAAGTTGGGCTGCAAGGCGTTTCAAGATATCGTCAAGAATACCAGCGGATTCGCCGGCATGCACCATGTTTACGTAAATGTCATTGAAGGTTGTAGGGTGCTTCGCCATAGCGTCACCAAGGTTCGTACCACCTTCGACGTCTTTCACGATAGTGCCAAGAATTTTCCTCAGCGCGGCATCTTCGGAGTGCTTTTCGAGTGAGCTTAGTGAACGAAGTAAAGGTACACCAGCACCGACCATGGCGCTTAACTGGCGGGTGAAGCTAACGAGTTGGTCTTGTTTTACTTTTGTCGGCTCAAATAAGTGGTCGAAATCGATACCAGTCTTTTTTGCTTTTAAGACACGAATACTAATTGGTCGTAGTTTTTGCTTTGTAAGCGCACTAATAACACTCGAGCGGTCGGGCAGCTCGGTTTTACCTTTGATAACGTTGTTCTGTTCGTCAGAAGCAATGTAGGAGAATCGTGGCATGATTAATCTCTACTGACCCTTAGGACTTCTTCGATTGTTGTTTCACCGCGCAGTGCTTTAATGAGGCCATCAATTTGCATGGTAATCATACCTTCAGTAATTGCTTGTTCTTGAATTTGGTCGCTGGTTCCGCGGTTAAGAATGAGTTTTTGAACTGCTGCCGAGTTATATAGCACTTCGTAGATACCAATTCGTCCTCGGTACCCTTCTTGAACAGACTCTTGGTTGAAATTTGCATCAGCCCGCCAGAGCGTTTTAATACCATTTTCATCAGTACTTAGTGGAGTGTCGCCACCAAGCCCTGCGGCCATTGCTTGTTTTTCAAGCTGGTGAATATATTGGAATGCTTGGCCTTCTGGAAGGTGGAATAATTTCACAATTGAAGCTTTTTCTTCTTCACTTGGAACATAGGTTGTTCGTGATTCTTTGTGAAGGCGGCGAACAAGTCGCTGTCCTACAACGGCACGAACAGTACTGGCAATAAGGAACGGCTCAATTTGCATCTCGAGCAAACGAGGAAGGGTAGTTGCGGCATTATTTGTGTGCAGTGTACTAAATACCATGTGCCCGGTAAGCGCAGCCTGGATTGCCAGGTTGGCAGTTTCACCATCACGGACCTCACCAACCATGATAATGTTTGGGTCTTGACGAAGCAGGGCGCGAAGGCCGCT
>Ga0247815_10000466_pt1 | contig 31744 bp, 34 predicted proteins | sample UWRJL194509B1_FD_181014 | JGI IMG/M metagenome (GOLD analysis project Ga0247815, IMG submission 181014) | Plant litter microbial communities from Arlington Agricultural Research Station in Wisconsin, United States - UWRJ-L194-509B-1 | ecosystem: Environmental > Terrestrial > Plant litter >...
GTTTGGTACTGTTTTACGCAAATCGCCCTGCATATTGTCACAATTACACCTGCTGTCTAACAATCTATCTGTAGATATTTGTAATTGAAGAAGCTTTTCACCTCTTAAAGTTATTTCCTATGCGAAAATTGAAACTACAGGTACAAATGACGATTGACGGCTTTGTAGCGGGCCCGAACGGCGAGCTAGACTGGATGTGGATATCTGGTGAACGTGATGAAGCCATGTTTCAGAAAGTAATTGAGTTAGCCGATAGCTGCGATACTATCCTGTTAGGACGCAAAATGACACCGGGCTTTATTGAGTACTGGGAAAATGTGGTAGACAATATACCCGACAGCAAGGAACAACCCTTGGCGCAACGAATGGTAAGTATGCGCAAAATCGTTTTCAGTCGTACACTCAATGCTATTAACGGCAGAAATTTGGAAGTAGTGATCGCAGACCTGGCTACTGCAGTGCAGGCGCTGAAGCATGAATCTGGTAAAGATATCATGGTTTATGGCGGGGCAAGCTTTGTAAGTTCCCTGATTAGTCTGGACCTGATTGATGAGTATTATATTTTCAGGAATCCAGTGGCAATTGGAGAAGGCCTATCGATTTTTAAGGACAGAAAACCGTTGAAATTAGAAAGTTCTATCGCTTACAAAAGTGGAAAAACGGTAAATAAGTATCTACCATTATAAGCAAAATGAATATGAAACTTCTCCTCACTTCGGCTGGCATTAGCAATATAAGCATACGTAATGCACTGGTAGACCTCTTGGGCAAACCAATTGAGCAGTCCAGTGCCCTCTTTGTCCCGACAGCAATACATGCAATAGCTGGTGGCGGTGAAATATTAAGGAAGGTAATCTGCGGATCGCTGGGTGACCCGTTTTGCGAATTGGGATGGAAGTCGCTGGGCATTCTGGAACTTACCGCCCTGCCTAGCCTAAGAAGGGAGCACTGGGTACCCATGCTGCAAAATACAGACGCATTGCTTGTTGGAGGCGGCGACTGTCAGTACCTGTGCCATTGGATGCAGGAATCTGGACTGGCAGACCTCTTACCGTTTATTTTAGACAAGACGGTTTATGTGGGATTAAGCGCAGGGAGTATGGTAATGACTCCCTTTGGAACAAGCTACGATGCACATACACTGCCAGCCAAATGCGATAACTCATTAAAAATGGTCGATTTTGCTATACACCCTCATCTGGACCACGAGTGGTTTCCAGAAAACACAATGGAGAACCTGAAAAAGCTTGCTGCAACGATAGCCATGCCGTCATATGCTATTGATGATCAGACCGCGATTAAAGTGACTGACAAGGCAGTAGAGGTTATTTCCGAAGGAAACTGGAAAATGTTTACGTCATAAAACGGAGATAGCTGAAAGATAAAATCTTCAACATATCTGTGTCGAATAAGAAGGCCACTGCTTTCATATCTAAGTTAGTACTTATAATTCAATTGATAAACCTAATAGGAGTTTAATCACCTAGGAAGCGGTTAAAAACTATTGTTGTATTCATTGGTGCAACCGCAGGATAGGTTGTGTAATTTAGTGTAAGGTTGATTGCATTCAATGTGTATGTTGCGTTTTCCAGATAACTACCACTCACTGGACCTCTTGAAATTATATTACCACCCCGATGAACTGTTACCTCTTTAAAATTTGTGATCAGCTTATCCCCCTGTGTGCTATATGTACCCCGCGCGGATGTAAATTGATAAGTGGCAACATCTACAGATGTAAATTTGACGCTATCACCCCAAAAATGGATTTCCTTATATGAGATTACGGATCCATCAAACCGTACGTTCTCTAGCCAATACCCGGTTAGTTCAATTGGAAAAACCGCATCAGGTTTATCCTTTTTGCAAGCGCCAGCTACAATAACTAACAATAGTAAAATTTTTACCAAGCCTTTCCTTTGTGTTGTGATTTTCATAAGAGCGTTTTTATAGTGAAACGCCTGCTAAATGGAATACGCTACAGTTGCATGAAAATAAAGAACTGACGATCAAACTGTTACTTGGAAACATTCATTAGTACTGTATCGTCGGCGTTATTTTAAACATTAATTCGACCGAAGTGGCAACCACAATGGTGAAATTCACTTAAGCTCAATCTAATTCAGTTGTATGGCTGTAGTGGTGAAATTTTAAGAAAGGTTTTAATAGATTGATAGCCGATGCCACTGCTTTCATATCTAAGTTAGGATTTATAATTTCTATAGATAAACGTAAAAAAAATTTAGTTAGCCGGGAAGGGGTAAAAAACCACAGTTGTAGGAGTCGCTACACCCGCGGGGTAATCTATATAATTGATTGTCAAAATATAATCTTTCAATGTAAACCTTGCGTTTTCCAAATAAATACCGCTCACTGGATCTGTGGAAATTACCTTATTACCCCGACCTATCATTATTTCTTTAAAATTTTTGATTAGACTATTCCCCTGTATCCTAAATTTACCCTTAATGTATGTATGTTGTAAAATTGCCTGATCTGAATACATAAAATGAACGCTATCGCGAAAAAAATGGATGGATTTAGATAAGATTAAGGATTGTTCATAAGTTTTGTTTTCTGTCCAATACCCCTGTAGTTCACTTGGAGCAACAACAACAGGTTTGTCTTTTTTGCAAGCACCTGCTACTATAACTAATAATAGTAAAATTCCTAACCAGCATTTCCTTTGTGTTGTGATTTTCATAAGAGCGTTTTTATAGTGAAACACCTGCTAAATGGAATACGCTACAGCTAGATTAAATAAATTACTAACGATCAAGCTGTTGGTTAGTAAATAGACTTTTACAAACTAAGCTGACCTTAAATTGAATGCCGAAAAAGAGAGTTAACCTTAAAATGCACGGTTTTTAAGGTTAGCTCTTTTAGTACGTTTTGCAACAGTAGTGGTTTTACCGGACATACTCGCCATTAGCTGTTAACACTGTCAGAAATATGGGCAGCAATTAGTTCACGGTTCGTCTTTAGAAGATTTCAAGAATCTGATTTGGCCTTTAGACGGAGATTATTAACTCCCGATTATACCCGTTGTATTTTTCATTGATATATCCATGTGGATTGCATATAATTTCGGTCCGATCAATTTGGTACCTTGTTGGCGTATGAATGTGGCCGTGTATCCAATATAAAGGTTTATACTTTGTAATTAGTTCCTCAAGATCAGAGGCATAAGCTGCTGTTACCGGATCTTTCTTATATATCTCAGGCACGGATTTTATGCTTGGTGCATGATGAGTAATAACCACATTTGTATAATCAGCTGATTCTTTCAAACTTTCCTCCAGCCACTCTTTTGAAATCTGATGGATCTTGAAGGTGTCAATACTTCGAAGTTTAGAATAGGAAGGGTCTCGACGTATTTGTCGATAGTCGTTCATAGTGGCCTGACAAATGATCCCATATTCAACGGAACCTCCAAACAAGGCGAAGTCAGTCCATAACGTTGCGCCATGAAACCTTATTCCATCGATTTCAATTCTGTTATTTTCAAGAACAGTTATATTTGAGCCTTTTGCCGCCTCTGCAATTTTATAAAGTGTCTTTGGATAGGAGCCTTTATAATATTCGTGTTGCCTAAGATGTGAATTACTGGTTTATTTGGGATACGTTTCTTAATCCACTCAATCCCTTTCGTTCCAAGATTGGTATCCCCGGCAAAAATGATCAGATCAGCATTTTCAAAATTAATGTCAGAAATTCCAAACTCCTAATGTAGATCACTTATAATTTGTATCCTCATTTATGCTAAAATACCGTGACTTTTATGAATGATCATGGATGAATACCTTGTGTAAACGTAAAAAAAGACACGCCCTGGTACGTTGTTCTTAGGGCAACGTGGCGTGTACTGTAAATGCAAATGTTAGAAATTATCCCTAATAAAACAAAATATGAGGAAATAAATTTAACTGCCAGTCGTGTTGATAGTAATCAAATGTACCGATGCTAATTGGTGGTAGAATTTTTCGGTATGTACATCATGCTATCAAATTATAATTGATTTACTTTGTAAATCACTATTCTAATATGGCCCAAATAGATTTTTCTATAAACCAAAATATCAAAGTTACAGTAGATGCTATTGTATTTGGGTATAACCAGGAAAATGGAATATCTGTATTACTGATCAAACGTAAGATTGAGCCCTTCATAAACGAATGGGCATTACCGGGTGGTTTTGTGTTAAATAATGAAACTCTGGAAGAGGCCGTCAAACGTGAGCTCCAGGAAGAAGCCGGGGTATCAATTGACTACTTAGAGCAGCTTTTTACCTTTGGCAAGCCCGATAGGGATCCGCGGGCGAGAATTATTTCCATCTCATACTTTGGCCTGGTAAAATCAGCGGACTTTAGATTACTTGCATCATCAGATGCTTCTGAAGCGGCCTGGTTTAATATATACGAATTACCCGCCCTCGCATTTGACCATGCGGATATTGTACAAAAAGCAATTACACGACTGCGGGCAAAGATTACATATGAACCAATAGGTTTTGAACTTTTAGACAGCAAGTTTCTCTTTTCCGATCTGGAACAGCTGTATATGAAATTACTTGACCGTGAGATAGACCGAAGAAATTTTAAAAGGAAGATGATGTCTTTAGGACTTGTGATAGAACTGAACGAAAAAGCTTCTTCCACAACTGCTGGTCGCCCAGGCAAGCTGTACGCTTTCGATAACGAAAAATATAAACAACTTAAAATTAAGGGGTTCGACTTAGAAAAGTTACTTTAGTCGGCATTGACAATTGTCAAATAATAATTTGTGTAAAAAACACACAAATTATTTGGATGCTAAATATTAAGTTCCTTTATTTGTGTCATAATAACGCAAATACATCTTTGTACCTAAAGCAAACCACATGTTCGGCATCAAGCACATCAAATTCGATTCAATGACTTATATCTTCCATTTCAAAAATGGAAGTATCTTTAGAGAAGGGCGAGGACTTTCGTTTTTCTATTTTGCACCTAACAGTTCCATAGTTGCAATCCCGATGGGAAGTAATGATCTTCCTTTTATATTTGACGAGTCGACGAATGATTATCAGCAAGTCACCATTCAGGGCCAGATTAGCTACAAAATCAGTAAACCCAAGGAACTTGCAGACGTGTTGGATTTCACCGTCAATGATAACGGTCAGTACAAGAAAAACGATATTGAAAAATTAAACCAACGGATTATCAATGAGGCGCAAACAGCGACTTCTTCATATATACATAGTATTAAGCTAAAAGACGCAATACGGTCGGCAAAAGCGATCGAAGACAGGATTCTTGATGGTTTAAAGTCGTCTGCAGCAATCGGAATGCTTGGAATTGAAATTCTTGGTGCAAATATCCTGGGGATTTCTGCTACCCCGGAAATGGCGAGGGCTTTAGAGACAGAAACGAGAGAAAAACTTCAGCAGGAAGCAGACCAGGCTATTTATGAAAGAAGAAATTTTGCTGTTGAACAGGAACGAACCATTAAAGAAACGGAGTTAAATACAGAGATTGCTGTCGAAGAGAAGCAGAAACAGATTGCAGAGAAGAAAATGGAGACCCAGATTCAAAAATCTGATAACGACAGAAAGCTTAGGGAAATGAGATTAGAAGCCGACATCTCGGTTGAGAATCAAAGAAAGCTATTTCTACAGCAAAAAACTGAGAATGACAAAATGGAGGCGGAAACACAGGGCTATGTTATTGAGGCCACTTTAAAACCATATAAAGAAATGGACTGGAAAATTCTAACGGCATTAAATAACAATCCTGATCCCAGATTTAATATCGCTCTCGCATTTAGGCAACTGGCAGAAAACGCTGATAAAATTGGCAATCTGAATATCAGCCCGGAATTGTTGGATTCGCTTTTAAGTGACAAGCAAGAAAAAAGGTAATGAATATTGAATACGCCATTGTCGTCAAAAATAAGACGCGTTTAGAGTCTTTAATTGAGCGGTTCAACACAAAAGCACAGGCTAAATTTTATATCGAGAGGCTTGGAGGTAGTTTTGAAGACTATGAACTGGAGCATGAGATATTTCACGCGTCACTCAATGCGCTTCAAACGGGGCTTTCTAAAGTAATTAAGTATAAAATTGTTGACAGGGCTTACCTGCCTTCATTTATTTTTTCGGAGAAAAACATAATTGTGGTGATCGGTCAGGATGGCCTTGTTGCAAATACAGCAAAATATTCTAGAGGCATTCCTATAGTAGCGGTAAATCCAGATCAGACACGGTATGATGGTGCTTTGCTCCCCTTTAACATCAAAAATTTTATGGCCGGGGTAGAAGCAGTAATCGCTGGTAAATTTAATGCCAATCTGATGCGGTTCGCTGAAGCCAGATTAAATGACGGCCAGAGATTACTTGCTTTCAATGATTTGTTTATAGGTGCTTCATCGCATGTTTCAGCAAGGTATAAAATATCATTTGGGCAGGATCTTGAAGAGCACTCATCCAGCGGATTAATTGTGTCCACTGCGGCAGGTTCAACGGGATGGATTAGTTCGATTTTCAATATGGCCTACGGTATCGTCAACGAGTTTAGCGAAGACCTTGAGCCGATGAAACCGGATATAAGCAACAATGAATTACTTTTTGCTGTAAGGGAACCATTTAAAAGTATGCGTACCCAGATCGGAATTACTGCTGGTGTAGTAAAACAAACACAGCAGTTAAGCATTGAGTCTCTTATGCCAGTAAACGGGATAATATTTAGCGACGGCATAGAAGCTGACTTTTTGAATTTTAACAGTGGTTCTGTTGCTACTATTGGAATTGCGCAGGAGACGGCTAATTTGGTGCTCAGATAAATTCCGGCAGCTTTTTAGTAACCACTGTTGAAACCCAGGATCCCATGGTTGGCACTATCTGATCTTCCATAAGCTGTGTAGTTTCGTAACGTGTCCATTTTTAATAATTATAATCTGCGTCCAGATGGACTAATTACAAATTTTTTAGATTATAAACAAGGCATGGCATTGAGATGTGCTGCAAGGAAAGAACTATTAACACCAACACTATTCCCCGTGGTAGAGTTCTCTAGCCAATTCGCTGAAATAATTATACCCCCGCCATAAGTTTACATTTCCAATCACATAAAATCGCTTTTTGGCCCTCGTTAGTGCTACATTAAGCATGTTTGGCTTTTTTGATACCCAAGCTCTGGCACCAGGCTTTGCCGGATCGCTTCCCAAAACTAGAAATACGATATCAGCCTCCTTACCTTGAAAGGTATGGATGGTTCCGCAGCGTACCAACTTATTACTCCTGAAGATCTCAGCGCATTTGTCTGCTACCGATTTAAACGGCGAAATGACAAATATTTCTGATTCTATATTTTTTAACAGCACAATTTTTTCTGACAGAAGTTTCATCTCTTCCCTTACTATATGTCTGTTCTCTACCATTGTTCCTTTCACATCAAACCATGTTGATTCACCCAATTTGCAGTTAAAAAGAATATCAGGCATTACCTTTACCATTTGTTCGTCATAGGCAATCTTGTTCGCTATATCGAACATAGGGTTATTACATCTCCGATGGGCACGCAACGGAAAACCCGTCCAAGTGGCCCCCTCCTCCTGTTCGCCAAGCCACGCTCCAAGAGGAGATACACGATCGGCCAGTGTCTGAACAGAATTTTGGAGGGGCGACCATACGAGATCGGTTTGGTAGGTGTCACTCAGCATTTTTACCAGTTTGGAATTGACACTCACAACAGGTTCTATCTGTAATGGATCGCCAATGATGATGTTCTTTTGACAACGATTGATAATCCCCGCTGCCGATTGCGGTGTGGCTTGTCCAGCTTCATCTATCAGAAGCCAGCCAATGCTCTCCTTTCCCATCGATTGAAACAGCCTGGATACGGATGCCAGCGTGGTAGAAACTACAGGAACACAAAAAAAGAAAGTCTTCCATAGGCTTTCCGCAACACTAGTACTTACACTAACTTTTCCGTCCAGGAACTCCATAAACAGGTTCAAGTTATTCCAAAAGGGCTTAGCATTGCTCATTATAGCGTATTCATGCAGTTTTAGGCTAAGGAGGAAAATATTGGAACGTAGTGTATTTATTTTTACGCTGGACCAGGGGTTGGTTTTATGGAAGGCATCTTTATCATTGAAAAAATTTTGTACTTGATTTTCATCAGGAATATTCTCCAAAGGAATGCCGTATTGTTCATGCAATGCTTTCTTCAGATTTTGGTACTTAGTTAACCGGCTCTTTATCGCCTCTACGTGCTCAGCTTTTTTTGCAATCTGTTCCCTTGCCAACCTGATGTTTTGTACAAGATTATCCAGTTCCTGCTGGATACCAATCAGTTTTTGGGTATTTTCTGCAAGGCCCGATAAATACACCGTCTCTGTTTCTTTCCATTGTTTATAAGCCCGTGTTTTTAATATCTCTTGAATGAAAAACCAGCTGGGTTTGGCCTTTTGATGTAAAGTAAGGCTTTGCTGTAATGATAGAATACGTGCATCAATTATGCGAAGATCATTACTCAGTTTTTGTTCGGCTTCCTTCAGCTGTTTGGTTTTTTTAGTGAAGGTCTTAAGTGCCTTCTGTTCGATAGAATGCGATTCCAGATCTTCAAGATACTGGCTTATCAGGTTGTGAAACCTTGTCGCTTCTTTTCTGAATTTTTCAAACTGGCCCAACAGCTCTGTTAGTTCTTTTGCGGTCTTATCAAAGAGTTCGCTGTTTTCAGTGGTTTTATCACTCTCCTTGTTATATTGAAGGGACAAAAATTTCATGAACCCCATCCTTTCTTCACCCGGATACCAAAAGTTTTTCTTAAAGGTCTGTTTGTTTTCGGCATTGCCAAGAGCAGCGGAGAGTAAGCCCCAGCTGTCGCCTTCGATCAAATCTTTCGACTGATCTATAAAATAACCAGCATGCGGAAAATGGTTCATATCAATCTTGCTTGCAGAAGGCAGTTCTTTCGATATATTCTCTACGGCGGCGTTGTTATTGCTCGCGACCACAATTCCGGCATCTGAAAAAATATCTGCATCGGGCTCATAATGGTGGAACGTGAAATCGGGTCTTTCTATTTTCTGCCAGTTTCCGAAAAGCTTTTTATTCCCCTTTTTAAGCAATTTTTGCGCCCGCATTACAATTACTTCTGCAACAATATCTGACAGTAGCGTTGTTTTTCCCGTACCTGGAGGTCCGTTAACGCCTAATAAGCCATGGGTATTTTTCAGTGGACAAACAAGCGGCTACCGCACCAAACTGTGCACTGTAAAGGCCATATTCAGGATCGGAGGGCCATCGGCCGGCAGGCATACCCTTTGGATTGAGCTTCTCCCAAAAGGCATTCACATCTGTCGAAAGGTTTATTCTATTAATGCTGGAAATACTTTTAGTTAGCATTTGCTGCAATCCTTTACCCTGCTTGTTTTGACTAAGAATAAGTTCATTAAGATCCTTAAGGTAGAAGCTGTTTAAGAAGGCTGTATCTGGATTGGCATGCTTAGATAAACTAAATGATTTGATAAATACTAACTGCTCCCAATCCAGGTCTTCAATCTCCGCTTCCCGCAACACTTTTAGTTCCCTGTCCAAATGCCCCCAATTGATAGTTGCGGTGCCCAGATCATCAAGGCATTCTGCCATCGGATTTATATCAAGCCTGTCACGAAAGGCTTTCTGTGCTTTTTCCAGTTCAGCATCAATTACTGATAGCGGCTGGTTGTTTTGAAGACACAGCAAACCATGAATGTAGGACGCCTGGATATAGCCGCTGTCTGAACTGCAGTGCCCCTGTTCGTCAACTATCAAGGCCGCCAGGCAGGTATTTCCGCTTATCCTTTCCTCCCACTGTTCTTCCTCTGAGGGAACATAGGAGATCACCTTTTCAATTTTAGCAGTGACGTCTTGCTTGGGGATTCTGCCAAGAAAAACAATATGATGCCACTTTAGGTCTTTCTTATTTTCACGCGGCAACTCCCAGGGCAACGGCGTCCCGGCTTGGAAAAGTTTAGCTTCATTAGGAAGATCTGGAAAATTGAACACCTCAATGGCTCTCCAGAAACTTAATATTGCTTTTTGGTCTGCTGGCATAGAAATTTGACTGTGCTTTCGTAAGTATTATCTCGATAATGTAATTAAAAATAAAGAGGACTGTGCCTGATAGCAAGCCTAGAACCGAAATCGCATAATAGCTTTTGACTTTCTAATGGATATAGGTCTGTATACTTAGATTGCATAAATAAGTAATTTATTGAGTAGTTGAACATCAATAAATATATCGAAAATACATTATTCACGAAAGGACATAATGCCAATACAAATAATTAATCTACAACGATCACAAGACATCCATCATTTACGAAACTGTAACTGCGGTTTATTAACTTTTATATCCAAACCAGAGAATGCGCGGCTACTTTTAGACAGATTGCTCGTTTTCAAACTATTCTGAGAGGATGCGATAAAGTTCGAGGTTTAAATAATAGCTATTGCCTTGAATTATTCTTTTCTCTAAAATACCCATACCAGACAGTTTGTCGAGGTATTTTCGCGCAGTGTTTTCCGCAAAAAGCTTTCGGTCAGTAAGATGCCTTACCTTAGTATATGGTTGGGTAAATAGCGCATCTACAAGACTTTCCGGCCTACTAATTTCATTGTCATCAATAATCGCCTCAAGAATAGCATCTTTAGCAGATATGATATCATTTATCTTATAGTATGTAATATTTGAGGTTACCTCTACTGCCTTAAGCATGTATAATAACCATTTCTTCCAGCTACCCCTTTGCGTTATTCCAGATAACCCTCCATAATATTCCTCTTTATTATCGATAATGTATCGGCTTAGAAATAGAATAGGATAATCCAAAAGGCCTTTTTTAGTCAAGTAGTGAATATTAAAAATACGTCCAGTTCTTCCATTTCCATCCCGAAAAGGGTGTATTGCCTCAAACTGGAAATGCCCTATTGCCATTTTTAAAAGAGGATCTAATGGATACTTTTTATCATCGTTTAAAAATTCCAATAGGTTATTCAATTTCGCTTCAATAATCCCTTTACCCCGCGGTGGAGTGTAAAAAACTGCGCCTGCATTTGGTCCGCTCCCACCTTCTTTGATATAGACTTGTGCGATTGGATTTCTTATTCCATCACTGAACTGGCTTACAATTCTATACATTTTTACAAAATAGTTCTCATCAAAATTATGCTGCTTAAGATGATCATACCCTATCCATAATGCTTTTCTATAATTTAATATCTCTTTTGTCGGCCCTTGCGGCTCGCTACCAGGATTTTCACTGTAGGCTTTATATAACTCATCGTCTGTTGTAAAAATATTTTCTATAGCGCTTGACGCTTTCGCTTCTTGTAAGCTTATTGAATTAATAAGCATGGCTTGATTGGGGATTGCAATACTTCGCCCCTGTAATCTTGCCAAAGCAGCCTTAGAATCCCCAAGCTGTCGGTAAATATCTATATCTTCATACAGTATCTTGTCGATTGGCAACTCAGGAAGATCATTCCATGGTTTAGTTCTGTCAGGATTTATTACATAAGCCATATACAAATATACAAACTAAGCTGGCCTTAAAAAATCAATTTTTTAAGGCCAGCTTAGTTTGTGACCTTAAAACAATGCGGGACTAGTGAGCTAACCTTAAATTACTGGACATTTTAAGGTTAGCTCACTTTTTGACCTTAAAATAGTAGTATAGATACTACCTAGCGTTATTGTTGCTGACGTTGTTTACTTCTTTCGTACCGCCAACCCCTTTGTTTATTATATAAATATGTTAGGCTCTTTCCGATTTTTGCGTTTCGATAAAAATGGACAAATATTAAACTTGTGTCCATCCCTTCAATTGAATCTATTCACTTTTAGGAATTACGTGAACGTGCCGTAAAAATTGATAATTCCCACATCTTCTGTAATTTAAAAGAATTTACCTGGTCTGATTAATGAATATTATTTTATCCAAAAAAAGCAAATATGGATGAAATAATATCCATTTGTGACTAATGTAAAAGATCAAATCGCACTCAAATGGCTATACTATTTGGCTAAGAAATTATCCCCAAAGTTTTAAGAAATAAAAAGCTCGGTAGTACTTAAGTACTACCGAGCTTTTGTGGTCCCGACGAGAATACTAATGCTTACATTATTAAACTCTTTGTCAGGCAATTGAAAACACCGATACCAAAATGGTGCAATATGGTGTAAATTTATTATCTAAAATTAGCTTTTCGACGCTTTTAGCTTTTTATTGATTAACCATGCTAAAGCCCCTACTACAATACCGACTACCCCTAATATTAGAAATACAAGCCATGATATTTTCTTTGGTTCACGATCAATCTTGGCCTTCTCATCTGAAGATTTTGAATTGTTGACAATTGCCTCCGTTTTGTGTCCAGATTGAAAAATATCATTTTGCTTTTTAATTTCTCTACTAAGTTTGACCGGAACCAGTTGAGGCTTTAGAATTGCGGTTGCCGAAAGAATACCAGTAACTGGATTGAGTAAAAGGGTAACATCTACGAGATCATTTTTAATTGCAGTCATCCCATTTACTAAACTGTCCATATTAAGTTCGGTATCCTGAGAGACAGACTTGCCCGGGATGGATACTGCAGTATCGACCTTTTCACTTGTTGTAGTAATAGTTTTATCAACGGTGATACCAGTGCTATCTTTCTTTGCCTCCTGTTTAGTTTCTACTTTAACTATGGCTTTTTCTTTATGGACCTTCTGGAAGAGCCCGCAGCTGGATAGGCAAGTGATCAAGCCTGCAAATAATATTAATTTTTTCATGTTCCTTTTATTAAAATATTAATACTGTCAAGTTTCTGGTTTAACTGTTCCATCTTATCAATGGGTTTTATACGTTTCGGACGAACAATTCTGTTAGCAGGTACCGCCGACATGAAAAGCATAAAAACAGGTATAACTAATAATTTTTTCATTTCTTTTTGCTGATTATGTAATCCTTCAGTGTATTGGCGGCATTGTTGACATTCTTAAATGTGGAATCAGCTTTAGCCTTGGTACTATCGCTATTCTCTATAATAGGCGCTACTTGGGTCTTAACTTCTTTTTTAACCTCACTAGGAACCTGTTTCCGCACCTCTTCAATGACCATCCCATACATTTTGTCTTTGTCATTATCTTTCGTGTACAGCACGTACACCAGAGATATGCCTAAAACTGCAATCAGTACTGATTGCAGGTCGTTTTTTATGAGAGTAACTAGCTGTTTGAATAGATTGAATTTTTCTTTTATTGGATCTTGCATTGCGGACCTTTATATTTTATTTAATTCCGCCAGAGTTTGTGGACCGGCAATTCCATCAGCAATCAAATTGTGTTTTTTCTGGAAGGCGATCACTGCAGCCTTTGTGTTCTTACCGAATATTCCATCTGCCGGTAGACCGAGCCTAGTCTGAATATATTTAACCTGGTTAATGTATAATTGCTCATCAGTGGCCTGCTGATCATTCTCAGGAGTGAAGTACAATGCCGCCTCACGTTTTCTCCTGGCTAACAGAATTGGTTTGCCTCCGGCATTTTTCCAAGCTTCGAATGCTTGTTGAATTTTAGGATCCTCTTTATCCTTGTTGACCAATTTCACCAGGTCAGATATCCTGAAACCGTTCGTACCTACATTATATGTAAAGCTTGTAAGCGCGTCAAACTGGTTGTGATTAATGTCGTCACGAGTTAACGAATAAACCCGGAGCTCATACCCCTTGAGAGTACTCCGGAATAAACGGATGGCTCGCTCAGTCGTGATCGGCAGATCTGTCATTTTAACTTTGGTGCCATCTTCCCAGTAAGTGCTGCCAACTCCTATTGTTGGTACTCCAACCTGATCTAGGTATGGCCTCTTAACTAACCCTTCTTCATGTATAAGGAATTGGATACCCTTATTTGAAGTCTCTCTTATCTCATTCATATCTCCCTCACTTTAAGTGGTGTGATACAAAATTACCGCCACGCATTTCCGGATAAGAGGTACAGTTCTGACAATGTATACCATTGTCAGAAATTATATTTAAATACTCCTTAAAGACTATTTATAGAAATGTTCACGACCAGTATTAAAGAGACTTGGTGATATCATCAACTTCTATTTTTACGGATGCAACTAGATCAGCATCGTAGTCTGAATTGTTGAAACTCACATTCGTCTGTGCATCGTTTTTATTGTAGTTAAAAAAAGCATTGCCTTTGGCACCTGAGACAGCTATTACATTTACCGGCTGTCCTTCTGGGCCTTCGTAGTTAAAGGTTAATTTCCAGTCTCCTACAGACAGGGTTGCCACTGTTTTCTTTGATTCGGATACGAGTACCCTTTTACTTGTTGTTGCCATCTTCTTCTTTATTTAAAATTTCGAGTTTGTTGCTTAAGTATTCTTTAATAGCCACATGTAGTGGCTGGCCTAAAAGCCTGAAGACATCATAAATCTCAATGAGCATTGTCAATTCAGCAGCATTTAGGAGCAAGTCCTCTTGATCCCGGGATGCATAGAAAATTTTACGCCCTAAGTCGGCCATTTCAATACCGTTCCCTGATACATACATTTTGTTTCCCAGGTCTTTTTGGTACGGAGTGGGGAGTAATATTCTTTCTCCCATTAAATCTTCCGCAACTACTTCTTTAAAATCTATAATTTCCGTTTTCATATATCTAAATTTTACCAATTACCATTACCTCTTCCGAGGTAAATTCCTTCTCTATATTTATCAAACAAGTTTGTGCCACTGCCACCTGCAGCCTGGTAACCGGTAAACCCCTTCGTCCCTGCAACCCGAATACCACCGTTAGGAATATCTATAGCAATATTATCACTAGCACCAACAGCGTTGGCCATCATTGCAATATTTGAACCTCCTGTGTTACTTTCAACATTGGAGAACCGTGCAAGAACCTTTGTCCCAGCTGCTGCACTAATAACGTTTGACCCAATCCCTGCAAATGATCCGGTACTATCATTAACAAATGCAATGTATCCGCCTGATGGGTTTAACGCAAATCGGCCACCCATTACATCACCATTGGTACCTTGCATGTATCCCTGCGATAATGAGAATCCGCCAATGGTTCCAGCGAGAGCAGTTATGGTTCCACTAATAGTAGCATTGGAGGCGGTTAATACGCCGCCTGCTGTTAACTGGAAGTTAGGCGCCGAAATTGAACCGGCATTAATTGCTATGCCACCTATGGTACCTGAGGTAAAATCAAAGGACATTCCTGAAATGTAGCCGACAGTAATTACGTTGGCTCTGATATACGCGGCATCTACTAAAAAGGTAAGCACTGATCCGTTATCAATAATCGTCACACCCTGATTCGCGGCCAATTGTATGTCGCGAAATGCTAAAGGCTTCAAGGTTGCAGTTAAAGCATTATACTTTGCATCAGCTGCTGCCTGCGCACTATTAAATGCAGCGGTAGCTTTACTGCTCGCGTCAGCTGCCGCCGCTATTTGCGCAGCGCTGGCAGCACTATTTGCCACCGTTGCGGCGTATTCGTTTGATGCGCCTACTGCGCTATTATATGCTGCATCTGCCCGGGCCTGTGCATCGTTGGCGGCATTCGATTGAGCAGCTGCTTGTGCGGCATTTGCTCTGCTTTGAGATATACTATCTGCGAAACTATGTGCACTTTCAGCTGCTGATTGAGCTGTCAATGCATTAGATTGAGCTGTTGTTGCAAGATTGTCTACAGCTACTACATCTTTAACTACACCATCACTTCCACGGAAAGTTAGTCTACCGAATATTTCTCCAGTATCAAGATTGATAATTAATGCGCCCGTATTACCTTGGATGACACCGGCTTTTATTTGCCTGCCATTGACAGTAGTGATTCCATACGTGAAGTCCACATCCCGAAGCCCATTAATTTGAGGATAAATCAACCCTGTCCGGATTGTGTAAAACCCTGGGATATCGTCCGGCCTAACCTGATCAGTGGTGATCAGAAAGGATCCGGATTGCATAGACTTACTTAGCTTTGAATAAACATAATATTTTGTTCCAGGAATTAAGCCAGTTTGGGTTACTTCCTGCATCTGCCAAATATTCTGGTTACCAGGATTAGAGTATTCAAGATGGAATAATTCACCTGCAGATATATTGACTGCATTTGGATCTCCGCCATAATTAGCAGTAATGAATACTTTGTTCAGCAGAAAGTTTGCAGACTGCAATCCAAATATTCCCAGCATAGCCTGAAGCACTCCGACATTGAACTTGGAAGAATCAAAGTTTCCTTCTACATCAAATACGCTCTCTGCAAGCACACGGAGATTCGCCGCACCTCTTTTAGCATTTTCCTGGCCCCTACGGTCTATAACTTTGATTGCCTGCTGATTGTCAATAGTGCCCGCGATTACGCGTTCTGTAATAGTGTAAGGAATGAAGTTGGCAATTTCGACAACGATTTTAGTTTGCGTAGTAAGCTCATCAGGGAAGTTGATATTATAAACTGTTTTGGTCACCCTGATCATTTCGTTTATACCCAGCGAAGCATCAATAATTCTCACTTGGTCCCCTGGTTTCAACATTATTCCATTTGCCCTGGCAAAAAGCGGATCCAGTTCCAACGTATACTTAACTCGTGGGATACAGTTCTCAGCCAGATATGCCTGAGTGGCGATTCTTAATCTATTCTCAGCATCACGAACAGCCTCATCAGGAAGGTACATATCAAACAAATCATATGTATCACCAACGTGGGCCTGAAACGCCAATCGAGGTAACGGATTATTGCTGCTATCAACAAATACCTTCGCGGTGATCGTCTTTGTAGCATGAACATATCCAGTAATTTCAAACTCCTGTCCTTGCAGCTCACCGGTTTTGAATGATAGCTTGGGAGTTTCTGAAGAGAAATAGGCGTTCAGATCAAAGTTTAATGTTGCATCGGTAATAGTAAATACGCCAGAGTCTGGATTAAAAGCACTGACACCCGATACAAGCCCATTAATTTGGGGAAAGATATCCTTATTTTCGTAATCGCCTTCTTTGACCCCATAAAGCTTAGTAATTCCATCAGCCTTATAAACGTTTTGTTCCAAGTAATTGCCTTCAAACTTCAGCTGAGTTGCCCCGTTACGATATCCTTTGGGAAGGTTCCGTGAACTACCATAACCGGTTGCCCTGGTCACAATGTTTTTATCTGACTGATACGAATATGAAAGGGAATATAAGCCCTTACCCATACCATATTGGAACTCAAGGCCGGTAATTGTTCCGACTTGCTTTACGAAGTTTAATCTTTTACCACCAACACCATCTAAAAACCATTCTATCCCATGCGCTTCCGCTGAAACGTCAAGCGCCGTTCTACAAGTATGACCATCGAAATTGATTGTTTTTTCTGGCAATGCATCGCATACACCTACAGTCCACCCAGGATCTATCTCATTGATATTTGAAACAATTAGGTTTGCAAGATCAAGTGGAGCCCCATAATACTGAAAGGTTTTATTGCCAAGGTGCTGAAGCTTTTTATCGTAGAGCGTGTACAATACCGATTCGAACATTACCGAATACTCAAACAACCTTTCTCCACGCTTAGTAACGGTTAGCGGCGGTGTATTCACTGTGTAAGGTTCGCCTTTGAATTGAATAGAAGAACCGATGGGTGAAATTAAGACACCAGGCAGTTGTATATCAGCCTTTATTTCTTTTGAACCCATCAATTCGCTCGTAATAGCCATTTCTGGATATACAGGCAACTGGTCAACTGCAGTACTATTATATACTATCGGTAGGTACATAAGCAAACTTACCGCCATCTACTACGGGAAAATAGGCAGAGATTTGACAATGTATACCATTGTCAAGAGGTTGATATGAGACACCTATTTTATTACCGTATTTACACTTTTTTATTTCTGCCTTTGGTAAGTACTTAAACAAAAACAGCCCCATTTTCAGGGGCTGTTTTGAGAGTTAAGAATATTGTCTGACTATGATAGAAATAGGAAAGGCAGATCAATTGGCACTCTCTTCATCATTTCTGTAGTTCCTAAATCATTAGGGTGGATTCCGTCTGAGTAGAATCGAGGATCTTGTCTTAAGTCACTTCCATCAGTTGCACCTGTGCCGATTGGATCATTATTTAACGCGGTCGCTCTATCAAAGTAGCACCCATTAAAATAAACGCCCTGTGCTGTTGCGTTGGGTATTTGTTTGTTAGCTGCTCCACATATAATGTGATTCATGATAAGGTTAATACCATATACATCACAAAGATTTTTGAACCTCCTAACATCACTTGCATTCAAAGCACCGTTTGTGCCTATTTTTATGCTTAAAAACTTAGGTCTAGTCCATCTATACTCACTTTCAAACTTAGCGGTAATGCTTCCAACAAGATTTCCGCCCCTGGCTGAAATGGTAACTACTTTAGTAGGCAACAATCCCCGTATTTGTCTTGCGTAATTGTTTAAGGGGTTGGATGGCCCTGTACCTTCCGTTATGCTGTCCCCAGCAATTGTTAAATAAGGACGATAAAGCATTATGATATTTAAATCACTCATTACCACTTTACCTGATTCTACGTAAAATACGTAATAATCATTTTGTCTACCTGCGGCCCACCCTGAGTAGGTAACTTCATATTTGGCACCCGTCACAGTATCAAAAAGGCGAACTTTAGCAGTAACATCATCCTTTTCAGCTTCATAGACATACTCTCTTCCCGGCACCAATACGATCGGAACGCTAGCTAATACAGTTGCCGCACCTGCACCATTATAGATTTTCATTAAATTGGTTACACCATTTATTTCAAAATGAGACTCACCAACACTGAAGGCACCAGTACCACCAGTAAAATGGATTATAGTATTAGCATCTGGAATAAATCTAAGTCGTAAAACACGCTTATCATTATGATAAACCCGATTCAAATGGAGGTAGTTGTTATTGGTTAAACCATTGCTTGTAACAGTTTTTGTTATCGAATCGAAGATCCAAGATCCAGCTGGAAAATTCCAACATCCTCTATTTTCGGCAAAATCATCTTTGAAAACAGTTACGTGCGTAGGCGGTCTAACTTGTGCTTTTTCAGGAACAACATTGACGGTTATTTCTAAACCTAAAACAGCACCACCATATGAAGATCCATTTCCCACAAGTATTTCACCGGCTGTATACGTAGGCATAGCTATTGGTAGCATTCCCCATCCTGATACAGAATTTGTTCCACTCCATTTTAGTTGAATAGCCGCACTCCCTAATATGGAAGTAGCTATAATCCCGTAATACATACCGGCTGTAACCTGCATACCTAATGCACTAACATCATTATCGCCTACAGGTACATTCCACGACCTTTTATATACATACCTGTTGTACATATCAAGTTCAACCTCAATTATCCTTGTAGTTGTTCCTGTTGCTGATGGAACATTAATTCTTGAAACTACACCACTTTTAGCCATTGGTGTCAAAATCAAATAAGAAGCCGCACTAACATTCCCCCCTGTTGATTCAGCTATACCGTTGCTATTAAATGTAAATTGACCAACATCAATGAGTGTATTAATTGTACTGATTTTTGAAGAGTTGCCCTGTGCTACAAGTTCATTTGTTACAGCTGTATTGTCTCTACCAACTGTATATCCAATTGCTAATTCGTATTGAGTGTTCGTCGTAGAAGTTGCAAAACCATCAGTAGTTTGATAGAAATTTCGAGTAGAGGCTATCACATAAACATTTCCATTAGACTGCATACCTATGTATTCTCCTGCTGTTACTTGCAGATTGAGGACAATAGTATTTGTGGTTTGTGCTGGCACAGTAAATAACGCAGTCTCTTTAACTTTTGTAAATCCAGTTCCGGTTGTATTTTTGGTGTAGGTGAAAAACTTATACTGTGTACCGGTTAGACTAGCAAAGGTAATAGTTTGAAGTATCCCGGTAAACTGAATAGGGAAACCATCGATAATGATTGTATTTGCAACTCCTGGTTGTTGTAGTGCCGTATAATTAGCAACAGTTTTATTGTAAGCAGGGATCAGTGTTCTTTCAAATACGGTTGCAGCTGTTGCTAATCCTGAGGTATCCGCAACAGGGCCTCGAATATCTAATGCACTAGCGATTGCAGCTACCAATCCTGTAGCTCCCACGTATAAACCTATATTTTCAGTTGGTGCTGTTCCTTCTCCACCAGAATAGCCAACCAGTCTTTGAACCGCCCTTGATCCATCAGCTACATTGGCATATATAGGTTGCCATCCCTTCAATCCCCGGCCACCTGCTGCCGCTAGTTGCTGAAAGTATGCTGTGTTCGTTGGTAAGGTACCAGCTGGTACATATCCTGTTTTTATAGATACCATGAAACTAGCCAACCCAGATGTAGTGACATAGGATACAGTATCCAAATATTCGTAAGTGGTAATTGCAGCCGACCAATCACCGCGAGGTGTCATTGCTACTTTACCTAAATTTGATGCTCCCATATCTTATATTATTGTTGCTATTAAATTCCCTTGTTCAATCGTGAAGCTTATTTGTGGCATCGCTCCTTTATAATTTATTGCCAAATCTTTGTTGGCGGTAAAGCCACTGTTTGATAGATAAAGACCTATGTTTTCAGTCGGCTTTGATCCTGTTCCACTGATGTAATCCGATAGCTTCTTGATGATCTTATCACCATAAACCTCATCCGTGTATTTAGGTGTCCAGCCATTTGAACCGTCATTTCCATCGGATCCGTCTTCACCGTCCATACCATCATCACCGTCTAAACCATCCTGTCCATTCAGTCCAGGTCGTCCTGGTTCCTGATATTCTACTTTCACTATTATCTCTTCCATCGTTTATTTGGTAATGCTTTGATTAACTCTCCAAGTCCCTTTCAAATATGTTTTCTTACTGCCGGCCGCATCTGTCACCCGCAGATCGTAATAATATTTTGTGGAGGTAATATCCCAGGTGAGAATTGCCGGAAACTCGACCTGTCCGCCTTCTAAAATCGTAAGTTTGTTTTCGCCTTCCATTTCACTCGAGAATTCGTAAGACAAAACATTTAGGATTGTCTTTAGCTGCATTCTGACTACAGCGCCTTCCAGGTTTACTGGATTCCCAGAGGCATATTGCAGGCTAATCTTAAATGATCTTAGCCCATCGCCTGCATAGTGGTCAGGTAGATCATAATTTGCGGGATTATTCATCGAACAGTTCGTATTAAGTGACCCGTAGTGTCAAGTGAAAAATTATATAATGAACCAGCAGCCGTTGTAGCTATAAGGTCCCGATTGTCGTCTACCTCAAAAGAGTAGGTACCAAAATCTTTAAAGGGCGTTGATTGTAAAACCTCATCAAACTGAAATTGAACCGCTACCGCTATTCGCCCGGTTAGATGAGTGAGCCTGTGCCAGGTAATTCCAGTTTTGATTTTAGCATTAGCTTTAACACCAATCTCCACCATTTCAAGGGTTACATAATTTTGCCGTATAAGGGTGAAAACAGCCGTTCTGCCGGCCAAGTAATCAGCAAGGTTATTAAAATATAAAGTGCCTTTGAACGTGAACAATCGTGGTTTAAATTGCACCGGTGCAAGCAAATCGTATTCAACAACTCCATTGGGCCATGTATATGAATACCCCTCCACCACCTCTGCCGGTGCCTCAAAGCTGTCAGCAGTAGTACGATCACCATCCATCTCAAGAGTGGTAGCAATCTGCCAATCGTAGCCATTAATTTTATACGTAGCCATTATAGTTGTAAACCCGCCCCCCTTAGCGATCCACCGGTTGAATTTGTATTCGCAACCATCAATTTCATATCCTTTGCCATATCAGATAATACCGATGTATTTGTAGCAGTGTCGCCTGTATATTGCTGTATCATGATAAGGCTATTCAATTGAGCTGTACCTATATTCACAAGGTCTTTTGCTGTTAGTCCGAGTATTTTGATCTGATCATAGGTACCACGAGTAACACCTTCCAGCGCGTTAGCCTGGTCACTTGTTATCTGTGTGATATTCTTTTTAAGTGCAGAATCGGATGCTCCTGTCGCTCCTTTAAGGTCAGATCCAGTGATCGCTTTGAAATCCTCCCATTTCTTAAGAGCATCACCAGTCAGCGAAGTAAATAGGCCGTTAAGCGTAGCTATCTCAGAGGCCGTAAGCTGATCATCACTCTGCGACGCTTTATCAAAGGCCTCGTAAAACTGCTCCATTGAATCTGCCAAAACTTTGTTTTTGAAGATGCTAAGCGCGGCATCATCCATGGATTGTTTAAAGAAGTCAGCCAAGTCCTGAGCAGACGTCTTCCCGCTGGCAAACATTTCTGCAAGGGTATTAGTAAGATTGTCGGAAGTGGTACCTGTAAATAGTTCAGACGTTTCTTTAGCCAGATCTCTTATCGCTTGTTCTGCATCATAACCTTTTTGCTCAAGTTCTTTTAATCGCTCGACCAGGGCTTTAGCATCACCTTCCAATTTGCCCTGGGCAAGTAATGAACTTAAATCAGCGAAGCTTTTCCCCTGCAGACTGCCATAAGTTTTCTGTACTTCGGCTTTTCTAAACCAAGTACCATGTTTATAAGTCTCACCCGAAACGAAGGACTGGCTCTGCAACTTGTCCATGATTTCATTGGCCTCTTTAGAATAAGCATCATTCTGAGCCTTTCTTAGTGCCAATTCATCACGAATTCCTTGAAGGGCAACCTTGTTATTTCTAACTGTCTGTAACTCGCGTTCCTTCAGTAAATCCTGATATTCACGTTCGCCGGCAATCGCGTTTGTGTAATAATCCTCTACCTCCTTTCGGGCAGCGGCATTCATTTCTTTTACTTTCTTACCGATAGAGAATAAAGTACCAACAGCATTTATGGCAGATCCAATAATCTTCACCGGATCACCGGAAGTTATCGCACCGACAAGATCACCAGCTGCCCCGGCAAGCTTACCAATTGTATCAAGGGTGTAACCCGCCTTAGTATCCACACCTCCGAGACCTTCAGAAAGAGTAAAGGCGGCATCTGAGGCAAGGCTGAGCCCTTTTGAAACACCAAGAAGAGCCTTATTATCTGTTAATCCGTCAATAAATGCTCCTAGCCCCGTATTTGCTTTACCGTCAACATTTTTATCAAGTGCCTTCTTCGTAGCGAGCACCTCAAGCAATCTTTTATTGAGTGCTGCTACCTTTGGAGTGGTTTTATCTGCCTCAGAATCAATTGCAAGAATAAGATCGTCCTGTTCTTGCTTTAATGCATCAAGATTGGATTGACCAGCGCCAATCTTCAGCCTACTTTTTAATCCGCTAATTAGATTTTCAACTGCAGCAGGCATGGAGCCCCCGGAGAAAGATTCTTCAAGCAGTTTAATCTGGTCAGTTATCTGCGTCCTAGTTAAAATCAGTATGTCTTGATTTAACCTTTTGGCCGCTTCAGTTTTAGCGAAATTTGAATCAATGAGTAAATCAGTCTGATCCTGATAAGCTTTAGTAAGTAGTGCCCGCTCCCCTTCCTTACCCGCTCCTTGAAGTAGTAAAAAGTCAGCATTATATTGCTGTGTTAAGGCCTTTTTCTGATCTTCGAATGAGCGTAGATCACGCAGGAGAGTGATATACTTTTCTTTCTGTGCTGTTTGTTCAGGAGTGATGAATGATTTAGTGCCACCCGCCAGGCGTTCCTGCTCACCGCCGGTCAACAGTTGTATGCCAGTGACAGCACCTACCACAGACTTTAAAATTAGCTTCGAGTAATTATCCTGAAGCTTTTTTAAATAGCTCTTATTGGTATCCAGTTCATTTTTAAAACGTTCTTCAGCCTTTTGCTCCCCGAAAATCTTCTTATAATTCTCGAAGTCCTCATAAAGAGATCTCTGTTTTTCAAGTTCCAATTCTAAACGTGCAGTTTCTTGACGATAGTTAAGATCATCAATGGCCGCGGCCCTGATCGGTTCTATCTGATCTGTTGTCTGCTTAGGTCCCAGTACGGCAACGGCCCGGGCTTCGCCATACTTTTTAGCGTAGGCGTCATACTTCTTACCCTGTTGCTCAATGTCAAAGGCCAGCTGCTTGAACTCGTCAATGATGGCACGTCTTGCTTCCTGCTCCTTGGTTAAGCCGCTTCTTTCGAACTTATCTTTTAATACCTGTATACGTTGTTGTAAAGCTTGCTGAGCACTTAATGCAGCAGCATCCGCAGCATCCTGACGCTCCCTGGCGCGTTGGGCTTTTTCTGCTTCTTTACGTTCTTTTTCCTCAGCCTTACCGTCATCAGTCTTGGTAATCTTCTGGAATTTTTCAATTTCACCCTGACGTTTCTTTAATAGTTCCCCACTATCTGCAGCACGCAAGGCTTCCTGTTGGGCTTCAGTCTTTCTTAGATCCTGATACCTTTTGATGATCTCCTTTTTCTCATCTTCAGTGGCTTTCCTCTGAACGGTACGAGTGCCATTTTCTGAGCCAACTCTTGTAGTAATGGTAAAGGTTCCTGTTTTGGATATCTCATCCATAGGAGCCTTAAGTCCACGCAATTCCTCTTTCAGATCAGCTAACCGGTCAACAGTCTTCTTGATCCTGTCCTCATTCAGTGCCTGTAAAACGAGAACTTGTTGTTCGATAAATTCCCTTGCTCTGGACGTACTAATAGCCATGGCATTACCATACTTGTCAAATTGAGTGATAGCACCAGGTATTTCATCACTAACTTGTTTAATGGTGTCCTTAAGCAGGGCCTGCTCAATTTTACTCAGCTTAGTAACTCCACCATTCTTTTCCGCCTTAGCTGTTAGTTCATCGTATTTAGCCAGAAGGGGCGTGATGTTTCTTTGGAGGTTTTGTATAGATATGCCCGTTGCATAAAATTCCTTATTCGCCTCTCTTAAGGCGTCATAGTTCAACACCAGATTGATTTTTTGTCCAACCAGTTCCTTTATATTTGCAATTTTGGTTGCGAACTGAGCCATCTTATCCGCGGTAGTCATTGAGACTTCGCCCATAGACCGGAGCTTTTCCTCTATTACATTTCCTACAGCAGTTTGAAAGTCCCCAGTCTTCTTGATCTCAGCTCTTAGTTGTACCTGGGAGATTTGAAGATTATCCAAAATCAACAGGGACTTACGACCAAGTCCATTCACGAAACTATCCGCAAGGTATGTAACATCCTGTCCAGTTTGCCGGGAGACTTTACCCGCCAGCTCTAAACCTTTTGCGAGAAGCTCCGGGGCAATCTGAAAGTTTTTTGCACGAAGAGCTGCTGACATTAATTCAATGTCAGACGTTGCACCTCTGGTGGCGGTTCTGAGAAGATCAAGTGTTTTAGTGTCACCCAGTTTGCTAAATGCTTCACGGATACCCTCACCCCTTGCAGCTAATTCCCGTGATTCCTTTAAGAATCCCAATATCACCTGGACGCTGAATGCTGCAAGTATGGCAGCACCAATTGCCTTCAATGTGTTTACAAATTTCGAGGCGGATGTATCAACCTCCTTGATTTTGTTCCCAAGATCGTCAAAGCCTTTTTTTCCGGCGTTAGCAAGTCTATTTAACTGGTTTTCAGTTTCCTGAATTTTTTGATTTAATGCAACGAAAGATTGTGGAGCCTTTGCGTAGATTAACTGATCTTGAAAATACTTCAGCCTAGTAGTTAGCACTTCCTGCTGTCCTATGGTAGCCTTTATCCTATTACCAAGTTCATCATAACCGCGTTTACCTACATTATTCAGCTTTTGTATCTCGGCTTGCGTCTCGGCTATCTTTCTATTATACTCAGCGATTATCGCAGGATCAGTCGAGCTGCCTTTAATAGATTTATATGAATCCAGTTGTATTCTTAAGCTGTTCTGAGCAACTATGGCATTTTTTACTGCCTGAGTTGTCTTATTTGTAGCTTCTGTTGCAGAATTATTAGCTTGTACCGCAGCTGCACCAAAGGCGTTAGCCTGGCTTGCTGCTTTATTATATTCTTCAGCTGTGCCTACAACAGTCCCGGACGGTATAGTCCCAAGCTTACTGGCATTTGACGAGTTTACCTCATCTAAAGACGACGACATTTGTACTGGCTTCTTCTGCAGCCCAGTAATCTCATCAAACGCGCCCTTCTTTCTTTTGATAGCCTCAGTAGCGCGATCATGTGCTTTTACTTCCTCATTAATCGCAGCAACAACTTCATTTGAGCTCTTTTTTTGATCCTGAGTAACCTGCACAGCCTTTTGCCTGGACTTAGCCTCTGAGTCAACCCCTTTGCTTATTTCCTTGGAAATCTTCTCATTTACCTCACTGGAAGACTTAGCAATATTTGCTAAAGTTTTCTTAAGTGAACTATCGTCACCAGTGATTTTGAAGTTTAATTCAGGCATTCCGCTAAATTACCCTAAGGTAATATCGGGTAATAACCGCTGTTTTGACAATGGTATACATTGTCAGGGATTTAATTTTTCTTAATATCAGAATTGGGTTTACAACCTTCCAATTACTTTAAATATTATTAAGTATTTCCTTGGAACCGACATCTTTTTACTAATATTATTAGTATAATTGTCCGTTCAAAATTACTTTGGCTATGGATGGCAAAATAAAAAAGATGCAAGATCCTGATTACGAGAAAAGGCTGAATATAGCCATGAAAGCTCATGAATTAGGTTGCTTAATATATTCTAGTGATACAGGCGAATGGTATACCCCCAGAGAGTTTGTTGAATCTGATGAAAAAGTTGTTTATACTAGGAACGGATTAACGGAATATCATAATTTCAGCACCTTTTACGCTAAATTTGCCATAGAGTCGGAGCTGTCAAAACTCCATAAAGCGGAAGAGCGGTTTCAGAAATTTATGACTAAAGTACAGAAGGCATTCGATTATACATCAAAGCCGAAGCTTAAGAAAATGTGACAACAGACCATAAGTCTGATGAATAAAAAACATATACAAAAGTTAACGGTTAACCTAAAAACATCAGCTATATGTGTGGAAGATATACGATAACCAAAACTGAAAAAGAGATTAAACAGGTGTATCCTGTTATCATCCCTGACAACTTCACTCCTAACTATAATCTCGCTCCTACTCAGCAAGGTCTAGTAATAACATCGGACGAACCTGCTATAGCTCAGCAAATGCATTTCGGATTGGTCCCACATTGGGCGAAGGACATCAAGCTGAACTTTTCTACGTTAAATGCCAGGAGTGAAGAAGCTGCAACAAATAGAACCTGGGCGCCTTTGTTATTACATCACAAAACTTGCCTTGTATTAGCAGACAGTTTCTATGAGTGGGATAAGAAATCTGGGAAATCAATACCATTCCGTTTCGTATTGAATGATCGCGAAATTTTTGCGTTTGCCGGGCTTTGGAGCCAATGGAAGAATAAAGAAAATGGTGAAGTTTATAGATCCTTTACCATTATGACCACGAAATCCAATGAGATCGTCGGTAAGGTTCATGATCCAAAGTTCAGAATGCCTGTTATTTTAGATAAAAATGAGGAGGATTTGTGGCTAAATAAGGAATTGAGCGTCCCCGAAATTCTAAGTCTTTGTGATTCTTATCCTGATAATGGAATGAGCAGTTATCAAGTATCGACATCTGTGAATTCTGCGGTTGTAAATAAACAGGCCAACAATGCGCCGGAACTCATTATGCCTCTAAACAGCCAGTAATATGAATGATCAGGAGATACCTTTCACAATTTCCTTGGCCTTCGGCGTTGAGCTGACAGTAAGGCGAATATATGAAGGTTCTCAGGTTGTGGCATTCCAATTATCAGCTGCAGGTAAGTACTTAGGTGAGGTATACCCTGATCACTGTGACGGTGCAGACGGTTTGCTAATCTGGAAGTCACATGATAAGATAGATCCTTTCATGCTGGCAGTAATTGGTAAGATGATTGAAATTCATGATGAAGAATAAATTATTTATTCTGCTGCAATAGCTACTGAGTGAGCAATAAAATATTCAATGTCGGCCATTAGCTGAAATACTTGCCGCCTATCCCAGGCAGAATTCAATTCTTGAATAGCCTCGGCGTTTTTCTCTTTGAAGTTATGCAGCTCATCTTCTACTACAGTCAAAACATCTCCAGATACCAGCACTTTGATCGTAAGATCTTTCATATCACCTTTCCATACAATAGATACGCTTCTATTGAGATCATCGGGCAATGCAGAGTCATAATAGGCATTATAGAGATAACCTTTGATAGACCTAAACCGGGGCTTTGATGATTTGATACAGTGAATTTTGCAAAGCTCCATATTTATTATACTAAGATAATTAAAACTGAAAAAGCCCTGCATTGCTGCAAGGCGATCCCAAAACTTTAAATATATATAATGTCACAAAAATAATTGTTTGGGATTTATTTTGCAAGACTATCTAATAGTTAACTCATCACCTGTAATGGCAAAATAAAGATTTTGAAGTTGATGTACGTACTGCATTTTGAGGTCAGATATCGCCATGTGTTCATCATTTAAAGCTAATAGGGTGGTCAAATCAATCCTGAAACCCGTATCCTTAATTAGGTATACCTTCCTATCTCCAATAGACAAATTCTCCAATTCGAACCCAAACTTCAGCAGCCATTCATCGGTTAAGGGAATTGCTTCAATATACCCAGTAGCACTATCCTCGTTGATTTCTTCCCCGCCGTAGCTATTTAGCGACTCAACAATAATAACACCTACACCTTCTTCATGCAGGTAGTTTCCAAGCATTAATTCCTTTACTTCCATACTCAAATATAATTATTTCGTGAATTTATATTTTACAATTGGCCGGTTGTTATCATCACGCTCAACTAGGCAACCTAATTTCATCGCGTGATAATTTAAAGAATTGTTAACTAGTACTTCTGATGCTCCATCTGAAAAATCAACCGTGATTTCTCCGCCTTCCTCCACATCTCTAAGTTGATCATGAAATTCAATCATACTGCTTTTAAAGCCTATTGTTGCAGGGGTAGGTATATTCCATATCCTTTCATTCTTAAATGTCGATCCGGATTTCAGCAACATTTCTTCCATCTTATCCAGCGATATACTTTTCCCCTCTCTTAAATAGATTTTCCAGGTGCCAACTGTACTACGTTCAACTCCTAACAACTTATAAATACCCCTTTGATTGATTAAGGTCTCGAATGCGACGCGTGTTCCTACTACCTCCATATTAAATAAATAATAAGGCCGATAATTACAGTGATGGCAATGACCTCTCCCCAGCCAAAATGCCAAGTTTTGTCTACATGTAGCTCGGCATCTTCCCCTCGAAACCAAGCCTTTAGATATGCAAATAATTGATTCATGATCTTATTACTTATATTTGAAACTTAATAGCAAAGTAAGAACCGGGAGCCTAGCTCCCAGTTGGTTTTCCTAGATGATGATTTTGATTATTAATCTAATCACCTTCTTGACCGATTTGAATGTTACCTTGAGACGTACATCAAATCCTTTCTTTGTTACTGTTAATTTTAACATACACAAAGATACCAAACGTTCGGAATATTCCAAACATTTGGTATCTTTTTTTTTATTTATTTTGAGGAATTAATCCTTGACCTCTCTATCTTCTTTCTGTACTGTTACGTCAATCTTACTTGCACCGGCTCTTGCTGATGATACAGCCTTTCCTATTTCAGTTAAGCCCTTAGATTCGTAGATCTTCATTGCTGTAACTACGTCTATAGCCTGCCTGGTCTGTTCTTCAGGGATAGGCACAAATGACAAAAAGTTCAGTTTTACACCTTTAGACTTTAATAGATCATTCACTTTTTCAAGCAAAGTAGTTTCAAACTCTGCCTGAGAGAACTCCACGATATCTTCACCTATGAGTAAATCCCTGGCAACCTCTTTGATCCTTTTGTCAATTACTGAATTTTCTGCTGTTTCATACGCTTTTGATGAATTGGTTTCTGAATCACTATCGGAGTTCATTTTTCCCAAATATTTAGCTTCACCTACATAGGCCATCGCGTCCGTAATTGAATAATCATAGGTAACCTCTATTTTAGCCATTACACGATTAGCAAATGCTGATTTGAATACACTTTCCCCTTGCATAGGATAGTCAGGTACGGTGACTTTATAAGAGCACATTCCTAAGCCTTTAGGCAAAGCTTCCCCGGCTTTTATCAATTGCCAACTGACACCGCAGTTACTTGTGTAAAGCGTTTGTACGTTTGATTGTGCTCTATCACATGAAGTGAATAGCAATGCCGTCAGGCAAATTAAGAGTGCTGTCAATAGATTTTTCATAATTAATAGTTTTTGATGTATTTGATTAATAAATAAGATCCGTAAATAACTACCAGCGGAGCCATTCCTAACATAATGGTAAAAAATAAGCCAGCGTTGACGTAATATTGGCCAACTATGTAGACCTGATACCAAAGATTTATCAGGCAGATAGCAATAATTGCTACAAAGGCATAGAGTAAAATTTTCATAATTAATATCTTAAATCTGTAAAATGTATAATCAGCCCTTTGAATGGCTTTGGGTATTTGAACCAAGATAAGAAATCATGCTTCTTCAAACCGTCATTTTCCGTTAAATCACAGAAATCATCAACGTTTACGCCCTTACCATCCACAAAAGGATAGATATAGCCATATCCAAACTTAAATTCAAAGTCTTGGAATCCCAACTTTGTAAACTGACAAATTTCTACTTGCTTGCTGGCATAAGGCTTACTAGACCATTCCCTAACTGAAAGTATAGCTTTTCCAGCATTGACGCGCTCAATTACTTTACGCCAGTGTTCGCCGGCACGGATAGTGTGGATTTTCTTTCCTTCTAAGATAGCATCCTTAAATCCTGTTGTATCTCCGCAGCGGGGGTGTCCTTTCATGAATGTTTTAGAAACAGTGAGAACGTATGTTTTAAGCTTGAGTGCTTTCATGATATAAGTTTATTGATTAGAGTATTGAGATAATTTGCATCCATTGGTTGGTATAAACCTTCAAATGATTCATTCTCCAGATTGTAGTTCGTAGAGAAAGAAAGCGATTCATAATTAGGATCCTCCTCTCCCTCATAAACTAACCAAGCAGAATCGTACCGACTGTCAGCAGCTACAGTATGAATAGCATGCGCATTCATTAACTCGTAGTCGCCAACATTCATGCTGTTCATGCGTACCGTGGACAGATGAGTCAATTCAGGAAATTTTACAAATCCAATCTTACCGTTAGTAATCTCACTATTGTATTTGTATTTAAAAGTCAGCTGATCAGTCGGCTTTTCGCTATCGATTTCTACGGTCCAGTTCATCAAATGACCTTTTACCACCTCCAGTGTGAGGTTGCAGTGATGGGCATGGAAAGAAAGTGATTGATTATGTTCAATAATGCCCGGGAAATTTCTGTGTAATTCATGGCCTTGGTGAGCATAGTACAACCTGATTGTTTTGCCTGGAGTCTCCAATAGCATAATTGAATCCAATCCCATAATATGGCAGTTGCGTAATGAACGGCTTAATATCTGGTCAATATTGTTTTCAAGTAGGTGAAGGATTAGTGCTTTCATGGTTTTAAAGTTTGTGTAGTGATTTCACTGTGATCAGGAAACCAGTACTTGTCGATTGATTCTGCTACTTTTTTAGATTTCTCAGGCACTTTATAGAGACAGCCTGAAATAAACATGATGATGGCTAATGCCACCATCAATATGCCGGTTAACTTGTTGATTGATTTCATCTTTTCTTTTTCTCCTTCTTTGCCTGTTTTATCAGGACATCCTTATTCTGTTTGATGTAATCAGTATATCTGCCGGCCCGTTCATT
>Ga0247815_10000467_pt1 | contig 31736 bp, 8 predicted proteins | sample UWRJL194509B1_FD_181014 | JGI IMG/M metagenome (GOLD analysis project Ga0247815, IMG submission 181014) | Plant litter microbial communities from Arlington Agricultural Research Station in Wisconsin, United States - UWRJ-L194-509B-1 | ecosystem: Environmental > Terrestrial > Plant litter >...
GCTTCTGGTATCAATTGATCTCCACTAGCCATTGAGAGCTGAGTTCTGACACCATTATTATCTATCATAGTGACATACTGCCCTTGAAGATTTCGAGGCTTCATAGTAGCTATATCTACGTTATTAGCAATAGCCCACTCTTTAGCTCTTTCCCTAGTTACAATCTCTAACCCATTGACAGGTCTGTATTTAATAGACATTCCATTTTTATACGGCATTCTGCCAGATGTGATTTCATACACTTGCTGGGAACCTGAACCAGGTTTTAGAACTGCAAATTGACCGTCAAATTTAATCTTAATGGCTTCCTTAGTGAACTTATTAGCTAATTCACTAACAGCTGTATTAAACATATGAGGATTATCAATAGGGATATTTAGAGCATCAAAAGTTTCTGTAAGAACTTCTAATAAACCAAAAGTATCACCAGATTGTCCTTTTGCTAATAAAATTTCTCTATAAGCTTTAAGCATTTTATTCTTAGCATCGGCATCTTTATTTAAAATTTGTCTAACTAATTGAGAAAAATCTACCAATTCTCCTGATTGAAGTGTTTTAGCACGTTCATCTAATTCGTTAGCAGGAACACCTTGTTCTTCAAGCTCAGCTTTAATTTCTGAAATGGACCTAGTATCCTTAAAGAAAGTATCACTCAAACCTCTAGTTGCAATATCAGCAATAGCGTTGTATATCTCATTAACCTCTCTTTGTGCATAACCTTTGAAAGTAAAAGCGTTAAACATTTGAGAAGGTAAAATTACATTTGAATTTTCAGTAGAGTGACTAGCATCTTGTTGAATACCTGCGTTAATATTACTAACTTGATGTGTTAACATTTTAGTTACTCCAGCTATATTCTCTGTTAACCTTTGATTGGTCTCATTCTTAACATGGCTATTAATATAATCCAGTAAAGCCTGTTTAGAATCAAATGTAACATCTTCATTAATTTTCAATCTTTGAGCCAATTCAGATTTAGCTTTTAGAATTATTTTACATTCCATTATTATTTATTTTCTATATTAAAAGAGGGAGTAGACTCCCTCTTATTTTTAATTACAATCTTCAATAACTTGTCCGTTAGCTAATAAATCTTCTACAAAAGCTAAATCATATTGTTCTGAAGGAATAGCATCTGACATTTCTGATATAAATTTCTGTTTAGCTGTTTCGCTAAACGTAGCTGATCTATTCATATTAAATTGACCAAATTTTTGAGCTCCAGCTGTTGCTATACGATCAATTAGTTTACCTTTCAATGGTTGCCAAGATTTTGTATGTTTAGCTACTTCTGGATTCTGCATTTGCTCATATACATGATTAAAAAAATCTTGTATATCTTGAGAGTTTGCTTGAGCTATATCTATAAATTCTTTAGCTGTAGTTGTAGTATGTAAGCCAAGAGCTTGAAAATCATTAAGTGATATGTCACCATTAATAGCAGCTTCTACTAATAATTCTAATTTAGGCATTACTATATCTCTTTCTCCAGTAAGTGTTTTGTATAGATCATAAATCCCATCAGTTTCATAATCACCAGTCTGTATAATGTATTTAGCATTTATAGTTTGATGATCAGATTTACCAATATAAGACTCATAATCTAATAACTTCTCTGATGATGAGTATGAAGGTTCATAATAAACTTTAGTTCCATTAGGAGCTAAGTGATAAATAGAAGTTTGTTTTCTAGAAGGTTTCACACTATCTATATCACCAAGTGTTTGCCATAAATCAAACCATGTATTAAGTACAACTTCTCTTGAGTATGAACTGTTAAGTACCTCTGGATTACCTAAATGAAGTTTATATGTATTTCCATTCAAGTGCTCTATTCTATTAAGATATTCTATTTTACCAATAGTTCCATTTTCATGATTAAAATCTCTTCTGTAAGTGTACATATCTAGATGTTCTAAATTAACACCTTCTTTCCAACCTTTAGTTATATCGATATGACCAATTGGATAATTATAGAGTTGTTCTTTATGCAATTTCATAAAATCAATATCTGAACCAATAGAGTTACGAATAGTTTCTGGATCTAATGCAAAATCTGCAAATTTAGTCATACCATTCTGTCCACCGATAGAATCCATATTAGAAATAAATGGTTTTTGTTCTAAACCACCATTACCTTGATACTCCTGATTAAGTGAGTTCCATGATTTTAATCTATGTGACATAGTTACATATGCTCCACCATCTAAATCTACAATAGGTTCTGTATCACCATGAATTGTAGTGATAGGGGTCACTATATCATCAATATAAGCAGTCCTAGTAAACTCTTCCACACCTTGCTCTAAACCTAAAGCAAAAGGGATTATTGATGCACCTGCCATTACATTACGTTTAGTCATAGCCGTCCATGCTGCATTTGGATTCATTCCTTTATGAGCATGAATATTACCTAACGCATAATTTAATAAATTATCAGATAGAAAATTCCAGTCATAAAAAAACTTTCTATATGCTGGATTTATTTCACTTGTATGTGTAATAGGTCCTGCTGTATTTTTAGCTATATAATACTCTTTAGGGGAATCTTGTTTTTCCTGCCTATAGTATTCAAAGTTTAATCCAGGATATTGTTTATCGATAAATCTAGCGCCGTCCCCTGTAATGGCAAAGGATGTTTTTCGTATTTGATTTACATCAGCAACCATTTTAGCATCCAACCATTCTTTTAGTTTAGATGAGTTAGGATGATCATACCTTGATATTTCCTCTATCAAGGAAGGTTTTACAGTAAGAGCCGAACCTTTTGGGTCGTTAGTCAATGTCTTACCATTTGATTGATAATGTACAAAATTATTAAGAGCTATCTTAGCTTTGTCTGCATAAAATAACGCAGCATCTCGCCCTCGTAGAAAAGGATGAGATTGTTCAGAATACCAAAATGGACCTTGATTAAATTCATTTATAGACTGCAATTTAGAAGATACTGATTGCCCACTAGGTTGATATAAAGCTTCAGGTTCAACACCCATTTCTGTTTGAGCCCTATTGATAACAGCTACCCAATCATCAACTATGTTTTGTCCATATTTCTTATAGTATTGTCCACTTGTCTTATATTGTAAATCAATAGATTGTTCTTCATAAGGAACTTTCCCATTAGAATCTAAGAAGAGTTTATATGAAACTCCATCTAATGTAAAGTCATTACCAAATAAACCCATTGGATTCTTACTTTTATCTGAATAAACTGTAGGATCAATTAAAACTGAAATGTTACCATCTTTAGATGCATTTTGTAAAGCACTAAAGTAACCTCCATTTATATTAAAATTATATCTGGTTAGAACCGATTGTTTAGAGTTAGAAACTATTCTATCATTAACCTCAATTGCATCTCTATAGGCAAATCCTTTAAATAAATTAGGATCATGTACTAATGCATTATGTGAAAATACATTTTTACTATTGTTAAAATTTACAATTGAGTTATGTAATTGTTTACTTTGTATTAAGCTACGCTCTAAGCCTGTAAATAAGTTATATATTGAATAACCACTAACTGAGTTACCTTCTTTATTGTTTAAAGTTGATTTTGCATTATTACCTGTAACTCTATCTTTAGAAGAACCATATGCATCTACTACTGGTTGTAATGTATCACTTTTATTAAATGTTACTGCTGTTGCATCCAGTTTGTTCAAAGGGATAGCTTTTACACCTTCTTTGAAATACTCGTTAAGAATTATATTTCCAGTGGTTAATTGTACAGCATTTATTTTGTTTGAAATAGCTTCTCTTATTTCTGTATCAAACATTATTGCATTCTTAGCATTAACTATCTTCATAGCTTGTCTTAAGAATTGTACATAATAATCTGGAAATAAAGATTGAGAACCTCCACTAGATCTATTTACTAACTGTTGTTTAAAGTCCTTATCTACAGTTGCATTTTCAAAATCGATATTTAAAAAGTCTTTACTAATTGCAGTTATAACCTCAGTAGGTATATTCTTTTCTGCTGTACCTAAATAAACTCCTGTACCTAATATTACATATTGTTTTTCTGCATAAGTGAATTCTGCATGACCATTTAATGATGTATTATTATTTACGATTTTATATTTAGATACTAAATTAGGAACTTTTTCTGGATCGTTCAATTCTCTAAATAATGCATTTTCGATGCTTAATTTAGTTGAAGTCTTACCTGTTGTACTTAATCTAGTTAGCTTAACAGTACCATTTACTACTGTAGCATCCACATATGTTATTTTTGCAATATTACGTAATGGATCTGTAAGTAACTGCATTAAAGGATGTTGTTTATCCTGATTATTAAATATAATGGTTTGTAAATACGATTCTGGATATTTGTCCGCAGATTTAGCATCAGTTTCTATAGTATTAGTATCATTATAAGAATTACCAAAGTGATCATCACCTTTTTCCTCAAAGAAATTCTTATACATTGTATAAAGAATATTCCTATCTTCCCATAAATTATTTTCATCATGCATACCTTTAATCATGAGATCTTTAATAGATACAGTTGTATCTGTAGGATCTACCTGTTTAAAATACTTATCAAATGATCTTTGAACTTTAGGTTTAGACAGATTGTCTTTACCTAATGGTAATCCTGTAGTTATATCTAACATTTGTGTGTTAGATATGATTGTGTTATATAAATCAGATATAGTTTCTAGACCTTTAATTACTTCTGTAAAATTAGCATTAGAAGCTTCTTCTTTATTATTGATTATAAATTTATACTTTAAATCATCATTGAAATTACCTAATTGTGAACTTGAATTTACATATAGTATATTATTGAAAGAATGTTTAAGAACATCATCAAATCTTCGTAAAGCCACATAGTCCATATAGTTATTAACTATCTTCTCAGCTTCTGGATTTAGATCATTATCAGCAGCTCTAGCAATAACGTACAACATATTCTCTTTAGATGTATCTATTAAATCTACTTCAGAGCCATTAAAAGTAGGTTTTGTAAATCTATTTTCAAGTTCCTGCAATAAATAATTAAATAAGTTAGCATCATTCATTGCCATATCTAATGTTATAGCTGTATTCTTCTCATAAGATTGTCCAGATATTGGATCAATGAACTTTTGAACTCTATTGACAGTTTGCCCCTCTAATAATCGGGAGAGGATTTCTCTTCTCTTTTCTTTTAAGTTCTTATTGATGGCGATCTCTCCATCTTCCCCTTTACTATTTACGAGGGTTCTTGCTTTAGGGTCTATCAATAAAGATCTAATAATAACATCAGAAACAAATTTAGTTTTAAACTTACTTTCTAAATAGTTGTTATTATGGAACATCGCTCTATATAGATCTCTTTCAGTTTCAAAAGCTTCTTCTTTAAAATCTGAAAGAATAGTTTCTTGTTGTAAAGCATTCTCATCAAAAAAACCTAAACGTTCTTCTTCGACTACGGTATCCTGAGCCTTAACCTCTTCTTCAGCTTTTATTTCTGTATTCCAAATAGCATCCCTATTGATACTGACAGCATTGACAACAGATCTAATAACATCTGTATCATTAAGTTCTGTATTTCTGAATAGTTCGTTAAATGTGTTTTCTAACACACTCCTATTGTGTGGATCATTCAGAAAATCTGAAAAATTATAATCTGTTTTTATAAAGAATTGTTTTGCAATCTTGTCTAACTCACTTACAAAACCTGAAAAAGGAGGAAGCGTTTCTGCCCCTCCTTTAATAGATTGAAAGTAATTACCAACTTGCAATTGTGTAAGTATTCGTTTTGCCTGAAAACTTGTAAGTTTGACAGGACAATCTGGTTTAACAATCATGTGTTAATTTATTTAGTTGTTCTTCTAATTTTAAAATTGCTTTGGTCATTTCTGGAGTAGCAGAATTAACTATTTCGTCAATAGTTTTTTGGTACTGTTCCCATGAACCATCTGCAAATATACTAAAATTGTTCACAAAATCGTTAGCATTGTGTAGATTATCTGTATACAAACCTTTAGCTAATTGTTGATAAGCGTCTAAAAGTACATCTCCACCTTCGGGTATACTATCACTATCCCACGGACTTACAATTAAATTATTAGAATTAGTACTTACTGTATTAAGCATTTGTTCATATATTGATTCATCTTTTCTAAAATCACTCTCTCCATCTGTTAATTCAAACTGAGTCAGAATTTTATTAGCTATACTTATAACTTCTCCAAATGTTAAATCAATATTTGCTTTTTGTATAACATCTATTAATGTAGATGTATAATCTATATTTTTTGGATCATTCTTGAATTGTATATTTTTTTGCTCAGCTCTAGGGTGAGGTTCTAGATTAGAAGTAATAGTTTCAGGAAACATTTCCATTTTACGATCTATTCTTTCGCCAGTTAAAGGATCAATTAGAGAGACAAAAGAATCTTCAATTGTACCGCTGGGACCTAATGCACTACCAACTATCTGTAATTGCCTTTTCCCATCAAAAGAAATTAATGTTCCCTTCAATGGTGTAAAATCGAAAGCGATAGTTCTAGCTTTATTTTTAATAGCTAATTCGGTTAAATTTTCTTTAGTAAGACCATTAGCATCAATAAATTTCTTAGCTTCATCAGTTGCATTAAACACTTCACTTTGTTTATATACCTCAGTTAATACTGGATTATAACTATTGTTTTTATCAAAAGTTGTAGTTTGCACTTTATCGTCATATTCAGCAACTAAAGTAACTAAATCACCATTATCACTCAAATTATAAGTTAATAGTTTCTCATCAAGTAAATGATCTCTAAATGTTCTAGTTTTTCCATTAGTATCAATCCAATAAGCTTTGTTTATGTCTGTAACTTTTACATCAGATTTTAAAGGTGTTTGAATACCTTGATTCATAAATGTCTCAAGTTCAGCCTTATTAGCAAAAGATTTACCAAACAATTCATTATAATCCAAATAGTCAGCAGTAATCTTGTTAGTTGCTAATATTGTTTTAAATGTCTTATCAGTAGCAAGTCTTTCCGCATCGGCTTCTATTTGACGTTGTTCAACTGGCTTAGTACCTGACTCTGCTAATTCAGCAGCTTTACTAATCATTTTATCAAAATCTATATAGAATGAAGCAGATTGAATATTAATGGCATTAGTTGTGTATCCATTAGTTAACGAAGTCTTTAATACTGGAGCAATAACATTATTGAGGTTACGTCCATTAGCACCAACTCCGGCTACAATTATATTTTCAATCTTACCATCTTTAAAAACTTGATTTAATGAATACTTGCCCATTGCCCCTTCTAAAGATAGGGAACCGAGTGCTTTAAAAGATTCATCAATCATTTTTAAGAATGAAGGTTTAAGACCATTATAGATTGATAAGTTTTTAACATTTAAAATACCATTTTGAGAAAAGTCTTTCCATTTCTCTGTAGATAATGTGGAAGGAAGAATTGTTCTTAAATCAACATTCTGTTTTAAATCTACACTTTGAAATCCTTCTGCTTTTTGAGTATTATAAACGCCTCTTACCAATTTATCATTACCATATAGAAACTTATCTAAATGATCAACTAAATCATCAACAGTACGTAAAGCTGTAGCATCAGTTTCGGTAGATATAAATCTACCTGAATCAACATCTGTGAAAAAGTTAGACATATCATCGCCTTGTGCAATGGCTTCAGCTTTAGAATAAGCTATGTAATCATTAATTTGATTAAGTACATTACCTTTCACATTTGGCATAACATTCTGTTCAAACCATTGTCTATTGGTGGCACTGTTTTCATCAGTTAACATTCTGTGTAGTAACATCATTGACTTAACTAATCTGTCAGCCACATAAGGACTCATTTCGAACTCTCTAACTTCATCTTGAAGATTAAGTGTTTGTCTATTCTTTCTAGCCTCTTTCCGTTTAGCTTCAAATATATTGTAGTTTGTAACAAATTCAACAAATGTATGTGTTGGATTATTCAGCTTAAACATTTTAACCAAACCTGGTCTTGGTCTTAATTGTGTTCCAGATATTAAAGGTTTACTATTTTCAAATTCCTTTTTACCATTATAATCTAAAGCTCTATATTGATCATTATTAAAATACTCAAGTTGTTTAGAATATATAGCATATAACTCCATTGGATTTTTAGATCTTAATGAAGCGTGCTCTGTTACAAAAGCTACAGATTTGCCTGTAAGATCTTTCCAGTGTGAAAGAGAACCACTATTAAATTGTTTTGCTATAATAACTTGAGGATCTGTAATAGTCATATTGTCCTTATAGTTATTTTTTAAATCACCAAACACATTAGAAACTCCTTTTTTAAAGTTTATTTTAAATTCTTTAGTTGACGTAAAATCTTTCCATTCAGCTATACTAAATTTAGTTGGTAAAGTCCATTCTTGATTTCTAGCTAATCCAGCTGTAGCTTGTGCTAAAAATGATTTAACACCTTCAGTATCGCCACCATACTTCCTTATATTCTCAAGAGAGTTAAATGTACTTATAGTAAATGTAACGGGAGGTGCTCCAGTTTTACTTACCAAAGTAGCTTCGGCTATTAATAAATCTTGCTGTAACTCTGGTTTAAACGAACTTTTCCAATTAGCTCTTCCTACAGGCATAAAATCAGCAGAACGTTTAATAGCTCTAATAGTTATTTCCATATTCTTAGCACTATAACCTTTAGTTCTGAAACTATTAAATAAAGGATTATTATTGAAATAACTCTTATCAAAGTCTTTATATGTTAAAAACTCTTTAAGTCCAAACAAAGCCCTTTCAGCATCAGCGTCAGACATATCACCTAATAAAGAACGTACTGTATCAACATCTCTTTTATAAGTAAAATCAGTATATGAATTAACCATATACGGAGATGTTCTAGCAAAATCATCAGTAGCTTCACTTTCAACTATAACATTCGATACCTCATCATTAGAATTTAATAAAGCTTCTGTATCAGTAGCATTTAATGAAGGTAACTGTTCTGCAGTAATATTAGATTGACCTAATTCAGAATCTAAAGTTGGTTCACTATTCTCTAAAGCTATTAATTGCCCATCAAATTTAGCATTTATAGCGTCTATTTTAGTTTGACTTAAGGCTTCATCAAAACTTGCAGTTCTAGCGTCAGTTATAATATCCAATAAGTCAGTAGCTCTTAAACCAACTGACGAAGCAACGTCACCATCTGAAGCAATACTAAATATATGCTTATTAGGTTCTTTTATAAATAGATCTGAATTATATCGATTTCTATATTCTAAGGTGTATGTCACACCATTACTAACAAAATCAAAACTTTTCTTCTCTGCATTTGTCAAAACCCGTACTTTTTTAAAAATATCGATAATAGCGCTATTATAGGATTGACCAGATATATTTTTTAATTTCTCAATATCTTCCTTGATACCAGAAAATCTAAAGTCTCCTGCTGCCCATAATTGATATTCTCTAGTATTTTCTAAGGCTTGTCTCTTAGACTCTAAAGTCTCAATTCTAGTAGGTTCTTCTGGTGCAGTATTTTTTGTATTATCTGTATTATCAGCAGTTTCTTCTACAGATTGATCAAGAATAGCACTTATAATATTTTGTCTATTTTCTTTAATACGAACAATCATATCATCAGTAAGTTTCTTCTGATCAATTGCTTTAGGAACCTCCAATTGTGTCCAACTAACATATGGATCGAAATCACCCTTATCTATTAAGAGGGTAGACTCTGTAGCCCTACTTAACATAGTATTTAGAAATTTGTAAGCCCTTCTTACTTTATATAACTCCCCAGTTTGATCAAAGGCAGCGTCAACAATTGCGTATTTATATTCTCTACCTTGAGTATTTGTTGCTGTAAGTACAGACCCATATGTTTTCCAATCTGAACCTAACATTTCACGTAACAAAGCTTCAGCAGCAGGTATACTTTCATCATTTTGAACTACATACACTAGTGACTTCTCACTAGATTTAATAGCATTAACATGTTCATTAAAGAATCTTAGTTGAGCTGATGTAGTTTCACCAGATGAAACTTCTCTATAAATACCGATAGGTTTTCCATTAGATGTAGTATAGTTTAATTTAATTGGAACTTGCTTCATTCTTGATGCTACAATAGGATCAGATACCTGTTCACTAGTCATATCATTAAGCTGAGAAGTTCTATCTTTAACTTCAATAAGTGTATTATTAACTAAATCCCATCCACTTCTAAGTGAAGTTGTAAGCGGTACTGATGTAGGAACTTGCATAAAATCAGCAAAAGTTCTTGAAGTACCACCCAAACTAAATCCTAATTGGTTATTATCACCAGCTAGAGTAATTGTTATTTTTAAATTAGGATCGTTATTAATACTCTTGTTGTAAGCATTAACTATATTAGTTATGATTGCTATATCAATAGGGTTAGCGTGTGTAAACTCATCAATTATGATATTTTTAACACCCTTCAGTTTCTTAGATAATAACTCATTAAATTTACCATTGTTTTCTACAAGTTTGACACCTTTCATCACTTCTCCAGTAACATTGTTGAGTAGAGCAGCTATTTTAGCATCTCCTTTATAATCATACGTGTATGATTTAATTACGTCTATAGGCTTAAGAATTCGTTCTTCTTCTGAGTCTAAAGTTAGTATTTTGTTATCAACATCAGCTAGTTCTAATGACTTGATGAATTCTTTTAGGTTATTACTTAAATCAGTATTTATTCTATCACTAAATCCTGCATTGGTTATACCAGATTTTAAGTTATCGACATGTTCGTTTACCGAACCTAATACAACTGTATCTTGAGAACCTTCATCTAGTGATAAAATACCAGCTATAATAGCTTTAGTTTTACCAACTCCAGGATCTCCTATAATTGTAAGGATATTTTTTAAATCAATCCCTTGAGAGTCGCCCCTCCTAAAAGTATTGGGAGGTTCTTGTTCATTCTTGTAAGCAAATGCAGTAACAAGAGATTCATAAACTTGAGGATCTCCATATCTATTCAGATAAGCTAAACGAATAGCTGATTCTTGAGCAGGGAAAGGATCCATTTGAGCATCGATAATCTTTTGATAACCGTCAATTGTCTTTTCTCCACCTACAGCCTTCGTATACTCAATACTTGATGAACCAAATATTTTAGCTAGATATAATGTTTGATGCATATCATTAAGAGGGGCATCTGCTGTTACATTGCTTCTAAATTGATAAGATCCAGAATTAATAGGCTTAAACGTAAGATCTATTAAGTTTTGTTTAATACCATCATTAAGAGCTTGAAACTCTGTGAATATATCATGTTCATATTTAGCAGCTAGAGCTAACGCTGCTATTTTATCCTCATCAGTTCCTTTTTCAATATCGTCCGTATATTCTTTAACCGTTTCGTCATTTATAAAAGCTGTCAAAGAAGGTAAATTATTAGCTAATTCCGGAATACTAATCAATTTCTGAAGTGTTCTAAATGAAGCAGATAATTGTTTACCATCTTCTTTGAGTAATTTAGCTAATGTATTATTCTTATTAAAATCATTAAGGTCTCTTAAATATCGCAGTTCATTAAGTAAGAAATCTGCATTTTGATAAATTGTACCAAATCCTTGAGGAGTTATTTCTGTAAGAATTTCATTACGTAAATTTTCAGGAACTATGTCTGCATGATCTTTCCTCCATTGATTAATGATAGGATTTAATTTAAAAATACTCAGCATATAGGCATTAACTTTTTCAGCTTTGTCTATATGATCTTCTAGAGTTTGTGAGAAATCATCAGAATTATTTACATAATTACTAGCTCCCAATTTAAGAACCTTTTCGAATTCTTCATTTTTAAACCTAATAGAATCAGATAAAAATGTAGCTAATGGTGATGTAGCTTTATCCTTAGACGCAGCTTCTATCTTACCGATTATTTCATCAACTTCAGAATCAATTTGACCATATTCTTTGACAGTTAAGCCAATAGCTTGATCATTAAGCGTATTATCTAAAGCATGATTAAGCAATACATTATCTTTACTTCGAGATAATATGTTAAAATCATAATTAGTTGCCTCACCAGTAGCTTTAGCTAAGAAATGTTGTTTATTTATATTGTGTAATAACTTTAAAGCTACAAGTCCGTCATTTATTTGTAAATCATCAATATTCTCCTTAAGTAGAATATCTTCAAAGTTAGCATCATTAAGCAAGTTTAATATTTCACCTTTTGTGTTCATATCAATTTCGCTTTCAGCTTCAAATACATCAGAATAAAGTTCTTCAAAACCACTCTGTAAGCTCATATCATATTGCAAGTCTCTTGAAGCAGTAATAATTATTTGTCTTATTTGTTCAGGAGTTAAACTATCAATTAGTTCTTTACGCATATCATAAAGGTTCTTTTCTTCACTATTGTCTTGAAGATCATCAACTTCACTAAGTACCTTAATCATTCCAGATAAAGATGGTTGTTCTGATTCTTTAAGACCTAAATAAGCAGGAGAATCAAAAACATTAATAGGTTTAAACTTACTCAAATAACTTTTAAATAATTTATGAATAGGAGTTGATTCATTTAATCCACCTTTAATTCCACCATCTAAAAGATTATTCCTTAATGTATTGACATCCATTTCAATTCCTCTTTTAGAAGCATTGTTAGAGATACTATTAATTAAACCATTCTCTTTAATTTCAGTAAGTCTTTTGTTAATCTCATCATGAATAAAATCAGGAATGTATTTAACATCTTTCATATTTTCATAAAAATCATTACTTAAACTCACTAATGTATTTTCAGTTTCTTTACCATCAACTAAACCTTTTCCAGCTTTTACATAATTGGCGAGTGTTTCTAAACTCTCATTGTAATTCTCAATAGCTTCGTATCCACCATGTTCTTTCATGTCATTATCAAAACTTTCAGCTTGTAAACGAGCATTACGTAAATCTACTTTGATTCCATATGTATCGTTATTTGAAAGTCTATAATCATCAAAAGCCGCATCTACTTTAGTTTTATCCTCACTATTTAAGAGGGTATATATATTTTTAGAACCTATTAATTCTTCAGTAAACTTCTGTCTAGTTTTTACACCAAACTTAGAGTTAATCTCTGTGTTAATGTTAAATAAACCCTGTCTAAAATACTCATCAACAGATTCATCAGAAGTTAAATATTGAAATTCTTCTTTGACTTTTTTAATTTCGTCTTTCTTTTTCTTAATCGCTTCAGCATTGATGTCTGTTTCATCAATATTTTTAAGTTCTCTATTAAGCTCTATTAATTTATCAGAAGCACCTCTAACGCGGTCCCTGAGATCTGTGTCAGTTCTAGTGTCTACTAATGTATCATAAAATTTATTTTTACTGTCAGTTATAAAGTTAGGATCGTCAAGACTAAAAGCTTTAAGATGATCCATATTTGCTTTAACTTCTTTGATCATTCTATCTGCAATAAAGTCATTCTGAGATACAGGATTGTCTTTATTGACAGGAGCCCACACATCATTTTCAAGTATACCATCAACATTCATATGTTTATTGATAGATAATTCTTTAGAACCTAACTGACCTTTAGAAGCCATATCTTTAATTTGAGATATAACTTTATCCCCATATCCATTGGCAACATATTCCTTCATTTCATCACTAATAAAAGGATTTGTTTTAATATCTGGATCAACAAGCTTAAAGATCATACCACCTACGGCACCACCAACAAAGGCTTGACCATATCTGGACATTGTATCTTCAATATTAAAGTCTATTTTCTTATTGTCAGTCGAAGTAAGTCCTGCATCAGATAAACCATTATAGATAATCTTTACACCATCTTGTAAAGCTTCTTCAGTAACTTCTTCTACACCTTCAGCTAGCCCAGCCATAAGGGGTGTATTTATATTTTCAAAACGTTTAGCTACTCTAGCTCCAAGATCTCTACCAGCCTTAAGTATCTCTAAAGAATTACCTTTAAATTTAGCTAATCCAGTTAGTGCATCTTTACTAGCAGCACTAGCAACTTCTGCGGCTTCCTGTTCAGCTGTTTTAACAATAGGTGCTAAGTATTCCCCAGCATATTTTTTAAGTGCACCATTCATTCCATGAGCTAACTCATCAATTTCGTGACCACCCTCTACCCAATGACCTACGTTAGCAGCAAATAGAGGAGCTAAACCTGCAGTATATCCTAAATATAACCATCCTTTATCCCTTGCGTTTAAACCAGCTTGGTCTCCTACATCAGAAATACCAACAGCAGAAGTTGCAGCCATAAATGCTCTTGAACCATATTTAGCATATTTACTAATATTATCAATCGCATTAATGTTTTTAGACATAGCTATCGCAGCAGCACCAGCCTCATCACCATATTTTGCAACATAGTTTTGAAATTTCAGTACTCCACCTACAGCTTCATCACCTCCTTTAGAGAGTGCTCCTAACAAGCTAGGGTTTAAATTTAACTCTTTGGCAATTTGATATTGTTTTATTCTTTGAGGCCACATAGCAAGAGCTTGTTGACCCATTAATTGATAAACACTATCTGAAGCTAAATTGAGTAGATTTTCCATTGACGCAAAATTATTCTTAGCGTATTCTGAAGTCCCACCTTTCCACTGTTTAGTGAAAGATTGTATATTGTTGAGCGACTTATAAAAAGTTGTCTTATCTGCATCTGGTCCACCAAAAATTCCTGTAAGAGCTTTCCCAATTTCTGTTCCAGCTTGCAATAAACCATCTGCTATAAAATATGCTTTAGCAGCAGTAGCTATTGGCCCCCCTAAAGCTAAGGGGATTAGATTCACTGCAGTTTTCATAATAGAACCACCAAGAGATTTATCTAAATCGTCAGAGTCCATAAAATCAAACTTATTGATGTACGAATCTTCTTTAGTCAATGTGTCTAGACGAGATAAAATTTGTTTACCTGAAGCATTTCTACCAGATAAAGTTTCATACCTAGGTAAACCTTTAGCATCAAATTTAGTTTCTCCACGTTTGTGAATTATATTTCCGTCCTCATCTGTTTCGTCCTTATCATAAGCAGAAAGAACCAAAGGCTCATTAAAGAAACCAAAAGCATTCCCAATACTATTATCCTCTGGTGTAAAATCTAATTCTTTACCTGTTATACCGTCAAGTACTTTTTGTCCTTGCGCAACTTCAGCTATACTTTTCTGAGGGTCAGACCATTGATTTAAATCAATGAAACCTAAATTAGATTTTTGAGCAATTTTTAAATTAGTTGATGGATCTTTATTAATTTTAATTGAGATTGGATCTTTGAATGTTTTCTGTTTAAGTGCTCTAGCTAAACCTGTATCCTCCCATAAATTCATATCTGGTACATTACCTGAACCAATACTATAATCGCTAGATTTATAAGCATTTAATGTCTGTACAGACATATCATAATATTGATCAAACTTTTTATCATCAAACTTACCATTTGTTTGAAAATTAGGATTTTCTTTAATCTTCTTTTTATCCTTATACGTAGATTTTGTGTCTAGCGTCACGGCAGATGGATCAACACCCAAGTTGTAAATATCGGCAAACGATGCAGAGTCTCCAACTTGAGTTTGAACAGCCATCCAATCTAAATTATTATTTTCCATTAATTTCTATTTATCAAGTGCATTTATTGAAAATTGGTCGTTGGCAGATTGAAAAGCACTACCTTCGAATGATCTTGATGAGGTCTGAACCCCTCTTTCAGGATTAGTTAAATTAATACCATCTTTAGGTATTACAAATGAATTTCCATCTGCAAATCTTGCAGCAGCTTCACCTTTACTAGGGATAATTACCATATGCTTATAGGCTTTGTAATCTAACCAGTTACGAGCTCCCTTTGAATCAGGATCTACCACATCACCAAGTAATTTTTTGGTGGCATCATCAGCTTCTTTATAGTATTTTTTATCCTTTTGGCCACCTAATCCACCCCATCTATACTGGTTATCAAATGAGGCAGCTTCAGCAAGAATAACTTCTTGTATATCTAATCTACCTACCCCAAGCTTTTGTTTAATTTTATCCATCATTACTGTCTTTTGTTGAGCAGCAGGTAAAGCTCGATATTGTCTCTCAGCTTCAGCTAATTTCTTAGCACCTTCTTCATCAAGAATTAACCCTCCATTAGCTGTTCTTTTAACTGGAAGTCTTGTGTAATAAGCATCACCAGTAAATATCGTACCTGTTGGATCAATTTTATCTCCATTCAAATCTGTAGCTTTATTAACATAACCATATTTACCTAACTCACTACCATTGATTGTAGTTGGTCTTATGACACCATCTTTATCTTTTCTAGTTATATCTTCATAAGGGAGTGTATACATTCTAGACGCAATATCAACTCCATATTCACTAAGTAATTCTACATGTTCTTGTTGAGTCTTACCATTTACAGCAGATTCTCTAGCTCCAATGTTAGCTGTAGCTTCAGAACCACCTTTTCCTCCACTTCCAGATTTAGCACCTTTAGTGTAAGCCATATCAGAAGTTGAAGATTTAGATTGCTCTAATCTCGGATCCAATAAATCCATCGCTAATAATGCAGCTCTTTGTTCTATTTTACTAGGGTCCTTTTCTAAAAATGCAGCTCTAGCTCGTAATACGTTTTTCGAATTGTCAGATAACGTCGACCACATAACTTCTTTGGCTCTTTGAATTTGAGGCGCATTAGTGCTTTCTGAAGTACTTTCTTTAACTTTAAATACACCTTGTCCAGCAGCTAATTTAGCTTCTCTCATCGCTTCTACGGTACCTTCATCATAAGCTCCATTAGAGCTACTTTGTGATGTTTTCCCTATACCGCTAGCAATTGACAAAACCTCCTTTTGAATCTCAGGCATACCTTTAGCATAATCAAGAATTGCAAAAATAGATTTGTTTCCTGTCAAAGTTTTATTAAACTCTCTTTCATTAACAAGTTCAGCATTAGTTAGAGGTTTGTATTTGACTTTACCTTCAGATTTATCTTTGGCAAATTGGCTAAATGCAACTTGTCCTATAGAACCATCTTCTTGTTTAACTACAAAACCTTGTGGTGTTACAGCAAATTCTTCAAGACCTCCTGCAGCAGACGCTTTAGCTATTGAATCATCAAATAACTTCTTACTTCTTAAGAGGGCATTTAGTTGCCCTACATTTCCTCGAAGAATAGAACGAAGTTGTTTACCTCTAGGCCCCTCTTTTTCAGAATCTGTTAAGTTTTCATATTGTGTTTGAGCTCCGGTTATTTCATCAGAAAATTGCATTACATCATTAGTTATACCATTCCCTAAAAGTTTCTCCATAGCTTTATCATCTATCCCATCATCTTTAACAGCTTTCCTTCCTGCAGGAGCTGATTCTTGTTCTTGAGGCGCTAGTTGATCAGGTGGTGCAGTAAGAGGCCGGTAAGTTAAGTAACCTCCGGCCTGATGCATAGCAATTTTTTCTATATTTATCTTCATGTTAAAATTTTAACGCTTTATTTATAAGTTTTTGTATTTCTTTAAGTGACATTGAACTGTCTTTAGCATCTGTTTTTAATTCTGTCCTAACATCCTTTAAACGTTCTTTATATGCACTTACACTAGCTTTATTAAATGTAGATTCAAATCTACCACCTTTAGCGTAAGCTGGAGTTAAGTATTTAGCATAGTAATCACCTGGAGCTTTATAATTTAGATTTTTACGTAATTGTAAAGCGTTATTAGTTCCAGCTGTACCTAAACCTTCTAATTGTCTTTGAATAGCTTCATATTGCGTCATATAAGTTTTACGCTCAGCATCACTATATTTACTTGATTGCCCTTTATCATATAGGTCATAAGCTCTTGCCAACAAAGGTCGTTTAATATCACCTATTTGTGTAGATAAACCTGATAAAGCTATTTGACCATCAATTTGTCTATCATAAGCTTCTTTACGTAAATTCTCAGCATTTTTATTTTCCCAAAATGATAGCAAAGGTTGTGCTACCAAACCAATTTTTTGATTATTTGCGGCTCTTTCTGCTTGTTTAGAGTTTGCTAAGGTACTAATATTTCTATTAGCAACATCAGTTCTAGCAGCATTATTTTGCATATTATTTTGTATTGCCATCTGTCTTGATCTATCAATAGCTTCATAATCTGCAGCATCACCTTGTAGTCTTAATCCAGCAGCTTGTTGACCTCCAGCTAAGTTTTGTAGTGCATATAATTGTCCATCAGACGTTGTTGCTTGTCCAGCTCGTTGCTGTATGGAATTAGCTTGATTATAAAAACTAGCACGTTTAAATAAATCTCCTTTTACAGGAATATCAATTTGAGTTGGTGCAGTTAACATTGGAGCTTCAACACGAGTATCAATTCTTTGATTGACAGCTCTAGTAGCTAAAGCTCTCCCAAACTCAGATAGATCATGAGTATTAACTTTCTCAGTTAACTTTTTCAACCAACTACCTCCACTACGATCTGTAGATATATTTGCGCCATTTGCAATATCACCAGCAGTACTTAATCCTGGTTGTTTGGCATTATAAGCAACAGGACTTATTCTTGAAGGAACAGTCACCCCCTTAAAAGGTAAGGGTAGGCTTCTCAATTGAGCATCTTGTATAATCTGAGGGATTTGTAAAGCTTTGTTTATATCCCATTTAGGAATTGGATAAGGTTCAGCATTTAAACTAGGAATTCTATTACCTTGTTGAGCTTTAAGAACACCACCTGCCTTAAACATTGAAGTTTGGTCTCCAGAAAGTTTACCAGCATTAGCTCTATTCATTAAATTATTAAATCTAACACCAATTGTAGCTTCTGGTGATACTACATCAATTACTGCACCAGGTCTAACTGATTCTTGTGCTATTTGTCTAACATTATTTCCCATCAAAGGTTTTCCAGAAGGACTAGGTAATCCTACAGCTTGTATGGGCAGTATAGATTGTGCGCCTAAGCCTGATACTGAATTAACCTTATTAGACCTAAAGTAATCTCCTAAGAAACCCCATTGTTTACCTCTTTCTCCTCCATTATCTGTAAGATCAAATTTGGCACCAGGATTACGAATAGCAGCTTTATTAATTACTGATCTCATATATTTATCTTTCCAACTATTTGATTGATAGTCATCTATATTTTTAAGTTCTCTACCAACCCCAGCAGTACTAACCTCTACAACTTCCTTTAATTTAGGATTAGCCGCCCAGAATTTAGCTTTAGAGCTAAAACCGTCTTTAACTTCTTTTAAAGTTACATCACTAACATTAGTTCCTTTCTTAGCTAAGTTTTCAATTGCAAATAATTTAGCTTGAGTTTGTTGATTAACTCCTTCTAAACTGTTTAATATTTCAGCTTGTTTAGGATCTAGATCAACAGAAGCTTCTTTAAGTTTTAATGATGATTGAGTTACTTTTTTAGTGGCTGCAGCATTATTGATAGCTCTTCCACCAGCAACTCCTGCATGTAAACCATTTGTAAGTACACGTAAATCATCAGTAGTTAAGTCAGTAATTTTCTTTTTACCAGAAAGTACATCACTAACTACGCCAACAGCTTGTGTGGCTCCTGCAGCCGCCATGACAGGTATTAACCATTTAGCACTACGTTTAATAGTATTAAGTGTTTTAGAACTTTTTCCAATTAAACCAAGACCAGGAACTGCAGATACAACATCTAAACCATAACCTAATGCAGCTTTACCAAAATCCGCCAAGTCAGCACCATCACGTGAAATATCAGCACCCAATTGCGCACTGGTTGCAACAGCTCCTATAGCTGCTCCAGGAATGGAACCAGCTCCAGTTAATGTAAAACCTAAACTTGTCAGATCAGCAGCTAATGCTCCAGCTTCAAGTTTTTCTTGAGTGGACATTTTATAATCACCTTTAAATATATCTTTTATATTACTAGCTTGTGTCTGAGTTGATTTATTGTTTTTAATAACATTAGCATCATTCTCCGCAAGTTTCTTCTGCACTCTACCACCAATTTGGAATTTTCCTGGAGGTGCGTATCTACTTCTAGATAATAACATATTAGTTAGTTGACTTTTGTCTAACTTAGATTCATCAACAGAAAGACCATCTAAGAATCTTTTAAGATTAGGATCATTATTTTCAACTAGAGTGTTATCTGGATTACGTTTAAACATACGTAGTTTGCCGTCAGCTCCCGGTCTCATTATACCTCTAAAGTTATAACCATCATCAGTTACAATAGCTGTTTCAGCATCAGGGATACCCAAATGATTTTCTGCATTAGATTGATACGAAAATACACCACCAGTTATTGGAGCATCACCCCTCCTAAACATGGAGGAAATATTTGCGGCACCAGCCGGTTTAAATTCTGCGCCAAACCCCTTGAATGCATAACGTCCATCATTTAAAATATTTTGTTGAGTTGTAAAACCAGTAGTCATACTAGGAACAAAGTTGGCTTCAGCATATGTTTGATCAATATTTCTATTATGATCCATTATCCTATCGAATGTGAGTTTCCTACTTGGATCAGCTTGTATTTTTTGTATATATGTGTTATAACCATCTCTATTTACTTTTACACCATCAGCATAGAATCCAGATTCAGGAGAATAATAGTTATAGACAGGTTTGCCATTAGGACCATTTTCAGTTGGTGCATACTTACCGGCTCTTAAAACTCCAGAAGAATAGTATTTACCATCTGTCCATTTACCATTAATCTGTCTAGTTAAACCTTTATCTGCATATAATCTTCCGTCACTACCTTTAAAAGCATTACCTTCTTGTCCATCAAGTTTTACCCCCGAACTATTAGTGGGGGCAACTTCCGGTTTAGAAGGATTAATGGGAGGGGTAGTGTCAGGAGTAGGGGTATTTAATGCACTATAATCTTTTTTAGAAAATAATGGTAAATCAGATGAAACTGTATCTAATATATCGGCATATCTATAAAGATCCCCAATACCTTTTAAAGGGGTTTTAAAAGTTTTTGATGTAGAATCATAAACATTCGAATAACGTTCTCTCAAAGCTTTGATGTCAACGCCTTCTTTTAAATAGTCATCCTGTTTATCGTCATAATAAGGATCAAACAGTCTACTTACGTGTTTTTGAAAGGCTTGATCGATTGCTGCAACATGACCTTTTTCTTTCCCCCATACTTTATCAAGAGCAACTTTTTTAGAAATCGGATCATCCCAATCCTTACCAAAAGCTAGCCTACCTAAAGACGCATTTGTAAGACTTGAGGCATCACTTTTGACATAATCACTATATTTAGTCTTCTCAGTATTTTGAGTAGCTTCAGCGGCTTCTTTTTGACTTTGTAATAAAGATTTTCTATTCTGTATTACACCTTGACCAATATAATTATTGAGAATAGATGACATATAGTCTGTAGAGCCTGAAGCTTTAGGTGCTATTATTTTACCAATTCCTGTACGTTGTGCAGCCTCTCCATTTTCACCAATACCATCACTTGCAGAGCCATCATAAGATGCATCCCCAGGAGTATAAGATAAATTACCCAAAGCATCTCCAGAAGATTGAATATTAAATCTACCAGTTTTAGCTTCTTGAAGTTTTGTTTGGAAAGCACCCATCCATTTTGATCTATCTTTTAATTTAGCTTGACCTTTGCGAACTTCTTCAGTGAATGCTTTATCTGCAATTGCATTAAAGTCTGATTCAGCAATTTGATGTTCTTGGCCATCCACCATAAAAGTAAGTGGATTTATAATTACTGGTTTAGATTCAACTGGTTTATTTACGAATGAGTTTTTACTCTCTTCTTTTTTAGCAACTGTTCCTCCAGATTCATGTTTTTTAATTTGAGCCATAATTTGGATTAAATAAAAAAGGAGGAGTTGTTTAACTCCTCCTTAATGTTTTAGATTCTTTTAACTAATTTACCACCACGCTTAAATACGGGTTGAGAACCATCAGCAGGAGAACCAGCAGGAGCTTGTTCGCCACCACCCTGTGCTGAAGCTACTAATTGTAGTAAACCATCACAAACTGCCATAGCGGCATCACAATCTTTTCCTTCTAATGCTTGTTGAGCTATCTGTAGTAATTGAACCATTGGATCTTCTCCGCCACCTTGAGCAGCTGGATCTCCCGCAGGAGCACCTTGAGGAGGCATTGCCCCACCTTCTTGGAATTTAGTAATTTTTTCTGAAATTTTCATTTTTAATTATTAAGATTTATATGTATATAGAACATATCATTTCATTGTCAATTCGCAAATGTAAGTATAATTTGTAATAAATACAAGAAGAGAATTTTATTAAATATTTAATTATCTGTAGGATTTTACATAAATATCTATTATCTTTGACCTAAGTTAATCACAAGAAAAGAGAAGTTTAGAACATACTGATAATCCGTAAGTCTAACTTAAACATATATTATAAGATTAACATTCAGGCTCCTAGATACTAGGAGCCTTTTTAGTTTCTGGTAATTCTACATATTCGTTATCTCTTCCATCTTGAGTATCCATAAATAAAAATACCTTTTTGCCTAATGTTTTATATGAAGCTGTAGATTTCGTATCATAAGCTCTTTTAGCAAACTTTAATAAACTAAGTGTATTTTTTCTACTAAATATACGTTCTCCACCTTCCAAATCCATTTGAGACTTTCCTTTAGCATTTAGAATCATCATCTTTTGATTTTCCTCAGCTACTTCTTCCACATCTTCATCCGAAATCTCCCCTTCATCTTTAAGGGGGTCATCTTCCGATTCGTCGTCATTGTCTTCTTCAATTGTCTCAACTAAATCTCCAGCCTCAACTCCTGAATCAATATTAAGTTCTAATACATATAGTACATTAGATTCTTCATGAGCATCTTGTGTATTTGCCTCAAGTTTCTGTACAGATATCACTTTATCGTCGTCCCCTATAAAGATAAGGTCTAGATTTAAGGGAGTATCTTCTCCCCAATAACTAACACTTGATTCTACTTCATCATAGACAAATAACATACCTTCATCTGAGGGTAGCCATGTTACACCTTGAAGACCTTTTTCTTTTTCGTCATCTGTAATTGCAAGTTTAACTTTATACTCTTTGTCTTTTATTTTTATTTTAATCATAATTTAAAAAGGTAATTCTTTTGAGTAATTTATATTTGTCCAATTTTTAGGGGGAAGGGCATCCATTGTTGAATCCATGTTATTGAGAGATTCATTAAACATACCAGATTTTTCATACTCTAAATTTTGTAAGGCTTGGACATTTTGTTGTAGCATGGATGGTTTGCCTTTAAATTTTCTAAATAGATCATTAACACTTAATTTTTCTCTTGATACTCTATTTGCATTGTATTCTTTTAACCAATCCATAGTTATATTAGGATTTCGATGATTTTTAAGTATTACTACACTATGTTCAACTGGTGTAATACCGTTTAAACCATAACTGGTTTTATTATATAATATATCTCTTTCAAATCTTTCGTGTGCTTTAGCAGTTTTAGCTGGAGATAATAAATGTTCACCACTTTTAACTCCTACAGCCCCTCTACGTTGAGCTTCTTTGGCGCCCTCTTGATATAGTACATCTTGTAATCGCTTTCCTTGCAACTCTTTATTGACATTTATGTAGGAAGGTTTGAAACTTCTTATCCCATTGTATTTATAAGTGATATTGTGCTGAGCTAAATCTTCTAGTGCATTTATTTCAGGTCTTAAACTTTGTATGTAGGGTTTAGCTTTTATTAATGGTTTTTTAACTCCATTAATTTTAAAGTTGAGCATCGCCTCATTTATAGGAGCTTCCTCTAAACCTAGATAAGCATGAGTTAAACCAGTATTAGTATCAAAAGCTCTAACATGAAAACCATCACCTATATTTTGTATTCCGATATCTAATTTAGGAAGGATTCTTTTTTCACCTATTGGAAAAATTTTCGCCTTTAAACCTTTATCTATAGTTTGATTTACTTTCTGAAGTTTTGAGGTTTTAACTGCAAAGTCATCTAGATTATGTCTAATTATACCATCAGCAGCTTTACCTGTTTGTCTGACTAATCCATTGGCTAATCTTCCACTAACATAGTTCAATGCACCTCCCATTAGCTCATTACTAAGTCCACTACTTACAGAATTAGCTATTAATTTTGAACGATCTCCCCAGGAACCTCTACCTTGTTGAATTTCTTCATTAGAGGGTAAGCCAAATTTAGTAACTAATGATAACATATTAGTGCCCATATCATTAATGCCGTTACCTAATTGAGTTTGACCTTTTAGTCTAAGTTGATTTGAGTTATTTTTGGCAACTAATCTTTCGCTAAATTGTTGTCTTTGACTAGCAGCTTGATTATCTAATGCTTCTTGTTGAGTCAACATTTTAGGTTTACTCACTCTTGTATTGTCTATAACTAATGCACCTCCTCTTTGGTATTTAACAGTAGGTTTATTATTCTTTTTTAATAATTCAAGTTTAGAAAGTGGTTTTTTATAACCTGGTCTAGCGTAGTCTGGTAAATCAGGATCATCTAAATCTCCATTATACTTATATGTATCTTTAACTAAATCATCATACTCTTCGTTTAGACTATTTTGTATGTTGCCATGTGCCTCAAATTCTAAAGTACCTTGGGTATCATATTGATTACCCATAATAGCATTAGGTATATCCTTAATACCTCTACCAATCATACCTAATAACCCAATGTCTTGTCTTTGTTTTGAATGAGCTAATTCAGCTATTATAGAAGATTTTATAGCCGCACTAGAGTTATTCATATCTTTATCTAGTACAATATTGTTGGTGAATATATTGTATTTACCAACTGCTTTTCTTGGGTCTAAGCTAAAGTTTGAATAAGTAACACCTGGATTACCATACTTTAATAACATTTTCTTTAACGCATCAACTCTCTGTAAATTTTGTTCCATTTTAGTATAATCCTGCATAGCATCTGTTGACATATCAGCATGATTTTGTGCTAACCTCATAGGCACTACACGAGTGTTATCTTGCTTCGATGTTAATTTAGTACCTTGTTGTGCTGTAGGTATTAGCTGAGTTTTATTTTTAGCTATATTGTTCATAAGCCACTTTAAACTCTCACCTTTCCTATCATAAGGCAGTTGCCCCTCTAAAGATTTATAATCATCACTATTTATGATTTGTTTATCGTTCTGTAATTTTTGTAAACTATCATTAGTAAAGTCTTGAGTTCCTGCATCATACAAACCCTTCTTAGACATTTGAAATCTAATAGAATCTAATCTAGCTTTAACTTCTGTTGGTGATTGAATATAAGGATCATATCTATTTGTCATTGCTGAACCTCCAGGCTTAATCATTGTATTAGAAGGATATTTATAGTTAAAGGCTTGTGAATAAGGTTGTTCTCCTCTAGTAGAAGCATGTGATAGTTCATGAACAGAAATTGATCCAGTTTCTCCTAAATCCGTTCTAATGCGTAATAAATTATCCATTGTATCTAATTCTCCCTTAACATTAGAATTCCCACTTATATCGTTTTTGACATAAGTGGGCTTAACTAAGTTTATATTATTCAATCTAGTTTGAACCATACTATCAACTGAGGGCTGAGTTGTTCCTGTTAAAGCAACTTCTGTATTATTCATTTTAAGTTGCCTTTCTTTATACTTAGGTGACTTTAAATAATTTGTAGTCCAGTTTTTGGCTTCAATAAAGCCACCTTGTTGTAACTTTTTAAATAGTTCAGACATTCTTCAACTCCTTTCCTTTATCTCTAATAGAACGTAAGGTTCCAGTTTTGTCTTTGGTATTTCTCATTAATTCTCTAGCTAATAGTTTACCTGCTTTAACTGCAGCTTCATCTGAACCGTCTTTTCTAAGTTCTTCTAATTGCATAGTTAATGCATGATGTAGAACTAACTCTTCTCTTTCAACTTCTGCCTGCTGATCAATAGTCCCACCTTCTGCAGCCATAGTTACAACTGGAATACCTTTAAGTGTTATTTCAGCTTCTCTTAGTTCTTTAAGTTCTTTAAGTGTATGTTTATGTGCATGAAGAGCTCCATGAACAATTACACTTTTAGGTTTAATCGTACCCCCAGTTTTAAACTTAGTTGTACCATTAACTACTTTATCATAACTAATATCTACCCCTGGTCTAACTGTATTAAATTGTTTAGAATCATTACCAAGAACATTTCCTTCTAAATCAAGACTTTTATCTAAAGCTAATAAACCAACAGATCTTCCAGCCATAGTTTTAGCTTGAGCTTGAGCAGCAATTCTGCTTAACCTTTGTGCTTCTCTCATTTTAGCATTCTTACTAAGAAATAACGCCCCTTTTGCTCCAAACTTTTCAGCTTCTTCTGCAATTTTTCTAATCTTATTGACTTTACTAAATAAGAATAAATTTGTTGGATCTAATACAAAATCTACTGCAGCTTTACCATATGGATTTTGAATACCTATAGCATCAGATGGAGCTTGATATTTGCCAGTAACTGCCCAAGTGGTTCCTTTTTGTGGTACAGAAAGTAACTCATCCATTGGGTCTATCACTTTCGGATCACTGCCATATTGTTTTAAATAAGCTTCTTTTTGTAACTGCTCTTTACTTTTAGTTATATAACCATTAAGTAATTGACCACCCTCCTGATGTTTAAACTTTTTAGCGTTTTTAGCAAAGTTTGCCATTTTTCTGACTTTAGGATCTTTAGAATGTAAAGCTTCCTCAGTAGTTTTACCAGTACGTTTTTTGTACTCTGTAAATTTACCTTTATTTTCCTCCTTAATGTGAATTTTTCCACCTTCCTTACTATATCCAACTTTAGATAAAGCTCCAGAAAGTTGATTTAAGTATTTGCTTTGACCTGACTTCTTAAGTCCCTCTATAGTATCTTTAGCTAACTGAGTCTTAAATATATCAGGGAATTTTTCAGCTAGATCATTCCATGATCTTCCAGTTCCTTCTTGAGCTAATCCAACATGAGCAACATCCCATTCTCCAATAGTATGCAAACCTGTCTGTTTAGCTGCTCCCCAAACTACATCTTTATATAATTGTGTATTAGATGGGGAAACAACTTTACCATCAATGACGATTCTATAATCTCTAGCTGCCCCAAAATTATGAAGTGATAGTGCTGTCTTTGATGCCCCTTTCTTTAAGAGGGCTGCCTGTGTAGCAAAATTTCTAGAGCCATCTGAATTATAAACTCCAGAATTTTCAAATTTAATTTCTACTTTTTTCCCAGGATTTAATTTTTGAAGAATTTGTAGACCAGCATTTTCAAACTCACTAAATTTATTATTAGCAGAATTGTTATTAGTAGACAATGTATTTGGAGATTCTGTTTCAACTTCTGTAGATTTTGAATTCAATTGTTTTTCTAACTCTATATTTTTTTGTTCTGTAATCCTACGTTCTTCTGCTAATTGATCTAATCTAGAGCTCTTTATAGGTGCTTCTTCTTTACGCAATAGATTTATATCATCAAATTCAGTTATACTTGTGAGTGGCTTAGAAAGAGGGTTAAATATAATACCACCTTGTTGGCCATACATAATTGAACCATTTGTCCAATTTCTATCAGTTCCATTAATTTGATTGATATAATTATTGGCGTACATATCTTGAGAATTCGCAGCACTCTCTAAAGCAGATTTATTTGTGTTTAATATACCTGAAGCTTTAGTTTGGTCATAATTAGATGCCACTGTTTTACCAATTAGTTTCTTTTTACCGCCAAATAATTTTCCAAATAAACCTGAACTTGCATAAGTTCCTGCAGATTCTTTTACGTCTTTAGCTTGAGAACCTACCCCCGTATAAGAAGAGGAGGTTGCTACTTGATCATTAACATTAAAATCTTTAAGTTGTTTAGGAGTGCCAATTAAAGCACCACCAATAGAATTAACTAATCCTAAACCCATACCAACAGCTTTACCAACTGGCCCAAATGCTCCAGCTATTTGGGCAGCAGAATTAGTAATTGAATCAGCTGTCTGCATTCTTTTACTGTCAGAAGTCATTCCTGAATTTTGAATATCTTTTATATTAGATATACCAGAAATTATACCCATTCCTGCACCAGTAATATCATTTATACTTAATCCCAGTCCACCAGAAACCTTAGAAGATTCTCCAACTCCTTGTACTTTTGATAAACTAGTCTTCCAATTAGCAACGTTATTTGTTGGATTACTATTATATAATCTTGTAGGATCACTAAAATTTACTTGACTTTTTAAATTATCTTCGAATGTTTTTGACATATTTTCAATCTCATTGTAATTAGTGTGTATACCTTCAGGAACATCACTAGTAGCTTCCATATAATTTTGAAAAGGAAACTTAGGTTTAATAGAGGGTTTGAGCCATGAAGCAGACCCAAACCCTAAAATGTTATTAGGCATATGATATAGTATATAAATTTATTATGGCTGTAATCAGTGCAAGTTTAGTACCTGAGTACCTTACTCTAACTCTACAATATTTATCTCTTATTCTAGTTTCTGTAGGTTTACCTTTAATATTAAATACATGTGGCTTGATCTCCACATTCCAAGAATCCTCTATATATTGCATATTACCCTTCAATCTTCCTACTTTTTTTAGATCTTTTCCAAGTTGATGAGTTTTAATTGTTTTCTCTGTCACCTCTGTCCATTTTAATTCTGACAAATTACCTACATTCCCTGTACTTACATTATTTAAATTTGTACGATTAATTTCATAACTGTCTCCAATGACCTCAAATTCAAATGATTCTGGTTCTGCATTATTAGATATTATATACAAATTATCAAATATTTTTTGGTAAGATGGGCCATCAGCAATTATAAATTCAAACTCAAAAGGTTCTTGTTTTTCATACCAATTAGTTGGAAGGATGGGAGTCGATATATCAAAAATACCTGCTTGTCCATGTTTCCAAAAATCATAATGTAGTTTTTTATCTTCAGGAACGTTTATAGTTCTTTTAATCACTAATACATCATAAAAGAATTGAACTATCTGAGTTGAATTTTTAGGTCTAAGATTAACTTTAACCCTGATTGTCTCATAAGGATCTGTCCCTCCGGCCACAATTGACTTTAAAGTATTTCCTGTAATGTTAAATTTATTATTTGAAGGATACTTTGAATCATTCTCTAATATAAATTCATGATTGTATTTATTGTAATAATCATACCCTTTCAAAGATAAAGTACCAATTACTTCGTTTGCAGAATTAGTTTTTATTTCGTTTGTATCTAGTACTATACCAAATGAAGCGATATTGTCTTTTCGAGTATATCCCATTTGTGCTATTGCCTTACCTGAAGTTCTATCGAATGTAAAGAATACATTGTTGATATTCTCTGATATTAACGGAGTCCAGGAATATCTAGTGGTCCATTTACCCGTTACTTCATTATAGCATAAATTCCAAGATACTTCTGTGTAATCATTTGATGAGTCATAAAATGTAAACATTACATCTTTTTTAAATGCATTATAGTGAGTTTTTACATTGCGTATTCCAATAATAGGTTTTTTATCTTCTTCTGATAGAGTTATATTATCATTTAGAAATTTTTGTACTTTAAAATCTGAAATAATTTCTAATTGTTCTCCATTGGTCCTCCATATTTTTTTAGCAATTGTGTCAACTCCATAAATCCATTGCTCAGTTCTTATGATAGAATCTTTCCAAGAAGAACCAAATGTATCGGATATTATGTTAGGAGTTTCTGGTAAAACTCCTATACCTTTAACTAAAATAGAAGTTCCTTCTCCTAGTAATGCTCTTTCATTAATTTGCAGAATAGCTATTCCATTTTCAAAGATAACTAATAAATTGCTTTTTACATCAAACATTTTAACAATAGCTCCATATTGTCTAGTTATATCTTTATAATCTAAACCTTGGAATACTCTATAGCCATTTCTAAATGCATCATTTATATGTACATCAGAAAACATAATTCTATTGTCGAATATATTTTTGATGTAAGGTACATCTGGTAATATTGTATAGATTTTATCAGATGTAGTAGAGGAGTTACCAACGTTAAATAATGTAGATTCAGGAATTTTTGACTCTGCAGTAATTGACATTGGTGATTGCGGAAAGAAAGATCTAGCTTTTCCAGTGAGGGCATCCTCACTAAAATTCGAATCATCATTTGATCGTAAAGCTAAGTTAATATTTGAACATACTTTAAAAGTAGCCCAATGGCCTATACGTACAGCATTTACGTCTCCTCTATTTAAATTATCTAAATCTTTTTGTTCTATAGAACCATTACTTGAATAACCTTTATAAGAATTTTTCCACGATAAAGCAGAAAGAATAGTGTCGTTAATAGGTGTTTCTGGATCTTGAAAATTTCTAACTATACGTGTTGTGAAATTATTTATAAAGCAATCTCCATTATATTCAGTAAAACTATAAGTTAAGTTTTTCTTAAACGCCTTACCATATGGTTTAAGAGAGCCATCTCCTTGTAACTCATAAGCATTTTCCAAAATTTTAACATCATATCTTTGAGACATAGCATAATAGGAATGAAAGGAATTGCCTCTAGATGTAAAATAATCTTTCATGTTTACCGTATCGTAGCCTGGAATATGTATATCTACTATTGTAGTTTTTTCACTAAAATTTTCCATACCAACAAATCCAGTATATGCCCCTCTTAAAAGGTTGGTTGCATTTGCGGACTTATCTTCATTGGTGAATGTAGAAAATCTCCACGCTTCCTCAGCAATACCAGCTCTAGTTGAGAATCTCATTGAACCACTAAATTTAACTGGTTTATCATGCTCTATTAATGTCAATTTGACATCTTTATATAGATATTCACTTAAGCTACCTTCATATTCAGGAATATAAAAATAACGTTTATTATCTTTATCCTGTTTAAATATTCTATTTCCTGTAGTAGTATTAGCTTTAACATTTATAGAAGCTTGGCTAAGATTGAATAAAGTTCCAGTAAATAATTGATTAAACATTTCAGGTCTTAATTGTGCTTCTGGACATAACAATCCATTTATCGTTACATTACCATTATTAGAGAATACAGTTCTCGCTACAAAGTCATGTACTAACTGATTACTTTTATCTATAAAAGATTCTGTAATATAACCTTCTTTTGCAACTCCAGTAGAAGCTAAGGCATTAGCGTATAGTACAGGTATATTCGATATAATATCTACACCTAAGCTGATTCCTTGCGCCAGGATAGTTGGTATACGTTTTTGTCTAACAAAAAAGAAACCTTTAACATGCTTCTTAAGTTCCATAAGTGTTGCATTTTCCATGTTAAAGTTAATAGACAAAGGATAAACACCTGTAGAACTATTTTTATTGACCATTGATTCTGTGTGGAGTAATCTCACAACACCTTTAGTGTTCTCTAAATTAGAAGAAGCCGCAACATAACCATCTTCATTTGATTCAATATAAACACGTTTAGCTTCTCCATCATATACTGGGAAATAAGTATAATCTTGTTTAATTGCTGTAGGAAAATCTCCACTGTTCAAAGTATTAATACCATCTTTACCTCTAACATTGAATACAGGTGATACTGTATCATCATTAAGAATATAAACTACCCCCAATCTGTATATTTCTTTATTCCAATAACCTGTAAAATTGTAAACGTTAGTCATATCATAATATTCAGATTTAGCTATGGCATCATCAATAGATACTGGTTTGTAGTTCTCATCCATATAACCTATATTGATATCATTAGATACACTTGGATATATTCTAAGTGATAGATCCTCCAACTCTTTATAGGGGATAGTAGGCTTATCGACATTACCAAAAAAGAGCATATTTTGTATTTGTACTTGAGTTTTAACTCTGTC
>Ga0247815_10000469_pt1 | contig 31706 bp, 27 predicted proteins | sample UWRJL194509B1_FD_181014 | JGI IMG/M metagenome (GOLD analysis project Ga0247815, IMG submission 181014) | Plant litter microbial communities from Arlington Agricultural Research Station in Wisconsin, United States - UWRJ-L194-509B-1 | ecosystem: Environmental > Terrestrial > Plant litter >...
GACGGCAAGAAGGTGTCGGGGCTGCTCGGCGAACTTCTTCCGAGCGGCGACGCGGTGGTGATGGGGGCCGGGGTGAACCTGACGATCGATTCCGCCGATCTGCCGACCGCGACATCCACTTCGCTGATCCTGAACGGCGCCTTCCTCGTCGGCGATGAACTGGCGGATGTCGTGCTCTCCCGCTACCTCACCGAGCTGACGTCGCTCGTGTCGGAGTTCCTGCGCTTCGGCGCGGACCCGGCGGCGAGCGGTATCGCCGACCTGGTGGACGAGCTGTGCAGCACACTCGGGCAGGAGGTCCGGGTCGAGCTGCCCGGCGGAGACGAGCTGCGGGGCATCGCGATCGGTGTCGACGACACCGGTCGGCTGCGAGTGCAGAGCTCGGCGGATGGCCGCATCACGGCTGTCGCCGCGGGCGATGTGACCCACCTGAGGTATGAATAAGGCATGGCCGACGAATCGCAGGATACCGAGCGCGTCGTCGCGCGGCTGCGTCCGCACGGCCGGGCGCTGTTCTGGCCGTCGCTGGTGCTCATCGTCGTCGTCGGGCTGATGACCTATTTCGCGGGCAGCTTTCCCGAGGCCTGGGAGAACATCGCCGTGCTCGCCGCGGGTGCGCTCATCATCCTGCTGCTCTGGCTACTGCCGCTGCTGTCGTGGCTGGGCAAGCGGTACATCATCACCAGCCGCCGCATCATCCTGCGCAGCGGATTCTTCGTGCGGATGCGGCAGGAGCTGCTGCACAGCCGCGGCTACGACATCACCGTGCGCAAGGCCGGGCTGCAGTCGCTGTTCGGCAGCGGCAACGTTCTGATCAACGCCGGACTCGACCACCCCGTCGTGCTGAGGGATGTGCCGAACGCCGACCTGGTGCAGTCCAGCCTGCACGACCTGATGGAGAAGAGCCTCAACCCGATCGCGGCCCGGCGTCAGGCCGAGGCGTCCCGGCCGGGCTACGTCGCGCCGCCCGACATCGACGAGACGACGGCCTGGGGTACGCGCTAGTCGTCCGCGGCGTTTGCCCTACCGGCCCAGGTTCCCTGCGCTCCTGCATTACTGCATTTCTGCACTGCTCACTGCTCCCTGCTCTCCGCTTCCTGCCGCGCCCGCACCGTCCGCCAACAGGCTCAGCTCGCCGAATCGTCATTCAACAGGACCAGCGCCTGAGTTTGGCGGGGTCCAGCCTGTTGGCTGCAGCGGGCGCGACCGACTGAAGCCGCGCATTCGCCACTCCTCCCCAGCAGGTCGCGCCGAGCATCCGTCCCGCGATTCCGACGACGGGGCCACGGTGGAGGCGACACCGCGCACCATTGCCTCGTGCGCCGCGACCTCATGCTCGACCTCGCCCGGTTCGGGATGCTGGCGCGCCGATCAGACCTCCTCGCGCTCGGTCACCCGCGCTTCCGTGTCAGTGCGGCCGTCCAGTCGGGAGCGGTGCAGGTTCCGCGTCGCGGCTGGATCGCGGCTCCCGGTGCCGATCCGCGGGCTCTGCGAGCGGTGCGGCTCGGGGGCAAGCTCGGCGGGGCGTCCGCGTTGGCGCACCGCGGCATCTGGGTAGACGCCCCCCCACGACTCGTCGTATCCACCGCGTCGACCGCGAGTCGGCTTCCTGCTCTACGCCCGGGGGAGCACCGGGTCTGGCTGCCGGAGCGCTTTGCCGAGACGACGGATGCGCCGTGGCGCGTCTCGGTACGCGACGCGATCCTGCAATACGGCCTCAGCGCTGGTCGAGATCAGCTCGTCGCGACGCTGGACAGCGCACTGTTTCAGCGTCTGCTCACCTGGCAGGAGGTCGACCACCTGCTCCCGCTGGTGCGGGAGTCTGCTCGACCGGGCATCCGCGAACTCGACAGTCTCGCGATGTCGGGAACGGAATCCCGCATGCGTGTCGCACTGCGCCGCCGTGGACTGAAGGTGAGGACACAGGTATCGATCAGACGCGTCGGGCAGGTCGACCTCGTGGTCGACGACTGGCTCATCGTCGAATGTGACAGCAAACAGTTCCACGACGACGAGTCACAGCAGATCACCGATCGCCGCCGCGATGGCAACGCGGCGCTGAGCAGCTACGGCAGTGCGCGATTCCACCACTCGCAGATCATGTCCGACCTGGAGTGGTGCGTCTCGGTCGTGGAGAGTCATCTCCGACGAGGGCGGCCGGCTCGGATCGCCACGGGCGCGCGGCAGTCAACAGGCTAGAGCTGGTCATATTCCGGTGCTGAGCCTGTTGAGTGACGATTCGGCGAGCTGGGCCTGTTGGCGGACGCACGGGGAGACCGGGAAGGGGAGACCGGGAAGGGCAGACCGGGAAGGGGAGACCGGGCCCGAAGGAAGTGGGGTACGCGCTAGTCGTCCGCGGCGGCCGGCGTCGGGCCCGCGACGTGCGCCTCGTGCAACGTCAGCGGGCGCGGCGGGTCGTTCTTCTCCTCGCGGAACACCCACAGGCGGTAGAAGGTGAACCGGAACGCGGTGCCGAGCACCAGGCCGATCACGTTGCTCGAGATGTTGTCGGCCAGCACCGAGGTGAAGCCGAGCACGTAGTGCGAGACCCACAGGCAGCCCAGGCCGATGACGAGGCCGCCCCCGCTCACCAACGCGAACTCGAGCCCTTCGCGGGCGATGTTGGGGCGCTTGCGGTCGCCGAAGGTCCAGTACCGGTTGCCGATCCAGTTGACCGCGATGGCGAGAACGGTGGAGATGATCTTGGCGTAGATCGGTCCGTGCGCCACGGCATCCGGAGAGAACACGGTTGCGCGTAGCAGGTTGAACACACCGAGATCGACGATGAAACCGACACCGCCGACGAGTCCGAAGCGGACGAGTTGAGCGATGAGGCGGCGCATGGATCCCTAAACGGATGGGCGAAGATGGACGGAGCGATTCTAATCGCCCAGTATTCGCGTGAGACGACCAGGAGCTACAACCATGCCAACAGTCGGAGTGATCGGCGGCGGCCAGCTCGCCCGGATGATGATCCCCGCGGCGGTGAACCTCGGCATCGAGCTGCGGGTTCTCGCCGAGAGCGCGGGGGAGTCTGCGGCGCTCGCCGTGACGTCCATCGGCAGCCACACCTCCCTTGACGACGTGCTGGCCTTCGCCGAGGGCGTCGACGTGGTGACCTTCGACCATGAGCACGTGCCGCAGGAGATCCTGAGCGAACTGGTGAGCCGCGGCATCCGTGTCCGCCCCGCCCCCGATGCGCTGCTGTACGCGCAGGACAAACTGCTGATGCGCGAGAAGCTGGCCGAGTTCGGCCTGCCGATGCCCGAGTGGGCGCGCGTCGAGAAGGCCGCCGACCTCGAGGCATTCCTGGCCGACAACGGTGGTCGCGCGGTGGTGAAAACCGCCCGAGGTGGTTACGACGGCAAGGGCGTGCGCGTCGTGTCGAGCGCGGCCGAGATCGAGGACTGGCTGGCACTCGGCGAGCCGCTGCTGGCGGAGGAGCTGGTCGAGTTCCAGCGCGAGCTCGCACAGCTGGTGGCCCGCCGCGAGTCGGGTGAGTTGATCGCCTGGCCCGTGGTCGAGAGCATCCAGCGTGACGGCGTCTGTGCCGAGGTGATCGCTCCTGCTCCGGACTCCGACGGGCGGGTGGCGGATGTCGCAGCCCAGATCGCGAGGACGGTGGCCGAAGGCCTCGGCGTCACCGGCGTGCTCGCGGTGGAGCTGTTCCAGACCACCGACCAGCGCCTGCTGATCAACGAGCTGGCCATGCGCCCGCACAACACCGGCCACTGGACGCAGGATGCCGCTGTCACCAGCCAGTTCGAACAGCACCTGCGCGCGGTGCTCGACCTGCCGCTCGGTGCGACGGATGCCCGCGACACCTGGGCGGTCATGGTCAACATCCTGGGCGGCCCGTCGGCCGGTACGCTCGCCGACCGCTACCCCCAGGCCTTCGCCGACCAGCCCGCCGTCAAGATCCACAATTACGGCAAGGACCCACGGCCCGGCCGCAAGGTCGGTCACGTGAACGCCTACGGTGCGGATCTCGACGAAACCGTGGTGCTGGCGCGTGCCGCTGCGGCGTACTTTCAGGAGCAGAACCTAGGCTGATAGCCATGTCTGAGCCCCGCGTCGCCGTCATCATGGGATCCGACTCCGACTGGAACGTGATGAAGGCCGCCGCCGACGTGCTCACGAAGTTCGGTGTCCCGTTCGAGGTGGAGGTCGTCTCCGCCCATCGCACCCCCGACAAGATGATCGCGTTCGGCAAGCAGGCCGCCGGCCGGGGCCTTCGCGTCATCATCGCCGGTGCGGGCGGCGCCGCCCATCTGCCCGGCATGGTCGCCTCTGTCACCACCCTCCCGGTCATTGGCGTACCCGTGCCGTTGGCCAAGCTCGACGGTCTCGATTCGCTGCTGTCCATCGTGCAGATGCCGGGCGGCATCCCGGTGGCGACGGTGGGTATCGGGGGAGCGCAGAACGCCGGTCTTCTCGCGGTGCGGATGCTCGCAGCATCCGACCTCCAGCTCACCGAGGCGCTGCAGGAGTATGCCGACTCGCTCGAGGCGCTCGTCGCGGAGAAGAACAGCGCACTGCAGGCGAGCCTGTGAGCGCGACCGCATCCGTCCGCTACCCGGGGGCCGCGCCATCGACGGTGATGGCTCGCCGCGCCTGGTGGCTCGTCGTTCTCAACCTGCTGATCCCGGGCTCCGCGCAACTGCTGGCCGGTAATCGCAAGCTCGGTCGATTCGCGGTCTCCACCACGTTCTTCCTCTGGGGCCTCGCGATCGTCGCGTTCGTCACCTGGCTGGTGGCACACGCCGCGATCTATTCGATCGTCACGAGCGTCATCGGGCTGACCGCGCTGCAGGTGCTGTTCGCCTTCTTCGCGATTCTCTGGATCATCCTGACCCTCGACACCCTGCGGCTCGTGCGCCTGGTGAAGCTCGGCCCGGTGGCGGGCGCGATCATCGGCTTCGTCACCGTCGCGGGCCTCGTGCTCACCGCGGGCAGCGCCGGCTACGCCGCGGTCTCGACGGGTGCGGCGCGATCCGCCCTGGTGAAGATCTTCGGCGGCACGTCGATGGCGACGCCGGTCGACGGCCGCTACAACATCCTGCTGCTCGGTGGCGACGCCGGCCCCGACCGCACCGGACTGCGCCCCGACAGCACCTCGGTCGCGAGCGTCGACGCGGAAACCGGCGCGACCACCATCATCGGCATCCCGCGCAACATGGAGCGCGCCACATTCTCCAAGGGGTCGCCGCTCTGGGGTCCGTTCCCCGATGGATACAACTGCGGAGACCAGTGCCTCATCGACTATCTCTACACCTACGCCGAAGAGCACCCAGACCTCTATCCGAAGGCGACGGCCAAGGGCTCGACGCCCGGTATCGAGGCAATGATGGATGCCGCGAGCGGGGTCACCGGCCTGAAGATCCAGTACTACGCCCTCATCGACATGCAGGGCTTCGCCGATCTGGTCGACTCGGTCGGCGGCGTCACCGTGAACGTGCCGGAGCGACTCGCCTACGGTCCGGTCACCGCCAAGCAGCCCTATGGGTACTTCGAGGCGGGCGAGCAGCACCTCGATGGCGCGCAGGCGCTCTGGTACGGACGTTCGCGCTACAACGGCTCCGACTACGACCGCATGGAACGCCAGCGCCAGGTGCAGACCGCCATCATCAAGCAGGTGCAGCCGTCGATCGTCGTCACCAAGTTCCAAGACATCGCCAAGGCCGGTGCGCAGGTGGTGAAGACGGATGTCCCCGCCTCAGCGATCCCCGGATTCATCACGCTCGCCGACAAGGGTCGCAAACTCCCCGTGGGTCAGCTCGAACTGGTGCCCCCGCAGTTCGACCAGAACAATCCCGACTATGACACGATCCACGCGGCGGTGAAGGCGGCGACCGCTCCGGTCACTGCGTCGCCCAAGCCGTAGAGGCGGAGCGCTACCTACAGGTCTGCGTGCAGCTGCCAGACCTTCTCGGCGGAGTCTCGCCAGCTGAAGTTCTTGGCCCGGTCGCGACCCTCGTAGCCCATCCGTTCGGCCAGCGCCGGATCGTTCAGCACCGTGGCGACGGCTTCCGCCAGCCGCTCGGGGTAGCCGGCGGCGTCGTTGCGCGCGACGGCGATGCCTGCGCCCGCCGAGACCTCGAGCAGAGCGGGGTCGTCGGAGTGCACGACCGGCGTGCCCAGGCTGAACGCCTCGACCACCGGTAGACCGAAGCCCTCGGCCAGGCTCGGATAGACGAACACGGAGGCGCGATCGAGCGCCACGGCGAGGTCCGCGTCGGCGAGATACCCCATCGACCGCACGCGGCCCTCCTCGATGCCCGCCTCTGCGGCGACGGCGGCGATGTCGAGCCCCTGCCACCCTTCGGGTCCGGCGATGAGCAGCGGGATGTCGGCCAGTTCAGGCTGCTTCATCGCGTTGATCAGCGGGATGATCCCCTTGTGGGTCTGAAGCGTCCCCACGCTGAGAAGGTAGCGCTCCGGTAGCCCCATCCGCTCTGCGCGCACGTCGGGGTCGACCGGCAGGGTCAGCTTCGGGCTGACGGCGCCACCGATCACGCGGATCCGCTCACCGAAATCGAAGATGTTCTGCAGCTCGGCCGCCACCGCGTGCGTGGGAACCACCACGGCATCCGCGTATTTGTGCGCACGCTTCGCCATGGACTTGTACCAGCCGAGACGTCGCGGGGTGAGGGCTTCGGGATTCGTCCACGGCACGACATCGTGGATCGTGACGACGACCTGTTCGCCGTGGTTGTTCACCCGATCGTGGCGCGCCAGCGGGGCGAACAGGCCGGTCGCGTGCAGCATACCCGTTCCGGGCAGGCGGGTGAAACCGTGCTGCCAGGCGAGCTCGAGTTCGCGGCGCGCGAGTGTTGTCTTGTGCAGGCCGGCGAGACCGGGAAGCAAGGTCTCGATCAGCTCGTAGTCGGCGTCGGATGATGCGGAGACGATGCCCGCGACGTCACAGCCGAGCGGGGCGGTGTGGATGAGCTGTCGGGTGAGTTCTTCGGTGTACCGGCCGATGCCGCCGGGAATGGGGGCGACGATCTGATCGACGATCACGCGCAAAGTCGTGGTCATGGTGCTCCAATGTGATTGTCGGTGCTGTCCGATTCCCCACCAGGAGTTTACCCGTGGCCACCAAGGCGGTTAGGGGGTGATCGCTCCAGCGCCCGCAGCGTCGGCGAGGGCCTCGCGCCAGCCGCGCATGGGCGCAAGCCCCGCCGCGGTCCAGGCGTCGTGACCGAGAACCGAGTAGTTTGGCCGCGGTGCCGGGCGGACGAACTCGGCGCTGGTCGTTGGTAGAACGCGCGCCGGGTCGAGACCCGCCTCTGTGAATATCGCCTGGGCGAAACCGAACCAGGTCGTTTCGCCGCTGTTGGTGCCGTGGTAAATGCCCGTCGGGGCATCTGCGTCGAGCAGAGCGACAATCTGAGCTGCAAGATCGCCGGTCCAAGTTGGCTGGCCGCGCTGATCGTCAACGACAGAAACAGTGTCATGGGAGGCCGCGAGCTTCACCATTGTCTTTGCGAAGTTCGTTCCACCGGAACCGTAGAGCCAAGCCGTGCGCACCACATAGGTGCGCTCGGGGTTCGCCTCCAGCGCGAGGCGTTCGCCTTCCGCTTTGGTCCGTCCATACGCGGAGATCGGGGAGCGCATCGCATTCTCCGAATACGGCGAACGAGCCGTGCCATCGAAGACATAGTCCGTGGACACGTGGATCAACTTCGCGCGAACCTCGGACGCGGCGATCGCGAGATTGTGGGCCCCCGTCGCGTTAACTGCGTGCGCCACGCTTTCCTGTTCCTCTGCCTCATCCACCTTGTTGTAAGCGGATGCATTGAGAATCACGTCATAGCCCCGCGACGCTTCCCTGACCGCTTGCAAGTCAGTGACGTCCAATTCTGCGTGCCCAAAAGCAGCCACGTCGCGTCCAGCTAAAGCCTTCTGCAGGTCGTGGCCGAGCTGGCCGTTGGCACCGGCGATGAGGTAGCGGGTCACAGCGCTGCGCGCTCCTTCAGCGGCTCCCACCAGGCGCGGTTGTCGCGGTACCACTGCACGACATCCGCGAGCCCCTGTTCGAACGGAACCTGCGGCTCGTAGCCGAGCTCGGTCCGGATCTTGGAGATGTCGACGCTGTAGCGCAGGTCGTGGCCGAGGCGGTCCTGCACGCGGTCGACATACGACCAGTCCTTGCCGGTGGCCTCGAGCAGCAGCTCGGTGAGCTCCTTGTTGGTGAGCTCGGTGCCGCCTCCGATGTTGTAGATCTCGCCGGCCTGGCCACGGGTCAGCACCATCGCGATGCCGCGGGTGTGGTCATCCACATGCAGCCAGTCACGGATGTTGTTGCCCTCGCCGTACAGAGGGACGTGCTTGTCGTCGATGAGGTTCGTGACGAACAGCGGGATGACCTTCTCGGGAAAGTGGTACGGCCCGTAGTTGTTCGAGCAACGGGTGATCGACACGTTGAGGCCGTGCGTGCGGAAGTAGCTGCGGGCGAGCAGGTCGCTGCCGGCCTTCGACGCGGAGTAGGGGGAGTTCGGCTCCAACGGCCGGGTCTCGTCCCACGATCCCTCGGCGATGGAGCCGTAGACCTCGTCGGTGGAGACGTGCACGAAGCGCTTGAGGTTCGCGCGGAGCGCAGCATCCAGTAGCCGCTGCGTGCCGAGCACGTTGGTCTCGACGAAGATGCCGGAGTCTCGCACCGAACGGTCGACGTGCGACTCGGCGGCGAAGTGCACGACGGCGTCTACGGTCGGCAGCAGCTGGTCGAGAAGCTCAGAATCGCGGATGTCGCCCTTGACGAACGAATACCGCGGCGAGTCTGCGACCGGGGCCAGATTCTCGAGGTTGCCCGAGTAGGTGAGGGCATCGAGCACGACGACCTCCGCGCCCTCGAGGCCGGGGTAGGCATCCTGAAGCGTTCGGCGCACGAAGTTCGAGCCGATGAAACCGGCACCGCCGGTGACGAGGATTTTCATGGGGAGTGTTGCCTCCTTGGCAAAGTCCAGACGATTCTAATGGTGGCCGGCTCGGCGTTTCAGGAGAGCCGACCGTAGGGAGAGCCCGATGCCGAGAACGAAGCGGACCGGCCACAGGTACCAGCCGCGATACTTCTTGCTCAGGAATACGCGCGCGCTGTCGTGGTGCGCCTGGATCATGCGCGCCGACTCGCCTTCTGTGGAATGCGCCCCGGTGTGGATGACTGTCGCGGATGGCTCATACACGTTTCGATAGCCAGCCTTGCCGAGGCGATAGCCGAGGTCGACGTCTTCGAAGTACATGAAGTAGTCGGTGTCGAATCCGCCGAGCTTCTCGAAGGCCGAGCGCCGCACGAGCACGCTCGCACCTGAGAGCCAGCCGGCGTCCCGACGCACGGGAGCGCTTTCAGATTCCTTCTTGTAGGCGCGCGTCCACGGATTTGCAGTCCAGATATTGGCGAACAATGCGTGGCCAACACCTAACCGTAGGGAGGGCACAGCTCGCGCAGAGGGGTATACCTCGTCATCGGTAATGATCGCCGGCCCGACGGCGCCCACCCCGGGGTCTGCCTGGCCCGCCTTAACGAGCACGTCTATTGCACCGGGACCGAGTTCGACGTCTGGATTGCTGATCAAGACCCACTCGATTTCAGGGGGCAGGGAACTTACGCCGGCATTCATTCCGTCCCCATAGCCTCGATTGGTAGCGAGAGGGAGATATTGCGCGCCCGCTTCCGAAGCAAGCGCAGAAACCGACGCGGTCTCAGCCTTGTTGTCCACCACCACGATCACGAGCGGGTGGGACGATGCAGCGGCCGCAGAGTCCAAGAACCGGGGCAGAACGTCGTGCGACCCGTAGCTGACCGTCACTATGCCGATGGCAGCTGAGCCGGGGCGGGGAGGGGTGGTAGCCATCGGAAGGCAATCATACTTCTAAGCTAGATTGTTCCGAGATTCACGGCCCGGCTCGTGAGCGTCCGTGGATACTAGCGAGGTTTGATGAACTATCTGAAAGAGGTCTGGGCTTCAAGAGAGCTCCTCTTCAATCTCACCTCTCGCGAAGTCAGAGGGCAGTACAAGCGCACGATATTCGGTCAGCTGTGGTCTTTGGCGAACCCGCTAGCTCTCATGTTGATCTACACCTTCGTCTTCGGGTTGATTTTTCGAAGCAACCCGCCCCCAGGTAACCCGAGCGGCCTTGACGTCTTCGCTCTGTGGCTTTTGTGCGGGTTGTTGCCGTGGACCTTCTTTGCAAATGTCGTGAGTTCAGGCGCTGCTTCCCTCGTCACCAACTCGAACCTCATTCAGAAGGTCTCGTTCAGCCGAATTGTGCTTCCGCTCTCAACTGTGGGCTCTGCCGCATACAACTGGCTTTTCGAGATGGCCGTCTTACTTGTTGCGCTAACCATCGCTGGCGGCTTCGTCTTGCCTTGGATTCCGTTGATGCTAGTTGCGATGGCACTGCTCGCGATCTTCGGTGCAGGTGTCGGGCTCATATTCTCGATCGCTAACGTTTATTTTCGAGACACGCAGTATCTGTTGGGGATCGTCCTGCAATTGTGGATTTACCTCACCCCGATCATTTACCCAATTCAACTCGTCAACACGCAATCGGAACGACTGGGAGGGCTCCTGAACAGTCGAATTACGCTTGCAGACATATACAGCCTGAACCCCATGGTCCACTTTGTGGACCTGTTCAGGCAACTGCTTTACGACAACAGGTGGCCCGATAGTGCCGAGTGGCTAATCTGCCTCGCATGGGCGGTAGGCATGTTCATCATTGGCACGGTCGTCTTCAGAAAGAACGAGCGAAAGCTGGCTGAGACACTGTGAGTGAAATCGCCGTCAGGGTCGACCACGTATCGAAGACCTTCCGCATGTATCACGAGCGGAACCAAAGCATCAAGTCCGCAATCATGCGTCGACGCACGTCAGTCCATGAGGATTTCCCGGCACTTCGCGACGTCACATTCGATGTTCCCGCTGGATCGACGTTCGGGCTGATAGGCAGCAATGGTTCAGGGAAATCCACGCTCCTCAAGTGCCTTGCAAACATCTATTACCCGAACGAAGGCACGATCACTCACTTCGGCCGCATCGCCGCGATGCTGGAAGTGGGGTCTGGATTCCACCCCGAACTGTCCGGACGGGAAAATGTCTACCTCAATGGATCGATTCTCGGAATGTCGCGGCGAGAGATCTCAAGAAAATTCGACGAGATCGTAGATTTTTCCGGAGTTGAGCAGTTTATTGATCAGCCCGTCAAGAACTACTCGTCGGGAATGTACGTGCGACTGGGATTCGCCGTCGCGATCAACGTCGATCCCGAGATCCTGGTGGTCGATGAAGTTCTCGCGGTGGGCGACCAAGAATTTCAGGAGAAGTGCTTTCAAAAGTTTCGAGACTTCAGGGCTGAGGGTAAGACCGTTATCTTGGTCAGCCATTCAATGGGTTCGGTCGAGTCGATGTGTGACCACGCTGCCTGGTTGAGCCACGGAGAGTTGCGCGCTGTGGGGCGAGCGGATGACACGATCAAGCAGTACTTGGATTCACTGAACTCGGGTGCTTGAGCAGGAATTTGAGGCTACTGAGATGGCGCACTCAAGGGCCCGGTAAGGTTGGGGAGTGCAAATTCGTGAACTGTCGATTCCAGACTCCTTCGAGATCACCCCTGTGCAACGGGCCGATGACCGCGGTTTGTTTCTCGAGTGGTACCGCTTCGATGTTCTTGAGGAGGCCGTCGGGCATCCCTTGTCGCTTCGTCAAGCGAACACGTCAGTGTCGAAAAGGGGTGTCGTTCGCGGCATACATTTCGCTGACTTCCCTGTGGGGCAGGCCAAGTACGTCACGGCGATGCACGGGGCAGTTCTCGATTACGTGATCGACATCCGCGTTGACTCCCCGACGTTCGGGAAGTGGGATTCCGTCCTGCTGGACGACGTCGACCGCCGTGCAATTTACTTGGCCGAGGGCCTCGGGCACGCGTTCGTGGCGCTTACGGAGGACGCAACGGTCAGCTACCTCGTGTCGGATACGTACAATCCGAGCCAAGAACACGGCATTAATCCGTTGGACCCGGCGATTGGGCTGGTCTTCCCCAGTGAAGCCGGAGACCCGCTTCTCTCTCCGAAGGACGTAGATGCTCCAACGCTGGATGATGCGGCGAAGCTCGGGTTGCTCCCCAACTGGCTAGACGCAAAGAACTACTATTCATCTCTTTCGACAAGGGATGGTGCCCCCTGATGCGCGGCATTATTTTGGCCGGCGGATCCGGTACTCGCCTCTGGCCTATCACGCGTGGCATTTCCAAGCAGCTCATGCCCATCTACGACAAGCCGATGATCTACTACCCCTTGTCGACGCTCATGATGGCTGGGATTACAGAAATACTCATTATTACGACCCGTGAGTACAACGAGCAGTTCAAGGCGCTGTTGGGTGATGGGTCATCGCTCGGAATCAGCATCGAGTACGCGATTCAGGACTCGCCCGATGGCCTGGCCCAGGCATTCCTGATCGGTGAGAAATTCATTGGGGACGAGAGTGTCGCTCTGGTGCTGGGCGATAACATTTTTCATGGTGCTGGACTTGGGAGCTCGCTGCGGGCGCACGAAGACATCGATGGTGGCTTGATTTTCGCCTATCACGTGTCAAATCCCCGATCCTACGGGGTCGTCGAATTCGATTCGGAGATGGTTGCAGTTTCCATCGAAGAGAAGCCCGAAGTGCCCAAGAGCAACTTCGCGGTGCCAGGGCTCTACTTTTACGACAACTCGGTCATAGAGATAGCGAAGTCAATCGAACCCAGCGCAAGAGGAGAGCTCGAGATTTCGAGCATCAATGAGCGCTACTTGCACCAGGGAAACCTCAAGGTTCAAGTTCTCGATCGCGGAACAGCATGGCTAGATACGGGAACGTTCGAGTCGATGATGCAGGCATCCGAGTATGTCCGCGTGATTGAAGACCGCCAAGGTTTCAAGGTGGGGTGCATCGAAGAGATCGCCTGGCGCGCGGGTTGGATAGATGACGACCAACTAGGAATGATTGCCGAGCAGCTCAAGAAGAGCGGCTATGGCCGTTACCTTCGAACCCTGCTTGAGGAACACAAGCGCTGATCGATCCAAGATCTAGAGCGGACAGGAGCTTCTTGGGTCACCGGAAACTGGCCGGGCTGCTACCCGGCCACGGCGAGGCCCTGTAGCGCCCCGTCAGCAGCGATCCACGTGAAGTTTTGGACGCCGAATGTCGATGCTATCCATTGCTGAGATGCTGCATCAGCCACTCTCGTCAGCGATCCTCCGGACGCCAGATAAGTCTGCGAACTGGATCGCTCGCGAATGAAGTGAGGTGCATTCTGAGAGCGCACAAGCGGCACCCCAGTCCAAGCTGCCGGCGGGATGGTGGTGAAAGTGGTCGCAACATATGTCCCACTGGACACTTCTAGCCACCCTCCGTCCACCGCGATGAAGAGGCGTCCGTCTGCGTTCGCGCGCAAGGGGAGGGTCCCGGATGTGGGGAGTTGAGCAAGCGACGCAACCTGGAGTCGAGTTGCGCTACCAGCGATTTTCCCCGCGGCAGCTTGACCGGTCAAGATATACGACCCTCCAGCTCCAACGGACCTGTAGTTGCCCTGTCCGTCGGTCACTACGCCGGCCCCCAAGACCGGCCCACCGACCGGCCGCTCTGCGAGCAGCTCGTTCGATACCAAGGCCGTTGCGGTGGTAATTCCAAACTGACCGAGCACTGCGGGGTTTGGTGTCTCTCTGCGAAGTCCAGCTTGCACGAGCCAGATGCTGCCATCGGCCAACCGGGCAAGGTGCGGCAGTGCGCCGCCGTTCGAGAGCTTCGATAGCTGAGCAAGGTCTACCAAGGGCAGCTGGCCGCAGTCCAAGCCGTAGTCGCTCACCTGCGCACAACCGGCTAATTGGAATCGCTTGTCTGCGTCGATTAGGTAGTAGTTCCCGTCGGACGCGCGAACCGCCCGCTGAGCGGGACGGCTGAGCGCGTATGTATTCAGCTGGGTAGCCGTAATCACCTGCACATCGCCGAGGGCAGAATACAGGGACACGAGAGTCGGCGGGATTGGATAGCGCTGGCGTCCCGAGACAAGGAATTCATCAGTGGCTCCGGCGGCCCGCACGAGCGTATAGGGCTGGGGAGCCATAACGTCGATCCCGGAAAGCGCTGTGTCGGCGAGTACCCACACGCGTGAATTCACGCCGAAGGTCGCGGAGATCCACGAGACGGAACCTGCGTCGACGGGCTGGATGAAGCCGCCTGACGCCAAATAGATCTGCGAACTCGAACGCTCGCGCACGAAGTGAGCAGAAGTCATTTGCCCGGCCGATGGGATTGTGCTGACGAGCTCAGCCGGAACACTTGGGAATGATGCGGCCGGCCCATATTCGCCCGCGGATACGCGGAGACGCCCATTGGAGGTCAGAATGTAGGACTGGCCGGCGTCACCGAATCGTGCGGGAATCGTTCCAGCTGCCGCCGGCAGTTTTCGGAAGGACGTAGGAGTCAGATAGAGTCCAACTCCGCTCTGGAGAAGACCCGCCGGCGCGTCGAGTTGCTGCCCGTTGGGGGTGACGGCGCGAGAGTTTCCAGCCCCGTCGAAGTAGAACCCTGGCGCGATGATGGGGTCGTTCTGCACGAATGACGCAACTGGGCCGTACGAAATGCCGCTCACTGCGGCCGATATTCCGTACTGAGGAAGGATGTTCGGCTGCGGAACTTCACGTCGGGTCGAGTTCTGAACTAGCCACTTGCTGCCGTCCGGAAGCTGAACGACGTTACGCAAATCCCCGGCGTTCATAGTCTTTTTCGCGAGAGCGACGGACGATATCACCGGGAGGCTGCCGCAGGTCATTCCAAAGTCGGTCACCTGTTGACACGTGACGAAGTGGAAACGCCAGCCGCTGTCGACGAGCCACACGTCTCCGTTGGTATCGGCGATTCCGCGCTGGGCCACGCCGCCGTTCGGGTAGCTGTCTATTTGAGCCTGCGACATGACTGTTGGCGAGCCGAAACTTGCATACTGGCTGAGCAACTCGGCAGTCGGGAAACTGTACTTGAGGCCGCTCGCAACGAGAAAGACGGTTGTTGTTCCGCTCGCCTGAACGAGTGTTAGCGGCTGACCGGTTGGAGAACCGAACCAGTCAGACCACAAACGCCAGAAGTTTCGATTGCCGTAAGAAGAGCACACGTCGCCGGTTCCGTACATGTTAGCCAGCGCCGCGGAGTTCGGTTGGTACGGAGTGTAAATGTAGAGGGCGGCAGTCGCGTCGTTTGCGATATAGACCGGCGAAGAGCCGCACGCGTTCGGCGACCACTGGATGTTGTTGACCTGCCGCGCCTTGTAGTTGAACGAACTGGGAAACGCGCGGTAGAGCTGGAACTGTCGAGCGGCGTTGTAAACCTGATAAAAGAAGCCCGCGTATGCCGGGTTGCATGGTGCAGTATCTGGGCAGTTGAATCCAGTCGCGTGATCAAGGGCGAACTGCGAGGGCGCCCGCGATGTGACAAGCCCTTGCTCCTTCTGAAGTAGCACGAGGAGCGTTCGCTGACTTATGTTGCACGCCGCGCCCACTCGCGCGATGATGCTGGCGGCCGACTCTCCGTTCACCCCCGGCATCGCGCTGCAATACGAGGACGAGTTCATGCTCGGGGTGTTTTGGGTGTAATTCAACAGGCAGACACTGCCGGCGGCGCAGCCAGAGTTCTGACTTCGTAGGAACGACTGGACGCTTGAGGTCGACATGGCCGATCCATCGTAGAAGTTTGCGTCACTGACGATGTAGCCAGCGTCCCAGTCGCTGGCGGAAGCAGCCTGCGCGCTGGAGGTAGTGAGCGGTCCGCTGGCAGAAAGCGTAACGGGCGATACGGCTAACGCGATGACAAGAGTGAGTGCCCCGATCACCTTCCGCGTCCTGCGTCCTCGTCCCGCTATTGATTGCCCAGCGTTGTCCATATCAAAACCCCCGTTCTGGTGTCGATTATGGGCCATCGAAGGGGATTGTGGACAAAAGAAAGGAAGCTGGGACCGTGTTATGGCTGGTTCGAGACCTCCCGCGGGTGTCTGGAGACCTAAGTGATCGTCGCGTGCAGGTTCGGCGCGTAAGATGGCGCGTCGACGTCGCGCCACTAGAAATGCGGTTCATGCACGCCCCTCGCCCCCTCGCCCCCTCCGCGGTTCGATTGGACATCCAATTGTTGCGAGCAATTGCGGTGGGACTCGTGGTTGTCTACCACCTCTGGCCCAATCGACTCTCTGGCGGATTCATTGGTGTCGATGTGTTCTTCGTCATCTCTGGCTTCTTGATTACATCGCACCTTGCCAGGAGCGCGGCCTCGCCTCAGGGCGTGAACCTGGCGCGATTCTGGGGCAATAGAGCTCGTCGATTGTTGCCCTTGGCCAGCATCGTCCTTCTTGCATCTATCGGTGCTGCTTACGCGTATTTGCCAGCTTCCGTGTGGAGGTCGACCCTGACGAACGTCATCGCGTCGGCGCTTTACGTCGAGAACTGGAGCCTCGCGTCAAGCTCGGTCAACTATCTTGCGCGTGACCAGGCCGCATATATCACGCAGCACTTTTGGTCCCTGTCCGTTGAAGAGCAGTTTTACATTGCTTGGCCACTCGTTGTGATTCTCGCTACGTTTATCGGTGTTCGAGTATTTCGGAAGCTTGCACGGGCAGATGCAGCCAGGCGTGCGGTCTGTTTCGCAATCCTCGCCATATTTGTCTTCTCGTTCATGTACTCGTTGTGGATCAGCAGCACCGAGCCGCAGGTAGCGTATTTTGCGACGACGACGCGGGCGTGGGAGTTCGCGGCAGGTGGGTTGTTAGTGTTTGCTCCCTCGATCTCAAGACGGGCAAAACCGCTTCGTATAGTTGCGTCGTGGATAGGCTTGGCGCTTGTTCTCGGGGGCGCGCTGCTGCTCGACGGTACTGAGCCCTTTCCAGGGACGGCAGCCTTACTGCCTGTGGTGGGGGCTGCCCTGTTCCTGTGGGCCGGAGATGTTCCATCTAGATGGGCGCCGACCGTTCTCACCAAGGTGCGGCCGCTTACATGGATAGGTGACATTTCATATGGCATTTATCTTTGGCACTGGCCGCTAATAGTGATTGCGCCGTTCGTGATGGCAGGCGAGCTGACCGCACTGTCGAAGACCGTCCTGGTGCTAGTAGCAATCGGGCTCGCCGCGGCAAGCAAGGCGCTCATCGAAGACCCCTTTCGATTCGGCCCGACCTGGTCGGCAAACGCGAGACGCGGGTTTTACCCTGCGGCTCTGGGAATCGCATTGGTCTCGGCAATCTCGGTCAGCGGTATCGTCTCGATTGACAGCTCTGCCCGAGCCGCAATTGCAAGTGCAGCTGTCGGCCGCACTGCTCAGCTTGGCTCAAAGCCCGATCTCGGCGCCCCGCTCGTGCCAACCCTTGCTGGTCGATCTACTGACTACGCGCAGATGTTCGACTGTTTTGATCTGACGCACACGGCGCCCCACACGTGCACTTACGGATCCCCAGACGCGGCGGTGTCCATCGCGTTGGTTGGCGATTCTCACGCTGCTCAGTATCTGCCGGCGTTAATTGACATAGCAGATTCCAGGGGTTGGAAGCTGACTACATATGTTGGTGTGTCATGTGACGCGGGCCTTAGCGAGGACTGTGCTGGCCGCCTGAGTTACCTTGATGCGTTCGAAACGGGCCGCTACGACGCTGTGCTTTTCAGCGCGTTTAGGGGGTCTGCCTCGTCGTTCGAAGGCGTGCGCGAGTATGTCTCCCGCCTCAATGACGCGGGAGTGAACATTTTGGCGATAGCCGACGCGCCTTACAACCCGTCGTCTGCGTACGCGTGCATAGACGCAACCGATGGTGACGTCCAGCGTGCCCAGAAGTGCGTTATCGCTCGAGACCTGGCACTGCGTAAGTACCCTGACCGAGTTACGAAAATCGCGGGGCAGCTTGGTTTGCCGACTCTGGACCTGACGGACTTCTATTGTTCGTCCGAAACCTGCAGAACGGTAAACGGCAACGTCATCATTTACCAAGATTCGCCTTCGTCACACCTTACGAAAACCTTCGTGGATCTGCTTCGACCGAAGCTAGAAAAAGATCTCGTCAACTTCCTTGAGCAGCGATAAGGTCACGAAGGTTGCAGGCCTAGTTGGTATGTCCATGTATGGCGCCGATTACAGCCAGTACGATCGCGATCGTCACCAGACCGCCAAGGGGGACGTACGTGAGTTTACGTAAAGTAAATTCCCGACGGTGCGGGGAAAGTCGCTCTGTGGCTGGCTGTTTCACGGCTGATCCGCCCGGCGAGGGCTCTGAGTGATCTTGTGACCCACATTACGCGCCTTGTCCTCGAATCGCTGATAGCTGGGGCGCGTTCTCTCGATCAGCGCGTCCAACCATCGCGGCGTCCAGTTCTTTAGAGACATTGCAGGTTTCTCAATGAGGTGCCAGCTTGCATATGCGGCTATGTGGATCGTAAGAACGACTACTGCCATATATGCGATCCAGCCGGCATTCTGCAGATTGAAGTAGGTCGCTAGAGTCATTATCGGCCACGCGAATATGTAGATGCCGTACGAGAAATCACCAAACCGTTCCCAGTTCTGCAGGACGCGAACCTTCGTAACAAACCACATGATGAAGTAGTAGAGGGCATATTGCCCGAACAGCACGAAACCGCCCTTGCCGTAGGTCAGGGCCGCAAACAGCAAAGCCGCTACGGCAAACCGCCCGTCCATCGGGATCTTATCCGCGTATAGCGCAAACAGAATGCCGAAGGCAAAAGGCGGCACGAGCAGAAGAATGTAGATGTCTTGAAAGACGGGGAGTGCTGTGAATATCTCACCGAAACCGAACCATTGGATCGTCGAAAGTCCAATGATCGTTAGAGCTATCACCGCACCCAGGCGGCGATTCGCTAGCGCACCGATCAGGCCAAGAATCGCGACTAGAAGATAGGCACCGAACTCGTAGGCGAGCGTCCATGCGGACCCGTTCCAGTCGCGCGCGCCGTGAAGTTGAAAGTACGGCACCTGCTCGCCGAGCTCGGCTATATTTCGTTGGCCAAGGAGCAGGAACATGTTGTTGTAGAAGTAGGTCAGCGGTGACTCTTTGGGCACTGCGAAGTACGAGGAAAGCGAGCCCACGCGATGAACCCATGCAATCGGCGCGAGCACCAGCGCCGTGACGATCAAAGCAAGCCAAAACGCTGGGAATATGCGAAGGACGCGGCGCCAAAGGAAGCGTGGCAAAGTCGATTTTCCCATTCGACTCTTCGTGATCAAGAACCCCGAGAGGAAAAAGAATCCTCCGACGGCCACGCCTCCGAACGATTGTTCTGTACTCCAGCTATGCCCCAGGTCCTCACCCCCATAGAACCCGGCTATGGGCCCCGCGTGCGAGAAAATCACTAGGAGCGCAAGAAACCACCGAAGAAACCCGATGCTGTTAGCCCGTGGGTCGAAAGCCGTCGCAAGTGTGGTCATGAGAACCGGTTTATTTCCTCTATGTTCCTGTCTCTTTCTTGCTTCAGCCTTCTTGCGCTAGAAGGACTGATGGCCCAAAGAAGGATCTTAGAGATTATCGGATGATATCGAAGCAGTAGGTACTTAATAACGCTCCGCTGTCCGCCATCGGCTAGCTTCACCAGTGGCCGCATGGTGTGAACCTGATCGTAGGCGTATCCGGGCACACCTTTTACCTGCTGGTCGAGCTTGTACTCAAGAAATGTGTGGCTCACTGCGGCGTAGTCGGCGTTGGCAACCGTCCGGCTATGAAATCCCAAGTCCGCGGCTGCATAGCTCACAAGACGCTCTTGTACGTGAGAAAGTGTGCCGTCGCCGTACTTTCCCTCTTCTGCGTACTCGTCGAAGCTCCATTGTTCGCTCGTCAGTCGTGCGAGAGCTTCCGGACGTGCAATGAACATTCCTCCAAAAGGCGCCAGGGGTGAGCCAGTGTCAAGGGGCACCTTTATTCCGAGGCGACGTTTGAGTCCCTCAGCGGCGTTAAAATTGGTGAACCAGGCATTTCCCATAGTGGGGTATCCGATGTGGATCATCGGAGGAAAGACAGCTCCGAGTCCGGGCTCTCGCTGAAAGAGGCCCACGACGTTTGCCGCATACCCTTTGCTGTGTAGGAGATTCTCAAGTTGCTGCCTCTTAAAGAACGTGCCACGCCCGCCGTCTTGAAGTGATCGCTTTGAGTGAATTTTCACCACGAGGTCATAGTTGCCGCTGACGAGCACGTCGCGGCACGTCACATAGAACGCGCTCTGGTCGCGGCCACGATTTGACTCTACGACCCGCACATCCGACGCGGCCAAATGGGGATCGTTTCGCGACCTGACAAGATTGCGGATCTCCTCGGCCTTTTCTTTGGTGTCGGTTGTAATGACCAAGTCATATGTCGAGGGAAGGAGAGCTATGCGGTCGAGGAGCTCCGCTGCCATGTCGACGTAATAGATGTGAGCGATGGCGACTATGCGCATCGCAGCTTCAAGCGAATAGCCGACTTGCTGTTCAGGAAGGATCTCCATCATTGAAGCATTGGTGTAGAGCACTCGGGCTGGGGCAACTTTCGAAACACTTTGCCAGATGAGCCGCTCGGGATATCCGGTCTGAGTAGCGGTCTGGACTAGCCATCGTCCGATGATCGCCTCTCGATCTAGGTACAGCGGATCGTGGAAGAAGGGCCGGCGTTTGAGGACTGGGCACCCGTCTTCGATCAGGTCGATCGCACTCTCGAACGCAGGATGCATACTCGGCGAATAGTGCTGGTAAGGGAACGCTACGTCGTACGAGTTACCAGCCTGTTCGAAGAACTCGGTGAATCGGGCTTCGTGCTCGAGGATTGATTCCTCGTACGTGGTTATGTCGGGCATCTGCTGCCAGTATCGCTTCCAGGCCTCCGACGTAAACATCGATCGTCGGATTGCGAGCCAGTGCGACTGGAGATGCGAGGGCATCACGCCCTTGAACGTTACTGGATGTGGATCTGTCGGACCGTGGTCGGTAATTCCCCAGAATCCGACCTTCTTCTCGTTCATTCTCGTGAATAGATCATCAAACGGCCGGACCGGTCCGAACCAGGTGTAGTTCATCAGTATGAGCTCGTCGAATTCGGCGAGTCGTTCGTCCCCGAAACGCTCCAGGGCCATCGCGTAGCCGCCCACATCGAAACCGACGTTGTCTCGCTCCCAAATTTCATCGACGACTGGAGCGAGCGCCGCTGTCCCACGATCTGTTAGAGCACCATTCACGATTGCCACGATGTAATCGGCGAACGGTCTCAGATGTTCGAGTTTGTACGGGATGTAGTCATCGATCTCGCCGCGCTCGTCATAAATCAAGTAGAAAACAACGCGGCGCCCATCAGGCGGGAAAGAGGATTCGTCATTCATAGGTTCCGAGTTGCAGCCTTCGCCTCGTACCGAGGTTCGTTGAGTGTTTGGATGATGACCGCTTCATGGCGAGGGTCCCGACGAGTCTACGTGACGCCCACGTTAGGTTGGTCGACAAGGACCGCGGTGCTTTATGCGCTATCGCCACCATGGAGACAGCCCGAAGCGGTCTAAGCATTCCGACCGCATCCAGGGAGATCGTATGACCGTGGGCAACGGGGTATTGGTTACGGGGGGAGCAGGCTTCATTGGGTCTGCTCTTTCCCGCGTGATGGCTCGTACCGCCGAGCGTTGGGTCGTTATCGACAACCTCCATCCCCAGATTCACAGCTGTGAACGACCTCGCGGTCTGGATCTCCGCGCCGAATTGGTTGTGGGCGACATCGAGCAGCCTGGCATATGGGATTCCGTGCTTCGAGATTTTCAGCCCAAGGTCGTAGTGCATCTAGCGGCTGAGACGGGCACTGCTCAGTCGTTGACCGAAGCAAGCCGTCATGCTCGCGTTAACGTATTGGGTACTGCGGTGATGCTCGATGCATTTGCGCGTAACGGCCAGGTCCCAAGTCATTTCGTGCTTGCCAGCAGCCGCGCTGTGTACGGCGAAGGACGATGGGAACGCGAGGATGGCACGATAGTTCAGCCGGGGGTTCGTTCTCACGCGCAGCTCGCGAGAGGGGAGTGGGATATCGCGGGCGCTCGCCCTTTGCCCAGTAGCGTCGCTGACACCCCGGCCCGTCCGACGAGTGTCTATGGTGCGACCAAGCTTGCGCAGGAGCACATTCTGTCGGCCTGGACAGCATCCAATGAGGCATCGCTCTCCATCGCAAGACTTCAAAACGTTTACGGCCCCGGCCAATCTCTGACCAATAGCTATACGGGGATCGTCACGCTATTCTCTCGTCTCGCGCGAGCTGGTCGATCGATACCACTTTACGAAGACGGACTCGTAGTTCGCGATTTCATCTACATCGACGACGTCGTACGCGCAATTCGGAAGATCATCGACCGAAAGAGGATTCCAGAGAATAACGAAATCTTCGATGTCGGGTCCGGAGTGCTATCGACGATTTCCTCTCTCGCCGATACTGTCGCCCGACTTCACGGAGCGCCCAGCCCGCACGTCTCGGGCCGGTTCCGCGACGGCGACGTCCGATTCGCAGCCTGCGACGTGGGGCCAACTGAACGAGCGCTCGACTGGCGATCGCGTGTCGATCTCTCGGACGGCGTCGCATTGCTTCAGGAATGGATCGACAAGGCGACTATCCGAACACTCCCGGACCAGCTTCTAGGGTGAAGAGTCAAGGACTGGCCTCCGAGGGCGCGTAGTCGACCAGACAATCGCCGCGCCTGCCGCGGTGAGAGCCGCGAATGAAAGTGCCCACAGGGGCCATCCGAGAGGCGGATTCCAGCTCGCGGCCGTGAACATCTGCGTCCAGCCCCGGGCCACGTCGATTCCGATTACGTATCGACGAAGAGTCCACATGAATGCTGTGACTTGCGAAAACGCTAAGAGCACGACTGCCCAGCGTTGAATCGAAGTAGCGAGCGGAGCAGACCGCATGGAGACGGCAGAAGAGTCGATCGCGATCCCTGTCGCAATGGCGAAAATCACGAGGAGTGCTAGTGCGTACCTTCCCTGCCAGATAAATCCGTCAGCATGAGCGATGCTCGCCTGAAGGACAACTGGGAGCCCCAGAAAGGCACCGAGGCTTACTATGACGCCTAGTCTGGCCCTCCCGCGACTCAGCGCGAGACCGGCCACGGTTAACACCGTGAGTGCGGTGCCGAACGCTAGATAAACGACGGTGGGGGCCGGCGTATCTCCCCAACCGAAGAGTCCGATGAGTCCAAGCCCATAGCTGAATGTTCGATCAATCATCACAACGCTCGCCGACCAAAAGTCCATTCCGGCGCCCTCATACGGCGGAGTTTGGAGAGATTTTTGCGTAAGCACCCACCACGCTGCAAAGAATGAGCTTGCAGCGATCGCGGCTAGAGCGATCCAGGTCGAGGGGCGCGCGAACAGGCGGGTGAACTCCGACCAGCCGGACACGAGCATGGCGATTAGGACAGCCGCAAAGAGCCACACGAGCGACAGCCCACGCGTGTTTGCTAGCAGGGCGGCAGACACAACCGCAACGACGAGAGTGAGTGTTCGCTCAATTCCAACGCTTCGAGTATTGAGTAGGAGTATGAAGCTCGCAAAGAAGCTTCCGGTAGTCGCATATTCAAGGCTATTCGGGTTGATGGAGCCGCAGAGATACAGAACCATCGGCGTCACGCTGACCGCGGCGGCGGCCACGGTCCACCGGTGGCGAGGCAATCGCACCAGGCACGCGATCATTAGAGCAATAAACAGGCTGCTCAGCGCTGCGCTCACTAACCTCATCGCATAGACAGCGAGTTGTCCATCCAATGAGAGTGACGGGAGCCCGACTATCGCGTAGTACACAGGGTTGTAGGCGCCTGCGGTCGTAGTGCCAATTGCTGGGGTCGTCGAGTGAGTGATCGGGGAGGTTGAACAGTTAGCAGGAATCCCGGCGTGGAAGGCGTAGCAAGTGTTTCTCGACGCCTCAACGACCCATGTCGGAACCTTTACTTCTGTTGCTCCATTTCTATTGCCAGCGGAGGCGCCACCGAACTCTCCACGCGCAACGGCTGCAGCCTTTACGAAGTGTGAGGGCTCGTCCGGAACGCTCATTAGAGGGGACGCCATTGCCCAAGAAGCGCTTAGTCCGAGAACAATTAGGAAGGCAGCAAAGAACGACCTAAGCGGGGAAACCGAACCATTCTTGGACCACGTGGAAAGCAAGAGAGCCCTCACTTGTCTTTGCACCGTCTTTCAGTCGCAAGTTCTGCGCGAGTATTGATCATTTATCTATCACTTGGCTGCTTGCTTCGCTGACCTCGAGTGTCTCGCCAGCGCGCCGGAATACCCAATGCTTGTAAAGGAAGTAGTTCCACACGGTCGTAATTGCGGTAGCAGCCACTTTTCCGCCCTCCCACGATAGAGGAGTCTTGCTCACAACAGCCACGATGCCGATGGTTGCTAGCGTGTTGAAAGCCACGAGCAAGGTGTAACGAAATAAAGCCCTCCCGTGCGGATTGGTGGCGGAGAATGCGAATACACGCTGGAGTGAGTAAGCCACAAAGAAGCTGATCAGGAAGGCAACTGCCGTTGCTGCCCACAGAGGTACTGAAAGTACTACGTGGAGGAGTGCAAGAAGTCCGAAATCAACGATGAAGCTGGTGCCGCCAGCCGCCAAGTACCGAATCACAGGCGAGCTAAAAAGCGAACGAAAGACCTTGGAGCGGCCGCCGGCCGTCACTGTTCACTCATTTTCACAAGTATCGCGATCGCTGTCGCGTAGGGCTTCGAGTTTCTGAATTCGGAGGCTCACCAGAGCGTTCTGTTCTGCAAGAACTCTTATTCTGTTCTCCATCCTGGTGAGCTCGGAGCTGCTCTGAAGGCAGACGAGGAACAGAATAGATACCGAAACGAAGAACACGAGATTGATCGGCGTCTCGATGCCAAGCAAGGACGCAGCCCAAGCGACAATGCCCGGGAAGATGCCTCCGATGAGTGCCAGCACTCCCGCAAGCACCCACCAGATCGCGTGCCGTTCCCGCAGCAGCCGCCGTCGCAGGAACTCGATAACGATGACCAGGATGAGGACCGCGCTGAGAATAGCGAACAGCTGGCTCGAGAAACTGGTCATGGTCTAGCTCGCCCGGGTGGTGCGGACCGGGCCGATGTACGCGAAGGTCAAAGCCATCGTTGCTCGGCCGAGATAGGCAGCAGCCTTGAAGGGGTTGTGAGACGGAGTTCCGCCGGACCTAGCTCGCATGGCGGTAGGTATCTGGCGAACCACACATCCAGCGCGTGTGGCAATTACAAGCGCTTCGATCGTGTCGCCCAAGTACTCCGCAGGATAGTGTTCCGCGAAAAGCCGCACGGCCTTCGGACCGCTGGCTTTGAAGCCTGAGGTGGTATCAGTCAACCTTGTTCGCGCGGATCGGCTGATCACCCGGGCCAGGAGAACCATCGCCCACTTCCGGGGCCCTCTCGCGCTATACTCGCCTGTTCCTGCGAAGCGCGCGCCAATAACGACGTCGGCGTTGCTCAGCTCTGCGATCATCGATGGGACCTGGTTCGGATCGTGCTGTCCGTCTGCGTCAATTTGTACGACATTGTCGTAGCCGTGTTCGAGCGCGTACTTAAACCCGAGCCTCATGGCGCCGCCCACGCCAAGGTTGAACGGGAGAGAAATTACTTCCGCGCCACTAGCCCTGGCGACACTTGCGGTGTGATCGGTGGACCCATCATCGACCACTAAGCGAGTCCATCCAGGTAGTGCTACGCCGACCTCGTCGATGACCGCGGACACTGACGCCTCTTCATTCAGGGCGGGCATCACGATGAGGGTTCGTCCTTGGGGCATTTTCACGTGCGCAATGCTACAGGCGGGTTGGTGCTCGGATTGCCGCTGAGAAGCACTGTTTCTCCTACCGGGCCTCGGCCCGCGAGCCTAGCAACTCCTGAATTACAGTCGCGTCTCCCCAAACTCCTGGCGAGTCGTACTGGCGGTCAGGATAAGCGCCGTACTTCAAGTCGAGCTTTAGGCCGCGAGACTCAATGAAGCTCTCGACTTTCGCGCCCAGGGCTATCGGTGCTCCCGAGGAGCAATTGATCACCCCATGCACAGCATCTTGACTTGCGACAACAGCGATCTGTTCTGCGAGCTCATCCACTTCGATGAAGTCATATTTGTTGACGCCGCTTGTAAAGGGAAACTCTGAGTCACCTCGAGCGGCTGCCTGCAAGAGCCGAGTAAAGATCGACTGGTTGTTGAGGTCATCCCCGAGGATGTAGAAGCAGCGTAGCCACTGGAACGTGACGCGGTCGGCGACTGAAGCGAACAGTGCGCGCCGCAATGCGTCTTTGGCTATCCCATATAAGGAGATTGGGTTTGTCGGTGTTTCCGCGTCGATCGCTCCCTCCCAGTAGCCCACTTCGTGCATCGTGCCGAGGACTGCAAGGCGAGAAACCCCCGCTTCGACCGCCGAAAGTAGAAATCTGTAGTGCGCTGACAATAACTCCATGTGCGATGAAGCATTGTGGTTGAACCCATCCTGCCAAGCCAGATGTATCAGAGTCGTACGGTGGCCGGAAACCAAGTCGGAAACATCTGTCGCTGGATCAAGTACGTCAAGCTCCAGGACATGAGCGCGGGGGTCAACGTCACGTCTCGAACCCGGGCGGACAATCGCGGTTACCTCGTGGCCGAGCGCGAGCAGCTGGCTCACAACGTGGCGACCGATGTACCCGCCCGCGCCTGTTACTACAGAGTGCTGGACTGTCATCGATCGTAGTTTCTGTTCACTGGGCAATCATATTCGTGGCCGTGAGCGCTAACTGTCAGGGAGCCTAACGATCGTGCGAAGTTGGGGGCGTGCCCGGAGATATCAGGCCTTTTAGAATGGTTCGGTGATGAGTCGTTTAGGTCCGTTGGTCCGCCGCGTGTCCCCAGGTCGACCGTCGAAACGGGTTTTCCTCATCGCATTTCTCTTTGTTGCAACGTTAGGCACGCTCTGGGCGATGTCGAGCCCGGTATTTTCAGTTCCCGACGAGAGCGCGCACGCGGTTAAGGCAATCGCTCAGGTTCGGGGTGAGGTCATCGGGCACGAGCGGGTGGGTTCTCGACAGTTGGTCATGGACCTTCCTGACGGCTACAGCTATACCCCAAACATTTTGTGCTTCGCGACCGTGCCCGAACGCCCCGCTAATTGTGGCTCTGAGCTAGGAGACCCGTCAGGAACGACTTGGGCCGAAACGCAGGTGAGCGCCTACAACCCTCTCTACTACTACGTTGTGGGTTGGCCGAGTCTTCTCTTTCAGGGCAACGCTGGGATCTACGCGATGCGTATCGCGAGCGCACTCTTCAGCGCGATTTTCGTCGCATGGGCGGTGCAGATTGGCTTTGCGTCTACACGGTCGCGGTGGCTCCCCGCTGGCCTGGCATTCACCGTTACGCCGATGATCGTGTACCTAGCGGGATCAGTGAACCCCAACGGTATTGAAGTAGCTTCCGCGGCTTCGTTCTGGATTGGGCTTCTGGCCTTGTTCGATCGCTACGGGGCGCCGGCCGCTGAGCCTCGCTCGCGGCTTTGGTATCCGTGGATCGTGGTCGTGATATCCGGGGTCGTGCTCGCGAATGCTCGGGCGCTCGGTCCCCTGTGGGTGTTGATTGTGGTGTTGCTTGTCGCCGCAGTCGCTGGCCGAAAGCAAGTGGCTGCGCTCTTCAGACGTGGCTTCAGTTACTGGGGGATCGCCGTGCTCGCCGCTGGAGGGCTGTTCTCGATAATCTGGACTCTCAGCGGGGGGAGTCTCTCGGGGCAAGCTCAGAAATCGGATGCCCCCCTCGTCGGCGCGTCCTTTCTCTCGGGCGCCGCATACATGGTCCGAATGACTCCTCAATTCCTGCAACAGGCCATCGGCGTCTTTGGATGGCAGGACACATATCTTCCAGGGACTGTCTACTGGTTGATGATCGCGGCGTTCGTGGCCATTGTGATAACGGCGGTTGCAGGACTATCTCGAAGAAATTGCCTCTTACTCGTGCTGGTGAGCGTCGCAGCCTTTGTCGTACCGCTGCTCGTGCAGGCGTACAGCGCGCATCAGACGGGGATTATCTGGCAGGGGCGTTACGGTCTTTTCCTCTACATCGGCATTCCCATTGTGGCCGCATGGCTGATGTCGGGATCCGATGCGCTCCGGTTCGAGTACCTCCGAGCGCGTCTTGTGCCGATCACGCTAGGGCTGTTGTGGGTGTTCGGTGTCGCGGCATTCGTATTCGTGCTGCGCCGATACGTCGTGGGAACCGACATGCCAATCAGAGCCATGCTCACAACGCCAGCCTGGGAGCCGCCGTTCGGTTGGGCGACACTCGTGGCTCTTTTCGCGGTCGTCTCGGCCGGAGCAGCTGTGTGCCTGTGGCGAATGTCGGTCGTTGTGGCTCGCGCGGAAGACCTCCGATCACTGATGGCTGACTCTGAGCCGCGAGAAGGGCCAGTGGAAGTCCGATGAGGATTGCAATCATCTACGACAGCTTCTTTCCGACCAACACCGGCGGCGGCGAGCGGGTGTACCGGCGGATCGGAGAATCCTTCGCCAATCGCGGACACGCAGTCGACTACTTGACGCGCCTTCAATGGAGCCCTGGGGATGAGCCTCAGACCACGATGAGGCTTGTTCCAGTCTGGTCCGGAGAAATCTACGACGCGACCGGCGTGCGGACTACATCGAGTGCACTCGGATTTGCATTCGGAGTGTTTCGACAACTCCGCGCGGCGCGCAAAGACTACGACGTGGTCGTCGCCTCGGCGTTGCCTGTGCTCACACTCCTCGCTGCCCGGTTCGCACTCATCGGAACGGACGTTTTCTTAATCGGGGACTGGCTCGAGTTCTGGAGGGCGCGGAAATGGCGCCAGTACGCGGGTGTCGTGTCTGGATCTATCGCATTCGCCTTGCAGTCAGTCGCCGTGAAGGTCGCGCGGCTCAACACTGCCAACAGTCGGTTCACCGCAGATCGAATCGAGTTAGCCACAGGCGAAAGTCCGGTTGTTCTAGGCTTGGTCGACCTGACAAGCGGCGGCGAGATGACGCCCGTGCTTGCCAGCGCGCCGCCATACATGGTGTTCGTGGGGAGGCTGATCCCGGACAAGCGCGGCGTGCTTTTGCCGGAAGTGCTGCGAGTTGCACGAAATAGCTTCCCCGACCTGCGTCTAGTAATCGTGGGGGTGGGACCGGAGCAAGACCATATAGTCGACGCGGCCCGGATGGCTGGCGTCAGTGAACACACCGTCCTTCTCGGTCGGGTGAGCGACGACGAATTGCATACGATCGTCGCCCGCGCCGCTGTGCTCGTTAATCCATCGGTGCGAGAAGGGTTTGGGCTCGTCGTCGCCGAAGCGGCTTCGTTCGGCGTTCCCAGTGTCGTCGTGGCCGGAGAAGACAACGCATCGGTGGATCTGATCGAAGAGGGTATAAACGGATTCGTCGCCGGCGATTCGGGTGCCGAAACGATCGGTGGTGCTGTAATTGACGCGGTTTCCGCTGGCGATCGCCTTCGTGAAACCACTCGTGAATGGTTCGAAGGCGCACGGGTGGAATCCGGTATCGAGGCGTCAGTGGACGCTATCCTCGCCCGCTACTCGATGGCCCGCTGAAATGAGGTGCGGGTAGCATCGGCGGTCTTCTGCCAGGAGTAGTGCTCCGCGCGAGCTAACCCGGCCGCGGTGAGGTCCAGCCGTCTCGACACGTCACCCAAGATTCTCGAAAGCGCGGCGGCGATGTCGTCATCGTCCTCAGGGTCGAAGAACTCTGCCGCTTCTCCCGCAACTTCTCGAAGCACTGGTATGTCGGAACACGCAACCGGACACCCACGTGCCATCGCCTCGAGTACTGGCAGTCCGAAGCCCTCGAAGAGGGTCGGGACGATGACGGCGGTGGCGTGCGCGTAGAGTCCTTCGACCTCCTCCTGACTCAACCAGGAGGTGAGTGTGATTGATCGCGTGAGCCCGAGTGACATGACTAGCGGTGCGAGGGGATCGTCGGCTCCACCGCCCGTGATGACGAGATGCGGTCGGAGTGCCTCCGGTAGCAAAGCCATTGCGCGGACCAGCGCAGCGAAGTTCTTATGTGGCAGACGATTCCCTAGCGCAATCAGCAAATCGGGCCGACGCTCGCGGGGAAAAACCTCCGCGCCCAGTGAGCCAGCTAAGGGAATGACATCTATCGCGGTGGGGGAGATGTGCAGAACGGATTCGATGTCAGTTCTGGAGTGCTCGCTGATCGTCAACACTCTTCGGGCGTTACGCGCGGCGCGGCTGACTAGCAGGCGCAGAAGCGGCGCGTATCGCCCCGGGACGAAAGCGGGTCTGACAAACGGAAGGAGGTCGTGCAGAGTGAGAACCACCGGAACCTTTGCGCGCCAGGGGCCGATGTTGGCTGGTGCGTGGATGAGGTCGGCGCCCTCTTTTCTCGCCGTGGTCGAGACAGCAGTGAGCTCACCCCAGGCCCAAGCGATCCGGCTCTCTCCCGAGATCCCGGAGTCGATTACCCGACCGGGGAACCAAGAGTTGTCCGATGACGCCAGCTCTCGCGACGCCAGGGCGACGAACTCGAAGTCATGGCGGCCCATCGACGAGTAGAGATTTCGGACGTAAGACTCCATTCCTCCTTTGGTTCCGGTATAGAACAGGAGATCGACCAGAATGCGGATCATGCCGCGACCGGAGGAGTCGTCAGTCGTCGCCTCGCGACCTCATACGTGGCAGCCTGCAGAAGTTCGCCAAGAAGCATCACTACGAAAACAGCAGTGAGACTATGCAAAGGCAGAACCGCTACGCCAGCGAGAAAAGTGACCAAAGCACAGGCGCCGCGGAGCACTGCTAGCAAGCGAACGTGTCCGTTCCTTCGAAGAGCGGCGAATGGAAGTGTCGTGAGCAAAGACCCCGCCCTCCACAAACACGCGATAGTGAGTGCGACAAGTGTCGCGGGCACCGTCCACGACCCATGGAAGATGAACCCCAGCACTCCCGTAAATTCCATCGCCGCGATAAGAATCGTGGCCGCGAGAACCGCTGCCGCCGAGACCCAGATGTCCACAGTGGAGTGTGCCTTCAGCAGCCGCACACGCATGAAGTTGAGTGGGATGGCCAGGAGACCGGAGACAGTCGAGATTGCCGCGAACAGGACTGCTGGCACCGGTCCGATCGATACGAGGATGAGCGTGTTGAGAACCGGGTAGATGACCCCTGTGATCGCGACATCTGTAACGACCCACCCGACCACCGACGGCACTGGCCGGCTGGCTGTGTGACCGACCGGTAGTGATCGGATGACAGTGGCCGCAGTGATTCCCAGGACGAGGGGAAGAAACCCCCACGACTCCCCTAGATACGCCACTCCGACTCCTAAGAGCGCTCCGGCACCAACCGCCGCCGCCGCCCACCCTTCTCGAGTGTCTAGTCGCTCGGCCACCGAGACGCCTCGGCCGACTTCGAGCGAAGCGATAAGGACGGGCAGCGCAAGGCAGAGCACAACCACATTGCCGGAAAACAACGCGACCGCAAGAGACGCCATTAGGGAAACAAGCGCGAGCCATCGAGGGTAAGTGACTCTGCGTTCAGTCCCTGAAGAACTCAGTCGGGATTCAATCAGTATGGCGAATGCGAGCTGGCCGATGAATGTGGAAGCAGTGAGGACTACCGACACGCTTCCTTGCTCCGCCGTGGAGTAGGTTCGGCTCGCGATCGACAATGTCGAAGCCGGAATTAT
>Ga0247815_10000470_pt1 | contig 31672 bp, 45 predicted proteins | sample UWRJL194509B1_FD_181014 | JGI IMG/M metagenome (GOLD analysis project Ga0247815, IMG submission 181014) | Plant litter microbial communities from Arlington Agricultural Research Station in Wisconsin, United States - UWRJ-L194-509B-1 | ecosystem: Environmental > Terrestrial > Plant litter >...
GACGCCACCCAACAACAGTAGTATGGCAAACCTCGCGACGGCAAAGCATGGCGCTTCAACAGGTCGCAGTCATTCTAAGAACACAGCGTTGGGCGTTCAGCACCCGCACCGAGGGGTCAGCCTGGGCGAAGTGACCGACTCGCTCCAGGCATTCACCATCCCAGACGCAGTTGCCCTCGACTCGGATTCAGCATCAAGTGCACAATCAACACCTCCGCGGATATCGGCCAGCCGGCCTCGCGCAGACTCGCTCGCTGTTCCGCCAAGCTTCGAGCTACCGCGAGGTGGACCGCACTGCGCACCAGCGAGCGTGCAAACTCCATCTCCGCCTGATCAGGGACGCTCTTCCCCATACCGTCCTGCTCCGCCACCACCCACTGGCCATCGACGAAGAGCACCTGCTCCGCCATCAAAGGCAGTTTCTGCAGACGCTACGACTGCCGCCGCCAACGGGCACTCGCTCACAACCATTGCGTACTCGCGGCCATCGAATACGATTACACTGTGATTGGCATCAATGACTCTTCATCCTTTCGGATTCCTCGACTTCGTTCTAGCTGACCTGCATGTAGCGTTTTCTTGTATGTCGCGGATCTGCGGTCCTTCGCCATTCTCTTGCGTTCTGCTTCAGCCTGAAATACACTGCAGTGATATTCCTTTGTTACTGTCCGATAGGGCTAAATGACTTCGATTTAGTGTGCTGCGATGCAGAGACCAGAGTGTTCGCTAACGTTGCTGACAGTCACGCAAGCTACCTCTTCACATTCATATATATAACCTCTGCGTGTTCAAACGCCAACGGCTCAGAGCATGACGATGCCAACACCGCGTCCTTTCTCGTACTCGTTGGCGGCATCGACGCCGGCGAGCGCCGATGTCCTCCAGTTGTACAGATAGAAGTTGAGAAGACCGTCGCCTTGCCCGAACTGCCACGCAGACCATCAGCCACCGCTGAACCAGTCTGGAAAGCTTAGATAGACGCACCTTCAAGTCACTTAAAAACAGGTCGTTGTCCATGAGTGTCATCGCGTTGAACACATCGAACTTGGCTTGCTCGGCAACAACCAACGCGTCTGCAACTAGCTCGTTCAATCGTGCCTTCAGCCGCCCATCTGCCTCCGCGCCGCTCTGCAATGCCACATTCGTCCCGTAGTAGAAGAGGTACGCTGCATCCAACATGCCGTGCCGTGCGTTCCCAAGCACCGTCGACGGCAGCGTGTAGAACGAAAAGAAGTCGGTGACTTTGTGTGTGGTCGGGTCCTCGACAACGTATGCCCACACAACCTGGCCTTCACGCCGCCCTTGACGCACATCGCCATGCCCACGTCCGCTGAGAAACAAGTGTCGCACTTCTTCCGCGTTGTACACGGGCTGCATGCCGAATTTTTTCATGTACTGGTTGAAGATGGCGCGCACCTCGGGTACGTCGCGGTCCTCCATCTCGCGTAGCCCACGGGCAGCCAGTGCCGGTGCGCTCGGCAGTTTGAACAGTCGTACCATCCGTGCCACGGTCATCCCGGACTTGAGGCCGGTGAAGCCAACGTCAATGAGCTTGGGCACGTTAAGCAGGCGGTGGTAGTATCGGCACACGCTGACTGGCGTCGGCAGAAACACGCCAGCAGTATAGATCGCCTGGAAGATGCCCTTGAGGTTGCACTGGCGGGTGACCTCCTTTATGAGCACAGGTGCAAGCCGTTTGCCACGCAACTTCTTGTGTACAACAAGGAAGTTGATCTCAACGCTCTTGAACTGGGCGTTTCGTACGCGCAGTGTAACCGGCGCGCCGCCGATGAACGCGACGAGTTTCTGGTTTGATTTGACCCGTACACCGACGTGCCACTCCTTGTGCCAACCAGGAGGCATCAGTGCCCATTGCAGGAATTCGGCCGAGTATTTGAATCGGAACGACGCGGCGTCGTCCTCGACGTAGTTTGCTGAGAGCAGTTCGTAGAGCTCAGTGAGCTGAGAGTAAGTCAGCGAGCTGTCATTGCCAGAAGAACCAAGGAGCAAGTAACTGCATACTGCAGACAGTATATCAGGGCAGGGGTGAAGGATATATGAGGGCATGAAGGTGGCAAACTGCGGCGACGCAGCACTAGTACCAGCATTAAACACTGTTACGGGCCCTAACGACATAGTCTAGACGGATAAAAGTCCGGTAGCTGTCTCAAAATCCCGGGGATAAATAGCATCCGCGAAGAGATGAGAGAGACGTGCAGGTACAATAACCACGTCCGGTGTGAAGTCGTAGGATGCATAGGATCCACGAACGCAGGCAGCCAAGCTATCTGCAGCAGTCGCCGAGGATGCTGGATATGACCATAGGCGGGCCAACGAGTGTGGCAGACCACAAGATGGCGAGGCGCAATATGCAACAGGAATGGGATGACGGTGGCGAGAGATACCATGACGTCGCAGGCAACACAGCGGGACCTGAATCCTCACCGTGGAGGCTGAACATGGTCTGATAGGAGCACATGGTGACGCAGAAAAGGTCGAAGGTCGGAAGAGCCCCAGCAGCAGCACGTACCTCTGCTGGATTCGTCATATCAACGGTGACCCACTCGAAGTCCTTAGGCAAAGGATAGGGCTCTTGTCGCACTTCATTCCGAGGCAAAGATGGTTCGATGTAGCCGTCTGCTTGAGGAGGTGCCTCGCCTGAGTGTGCCTGTTAGTTCAAAGCGAGGTCATCGTGCGAGATGCACACCAAGTTTCGAGACGGGTTGGGTGGCCCAGAACTGTACACTCGCTTGGATCAGTATATGCACTAGCGAGCTGGGTCGATCGACTGACTTTGTAGTCGCCCATGTCTTTCTTGTTCTTGCCACCAAGACCGTCCTTGCCCTCGAGGTAGTCCTTGACCTTGAGCTGCTTCAATGCCTCGCGCACAGTCTGCTCGTTCGCCTCGGGGTGGCTCGGTCCGACCTCCGCCTGCACCCGCTTGAGAACCTCGTCAACCAATGGCTGGGAGATCGAGGCCTTCATCTGGAAAGCTGAAAGTGCTTTCGCCGCCTTGCTCTTCTTCTTCTTCTTTTTCTTGGACGACGTGCCTGGTGCTAACGCGTCCTCGACTGCGACATCGTCGGCCTCATCGCCAGATGAATCTGGCTGCGGTTGCGACTCGTCGGCCACTTCTTCGATGAACGCGGACGGATGCGACTGTGCCATGACGAAAGAGTGGATGCAAGGAGAATGATAGGGGCGATCCGTCTCCAGAAACTCCGCGGCACGCTCTTCAAGAACTGTTCCCAAATCCGGTCAATCTACCGTGTCGACTACCTGCCTGTCGTCATCGCCAGATCACACCCAACGTTCTCATCTTGTCTGTCATTCATTCCCAAATATTTATCTCAGTTCTTTTACCTCCGCATGTCGATCATCAGCCACTCAACGCAGCCTCGTGTCGCAATATCCCTTGTTTGTGCATTTCACCCCATCCCTCGGGCCTTTGACCACGCAGCGATCTGGCAAACTCCGACCGGACAGCCTTTGTCCTCGTGAATCCTTCGAAACGACTTTCAGTACTCAAAGCGCCGCTAAACGACGTGCGCATATATCTAAACCACAGATAATCACAGTCTTCCGTTCGCGCGTGCGAGTGCTTGTTCTTCTTGGGTGGCTGCGTCATCTCTGTGCGGTAGACTAATCACGAGCGTTCGACCGACACCTCGACTCACTCTCCTCTTCCTCTGAAGCGACCCTCTGCGTCCCGTCTCGTCTCCCGGCTGCTACTTGCTGCACAATCCGCGGTGTTCAGCTCTCGACTGTAGTCATGATCGGGACATCCCTCTCCGAGTATATTTTTATCCGCATTGCCATCACTGCGTTACGACTCGTGGCACCTCTCAGCTTCGCACTGCTGGTGGCGTATAGCGTCTGGCTACAGTGGCAGCCAGCAGGTCTAGCATGGCTAGCAATTGTTCCTTCCTGGGCATATATCTACCCTCTCGCCGAATGTACGTTCTTCCTCGTGGTTTATCTACCCTGGAAGCGCAGCCTCAAGCGTGTGAGTGCGCAGTACCGTATGTGGCCGTGTACTCTCATTAATTTATTTTGCCATGTTCATACAGGCTGCGGAGCATCCATCGCTCCGATCGCGACCCGAACGCGAACGTTTGTTCCAACGCTGTCTTGACCACATCCCCGACGTCGAAACCTATATCAGCCTATGGTTTCATGGAGCAACTCTGGACCAGCTACTCCGCGAGAACGTCGAAGACTGGATTCTCTGGGCCGTCTTCAGCGCCGATCGCTTCGAACTTCAGGACCACCCCGAATGGTCGCAGGAACTTGAAGGCTACGTTATCGCTTGCGAGAAGACTATGAACTTGCACTTCGCAGAGGGGCGGAACCCGAAAGTCAAAAGCATTCGGCTGACTCTCGACGATGTGCACATCATTCATCGGCCGCTCGTGTGGTACATGGTGCGCGCAGTTATACAGCGTCTACGAGAGATTTCCTGGCTAATGCACCTCCAGATTGTTGCGCTAGTCGACAATCTGACCTCAGTTGCGTTCTGGCTATTAGGCTTCAGGCACTACGCGGGACCAGGCTGGTTCGCCATGTTCCCGTTTAGACCTCAGACCACCTTATGTTCGCAATCGTCGGAACCGTTGTCGTACTGGATGCGGCCCCACAGCGCCACCGACAAGCATCCCATTGTATTCGTTCATGGCCTGGGGGTGGGGGTTATCTCTGTCACTTTCCATCTCGCGTCGCTGACATGCCAACAGATCGGCCTCTTCGCCTACATTCGTTTCTTCTACATGCTGACTCGTACGGAACCTGGTGTGGGCATCATCGCAATTGAGCTCATGCCGGTTAGCATGCGCATTACGGCGCCGATTCTGCCCCGTAAGCAGATGGTCTCCGCCATCCATAACATACTCGCACGTCATCAGTTTCGCAAGGTCGTTTTCATGGCGCATAGCTACGGCTCCATTGTCGCGTCACATATGCTCCATTGTGACTCGACTACCACAAACGACACATCCTCCGCCCCTGACGAGAATACGCCGCTCGTCCGTTCGGGAGGCGATATCTCCAATACTCACTCGCTCATCCACTCTATGCTTCTCATCGACCCAGTCGCGATCCTGTTGCACCTTCCCACCACCGCAAACCACTTTGTCTACCGCATTCCTCGCGAAGCAAATGAGCACCAGCTCTGGTATTTTGCTTCGCGTGATGCCGGCATCGCACACACTCTTAGTCGACGATTCTTCTGGGCGGACAACTTGCTTTGGAAGACAGACTTGACAACGGATGTGTTGGCTGGTGGGGCAGCAGTGGTCATCAGCGAGAGGGATCAAATTACACCCGCGGCAGATATCTGGACATATTTGACCGGCCGTTCTCCGCGGGAGGTCGGGACCGAGAGCCTGGATGTTGTCAGATGGAGATCGGCGCCGGAGGAGACTTTCGATGGCAAACCGCTGGACCTAGAGGTTTTGCTGGAGCGTGGATTGGATCACGCACAGGTGTTCGATGTAGAAAGTCGGCTGGCCCAGGTCGTTTCCATCTTGCAACGCCTCGCAACAGACTAGATTGCAGGACCAGTCGTTGATCTCGCACTCTAAGGACCTTTGTAGTATGACTTTGATCGTTTGTAACTCTTGACGACTCGTTTATTGTCAGCAGACTTGTTTGTACAAATGCTGCTAGGATGTGGCGACTTCTACGGCATCATCATACGCTCAGCCGACTAGGCTCCAGTACGTTTGTCAACAAGCTTATGGCCATATTGTAGAAGCCAATCAGGATCGATCTCAGTCAAGATACGGATGCTGCAGTAGTTGGTTACTTGAGAACAGCTGCCACCGTGTTCAAACTCACTGCGTCTTCTTCGTCTCCTCAATCTCGTGAAACACGACCCAACCGGACCTTGGCTTGCGTGTGAACAGTACCGAGTTTGGATGGACATTGAGTACCTGAAGTGGGCCGCCATCATCAGCTATAAAACCGGCACAGCAGCGGCCGCCTCACCAAGTTTCCGCGAACACTGCGAAAGGTCCCATCATCCATCCATCGGGCCCCGTTCCGCCAATACCCTGAGACGAGGCACTGACGCAGCCTCTTAGCGTCTCCTTCGCAGGACTGAAGCGGCAGACCGAAGCGTTGCATGTACTTTTTCAGCTGGGCGCGAATAGAGACAGCACGAGATAGTGCGCGGAAGTTGAGCGCATGTTGGCGGCACCACGATGCGGACTGGCCGTATTTGCTAAACGCATTGTATGCTGTGACGGTGCGATTCAATCAATGGGTTATTCGTATCACCAAAAATGGCTCGCTTACCGTTCAGCAACGTGAGATGATCCTGCACGATTGTATCAGCATGTTCGCTCGGCCAACGGTCAGGCAAGATGTTGACTAACCCCTTCCTCTGCGGTGAATTTTCGCCGTTCGAGTTCGGCGATGGCGCCTGCCGCACCGTCTGGGATCACAAACACGTCCTGAATATAATGCAATCAGCAACGGTGTGGGCCCCGACACATCGCTCACCTGCACCGCAACCATGGCAGCAATAGTTAAAATCTCCTCACCGCACTGGTACTCTTTCGACGCAAATAGCTGCAATCGAAATACAGGTTCCACCTCGATCGCAATGGCACTGCAACACACCATCCTCGCCACTCCGACGTCCACGGGGCATTCGGCGACCTTCTCCCCGGCCAAAGTCATTCTTCCATCGTCGCCAACCATGCCCGCTGCGACCAATCCCTCTAACGCGCGAAGGATTGCCTCTGCAGGTGGGTTGGTCACCCATTCGAACTTGACGAGGTCATCGACGCCGAGAGCCTTCAATTGCAGAATAGGCGTCGTAAGGTCGACGCGAGCGATCTCCGGCGCAGTGGTTCGCGACATTGAGGCGAGCGTGGACTCAGGGTACAGACGGTAGACAATGCCAGAGGATGTGCGCCCGGCGCGCCCTGCTCGTTGAGTTGCGGACGCCTGTGAGATGGGGACGGTCGCGAGCGTAGACAGTGCGGTAGTTGGATTGTAGGTCTTGATCTGCAGAACGAGCAATCAGCACCGGCGAAAACGCAGTCATGGTTGGGTGCACCTTCACAAAGCCACTGTCAACGACTATGCGGATGCCGTCGATAGTCACGCTGGCCTCGGCGATGTTGGTTGCAATAATAACTTTCCGTGTAAAAGGTCCTGCAGGTGCGAAAATCTGCAACTGGTCGTCTGTGGGTAAGCCAGCATGCAGTGGCAGGAGCGACAACTTGATCTGCAGTCGGGGCTGGCTATGGACGTCAATAGAGGTATGATCAGCCCATCTGGTCGGAACGGAGGTGGCACGCTCAACCTTGGTATCAGTTCGGCCAGTTCGTCGATGCACCTATCTATCTCCTCTCGACCAGTCAAGAATACCAGCACGTCGCCTTGTTGTTGCTGAGCTTGCAGTCAGGGGCAATAACGTGACGAGCGCGGACGTTCGCTCACCTGGAGATGAATCTCCCAAACGCAACGAACGGCTTCTCGCACGTAGTCCGGAGTAGGATCCTTCAGGTAAGCCGCCTCAACGGGGAACATGCGGCCTTCCAGACTAATGATAGTCGCAGAGCCGGCTTCGTTTCCAGACTGGAAGTACTCGAGAAATGACTGTGCGTCAAGGGTCGCGGAAGAGACTACGAGACGCAGAGACGGTCGCTTGCGCTGAACTCTGGCTCAGCTTTGTCAGTGCATATGACCAAAACTTTGGGGGGCGAGAGCATACTTCTTGAGGATGCCGAGAAGAAGGTCAGTGTACAGGCTACGTTCGTGGGCCTCGTCAACCTAGTGAAAGTTAGCAGGAAATCGGTAGGTTAAGAAAGCAGCCCAACTTGCCATGATGACGCTGAATCTGCTCAGTAGTGGGTCGATCATGGTTTCACGAAAAAGGATGCCATCCGTCATGTAGCAGATCTTCGTCCGTTCCTTGTCGCTCACATCCTCGAAGCGGATAGTGTACCCAACCTGCACTAGGTATCAGATTGTATGGATGAGAGAGTATTTGACGTGCGTACCTCGTCGCCGAGTACACAGCCGACTTCCGCGGCGACACGGTTTGCAACGGATGTGGCAGCAACACGCCGAGGCTGGGTGCACGCAATAACCGAGCCTCTTGGTGCCCATCCGGCCTCGTAGAGGTACTGCGGTAGTTCTAGCTCGAGTTATTAGGCAAAAAACGCGTCGGGCGAAAGACAAACGCGTGGTTTTGCTACACGCTTCGAGTCAGCCAGGCCTGCAAATCCTTGCAAGCTTGCAAGATAACGGCGCACCCGCAGCCAGTCTGGCCGACAACGATGACCACCTGATGCTTCTCGATAGCGTACAGCAGCTTGTCCTCTAGAGTGATAGGGTTAGCAGAACGTCGGTTTGGAAGCGGCAAAGCGCGCGCACTGTGCTTCGCGATGGGTAACGCATGGCGGCCGGCAGCGGGCGGGGCTGCCTGGATGACCGGTGCATCGTTGTCTCTGTCCTGGAGTGAGCCAGGATTGATCGAGAGTGCGCCAGGACGGAGGAAGCCCGTGGGTCGCTGCATTTGCACAAGTCAGGAGCTCAAGTGGCACACCAGTTCGTGCTCCGACGTGCCTCTCTCTCTCCTACTCATCTCATCATGGACAAAGAGATTGGCGCGCGCTGTACTGCCTGTGGGCTTGTCGACTTCCTTCCGATCACGTGCACCGCATGCGGCAATGTGCTCTGCAAGGAGCACATCCACAACCACCAGTGTGCTGCACCAGTTCCAACACCAGTGCCTATGGACCCGTCTCAGAAGCTGTCCCGCTGTGCACTCGAAGGCTGCGAAAAGCCCTCTCTTGATTCTCTCTCGTCTGCGACCAGCGTACTCTGCGACGGTTGCAAACTCGCGTTCTGTGCTTTGTGAGCGCCCGTCACTAGCGCTCGCCACCACCGTGTCCACTCATTTTCTACAATCTAGTCATCGTGAAGGAGATTCACACCACTGCAATCCTCCCAAGCAGGAGCCCACAGAGCCCAAGAACGCCGAGGCGCATGCTCTGCTCGATCGCTATTTCCGCGACATCCCCCAGAAGCCGGCCGCGTCGTCGGCAACTCCGAGAACTCCGAAGCTTCCCACAGACCCCGTCAAGCTCGCTCGCTATGAAGCACTGGAACTCATGAAACTTCGTCATCGAGCAAAGCCAGCTGATCCGAAGGAGACCAATGTCGCTCAACCAGACCGTGTCCATGTCCGAGTCAACCAAGTCGGTCGACCCGCCGCGGATGCTAAACTGCTGTGGTTCAAGAAGGTCTGTTGATCCCGCGAAGCTTACGGGGGTGACTCTAATCACTGCCTAAGACGATGAGCACCGGCCGTGCGGTCGATCTTTGTGCTGCATTGTATGGCATGAATCGCGTCGGCGTTTCCACTCCTGTTCGTCCATCTCGCCCTCCGCCTCCTAATTACTAACACTTCACACGGCACACTAGCTATCTCTCTTCATTGTGAGAAGCGAGTCTGCTATTCAGGCACTCGCCCAGCTTCCCAACGACGTTCTTCTCGAAGCCCACATCTTTGACGGCACAAACCTCATTCTAGCCACCCCTGATGCGGTCACCGCTCCCTCGACCTCTGCATCCGCTCCTGCCGCGGCCGGAGAAGCGTGAGACCGTATCAGCTGACACTGACAGATTCTCATCTCTCTCTTTGGCCGCCACGAGCGAGAGAATTTATGGGGTCGGGCCGCAGCGGGGCTGAACACGAACACAGCGACTTCTTGAACTGTACCAACAGCACGCATTGTGAGATGAATGGAAACGGAATGGGTCAGTCATTGTGCCTGATTCCTCTGCGTTATCCCGGGAAATTACCAAGGCTGATTCTCGCTGGAGGGTCAAGCAGTTCGCAGGTGTTCGCTGGATCGCCTTGAACCGCGTCAGAAACCGAAGCAACCCATTCCGTTCGACGGCTGCAGCCTCGGCCAGTGCAAACAACTTTATCTCTAGCGCCACATGGTCAGATTTGCTCTGCTGCACGCATGGGGAGCTCGCTTGCACGCCGTGTCTGGTCCACGATGTTCGAGATGTCCCACCGGACTTGCATGTGCCCGCCGAGCGCCTCCGCCGCCCGGCTGTCGGATGTCGTCTCATACGTCCGCCAACCGCCGTAGCCGTCATCGCCACGATCCGTATTCCATGTGCTATCAGCCGCCTAGCCGCCACGACGTCCGACACCTGGACAGCTCATCTATCTTCCGTGTGCATGCTTGCGGAGCTGACGTCAAGGCTACCTCTTTACCCTCCCTTCCATCTTGATTCAACTCAATTCCAACAGATCCCCGGGTGCACAAGAATAAAGCACGTTCATAGGTTCGCGGCTCAGAGCCAGAGGGGGCCACACACAAGCGCAAGTTCTCACGCGAGGAGGTTCGAGATCCAACCTTCGTTCGCCTTCCGACCGTCGGCCCCTACGCGGGCTTCCCGCGCACGACAGCTCCTCGCCGCTCGCATCTTGGTCGGGGATAGTCTGTATTCCGCATGGGCACTTCCGGAATGTCCGTGTGGGTTCGCACGTCGTCACAAGGCTCGACTACGAGGTCTTCCGATGGATGGGGCTGTGGCGGATGCGTGCGGCTTCGCAAAGAACTTTCGGCCTCATCTGATAGCTCTCCCTGTTCCGCTGACTCAATTAACACCTACTACAATTGGTCATCCGGAGAAGAAGAGTTTGGGCCTGATAAATTATGTGCTACCTGGCACCGAAGACCACAGCAGCCCGCTCCGATATGTTGGATGCAAGGACCCCTTTCGAGCCTTCTCGGCCATTCTTGCTCCATGAATGGATACACTGGTCGTTTGCTCGTGGGAAATTCGTGGATGCATTGTAACTGAGAAGGTAGTGATACATCGGCAGGGCAGGAAGACGAGTGGCGTTCGTCCGAGTGCGCCTAGCTCTCTTCCATTCTGTCAGGCGAGATGCTGCGGCTCCTGCTCCTAAATCGATCGGGTGAGACGCTCCGCGTCCTGCTCCTGAACCTTGTCTGCTCCGCAGGACTGCCACCATGCGGCACGAGTCCGTCTGCTGGTGACCGAGATCGAGACCTCGATGGACTTCGTGAAATGTATCGCCCTGCCTCGCCATCTTCAAGAGGACTCCTGCTCCTGCTTTTGCTGCGGCTTTTGCTGCGATTCCCGTCACTCGGTGTACCGCTACGACTGCGACTGCTTCGCTTCTCGTCTTCGCGACCTTCCATAGCGTTCAGGAGTGCACTCTGACGAGGGCCTAACTCTTGCGCCTCTTCGAGGGTGGAGCGTTTCGGTATACGGGGCAAGATTATATCACAGACACGTTCGTCACGTAGGAGTTCGTCGATGAAGGTATCAAAGTGGGTCAGCGTGGTGCCGGCTGGGAAGAATGGGTCAGCAAGACAACGCTCCTCAGTGAGGAGAGGTCACCCACCCATGGACTGGACCCGCAACTTGCGAAAGTCTTTCATAAGCGGCTCCAGCAGTTCATAGACCTCATTGGCGCGGAAGACCATCCGGATGTAGATGGCTGCGAGTGCGCGCAAATACCTGTGGCGCGAGTCAGAGTCAAGGTGGTGTGAATCAACTGACATGAGACGCACTTGAACTCGTCGGCCAGAAGGTATTCGACGAGAATCTCCTTCTCTGGTTGAATCTGAAGCAATTTGAGAAGGAGGCAGATGAAGTGGGTGGGTTTCATGTTGCCGCCGTGCACGCCGCCAATGGCTTTGAGTTCGATTGACTTGTCAATGATCGTTTCGGCTGCGTATCCATGTCAGCCATGCGCGCTCAAGGGAAACATGGCAGCGTGCTTGCCGGTGAGTGCGAAGCAGTGTTCCTTCCAGAAATCGTCTTCATAAATACGCATGCGAATCGTATATTCGATGAGAAACTGCAAAAGTTCGGCTAAGTTGGCTTCAAAGACGCTGAATCAAGTAAATATGGACGCGCCTGTGGATTCTGGCCGTGCACAGACTGTGCGCCACGAACTGTTGTATTGGCCATTCGGACCGGGTGAGGTGTGTTGTTACGGGAAGAGAACGCCGGAAGTCCGCTTGAGGATCCGCCGTACTGCTCTTGAACCCGCCCTCCCTCTCGTTGTTCTTCGACTCCCAGCATGGAAGTGCGTGCAAGCTCTTCGCCTTGTATAGACCTGTGTATCCGTGCTCAACAGTATTGTAGTGGCAAGCGAAGCGGTCGTCGCGTGCATATACACAATCGAACAGCTCTCAGACGTCCTACCATGATGTCAGGCCTGCCAACGCGCCGAAACGCGTAGACATGAAGCGCAAGCTGGTAGTCGGTTCGTGCGCGCATATGACCAGTCTAGAGAGTGCGATCTAACGCGTATGTGCAGTCGGCGATGGCGGTTGCGGCAAGACGTGTCTGCTCATCGTCTATGCCGAGAACCGGTTCCCAGAGGTATGTATATCCAGCCGACTATGTGTGGGCTCCAACTGATTGAATAGGCCTATGTGCCAACGGTGTTTGAGAATTATGTGACAGTGGTTCAGTTTGAAGGCAAGAGCCTCGAACTCGCACTCTGGGACACTGCCGGCCAGGAGGAATACGACCGTCTGCGCCCACTGTCGTACCCAGAATCTGATGTTATCCTCATCGTATTCTCTATCGACTTTCCAACCTCCCTCGCCAACGTACAAGACAAGGTCTGTCCCCTCTTGTCATGAACATTCGCTGGCGCGCCAACCTGATCACGTGCCATCCATTCACCGCTTGGCTCCGCAGTGGCATCCCGAGGTCTCACACTTCTGCGAACACACTCCAACCTTGCTTGTTGCTACCAAGACCGACTTACGACGGGACGAACATACGCGCCGTATGCTCAGTGCACAGGGGCAGACTCCTGTATCATCGGAGCAAGGCGAGGCGGTTGCCCGCGAGATTGGTGCCCGGTATATTGAATGCAGCGCAAAGACCGGCGAGGGCGTCAAGGACGTTTTCCATCTCGCCCTTAGTCTCAGTATGGGCGGTCGAATTCGTAAATTCAAGCGCAGGGGCTGCGTACTGCTGTGATTTTGCGTTGGGCAAATTGTCACCAGGTGTCCCGTCGCACCCGCATATACGCCGCACGAACGAACCACAGCATTTAAACCTCCCGCGCTCCGCATGGTCCACGCTCTCTACACGCTTGCGGCTTGTAGCTATACCTGACTGCACGCAAGCAGCTGCCTCCCGTTATTGGTTGTTTCTTGCCAGTGCTTTAGTCACCTTGATTGGACTTGATCCACCCATGTTTCCGTACCCTGCACCCTCTTGCATGTCTCTTAACCATACATATCATAAGAATATGACACGGCAAAGCTTCTTTAGTATCGGACGCGTGTGGGGGTGCGTCTGTGGTGGGAGTGGATGAGCATGATATAGTACAAGATTGCGACAGAAAAGGAAATGATTCAGCAGAGTTCGGGGATGAGATCAAGGGATCAAGATAAGTGGCCAAGATAGATATCCGTTTAACCGAACCGCTGGCGCTCGATCACGGACTTTTGCTTTGCGTCGCGCGACACTCGCCTGAGTATGTGTTAGCAGCAGCCACGGGATAGCAACCAAAGTACAAGCTGACCAGTAGTATTCCATAACCTCAGCATCACCGAGCTTGCGCAGGAAGTGTTCATCGTGCGTAATGACGACAAGTTGAAAGCTAGAATTGCCTTTGCGAGCGTTGATAATGCTGCGGGACTGTCAGTGAATAGCCGTGAAAGGAAGCGACGGCAGTAACGCACTCCACGAGGCTACCCGCCAGCGCGTCGATGTTGTCCACATCCAGCGCGTTCGTTGGTTCGTCCAATGCGAGGATTCCGCAGTTCTGACCGAAAGAGTCCGAGAGCGCAAGGCGGATGATGATAGACGCAAGCATCTTCTGGCCGGCGGAGCAGCGTCCTCGCATGTCCATCTCGACATGATCCTTTGTCATCACCACCTACAACCATGACCGTAAGTAACGCGTGAGCAAGTTGAAGCCAAGACGAGACGCACGCGATAGTTGTACGACCGCCGTCCAGTGGTAGCTACACCCTCGCTGTCGGCAGAGATGCGGATGGCGTCAATGTCGGTGCCCTGATAGGTCTTGTTCCAGAGGTGCTTCATCGTATCATTGACCTCCTCCATCTTGAGTGTATGGTATTTCATGATTGCACTGTGAACGATGGTGAGCGGCAATCATTATTACAAAACTACGGCACACATACTGGTCCAGCGCTTTGCCATACTTCTCGAGATCATTGTTGGCCATATCAGACATCTACGGTCCCGTGAGCGAGATCATATGAGTGGAAACCTGTGGTAGAAACTGACCTTGACTTTGATGAGCTGGCTGCGATACTTGGCTACGACGTCTTTGAAGTCCTCCATGTCCTTCTCGAGACTAACGAGGTTGGACTTCATCATGTCGATCTCGCCCAACATGCGCGAGTGCTGAGGGTATTTCTCAACCACAGTAAGCACTGAAACGGCAAGCATTGCGCACCTCGCTTGCGAGCTCATTCTCGCGCTGCTTGTCTTTCGGGTACTGCAGTTCGAAATGCCTCTTCGCCTTGGCCGCGCTGTCGATATCTATACCTGCCATCTCCTCCTTCTTGCCTGAAATTTGGCGGCCCAGGTCATGGATTTCGATGTTGCTCCGCAGCGTTGCACGAGTGCTCGCGCTATTTGCCACCTCCATCCCACACGCATTCTTCCGCTCATTGATATCTGCAAGCTCCGCTTGCGCTGCCTTGAGACGGTTCTGTTCCTCAATGCGATTGCGCGCATTCTCTTCCAGACGGCGAGCGTGGTTCCCCTTGACATATTCGTCGATACGCGAGCTCATGGTGGTTATTGACTCGATGCTGCGCCGGATCTCTTGAACAAGTGCGTTTGCGACGTCTATCCGCTGGTTGAAGTCGTCTTCAAACGCGCGCTTGTCGTTGTGGTATACCGTGCGCGGAACATCCATAGTGCGCGTCTTGGCTTCAAGGTCCTGTATAACGTTCAGAGGAAAGAATATCAGAAATGGTGCGGATTGTCTCACCGCAAGTTTCTTTTTGTTCGCCTCAATTTCAATGCGCGAGTTCTCGATTGACTGCTCGAGCCGCTTGACCTCCTCAACGCGGCGCTTCAGTTCGTCAACCATCTTGTCAAGAACATGAGTGCGGTCGCGTAGTGCTGCCTGATCCCGCGTATTACGCTCGCGCTCAGTACTGAGCTTTGCACGCTCCGCGTCGCTCTTCCGCCTGCCCGACACCATCATATCAACAACGCATGCAGTGTGAAACTACGTAATGAGCATCAACTCACCAGCTGCCGAGAGCCTCCTTCAGGTCTGCCTCGATGACATCTGACGGCCGCATGTTGTCGGCATCGTCAATTTGCGATGCTGCCATCTCAACGTCGTGCTCCAACGCTTGCAGCACTTGTCGAATTCGCGTGACGTTAGATGCACTGGCCCGAAGAGCGCTGAGTTCGCGTTGTTCATTCTTGATACCCTCTAGATCTTGCGTCGCCTTTAGCATGGTGTGAGCTCGTGCGAGCGAACTTAACTGAACCGCACACGCACCTTCTCCAGCTTCGCTGCTGCCTCTGGTATCTCGCCCTCCTTCCTTTCAAGCTCTGCCTTCAGCTGTGGAATTTCGACGTTACGCAGACGGTCCTTGTTCTGCTCGTGGGGTAGAAGCTTCTGCAGGCGCGCCACTTCTTCGGAAAAGTACGCGAGGTCAGCATCGTCCTTGTCCTGTCGCGCATTTTTCTGTAGCTGTCGGTCCATCTACACAAAGGGTCAGAGCACTGCCGAATGCGTGAGCTAAATATACCGACATAGCCCTCGACAGCTGCGCGCTCGTGGTCGCCGATTGCGCGGTTGCATGTCATGCAGCTTTTCTTGTCTTTGCTTTTTTGGAAGATGTGCTTGAAGACCTCAAGCTGGGCCTCTGTCGATGCCGAGTCACTGGCAGATGCAAGTCTTAACAGCAGCATGAGGGTCAAGGAAACGACCTACCGCGCGATTTCCGTGATAGACTCCTGATGAGATTGAATCACCTCTTGGATGGGCTTCGTCTCGTCCCCCATCGCGGTTGCAAGCTTCTTCTCGAGCTCTATTCAGATCGAAACATGAGTATCTCGCAAACGAGACACGTATCCGCATACCCTTGGCCTGCTTTATGCTCTCGCTGTGACGAGCCTTCAGATCGGCAACCTGCATTTCGACCTCGTTCATTTTGCGTTGGGCGACGTCAAAATCCATTTGCCGATCTGTCAATTCACGTTCCTTCTCGCTGAAATCTCGTTAGCAGTTGCCTGAAGAGTTGCCAGGGTCAAATGCGCTTACCTCCACAGACGCTCGACCTCGCGCTCCATGGTCGCAGGCAATGGTGCACGCCCAAGGAAGTGCTGGTACTTGTCGTTTGAAGTTTGCATGCTGCCTCGAGCATTAGCGGGCATAAAGTAGCGCGTGACCGGTGTACGTACAGCGTCTCAAGCTCCTTGTTCTGCTTCATGATCTCCTGCCGCTTGATGTTGAGGCTTGCCCGCGCCTCGCTTTGGCCGGCCAGCGCCTTCTGCTCCTCGTATATATCGTCTCGCCGCTTTTCGAGATCTTTCATCTTGCGAGCAAGGTCGGCAAGTTTTGTATCATATGAAGCCTCCTTTGCGGTCTGCTTCATTGTTTCGAGTTGCTGCCTCTTGGCTTCGAGTTCTGACTCGTGGGTGGGAAGCTCGGATGTGTCGAGAGTCGAACCGGAGAGAAGACGTTGGGCCTCAGCAATGGCGTTGTTGAGCTTGGCCTGTAGTTCATTAGTGAGCAAGAACCGGGCGATGAGCAGAATAAGGTGGCAGACCTGCTCATCGCGGACGAGTTGACGTTGACCTTTGACAATGGTCTCTTCCTCGGTGATCTTCGTCCACCGAGCCTCAAACTCGGCGCGCTTTACCTTGCCCTCGTTCTGCGTTTTGGTGAGCACTCAATGAAGAATACCAGTGGGATGGTGCTAATTACGTTAAGTGCCAGCACATCGCGCTGCCGTGTGTCTTCCACATCCTGCAGTGCAGTGAGGAACTTGACGGCCGAAGTTCCTGGTCCCGCAGGGCCAAGTTTGTACTGCACGGCGAGGTCTTTCATAGTCTTTTCGCGGTCCTGTATGTTGCTTTCGTGTGCCTGCTGAGGGTAAGAGTGTTGAATGAATGATAGAACGAGCATACCTTCGCCATTGCCTGCAGAAGTCCACTCTGCTCTACGAGATCGTCGACGGATGCCTGGAGCAAGTCGACATCGTCTTGCTTGTCAGCCACCTGCCGTTGGAAGTTCCCTTGGTCCTTTCTGAGGGCGGCCATGCGGTCATCCAATGTATGCAGCTGATGTCTAAGGTCCTCCTCCGAGTCTGAATGCCAGTCAGCGCTGAGAGGGTCAGATACAATCCATTGACACACCTTTCAGAATAGTCGTGTCATCCGTCATCCGCTTCAGTTGCTCGTCCAGACGCTTAATGTCCTCAGCGAGACTCTGTACTTTCAAGTACGTTGCGCGGAACTGGTTCGACTGCTCGTAAAAGCGAATGTTGGCAGTCATGACGCGCTGGTGCTCCTCCCCGAGTTTCTCGTATTCGAATTGCTTGCTCGTGATGGACTTGGTGAGGTCAGAGATCTTGCTGCGAAGCTTGTCGGCATGGGTCTTCTCGTTGGCGAGCGACTGCAGGCGTTCTTTCTCGACCTTGAGCTCTGCAACACGCTCTTTCCGGAGGTTCTTGATGGCATCGAGTGCCTTGGTGTAGCGGGTGGCCTCGAATATGTCGTCGAATTTCTTCTTGAGAGTGGCAGGTTCGGAAAGGGGCCAGTACGAGTCCTCCTGGTGGCAGAAGATGACGTTCTCAAGCACACTTTTGGAGACACCGAGCAGATGCGGAATCTCCTCATCAATCTCGGCGCATTTGGTTGAGATGGTTGCGCGCTGAAGGAGTCACATCTGAGTGAGTTAATGTTGCGCTCACCCGATTCAGATACATACCTTGTTACCCTCCGGCGCGTCCGCAAGACTCAGAATGTTCTCGAGCGTTTTCATAGTCAGCCCACCGGCCTTCTTCCTTGAGACCTGGAGGTTGCGGACGGCTAGCATGCGCGTGCCGTTGGCCGCATTGAAGCGCAGCTTGACTTGTGCTTTGACCTCCTTCTCGTTCGCCAGGACCGGATCGTGAATGAACGCGCCACCGCGGGTGTTCGGCGGCTGTTCACCCGTCGTTGCATACTTGAGGCATTCGATAATTGTCTGAAAAACGGGCGTTAGCAAGAAATGTGGCTGCGAGTTGCTCCAGAGTGAGCACCGTCTTTCCGCTGCCATTCGCGCCAACAATGACCGTCACTGGCGAGAAGAATTCAATAACAGATATTTGCTTGTCGTCGAAACTGCGAATGCCCCGGATCGCGAGCTTGTTGAGCGACGCCATGGCCGCGCGAGAATCCAACGAGGAACACGGAAGCAGTTCGGAGTATGGACCCGTGTAACACGCATCCTAAAATGGTCATAATGAAAACAGGGGCAAGTTTGTCCATACATGCATTCAAGGATAATTGAAATAATATTGCTGCCAAACTGCAATGTGTTGGGCGAGTCAACGGCCCTACGGTTTCGCCACCGAGATCTTGGCAAAAGACGCCTCCGTCTCGAATACCCTCAGGCCATTTGCGCCGGAGCTATACGAGCTATCCGAGACTGTGATCTTTGGCGTCGTGTCGCTGCCCAGATATACGCTAATATCGCTTCCGATCGCAGTGACCCGCAGGTGGTAGGTCGTCCCGAGGTCAACCGTAACGTTGGTCGTCGCCAGGCGTTGCCATCCACCGTTTGCCTTCCCAAGCACCACATATCCATGCGGGCTGAGCCCTGCATAGTACCCCGTGTAAGCGTCCGCGCCAACACCGAGCCCAGTTGCGCGGAATACGACCCCAGCGTCGGCATTGCCGCCGTCTGCTGCGCCAGTCAGGGTAACGTCCGCATCAAACACCTGATCGCCAAAGTTCGTGTTAAGCATAGCCTTTCCACCGGCACTCAGGCTGGCGACGAGCGCCTTCTCGTCCTTGACCTCCCAGCCGCCGCCATAAGTCTTCCAGGCGATCATCTGGCCGTCGCTGAAGTCATCTTGCACTTCCATGACAATCGGGCGGATCGTGCCGTCTTCCTCAAAGTACATACGGTCGTAGCAGAGTACGCGATGGTTGCCATCTGTTTCACCGAGCGGGCGGCGGTGGTAGATGATGTAGTAGATATCGGTGCCAGGGACATTGAGGACGCCATTGTGGCCAGATCCGGTGGCTACAGCGCTGTCCTGAGCGAGGATCTTGGCCTGGCGGTTGAATGGGCCGAGAGGGGAGTCTGCAATGGCGTACGACACCGCATAGTCGGGGCCGGTCCAACCACCTAATAGAGCCTTAGAGAGCGAGCGCAGAGATGGGAGGCACAACTCACCTTCAGACCACATGAAGATATACTTGCCGTTGCGCTTGAGCATCTGCGCGCCTTCAACGTATCCCTCGGGAGTAATTTCCTTGAAAGTCTGGCCATCCGGGAACGTGCCAAACGAGGTCATGTCCTCGTTTAATAACGCAACGTTGGCGTGACCCCAACCACCATAGTAGATGTATGCTTGACCATCGTCGTCGATGAATACGTCTTGGTCGATCTGAGACTGGCATGAGAAAAACGAATGTGCTGCCACGGGCGAGCTTACGGGCTGGGCGCCGTTGTGGAACTTGTCAATGAGTGGTTTGCCAAGAATGTCTTTGTATGGACCTTCAGGACGATCTGCGACACCGACGCCAATACCGCCCAGCTCGTTGTCGCTGTGATCACCGTCAGCTTCGCCTGTCTAAGCCAAGCATTTTAAAAACGAACTTTTGGATGTCGTTCGCTCCGAAATACAGGTAGTATCTGAACGAAGTCAACTAAGCCTTCTCGTTTGCACTAGTTCACCGTGTCAACGCACTTGTCGCCCCGATGGACTGTCGCCGGTGCCCACACGGCCTTGTGCGCCCACGTGAACTCGTCCGTCGTCAGAATGTTTGGGTGTTTCGTCCAGTGTACCATGTCAGGCGAACTGAAGGCATCGAGGTACGTCTGCTCCTCGTACCGGTAGCTCGCCGTTGGGAAAATCCAGAATTCGCCGTTGTAGAACTCCCCGTCGGGATCCTTTCAGAGTTTGCATCGTCAGCCGAATGTGCGGAGAGTGCGAGTTGAAGATGAAACATACAGCGTACCAGCCCTCAACAATTGGGTTGCCCGCGGGTGAGGTGGTAAAGTTGGGCGCAATGGCCGCGCGAGCAAGTGCACCTGCTGCGAGGACAGGCAGAACAATCTGAACAGCTGTAGCAGCTAGACTCGGCATCGTGTCGACTACACTCGTATTCACGCTCAGAGCTAAATATCGATATGAAGCAGCAGCAGAAGGGAGAAGGTAGTGGAGAAGGAGCACGCTGAGTAAAAGTCGAGCCTGAAGAAGGAGAAGAGGTGTGGCCAAAGGTCACGCGTGGTGTCGATGACGGTAAGAGCGTGGAAAGGTGAGAAGAAGAAGAAGAAGAAGGACGAGAGATGCGTGCGCGGCTGGAAGCCGTCATCTCCAGGTAACTGGATCAGCTGAGGTTGAGGACCGGTGTGCGCGAGGTGTCCGGAGCTGCAGAGCCTTGCTACTGCGCAGATCGCTTCGTTGCTTAGCCACACGACATGCGACGCCAGTAGCTTCGGAACGGAGCGCAGTGATTTTGACACAAGTATAGTCGAATGCTCGTGACAAAATAAAAAATAGAACGAGTGCGTGATGAGCTTATGAGCGGAGGTCAAGCCGTTACGAGTTGCCGCCCGCTCCTCATTCATGCATGGGTCTCACGTTCAGCGCAGCATGCGCTCTTGACTGACTAGGCCATCACCACCTCTGCGCAGATACCGGTCAAGGAATGCCCAACTCTTTTGTTGATCCCAACACTGCCCGGAATATGCAACGAATTTCAAATCCGCAGGCACTGCGATCACACTCAGGCCAATTCTTGACCTGAACCGGCCAGCCTTTGGATCAACCGCCGGTAAGCTCTGGCTATTGGCAAAGTTGATCTCTTCAATTTTTTAATGCAAGTTTAGGTGGAAATGGGGGCACCGGTTTCCAGACACTCGACGACAATTGGGTGGGATGAACCGATCCGCGAAGTTGTAGCACAGGCGCGGAATCAGACCTAATCGCAACCGGGGTTGCAGCTGGAAAGACGTTTAGAACATGCCACCAGCCCCACAGTTCAATGAAAAGAGTAAGCACCTGCATGGGCAACAGTTGCAGTGCTTGATCTGGCGCGTCTCAAGGTCGATGTCGAGGACAGCCGCAGAGGCAACGGCGCTCACAACGGCGAGAACGGCAAGGCGTAGGAAGTTCATGCCAGATCGTTGAAAAGGGAGGGCCTTGATTTACTGAGGCACTCAGTGCATTTATAGGAAGAGAGGATGAGGGAGGGGGTGTGGCGCTGGATCGCTCCAAACATGTTGGGCCTTGACGAGGAATAGAGGGCGAATCCCAGCCATTCGCATGTCGATTCACAGGGGCAAACGATACCACGAACACAAGAATAGCTGCCCAGCTATGCTCACAGCGCAAGAATAGCAGTCGGATGCCGAGGACGCGTACCAAAAGCCAAGCGAACGCATTCGATTGGTGTGTCTACGGCTGCCAGTGACATCAAGCGAGACCACGATCGCGTGGTCGTTGCTCCTTGTGCCTGTTGAGTTCCTGTGAGATAGCGACAACGCGCGAGTCGGCAGCCAGACGCGGGAACTGCCTGAGCGCTGCTGGCGACAGATAACCCCGGTTCCTCCACTCGGTGTACCATTCTGTACGACCCAGTAGCATGAGTACAGTCATGAGCATCGTTGAAGGTTTGGAAATGCGTACCGATATCCTGCCGCCTTGTCGGTGCAGCAGACAGACGGTCATTGCGGCCGTTCACGGCATCGGTCAATGCCAAAGTGTTCTGGTACTCGCAGACAACAGAACCGCCCTTGGACTCGATGGCTTTGACAGCACTTCTGGACGCGCGGGCGACACTGAGGTGAACGGGTGTGGAGAGGAATTGTGCACCCTAAGTCGAAAACCACGCGAAAAACGCGTTATGCAGAGTCAGCACGAGGTCGAAGCTTTGCAAGGGAGAAGGCAATACTTACGTCGCCGAGGATCTTGACGCCGTCATGAGCCTGGTGGATGCAGCCAGCCTTGACGAGGTGATAGACAGTCAAAGGATTCTCGCGCGAAGATTCAGGTAGCCGTCCTTGCGCGACCCAGTGTTGCAAACGGTCGATGTTCAATGGAGCATAAACACGTTCAAATCTATCGAATTAGTCAAGTTAGAATGTGCATGACGCGTGGAGAAGTGATGAACTGACTGGTTCACGAAGCCACGCTTTGGGAACCTCTTCATGATGGGTGTTTGACCACCCTCGAAACCAGGACTGGGCTTTCCATTGCCAGAGCGCGCATTCTGACCTTTGTGACCACGACCTGAAGTGCCACCGCGTCCACCGCCGTCACCATGACCGTATCGATGTTTCTATTCGAACCCAGGGGTAAGCACTAAGCATAACTCTAAAGTTATATAAACCACACACGTTGTGTGTTGCGCCCTTTGCAGGCGACAAGTTGAAAAGACCAACCCGCTTGGGGTTGAGCCTGAACCGCGAAGCAGCCGCAGCAACTGGCGTAGACATTGGACGAAGCGAGGAAAGCTGGACGGAAATTTCCGCATCGCGTCCCGGTCAATCGCCATCGAGACGCGTCAACTCGACGCAAAATTGGGGCATGGAAGAAGATACATTTCATTTGTGCGAGAAACAGGATGTAACAAGCAAAACTTGACGTGGAGAATTTCTGTGGCGGGGTTTTGGCACCAAGCGCTGGCTTTGGCGGCATCACACGTGTTCTGTCAAGCGAAATAACCGGATATATAGATTTTTTGCGAGTGGTACCGAGAGCTGCACTTGTGCAAAGGAATATTGTGAGGCTGTGACGGAACTGGGAGCAACGATGGACGCTGGCGGAGTTGGTGGTGGCCAGACCAGAGCCTGCTTCATTCCTCGTGGACCATCGCTCCCCTCGCCGCGCGCGCATCGATACTTGCGGCTCCGACATCGTTTCTGGCAGCGCACGCAGCCCGTCCTGGTCAACGTGTGTGCTAGCTGGTCTGGTATCCTCGTGCAGTCTTTGCGTCTTCTGCTTCACCTCCCAACCGAGCGCGTCCAACCGATCTGCCCTTGATGTCCCATTCGACCCGCGCAGCTCGCACGGACGGCTCTGACTCTTTTTCCGAAAATTATAACACTAGCTACGCACACAAGGACAGGCAAAACGTGCGTGTATATTGTATATTGGCGCTGGCTGGGTTCTGGGCACGGCGTTGTTGCTGACGGGCGCGGCTGTACAATGGTTTATAGTCACGACAGGCCGGGCCGCCGTATCCACCGCTCCCGCTCACAGTAGACACGGACGACCAGCCATCTGGCAACGAGTCGGCACTCGACCAGTACTATCTCCAGGACGACACTGACGATGACCGCTCCCCAGCCCATCTCACTCTCAACCCACCTCTTACTCCCGCCCGCGATCCTGCACAAATCGATAGACGTATCTTGATTGGTGTTGGTGATCTTGCAACTCCTCGCTGGACATCAGATACCCGTCAGTTTAATTGGGACACGACCATCGCATCCGCCCCACCGCTGCACGAAGAACCAGAAGACAATGATGCTGACGGTAATGATGACCGGGATGATGGCGCCGACAGCCCCTGGACAATCGAGGCTGTTGACAGCAATAACGAGGCCGGCGACTCAGACAACCCGCCCAGCCAGGTCCGTGCCGCAAACGCTTCGTTTCGCTTGCCGCCGTCCTGTCATTGTCTTCCGCTTCTTACATCTCTTCCTCCCGATTTTACCAGGTTCCATCCTCACCTCCCTCGCCCGACAAGTCTAGTCAGCAACACGCTCTTCTCTCGCCTCAACGCGCTGTTCGTGGTCGCCCATCTCTGACGGAGGAATCCGGTGGTGAAGAAATCTTGTACCCGAGAGTCAAGTTGCGCGACCATTCCGCCGCTCCGCCGCTTCCAACTCCCAATCAGGCACACGACCTTCTTCCGCGTAGCTCTGCATACGTTCCAGCATCTGCCCCGCCAGACGCACTTACCTTTGACGCCGTTCTGCCAACCATTCCTGCATCGCCCCCAACCGCGTTTCGGACCGCGCCGACGACCAAGCAGAGTCCTCGCAAGCGTTCATCCGACGAGTTCGCTATGGACAACAGTGCTCTTGCCACCCGGACCCCAGGCCAGCCGGCGCTCAAAGACGACAAGGTTCGCCGCCACCGCAGCCTTGGGAGTGGCAGTGGTTCGATTCCAAGTGCCCCATCGGCACGCGACAAATTGAAGGAACGTCGTCGCGTTGGCACTGGCCTCAATGTCTCGACTGCGACGCCCAAGTCACCACCGACCGCGTCCGCCGCGCTGCATTCGCGTGGTCCGTCCGGGAGCTCGATTACCGCGCCATCTCCACATCGGCACACACAGCCGGACTTTTCCCATCTTCCACCTTCTCCCTCAGCATCCAACATTCCGCACCAGTTCAAGTCGAGCGGTACAGGTTCTGCGGGCAACAGCAATCACAGCCCGACGGTGTCTACTACGAGCCACCATACCTCCGCTTCTGTGGCGCAGAGCCTCCTTCGTGGCACGCAAGAAGGCTGGAACGCTCTCGACGATACCACCACGGCAGAGATGATGCGGAAACTCGACGGTATACCCGCAAAGAGCACAAAAGCTCGGTCCAGTGTCAGCAGCACAAAGTCCAGCAGCAGCCGTCCTGGTACGCCTGGCGCAATCAAGTCCAACACCACGCAGTGGGAGGGCATTGAGGGTGGCATTCGCAGCAAGCGTACCAGTCAGGATCAGCACTCGGATGACACTGTGCGCAGGCGCGGCAGCGCAGGTGCTGACAGCATGCGCGAAGGCTACAAGCGCGCGAGCGTCGCCAAACCGGTCGATCGCGAGCGCGAGCAGGCCGACGACAGTGGCCGTGACGTCCGCAGCATCCACACCAGCTCCAGCCGTGAAGGTGGCTTGTCCGCTGCTGCGGCCAAGATGGATGCGGAGAACCTCCTCCACGCCGAATACCCGCCTGATGATGCTGCCGCGTGGTCTTCCAGCCAAGCGTCGCCGCCGACCAAGAAGGCGCAGCTCAAGGATGGCACTGCCAGCGCTCGCTCAAGCTACGGCATTCCCAAGCGCGGCTCAACGTCGTCGACCAACTTTACTGGAACTCCGACCTCGGTTTCTCGTGACTCGACCTCCATGTCGACCACCGCGACCAGTGTCACTTCGCCGGCCTTCTCGTCGGCAAGTGGTCGCGACTCGAGCAAAATGCGTCGCAATAGTGCCGGTAGTGACGTTTCGAGCCTTCATTCGACCCACGCTGCCGCCGCACGCGACCGTGCTGCCGCTCTGACCAATTCAAGCGGCGAGGGCTCTGACGATGCGACGGCCAAAATCATCCCGCCGGTGCCTCCGCTTCCCAAGGCGTACCAATCGGGCGTCCCGCCGTCTCTAAGCCATCCTGCCGTCTCCGCGGCTGCGCAGGCTCCGACCGCTATTCATCCCTCTGCCTCCGCTACTCACGTTTCGACTCCTTCGAGCACCGCCAACGCCACTTCGCACGACACGACACCGACCGCCTCGTACGAGCCGCCGCCGCCACAGCAGCACCAGCAGCAACAGCAGCAACCGCAACAGCAGCAGCAAGCGCAGGCCCAACCTCAGCCCCCGCTGTCGATCCGCACCAGCCTTGCCAGCCCGGCCAAAAACTTGGCGCCGCCGGCAAAGACCCCGACCAAGAAATGGAGCTTCTCGAACGCCCTTAACCTGAAGCTCGGGTCCCATGAGAAGGACAAGCACAAGGAGGACAAGCTGCACGCGTCCAAGTCGCCGCTCTCGCCTCGAACGAGCAAGACGAGCCTGAAGACCGCACACTCATCAGACGATCGTTCGATCAGTGGCGTCCCAGCAGCTGTGGGCGGCAACAAGCTGTCCGAGAACTGGCAGGCCGTCGAGACGCAGAAGCCGCGTCTGAGCGAATCGTGGACGCCGATTGAGAAGTCAGATGCATCGTCACCACGCACATCGCTACAGACGGGTCCAGCATCGCCCCAGGCGACGTCATCCGTCAAGTCAGGCGGGTCCGCCAATGCGCCAGAGCGTGTGCCGAGCCGCAGCGATGCAGGCTCGAGTGCGAGCAACCACACAACGTCGGCGTTGAGCGCGCATAGCAGTTCGAAGCAGCGCCTGACGCCGTCTGCGATCCCATTCTTCCGTCGTGCGAGTTCGCATTCGATCCACGCGCAGCCTAATGGATCGACTGCGACGACGCCGCCACCGCCACCACAACCGGCTGCACCACAAACCACACCAGCGATGCACAAGGGATCAAGCTCAGCAGGGAGCAATATCGTCTCGACGCGCGCGCCGATTACGCCAGCGAGTGGTGATGTTCCCCTCAGCCCAACGACAACAACGAGGAGGCAGGGCGGACTCAGCTTGGGTTTGTCGTCGCTCCTCAAAAGCTCGAGTCGCAAGAGCGTGTTGCTGGAGAAGGGTGAGGAGGCGAAGCTCAAGGAGGCCGTTTCAAAGGTCAAGAAGGAAGACCGTAGTGAAAGCCGCATCTCGGTGCTCATGGGACGTAAGCGTGGCAAGGTCAGCGCCGTTTCTTCGTTATATATCACGTATTTGTTGCCGAGCTGACGAATTTCAGCAGACTTTGTCCTCAACAGACGAGAAGAAGGAACGTGGCGCGGCGCCCAATCTGCCCCCGATCCAAATGTCGCTCCCCAACAGCACAGTGCAGCGTGTTGCCAGTCTGCGCCAGGCTGGTATGGGCCCGCCATCTTCTGCATCCTCGTCCTCGTCGTCCCTGAACCGGATGTCGACCTATTCAACCAAGGGCAGCACGCCGACAGGGCCTGTGTCATCGGGCTCAAACTCGAACGCGGCCGCTTTGAGCAAAGGCTCGGACTCGTCCCTTCGTCTTCGTGCGCAACTTCCTACCATTTCTGGCTCCCCATCCGTATCGACATCTGGCCCCGCAGGAAATGCATACGCGAGTATGTCGGCGACCTCGCTGACCAAAGAAACTCCGACCAAGATTCCTCGAATCCAGAGTCGTGGGTCGACGCGCACGTCACCAGCATCGAATACGGCCTCCAAGTCGTCGACCAGCCTCGTTGGCGTGCGCCGTGGAAGTGCGGCAACTGCTTCATCGTCTTCCGTTGACGAGGCAGCGTCGCCCATCTCGTCGCTCGCGGAGTTCGGCATCTTTGAAAGTTCAGAGAGTGGCTCTGGCTCATCGCCCTCCAAGACCGTCACCGGCGGAACACGCAGGCTTTCAACCGTCCGCACACAGTCACCACCGCAGAACACGACACCGCGTATGCCACGGCAGACCACAACGTCGTCAATCAGCTCCTCGCTATCGACACGGAAACCTGTGCGCGAATCGATCGGTATCGGTCTTGGTAACCTTCGCAAGACCTCAAACGCTTCCATATCTTCGGTCTCATCCAACATCCCTGTCGCTGCGCAAGCTGAAACTTCAGCGCAGCCGACCCCAACTGCTCGCTCGCGGTTCTCTGCGCTTTCGCCTTCAAAGTCGCTGAAGCTGTTGAACGCGAAGGTCTCCTCGTCACGGTCGAATGCTGCAGCGGAGGCCTCCTCAGCTTCGCTACTGTCTGGCTCACCGTCCTCCAGCAGGCAGTCCCTCACGACTCCTTCTCCGGCTCCGGACGACGATGAGGTGCTTGGCGACCGCGAGATGATGGATTACATTCGCCGCCAGCAAGCACGCAAACTGGCTACCGGTGCGAAGCCCGAGGAGCTCGAAGAGCTGCTCAAGTTCCCCGAACCGATACCGCCGAAGACTGGAATGACCCCCGAAGAAGTGCTCAGCGGGCCTGGCATCCACAGCCTCTCGGACTACGAGCGCGAGGAGATCAACAAGTACCCATCAGTGTACTACTACGGCAACATCAAGGACAAGAAGCCCGCGACGCGCGACCATTCGCAGTTCAACTACAGCTACGACGACGATCGCGGTGACTACCAGGTTATCAACCATGACCATCTTGCGTACCGGTACGAGATCATCGACACGTTGGGCAAAGGGTCTTTTGGTCAGGTGCTCCACTGCCGCGACCACTGCTCTGGCGGAAGCGTCGCAATCAAGATTATTCGCAACAAACAGCGCTTCCACCACCAGGCGCTCGTCGAGATCAAGATCCTGGACAACCTGAAGAAATGGGTGAGAACACTTTCCTTGTGTCGCTTGATCGCGGTGTCTGACGTTGTCTGCAGGACCCCGAGGAGAAGCACCATGTGATCATGATGCAGGAGTACTTCTACTTCCGCAACCATCTGTGCATTGCGATGGAGCTGCTCAGCATCAACCTGTACGAGTTGATCAAGGCGAACGGCTTCGTCGGTTTCTCGACCAACCTCGTGCGGCGGTTTACGACACAGATGCTTGGCTCGTTGGCGCTCATGCGGCATCATCGCGTTGTACACTGCGATCTCAAGCCGGAGAACGTACTGTTGCGGCATCCCGCAAAGAGCGGCATCAAGGTTATCGACTTTGGTAGCAGCTGTTTCGAGCACGAGAAGGGTGCGTTTTTGCTACTGCTGGTGATCAGTGAATGCTTACCCTTTCCGAAAGTCTACACGTACATTCAGTCGCGGTTCTATCGGTCGCCGGAAGTCATCTTGGGCATGAACTACAGCATGGCCATCGACATGTGGAGCTTGGGCTGCATTCTCGCCGAACTTTACACTGGATACCCTATCTTCCCTGGTGAGAATGAGCAGGAGCAGTTGGCGTGCATCATGGAGGTCCTGGGCGTTCCGGACAAGGACATCATTCGGCGCAGCTCCCGCCAGAAGCTGTTCTTTGGTGCGCAGTTTGAGCTCCATCTGAGTGGTACCGGCGACTGACAGATTTATTGGTAGACGCTTCGGGTGCGCCGCGGCCGGTCGTCAACTCGAAGGGCAGGAGGAGGCGGCCCGGCAGCAAGTCACTCGCGGACGTGCTCAAGTGCCAGGACGACGCGTTCCTCGACTTCATCTCGAAGTGTCTCATGTGGGACCCTGAACGGCGTCTCAAGCCTGCGCCGGCGATGCGGCATCCATTCATCCTGGCGACGCGACGTGGTAGCGGCAAGACGGTACCCGCAAGCCCGGCACCGGCATCGTCCTCACGCAGCCTGCTCAGCAGCCGCAAGACAACGACAGACACGCCGGGCAAGGCGAAAGTGCCGGAGACACCGAAGAAGAGCCTGATTAGTGGGCCGACGCCCCTGACATCAAGGTCCGCGCACCGCGCTCCTACGTCGAGTTTGCAGCCGACATCTTCTACCGTTAGCTCTGCCAGCCGGTACCGTGCGTCGCAACCGACGTATTCCTTGTCTTCGCGTCACCTATCTGGCACCATTAGCGGATATTCAGTGCGTAGTTTGTGTTGATCTGGTCGTAGCGGCATGCTGACTTTGCACTTAGTCTGCATCGAAGTCATGAGCAATGGCCAGCACGTCCGCCTAGACTCCAATACCGCAATCACCGCTTATCAAGGCAATGCTGCTTCCGGCCATCTCCATGCTCATGACTTCATGCGTTTCGTATACACCATGCTGCCTCGTCTCGTCTCGTTACTGATGAATCGCGCTCTGCCGTGTCTGTCTAGTCTGTTTGTCCGTACGCCCGAAGTATGTTGTTGATCGTCTGCACCCACCGTCTTAGTTCATGCCCACCGTCCAGTTTTTCTGCCTGTTTTCTGTTCGCCCCCGCTTCCACTTGCACGTAAACATATTAGTACAAAGACGTGTGCGATATTCGTATAGAACCTGTGGGACTTTCCTGTGGACACATCGTTGGCTGGGTGAGCTTGGGCGTGCGAAAGTCAAAGTTGCGCGGAGTTTTGGCGCGCATTCCCCCTCTGCTTTCTCTCTGCACACACACGAATCGACATGAGCCGTGGACGCGGACGCGGTGGCTTTGGTGGAGGTTGGCACGATTCTTGGTTGCTATGCGCGTGGTACTTATATATTTTCTGCGCATGCAGGTGGTCGGGGCGGTGGTCGCGGTGGCTTCCAGCAGCGCGACTTTGGACCACCAGAATCGGTCCTCGGTGCGTCACATCCGCGCTGAATCGTACACTAGGACTCTTTACTGATGGCTTGCGCACGTTTTACAGAAATGGGCACGTTCGTGCACGCAGTTGAAGACGAGATGCTCTGTGCATCCACTATGGCGGACAAAGTCCCCTTCTTCAACGCACCGATCTATCTACAAAACAAATCCACGATCGGCAAAGTGGACGAAATATTGGGACCGATCAACGAGGTCTTCTTTTCGGTCAAGATGGGCGAGGGTATGGTCGCGAGCAGCTTTAAGAAAGGCGACAAGGTGTACATTGCGGGCGACAAGCTGCTGCCGCTCGAGAGGTTTCTGCCGAAACCTAAAGTACATGGTAAAGGTGCGTTTGAGCCTTGTAAACGAATGTGCTGAGAATATGTGCTGATATATTTATGCAGTGGAAAGTATGTTGGGCAATCTTTTTTGGCAGTGGTGGTTATGGTACTGTACTCATGCAGCTCTACAGAACGCGGTCGCGGCCTTGGTCGCGGGCGAGGCGGACCACCCGGGCGTGGTGGACGCGGTGCTCCTCGAGGACGTGGTGGGTTCGGCGGTGGAGGCTTCGGTGGTGGTGCTCCGCGTGGGAGAGGTGGGTTCGGAGCAGGAGGCTTTGGCGGCGGTCGCGGTGGTGGCGGCGGCTTCCGTGGAGGTGACCGTGGACGGGGCAGGGGAGCCCCACGCGGCCGAGGTGGCTTCCGCGGCTCGTAATCAAAATTCTGGCCTTGTCTTGTATCCCATCGTGTACTGTTCAGCTGTTTGGATCTCTCACGTATCTAATGTCTCCTTCCGTTTCGTCTCTACGGCACTGTCGCTTTGCGATTTTCGACATGTCAGAAGTCGTGCAATGCAGTGAGGCAAACATGACCAGCCTTGCGATTGGGCTGCTCAACTTCGGTGACGACGCGCTGCTCGCGACGCTCCCCAATATCGGCTATGGCTTCAGACTCAGCGGCAAATCATAGACCAGAGGACACATCCAGGTAGGACGTCGCGTCCATTCCGTCGCCTTGCATGTTGACGTAAAGCACAGGTGCGAGGCCAAAGGTTGGTTTGGTATAGAATATCGGCCAACGGTGGCGATGGTGTGCCACGCCCACAAGATACTCACAAAACGCAAGTACGAGCCACAATTCTGAATTCCTTCTCGTGCACTCGCACTCGCTCCGGTTTGGTTTGGTTGCGACCCAATACTTTGATCCCCTATACCTGCGGCTTGCTCTTGCCTGGCAGTTTCAGATCAGAGAAGTCGCAGGGATCCCCTGTTATGTTGCGACCACCTCTCGCAGAACCTACTCTACCTTTCAGTCGCTCAACAATTCCTTCCTACAGCCCCACTTCGCGTAGTGTCTAATCTCGATGTGCTCGCCTTGTCGGGGCGCGTCGCTATGCGTGGCTTCGTCAAGTTTTATCTTTCGATTGCGTTGCCACACTGTTCGTAATCGCCGCTATACCACACCACTCTCGATGA